>Ga0098074_1001554_pt1 | contig 11488 bp, 10 predicted proteins | sample 32_taG_FD_75064 | JGI IMG/M metagenome (GOLD analysis project Ga0098074, IMG submission 75064) | Marine viral communities from the Gulf of Mexico - 32_GoM_OMZ_CsCl metaG | ecosystem: Environmental > Aquatic > Marine > Oceanic | place: Atlantic Ocean: Gulf of Mexico | collected 2015-07-12
AAGATCTGCTGATATTAACTCTTGTAAAATATCTAAGTTTTTTAGAATTAAATCTATTTCTTTTTTTGTAAAGTTCATTGTTTAACCTTTCTTTGTTTGTTTGTTAGCCTTCGGCATAAAAGAATTTAAAAACACTTTTTTTTAAAAACCAAACATTTTTTTTATTTTTCCTTAACATTTCTTTTTGTATGGTGTTGTATGATTACCTTACCAACCTTACACCCCAACTTTTTAAACGCCTAAGATCATTGCTTTAAAACCTTTTTAAGATCTTATTTGTTTGCTTGTTTGCTTGATTAGTTCAAGGTTTTTTTTCTTTGTTTGTTCTTGTTTTGCTATTTTACCCCCCTATAAGAGCATTGCACAGGGCATTGTTTGTGTAGTACTATTCCTTGCAAAACAGCAGTTAATGACTAACTAAATAGTAATAATTTAATACAGTATATTTAAGAATCAATAGTTTAGTTTATTCTCGTAAACGACTAATAATTATAAAGATAGGTATTATAATTAAAGTATTACTTTAAGGGTAAAAATATTAGATTGTAAATCCAAGATTTTGAGGGTTTTTTATTGGTATTTCTCTATAATTCTTGATTAAATTGTGTGTATGCCTAAATACGATTATAAATGTTTAGAATGCGATAAAGTATTTGAAGTGGAGCAGAAAATGACTGATGATCCATTGGAATTATGCTTGTGTAAAGATGAGCAATTCTTGGTAAAAAGATTGCCAAGTATACCAAAATTGGTTATAAATAGTCCAGTTTCAATGTCAGATCGTGCATTACGCAAAGAATTAGACATCGATTAGTATGTTTGAGTACTGTTCTTTAATCAAAAGGAGATGTGCTTTTGCTGGAAAGGAAAAGGACATAGTCTATTGTGGATTACACACTGGATTACAGATACAAAACAGAATAGAATACATCAGATCGTGTCCTAAAACAAAAATTAAAAGGAGATAGTTATGCCTTATCATAAAGGAAAGAAAAAGAAAAAGGGTAAAAAGAAATAATGCCTAAGCACAAAAAAACACGCAGGAAAGCACCAAGAGGGTATCATTATATGCCAGATGGTAGGTTAATGAAAAACTCAGCTCATAAAAAGAAAAAGAGAAAAAAGAAATGAATGTAACTACCAGTACAGCCAAAAACTTTATACCAAAACGATTGTTTGGACAACGAAAGAAGTCTATTAAACAAAAGTTGAAAGGTAACCCTTTAAAGAAAAGTATTATTTTGAAATACGCCAAATGAAAGAAAAGAGTATTTATAAAAAACCCAATGGAGCAGGAAAAGGCGATGTGCCACGACCTTTGAGTATATCTAAAAAAGAATACGAAAAGCGTTGGGAGAAAATATTTAGACCGAAGGAGAAAAAATAATGTGGGAAGTATTTAAAGATAAAAACGAATACAATGAAAAGAATATTATTGGCTTTTTATCCTTTGCATTGATGTGTGTATTCGGCATCGTGGATTTAGCAATGGGTATTGTTGGAATAGAGCTAATGGTAAACGACTACATTTATAACTCGTTTGTCTGGGTTACACTAGGTTCATTTGGAATAGCAGGAGCAGAAAAAGTCTACAAGAAATGAGGAAATCATTATTCAAAGATCGCACTAAAAAGTCAAATGGTGCTAAAAAAACTCGACAAGGTAATAGCACGAATACGAAGTACGGAACAAAAGGTTCTAAAAAGTATTACAAGAAAAAATATAGAGGACAAGGTAAATGAGTAATCTCGAACTAAAAAAAGCAAATCAACTTGCTGCTATTGATATACTAATTCATAATCCAGAAATCACTAAAAAAGAATTAGCAGAGGAATTGAAAATGTCACCAGCAACCATTCATAGCTGGTTTGCAGATGATAGATTTGTTGATATGTATTACAAGAAATATATGGTGTCGTTCAATGCCAAATTGCCAATGGTGTTAAATAGTATGATAAGAGAAGCAGTTGAGGGTAATGTCCAGGCAGGGCGTCTGGTATTAGAACATTCAGGAAAACTGGTAAAGAACATCAATGTAACTGTAGATAGTCCATTTGAGAAGTTCTTAAAGGCAGAACAAATAGACGCAGAGGATATACTTGACGCCGAAAGCGAAGAGGTTACAGAAATACTGGATACACTTCCAGAAAGAAATCCCATAAACGACAAACCGAAAAAGCGTGAGATGAAAGAAAAGAAACGCTTAGATAGAATTAAAAAAGGTAAGAAACCTTCCAGGCAAAAAATGCGTGAGGACAGAGCAAGTAGATATGCGTTATTACAACGAGCTAAGAAAGTGGGATTAGATCCATTACCATCACGCAGACCTACGCATACAGAGAAAAGAAAGTGGTTAGAAAAGTTAGCAGAATTGGAAGCTAAGAAATCCCAAACTCATCAGGACTAATATTATATTTTTCAAATATTTCTGACATTTCCATTGAGATATAAGCCATATCAGTAATATCTATATTTTCTTCATATATTTTTTTATGGGGTGCAACCTTTTGACAAATAAAACCGAGTAAATCATTATTAGCTTCAGAGATTCTTCGTAGCTCTTTTACCATTTTATATATTTCTTTGATTAAATCTTCCATTATAATTCTATTTTTTTTCCTGCAATGATTCTCATTTTACCTTTTAATTCTTTTTGCAATTCTTGTTCTAAATTTTTTTTAGATATTTTATAAACATTGCCAAGAAGGTTAGAGTCTGTTAATAATGTAGGCAATTCCTCATTAGTAAAAAACCATTTTCTAACACCTTTCTCTTTATTTTTGGCGTGTTCGTATAAATGATGTGCAGGATAGAAGTCACCAACAGAGTTTCTCGCTAATGTTCTTTTCGGTGCAACTATAACTCTGTTTGCTTGGTCGTTAGTAAATATTTTCATAGGAATACTTCTTTTTAAATTACCCTTAAGTTGCATATTGCGAGGTTTATCTCTACCATATCCTCTTTTGTCTAACCATACTTTATAATTTTCAGTGTATTCTGGATATGGCTCACCTTTAATATCTACACCTTTTGATGTAGCGTCTTGTACTTTTTTGAGGGCAGCTCTTCCTAAAGGTTTTAATAGTTGTTCCATAATTAACTTAGGAACTTTTTTACGCTTTAAGCGTTTGAAATAAACATTACTCTTTACGGTTATTCGCATCTTCGACTACCAATGGTTGATTTATACTTGCGTTTTCTTCAATGATTCTATTAGCATCTTCAATAGTTAAATCTTTATTCTCTTCAGCTAATATTTTTGCTTCAGTGGTTAAATTGTGTTTCAACTTATACTCATTAAGCATAATCTTATCTTGTGTAGTCATAGGATATTCTACCTCTGCAAAGTCTACACCAAATTGAGAAACTTCAGGTAGTCCGAGATTGTTTACTTGTGATAGTGCATATTCTACTTTGTAGAACTCTTTTTCGTATTGACGATATAATTCTTTATCATCAATAAAATCTTCGTGGCGTTCTAAGTCTTTAATCATCAAAGAGATACCACTTGGTACTTCACCACCTGATTGTGCGAAAGTAACGAATAGATGATTATTCAACGCCACTAATTCTATTTGCCATTTAATATTCTCAATAACATCTCTTACATTACCTTGAGGTGATACAATGTTATAATTACTTCCTTCAGGTAAAGTTAAAATCTCATCTGATCCTGCTCTTACATTAGCATTGTCAGAAATCAATCCAGTTACTACTGGTTGTCCAAACATTTGGAATCTTAGTCCTAATTGCATTTCAGTCATTGTAATATTGATATGCTCATTGGCAGATACTAAGTCAGAAGCACCTTCAACAAAGAATGAATCTAATTGTTCTTCTCTGTGCGTAAATACAAAAGGTAAAACACCTAAGTTGTGTTGTACCTCTTCAAGAATATCACCATTCTCATTGAATTTTAAATGTAATTCGCTATCCCAATACGCATACATCAATTCATCTGTATCAGATAAATCTGCGTGTCCGTGCATCATTGGATATACGATTGCTTCTGGTTTATAAGGATTATCACCAAAGTATGGTTCGAAATAATAAATAGGACGATACTCAAAGCGTTGCTCTACTTCATCATACATTACATAAGTTGCACAACTTCCAAGCAAACGAGTCATTCGTTCCATTTGTTTCATACGAGCATTCTTAACAATGGTGTAATCTAAATATTTATCATTGACATTTCTTTTTGCACCAATCGTATAAATCTTGGACATACGATTGACGAATTTTTTCACGATGTTAGTATTGTAATGAGGAATCTCTTGGAATGCGTCAGATTTAAAATATCCTTCGATATATTGTTCGGTTAATGAACCAGAGTAGTAGTCTAAAAACTTTCTTACTTCTTCTCTACGAGCTTTAGCTTGTTCTTCTTTAAAGTGTGTTAGTGAATCTTGTATAATTTCTCGTGCTGTTAAAACCATTAAAGTATTCCTTTTTATCGTGATATTCTTCCAATGAAGTTACTTCTAATTGGAAATCTATTCAATATAAAATATCTGAAAGCATCGCAACCGTGTTCATAGAATCCATCTTTGATTGGATTGTTGGAAATAGATTTACCTTCAACTGCTTCTGGGAATCTATATCCCTCGAAATCTTCTGCAATACCTACGCATTTCTTATCGACTTTTATTCTGCGTAATCCATCTGCATTTTCAAAGAATCCACGACAATAACTTACCCCTGCTTGTATATCACGAGATAATCTATCCATACGATACTCTACAAAAATTCCGTGTCTGCGTAAGATATGAATATCCCCCATACCTGATTGTCCTTGAACAAAACTACCTGCTGGATCGCCATAGTAAGTAATTACTGGATAATTCTTTTTCTTTATCATCTCTGCAAGTTTATCGGTTGGGATATTGCGTTCGTGAATAATTTCATCAATGATATTGATATGCCAGTTTCCATCTTGCTTATAAGTTTGAAACCATAATACTGATGGCATTCTAAATCCAAAGTCCATAGAACAATAAGTAGGTAAGTTTTCTTGATAAGGAACATCACCCATATCTTTATTTCTATCAAATGGATATACACGCCCTTCCATAGAAGTAAACTTGGCAGCAAACTCTTGCTCAAATAATTCTTTGGACATATTACGCTTTCGTTCCTGAATAAAAGAATCATTCTTTCCTTCTGGGAACGCATATTCATTTTCCCAACTTGGAGATTGTTGTGAATACCACTGATCGTCTGTTTGGCCTAATAAATACAAATCATAAATCCAATTAAACCCTTCTGGTGTAGTAATAAAAATAGCTTTTCCTTTTCTATCGACAAGAGTAGGAGATAAATACATATCCCATATTCTTCTTGGCATTTTTGCTGCTTCGTCAATAATTAATAAGTCTACACCTTCCCCAACTAATGAGTCTGGATTTTCACAAGACATACCTTCTACTGTTGTTCCCCATTTAAACTTAATATACTGTTCTTTTTCTGATGCTCTATCAATATCGTTTGCTTTACCTGCAACCATATCTTTCCAGATTTCTCGGAACATTAATCGTGATTTTTTGTAAGATAATCCAACAAGCCAAATCTTTTTATTCGGTTGTGCTGCATAAAATTCTGCTTCTCGGAATGCTGCAGTAGTCTTACCATATCTTCTACCACAGATGTTTACGAAATAAGATGCGTCAGGTTTTTCAGGAAAGTGTAATTTCCTTTGCCCTGCGTGTGGTTTGTATTGCATATAATCAAACCACTTTTGCTTGAACTCAAACTCTTTAATTTTCTTTGACATTTATAATTGTGATTAATTTAATTCATATTTAACTTAATGGCATATAATAATCCACTTAAGGAGTAAAAATGTCTGAAGAAACACAGAATACAGCCGTTGAGGAAGCTGTAAAAGAACCTCAAGTCAGTCAAGACGAAAAAAAGACAGAACAAGCTGTTCCTTATTATCGTTTTCAGGAGCTTGTCAAAGAACGAAATGAATTAAAAAGCAAAGTAGATCAGATAGCAACTGCACAGGAAGAACAGCGTAAAAAGACTTTAGAAGAGCAAGGCGAATACAAAGCTCTCTTAGTTGAAGAACAGAATAAAAATAAAGAATTAGAAACAAGATTTACTGAAGTTTCTGAATCTTTTAATAATTATGTGAATCAAGAAAGAGAATCTCTTCTGGGTAAAATTCCTGAAACGAAAAGAGAAAAATTTGAGAAGGTTGATGATTTATCTCTTTTGCGTGACATAGTTTCAGAATTTGAAGCTAAAGCTGGAGTTAATGTCGGACAAGTTGAAAACAAAGTGTCCGTAACAAAGTTCAAAGGAAATCCTTTTAACGAGTTAGATAATAATTCAAAGCGTAGGGAGTCGCACAAAGACTTGATAAGTCATTACCTTAAGAAAAAATAACATTTTTAAAACTTAAGGAGAGTAACTAAAATGGCAAATGTAACTACAACAACTGCTGCTAATTTTATTCCAGAAATGTGGAGAGATGCTATTCTTGATTATGCTGAAAGAAAATTTCAGTTAAGAAATCAAGTATTAGACTTTTCATCTATGGTTGCGAATGGTGGCGACACGCTTAATATTCCTAAAGTTGCTGAAGAAACTGCTGCTGCTAAGTCTGCTGACACTGCAGTAACATATTCTGCTAATACTGACGGAGTAATTCAATTATCATTAGATCAACATCAATACGAAGCTAAAAGAATCGAGGACATCGTAAGAGTTCAAGAATCTGCTGACCTATTCAATGCTTATGCAAAATCAATGGGTTACGCTTTAGCTAAAAAAGTAGAAAACTACTTAGCTGTAAATATTCTACAAGCTGCTACTGGAAACGATGTTTCCTTAGCGTCAGATAATGCACCAACTACTGCAGAAATCAGAAGTGGTTTACAAAAACTTCTTGATGCAGGTTATGACTACACAGATGGCGAAACATTCTTTTATGCTTCACCAGCTATGTATATGAACCTTATGGGATTAGGTGACTTCACAGAAGCACAAAAAAGAGGCGACTCTGCTAACCCATTAGCTTCAGGTAGCATTATGGAAATCTACGGAATGCCAGTTATTGCATCTGTAGACTGGGATGATGATGGTGGTACTGGAGATGAGTCAGGTACTATTTTCAATAGAAATGGTATCTACTTTGCACAACAAATAGCACCAAGAGTGCAGTCAGCTTATGACATCGATCATTTAGCGACTTCTGTTGTTGCAGATGTCTTGTTTGGAGCTGTGTTATCACACGCTGCATCAAGCACTTCATTACCAGTTGTTAATTTCAACAATCCGTAATGAGTTAGATTGAGGGGGATTTATTTCCCCCTCATAACTTTAATTATTAATAGGGAAACGAAATGGCAAATTATACATCAACCCATACGGGAGCTACTATAGATGCGTCAGTTACTATCATTAGTGGTAGTGGAGTTACACAATCAGATTTAACCAAGTTAAATGCAGTTACTTCTTCTGCAGTTGAATTAAATCTACTTGATGGTGTCACTGCTTCTACTGCAGAGATAAACATACTTGATGGACTAACAGCTACTACGGCAGAATTAAATTATTTAGATGGTGCAGATTCAAGTATTACTACACTTAGCTTACCTGATAACACAACAATTACAACTTTTGGTGCGTCACTTATTGATGACGCAGACGCTGCTACTGCAAGAACTACTTTAGGAGTAGATGTTGCAGGAACAGATAATTCTACAGATGTCACATTAGTAACAACATCACACGATTATTTATCTATATCAGGACAAGCAATCACATTAGGATCAATCGATATATCCGATGATACGAACTTAGTAGGTGGTACTGGAATCACTTTAACTGGAGATACACTATCTACTACTGATTCTGAAATCGTACACGATAATTTGTCTGGCTTTGTTGCCAATGAACATATAGACCATAGCACGGTAAGTATTAGTGCTGGAACTGGTTTATCAGGTGGAGGAGATTTAACAAGCACAAGAACACTAAGCATAGATAGTTCTGTGGTTACTTTAAGTGGAACACAAACTTTAGCAAATAAAAGCATTAGTGGTACTGCGAATACTATCTCAAATGTTCATATTGTTGATGATACAATAAACACTTTAACTATTGCTCGAGGTGGTACTGGTGGTACAACTGCATCAGAAGCAAGAAGTAATTTGAATGTAGATGTAGCAGGTACAGATAATAGTACCGATGTAACACTTGTTACTACTTCTCACGATTATCTTTCATTAAGTGGACAAGCTATTACGCTTGGCACTATTGATATTGGAGATGATACAAATTTAGTTGGTGGAACTGGTATTACACTTACTGGTGACACTTTATCAACCACAGATAGCGAGATTGTTCACGATGATTTAAGTGGTTTTGTTGCAAACGAGCATATAGATCACTCAGGCGTTTCTATTACTGCAGGTGCAGGTTTAACTGGTGGTGGCGATATTACTGCTACAAGAGATATTGCAGTAGGAGCAGGAACTGGTGTAACCGTAAATGCAGACGATATTGCTATTGGACAAGATGTTGGCACAACACAAGATGTAACATTCAACTCTGTAACTGCTGATATTATTGGAGATATACGAGGTGCTACAAAATTCCAAGCCAAAGCAGATGTTGCTTTAAACAAAGGTGACGCAGTATATATTTCAGGAGTAAGTGGAACAACACCTACTGTTGATATTGCAGATGCAAACGATAGTGCGAAAATGCCTTCATTTGGATTAGCTGCTTCATCAGTAAGTATCAATGCTTCTGTGGAGATTATTACTTTTGGTACATTAGCAGGATTAAACACTTCAGCATTTAGTGTTGGAGATATTATTTATATTAGCACCAATGGAACTTCAGGAAACACTTTAACTGCAACTGCACCAAGTGGAGAAAGTTCTTTAATACAAAATATTGGTATTGTTCAGAGAAGTCACGCTTCTGCTGGATCTATTAAAGTTGGTGGTGCAGGTAGAACTAACGCTACACCAAACTTAGACGATGGAGATATATTTATTGGAAATGGTAGTAACCAAGCAGTTACTGCTTCATTAAATACAAAGATTGAAGATTATTTAGATGGTGGTACTTCTACTGCGAACTTTGACACCATAAGTGTTGATGGTGCAGAGATTACTGCTACCCCTGCAGAATTAAATGTGTTAGATGGAATTACATCAACTACTGCAGAATTGAATTATACAGATGGCGTTACTTCTAATATTCAAACACAATTAGACGCCAAAGCACCATTAGCAAGTCCTGCATTTACTGGAACTGCTACTGGAGCAAACTTAACTTTATCTGGCGATTTAACCGTCAATGGTAGCACAACTACATTAGATACTACCAACTTAGCAGTTGAAGATAACTTAATGGAATTAAACGCAGGTGTTACTTCCAATGCAAACGACTCTGGATTCTTAATTGAAAGAGGAACTACTGGAGATAACGCAATATTTATGTGGGACGAAAGTGCTGATAAATTCACACTGGGTACTACTACTGCAACTGGTACAACTACTGGAGATATTACTCTTTCTTCTACTGGAACATTAGTAGCCAATGTAGAAGGAGATGTTACTGGTGCTGTTACTGGGAACGCAGATACTGCAACTACTTTAGCAACTGCAAGAAACTTTAGCTTAACTGGAGATGTAACTGCTGGAGCAGTATCATTCGATGGATCAGGAAATGTAGCATTATCTACTACTATCGCTGCAAACTCTGTAGCACTTGGAACAGACACTACTGGTAACTATATGTCTGACTTAACTGAAGGTACTGGTATTGATATTTCTCACACACCAGGAGAAGGTTCTAATGGAACAATTACTCTTGACTTAACTGAAGTAGGTTTTGGTGGAGGTGCAAACAGACTGATTACTGATGATGGTGATGGTACTGTTTCTACTGAAGCTAATCTTACTTTTGATGGAACAGATTTAGCAATAGCAGCAACAGGTAAGATTTATTTAGATGGTGGTACTCATACTTACATTACAGAAGAGGGTGCTGATAATATTGCAATATATGCTGGTGGAACAAGATTACTTCAATTAGTAGAAGGTGGAACTAATTATGTTGCTGTTGGAGATGGCACTTATTTAGGTGCTGGTAATGATTTAGACTTCTATATGACACACAATGGAACTGATACTACCATAGGTAATTCAGTTGGGGATTTATACATTCAAAATAATACAGACGACAAAGATGTGATATTAAGATGTGACGATGGTAGTGGAGGAGTAACACCTTATCTAACATTAGATGGAAGTGCTACAAGAACTAATGTTCACAAAGATTTAAGATTAGATAATAGTGTTAATTTATCGCTTGGTGGTGGTGGCAATATGAGTATGTCACACGATGGAAGTAATGCAACCTTTTCTAATGCTACTGGTAATCTAACTATACAAACATCAACTGATGATGGAGATATTATTTTTAGATGTGATGATGGTTCAGGTGGAGTAACACCTTACATAACCTTAGATGGTAGCACAACAGATTTATTGCTATCTCCTCCAGGTAATGTCGGTATAGGAACTACATCACCAAGTACAATAACAGAAATTAAATCTACTATACCAGTATTAACATTAACTGACGACCAAAATAAATCTTGGACTTCATCTGACACTACTCTTGGTAAATTGTCTTTTAAGACAAGCGATACTTCAGGGATAGGAGTTCACGAAATAGGTTTTATTTCTTTAGACTGCAATATTTCAAGTTCAACAACCCCTAATGGAGAGTTAGTATTTGGTACTGCAGGAGTTAATGCTGCTGCTACTGAAGCAATGAGAATTGACCAATCAGGAAATGTCGGTATAGGAGGAAATACACCACAATCTAGACTAATGGTTACAACTTCTGCTGAATCATCAATTCCAGCAGCAGGTGCAGATTCTACATTTTTCAATGTAGGTAATTTAGCAAGTGAAACTACTAATTATGGAACTATGATTGGTACTTTAAATACTGGTAATGGTTATATACAACAACAAAGATTTGATGGAACTGCAACTACCTACAATTTATTATTACAACCTAATGGTGGTAATGTCGGTATAGGAACTACATCACCTGATTCTTATAATTCAGCAGGTAGAAATTTAGTAGTTGCTGATTCAGGAGATTCAGGAATATCTATTGTAGCAGGAACTACATCAGATAGTTCTATAATGTTTGCTGATGGAACTGGTGGTACAGCAGGATATAGAGGTAGAGTTGCTTATGACCATAATGGAGATTATCTAAGATTTGATACTGCTGCTTCAGAAGCTATGAGAATAGACTCATCTGGAAATGTCGGTATAGGAGATAACAATCCACCAAATAAGCTAAGTGTTAAAGGATCATCAACTGATTTACTATATCTTGAAGGAGATGGAATAACAAGCAATAGTATAATACAATCAGATACTGGTGGTTCAGTAAGAACAAGAAGTGCAGGTGGTACTTGGCAACTTTATACTGGTGG
>Ga0098074_1001555_pt1 | contig 11487 bp, 5 predicted proteins | sample 32_taG_FD_75064 | JGI IMG/M metagenome (GOLD analysis project Ga0098074, IMG submission 75064) | Marine viral communities from the Gulf of Mexico - 32_GoM_OMZ_CsCl metaG | ecosystem: Environmental > Aquatic > Marine > Oceanic | place: Atlantic Ocean: Gulf of Mexico | collected 2015-07-12
CGTTGGTTGCTGCAATGTGCCAGGTGATAGCGTCATCGCTGCCCATCAGTATCCAGCCGCCGACCAAAGCAGCACCGACGCGGCTGTAAGTGGCAATTACAGGTTGACTAAATTCGTATATGACTTGATTGTTATTAAGCCAAGTCAAGGCAGGGTTCGGCCGTGCGCCATTAGCAATATTAGATTGAACGTTTGTTGCTAAATCCCACAGGTTTCCATTTATTGTCGCAAAATTATCGAGATAAGTTTTAAGCTGCTCTGCAGTCTGACCAATTGTTTCTTGGTAGCCGTTGCCTGTAAGATCGCCGACGTTGTATGTAACACTGTCGATTGGGCTGGAAACATTATCAATCGAATCACTGACGGGCTGGTACGGGACATCCGCATCCAGTCCCATCTTCACCACATCACCAACTTTCAAGACATCGAGGTCTGTAGGACCAGCCAATGTCAGCTTTTTAAATGCTCCATCATCTTCAACCGCAGTAATCGCATCCGTCACAGGGATTACAGTAGTACCTGGATTCAATGTACCACCATCACCAACCGGAAGGAGGATTTGTGGTTTATCAATAATACCAGGTTTCTTTTCAATAATCAATTCATTACTTACTGCGTCAGAAGTCAAAGCTCCGTCAACACAAGTAGCGGTACATTGGTAGGTGCCTTCAACTAATGGCTCAAGTGTTTTACCAGTAGCTCCAGCAATAACTACACTATCAAGTGTCCATGAATAAGTGGGGATAAGGGGTCCACTAGGACCATAACCTTCACCACCGCTTGCAGTGATAATTGATCCTACATAATTATCTGGGCTTGAAATAGTCAAACCAGTTTGAATAATGCCAGCACCACCACCAAGTTGTTCTTTTAATTGTTCGTATGAAATTGTATAACTCTCTCGTTCCCTGTTAACAAGGAAAAGATCGTCGTCTCTTAGAGTACTCATTTTATTTTAATCAGGAAGTGTTGGAAGTGTTTCAAGAATGTAATCACCATCTGGTTCCATATCAAGGACATCCCCTCCATGTACTGGAAAGATCCTTCCTTCAGAAATGTTACGTGTAAACGGTGAATCACCAATTACACGAGTTGACCAGTATTTACCATCGAAGATAACACCTTGACCGATGCTAATTTCAATACCGTCAAGGTTTTCTTCATAGTCAGGGTGACAAAAACCACCGTCAACAACAGTGTAAATGTCACCCGCATTAGGACTAATGTTATTATCTACAATGGATTTTTGAATCTCAATGCCACCAATGTATTGAATACCGCTTGCTCCTGAACCAATCATAGTCCAGGAGTTATCGCGTGAATTATATACCCATTTAGTGGCTGATTGATCATCTACAAACACTTCCCCGTTAGCGGGAGTATCGGGGAAATCAATAGCCATAGTTAATTAAATAGAAGGGATGTTTGTCCAGTTCTTAGGAATCCAGTTAGCCACAAGACCAGCGGGTGTTACAGCAACAGCATCATCAGAAGACCTGGTATCATTATAAGTAGGTGAATCAGTAAGAACAACAACACCTTTATTGATACCATCGGCGTCTTCAACACCAATTGTACGGGTGTTACCAGAACCACTGACAGTAATAGGAGAATCACCAATGATATTAGTGATACCACCACCAGCAATAGTCTCAAGTTGTGCTTCCAGTTGGTTATAGTGGTGTTCAGTCAGAACAGCATCAGACGGAGGAGTATAAGATCCATCAGCATCAACACCATTAGGATCAGACAGTTGGACCACACCAACCGTACCAATAGCAGCATCAACACCGTTGATAACTACATCTGCAGCAGTAGAGGATGCGTCAAGTTCCAATCCATTGCTAACAGTAACGGTCTCAACACCAGCCCCAGAATCACCTTCAACGATGACCCAGTTAGAGTCACCCTCGTCCCACAGGACACGGGATCCAGCCGCACATTCAGTAGGTGAATCCTCAATTACCCAGTCACCAGCAATTGTGCCGGTTCCAGTGTTGATGTAGATGTCACCATTACGAGGGGGATTAATAGCAAGCTGACCACCATTGTTATAAGCTTGAGTCAGGTCAACATTACCGAGGAAGTGAATAGTATCACCCGCAGCAATTTCTTGAGAAATATAAGTTTCAATTTGTTCGAGGGTAGCCTTAGCAAGGTTACCACCTTGTTGTACAAGGAATAGGTCAGATCCAGAAAGAGCAGCCATGATTAAATAGGATTAAGAATAGAAAGGTCAATAGAAAATGTTGCTTGTTTAAGCGTAGTGTCCTTATCAATTTTGATAGGAGCTTCAGAAAGGAGGTTAGCAAGAGTCATCTCACCGTCATTACCAGGCTCACCCTGGATACCCTGTTCCCCTTGAGGACCAGGTTTACCAACACTAACCCATTGACAACTGCCACTTGGGTCGGGGCAGTAATAGACATACAAATTACCTGTTCCAGTATCGAACCAGGCATCCCCATCCTGAATAGGACGTGTGTCGTTTGTACCTGGAATCGTCAGTTCATAAGGAGGACGGTCACCAGTATAGATACCAATACCAGGAGGACCAGCCTCACCTTGTGGACCGTTCATCACAAAGTCACGTTCGTGTACCCACGCTTTAATTTCAGCATTCCAAAGATAATCTGAAACAGCGTCGGTATCATACCATCGTTTACCAGCTTGTCTAATTTGACCAGTAGCTGGCTCTTGTGGTTTTGGATCTTGTTGATATGAATCTAAACGAGTAGAAATTGCTTTAGTTGTTGCGATATGCTCATCATCATTTAAATAAGCATCAACCCAAAAACCTTGAAGTTGATCAATTTCTTTTACAGTAGCTTCATTTTTATTCCAAAAATTTTCGTTAATAGCACAAGTACTGGCGATATGCTCGTCATCTGAAATCCACTCATCACCACAATAAATAGTTTCGTCATATTTATTCCAGTAATATTCATTGATATAATCAATTAGCCAGTCAGGTACTTGACATCTATTCTCTTCAATAGCTAGTTTAAGCTGCTCAAAATTATCATTTAGGTCCTGTGCTCTAATAGCTGAACCTGGATAAAATGTAGCAGATAAGGGATCGATATCGGTCCAACGCCAGATCTTAATATTAAAGATATCCTCATCTAAATTAGGGTCAGACGTTGGGGGTACGGGTGGTGCACTTTCAAATCGAATAGTCGTGGCGTTATCAAAACTCCATTTGTCCCTATCTAGTTCTTCGTATTGTTTTGTAGTGTTGTCCCACAAAGATACGTGGACATCACAAGGGTCTATATATGTGAAAGGAAAGGTAAAAAGAACTTGCGTACCATTACCTTTGTATTTAATTTCTACAACTTCACAAGGGTTTGAATTTGGAGTACAAGTCATTGTTATTTAGGCATGTTTCTTAAAGCATCAATTTGTCCAGCAATATCATTAGCATCGTCGAACCTACCTTCAAACAAAGCTCTATCCCTCTGTTCTTTCAGTGCACCCATCGACGCCATCTTATCATTTTCAAATGTATATGCATCCCATGCTGCAGAATATGCATTCTGAACAAGGTCATCTAGGTATTGATGGACAAAAGTTTCCTTAACTGGATAATCCTTTTGACTCTTAATACCTCGTTTCTTAGCGTATTGCTTCAGTTGTTTATCCCACCACCCGTTGTTTTTAGTACGGAGATTATCGATCTTCTCGGCGAGACCAGCATTATCACCAATCCATTTGTTAATCCATTGACGCTTATCTGGTGATAGTTCCTCAAGACTTGTCTTATCAATCAAGGGTTTAGACATACCATCCCACCCAGTACTGATAAGCCATTCTCTCCAAGGTTCCCTACCAGCATTAGTCTTAAAGAATGGGAGCATTTTACTCAATCCAATTTCAATAGGACTAGCACCAATATTAATAGGTTCACCAGTAAAAATATCAATTTGGTTACTTAGTGAATCTCTAACACTAGGCATCCAACGGTTACGATTAGCTAGATAATTCTGCCAATTGTTTTCTACATCCTGTAGTTGTGGTACAAAAGTTGAACTCAAAGCACCCCTTACGGCGGTACCTGGTATCAAACTATCAATGTTACCAGCAGCGAATTTATTCCAAGATGCAAGGTCTAATTGTACAAGACCAGCAAGTGTTTCAATTTCAGTACCAAAGACATCATTGCTGATATTAGCAGTCAATGTAGATGCTAAAGTTTGGAACCAGCTGCCTGAGATGTCTCCATCAACATCAGCAAGTTCGTTAACCACATCAGCTGTCATAGCAAGCCAGGGTTTAAAGAAAGGTAGGTTTTCATATGATCTCCAATCAGGATTCTCATCATCTCCTAGATTAACTGAAAATGGTTTCCAACCCATCATCATCATACGTCTTTTTTCAGCTTGATCCCAAGGACCAGCGCCAGTTAGTTTACCATTAAAAGCTGCTAATGCTGCTGTCATTGTAACACCAACTGTTGCCATTTTACGACCAAGATATTCTGATTTAAGTTGTAAAAACTCATCATCAGTAGCACCTGACATACCATGCATGTCCAGTACTTCTTTGATTTCATCAGGTGTTTGTGCTTTAATTGTCATCCATGATCTATCAGACCATTTAGATAACAATCCAGTAGGATCATATGTTTGTAATACACCAAATTGATTTACCCTAGTTGTAGGGAACATGAAAACACCCTTCAATACTGGGAAGGTGTCCATCATCTTTTCAAAGCTTTGTATTGCAGGAACATCAGCATTCAATGCAATCTCTTCACTAGCAAACTTGGCGTAACCATCTTTCAATACACCATCAGCATCAAATGTTTGTGCATAAAGTTCCTGTTCAATACGTTTAAATTCACCAGGATCAATAGCACCATTAGTATTTTGATATAGTGCATCAAATGCTTTAGCACGAGCATTACCAGATGCCATGATAGATTTGGCGAATCCGTCAGCACTATACATAGCATGTACACCCCATCGGTTCCAGGTTTGCCGGTTCCAATAGGTAAGACCTTTAGTAAGATACCATATTGCCTTTTTACCAAGATCCCAGGTTTCAGATAGTTCTTCAAACTCTTCAAATTCACGAAGAGTCTTTTTCCAATCATTAGAACCAGGGTTAGAACCTTCAGTCAGGTTCCAGTCTTTACGACCCCGTGCCATAGCAGCATCAGGGTTAGCATTAGCAAACCTCCATTCATCTCGTGCCATTTTACTAGCACGTTTAAAAGTTTCCATAAACCCACTATACGTAGCAAATGCACGCTGTAGAGGTTTCATGTCACCTTTCAAAGAATAAGGTACAGTACCAGCAAGAGTTGTCATTGGTTTAACAGCAATAGCTGTAGCATTACCAACCCAAGCTTTAGCAGGGGCAAACCCGTTCAATAGGTTTCCCATACGCATACCTTGTGCTTCTTTTAAGACAAGAGAAGGGAACTCAGGATTAGTATCATACAAACCTTTTTTAATAACACCAAGTCTATTGTCAATGAACTTGTTCAGTTTGAACAATGAATCAATATCACCGTTAGTCTTAGCATACATCCGATACAACGGGCGTAGGTAAGCCGGGTTTTGTTTAGACAATGCTTCTAATTCATCAACAAAATTATCTACTTGTTTAGCTTTAGCAGTAATGCTATTATCAAACTGTTCGTACAACTCATCTAAGTAATTAGTATCTACAGCATCACCTGCTTTAGAGTACTTGGCACGTAGTTGCTTTGATACCTGCTCTTTGATTTGACTGACTTCAGCTTCTTTCATCAATGTACGGATACGTGGCATGATCATCTCTTGTAGTCTAGATGTATCAACAACATCATCCATCAAGTCAATGTTACGTCCAATATCAGACACACTACCAGCTGCTTGTGTTTGAATAGCAGCCGATGCACGTTGTTTATAAGGACTGACAGCATCCATCAATCTATTGGCAGCTTGACGCATAATTTCCCGTTGCCCAGCATCAGCACCTTGTTCAGCCATGTCTAAAAGGTTAAACTCAGCAGTACGGAATGACTGTACAACATCATCGAAAGTTTCATCAGATACTATAGCAGCATCATATAAATCATTGACAGCTTGTGCAACCTGCTTTTCTGTAAGTTTCTGTCCGCCTACCTCAAGGCTGAATTCAGCTGATAGTTCATCAGATGCCTTACTTAGGATAGACTCCCTTGTAGAAGCATCAGCACGGCTTAGAGCTTGAATATCAGCATCATTGATCAAGGGGCGAGAACGTCCTTCAGTAGTGCCTACGTTATTACGGATACGGGCTTGGTCTGCCATAAAGTCAATACCACTAGCTTCTTCATCCATCGTTAGACGGGCTGTAGGTTCAGCAGGTTCATTGACAAAAGCATTATAACCATTAATACCTTCAGGATCTTCAGCTAGTACTTTCCTACCTTCATTAAGTTGTGCTGCTCGTTTCTTTGCTCTATTGCGGTTCACAACAGCAATCAACGGGTCTCCACCAGCTGCTTCAATATCAGCAGCCTCTTGTATTTCCTTGGCTTGTACAGCATCTGCTGCTTTATCATTCATAGGTGTAATCTTATTACCACCTCTTAATGCAAAGAATGCACTAATAGACTCACCAACAACGCCTAAACCTAGGTTCTCTAACATGTTTTTAGCAAAGATAACATCCGGAGAATCACCATCTCTTGATGCCCAAGGGATAGTAGTACCGGGCAATACCTTTTGCATCTGTGTTTCAAGTAAAGACCCTAGGTTACCAGGTTCTCTAGTTGTATCAGACACACCTGATACCGCAGCATCAATACCAAGAGCAGCTGCACCTTCTAACAGGACTTTAGACCTTGCGGACATGTTAGCACCGATACCCATACCTTTAGCGCCAGCAGATATAGCAGCACCACCCACTAGTGTAGGGATGAGAATTGCTGCCATGTCTCGTTCTGCTTTTTTCAAAGGGTCTTTGCCTACATTACGACCTGACTTTTCTTCCCACCATTCATCAGCAGGTTTAAGAGCAGGGACAACAGCAGACATAGTATCCATGATTGTATCTATGGTACCTGCTACAAGACGTTGTTTACCACTCATGTTGTCAGTATTAAAACCCTGATCCGCTTGTTCAGCATAAGATTGAAGCAGGTCACCCATCATTTCACCTAGGAATCCACCTTGGTTTTTCTGGTATTCTTTTTCTACCTCAGATTGTTCAAGTGTAGGACCAGCAGCTTCACCTGTATTAACCCTGGATTCCATTTCTTTAGAAGCCTCTTGCTTCTCTAGCAACTCTGCTTTGGCTGCTTCCTCTTCACGACGTTGAATTTCCGCTTCTACTTCTTCAGTATCATACGTAAAATCTAGTGGTGTGTTAGGGTCATTAAAGTTATATTCAGCCATTATTGTCCTCCTACAAGTTCAGGTCTCATATTACGTGATTGTCTCCAGGCATTAGCAGACCCTTTGACTTTAGCGGCGGCTTCAGCTTTAGTGATAGAACCATCACCATTACTATCAAGACCACGGTTTTGGTCGTAAGCTCTGCCTGTATATCCACTGATAGCACCTCTGCCAAAAAGAACAAAGTTATCAGGTTTCCCAACAGCAGCTGGGAACAAAACTGACATGTACAAATCAGAGACATCCATACCTGGTTTGACACCAGCATTTCTTAAATATGTTTCTACATATTTCATTTGCTGAGTTCTTGACATAGAAGCTAGTGCTTCTGTAGTAGTACCTAAACCTCTAGCTGTAGAAGGCATGAATTGAATCAAGCCAGTAGCACCTGATCCTGCTGCATTCCGTTGACTCGGACTAAATGATCCTCCGGTTTCAAAATCCATAATAGCATATAAATCACCCTCCTGGATACCTAACCTTTGAGAAACAGCAGACACCTCTTGTTGAAATTCAACATCTGATTTAACATTAGCTGGTAGGTTTGCTTGGTAAATAGGATCCATCCCACTTCCAATAGCAGCAATATCAGTCCTAGTAAAGTTAGGTTTATAGTTAATAAACTTACTATACCTTGGATCAAAACTACTCTCAACTTCTTCAGCCATGGTGTTGACATCTTTAGGTAGTTCGTCAAGACCATTAGCTTTTAGTCGAGTGTTGAGTAGTGCCCTCATGGACATCTGACCACCAGCACGAGATAACATAAACTCATAAACAGGTGGTACATTAACACGACCCATCTTAGAACCCTTGACTACACCTTCAAGTAGTGTTGACTCACCTTCAAACAATTCAGGCTCTGACAATGCATTTGGATTTTGATGCATCTTAATTTGAATGTCATTAATTACATTATCAGAGCTGTATGCTTTCCCGGTAACTCTGCCTTCGATAAACTCACCAGACTTAGTACTAGCGTTGGGACCAGTAGGGTCCTCAACCCGATACTTCCCTTTAAGAGGGTCGTCTCCGAATTCAGCATAGAAGTCTTGTAGGGCAGCAGACCTAGCTTGTGTTGGATCATTTGTTCTCAATAGTTCTTGTTTATAAACTTGGCGGTACCTATCATATGCTTTTGATTTAACTCTATTTAAAGTTGGGTTTGCAGGTTTACCACCAAATTCATTTACTTTAGCACGTTCCTTAAGAGCAACTTCAATTTCTTTAAAATCTTCTTTTGATACACTAGCAGGGACAGAAGTTTCTGCAAATCCCTTGAGTGCTTGCAAAGCAGATTGTTTAGTTTTACGGTCAAGACTAGGGTTATTGATAATCTGTTCTGCACTGTAAGGTACAACACCTCTCAATAATTCCTCATTAAAATTATCGAGAAATTTATTATTGTATTGTTTACTAGCAGTCAATGGGATGTCATTTTCAATTTCCCTAGCAAGTTTCTCCATACCAAGTATGCGATAGTTATTAGCAGCTTCCTGTAGTTGTTCAGGATTAGCGTCAAAACTACCGTCTTCATAGTCTTTTAACTTAGTAGCTCTATACTCTTGCAGTTGATTTAATTCTTCCTCTCGTCTAGCGTTTTGATTATTATTAAACCTGGCTTCAATTAAAGTACCACGCTGTTGCCTGGCTGCTTCCCAATCAGTAGAGTACTGTTCCCGCAATGGTTTATCATTAGGACCAAATGGCATATCACCAATACGTTCCCACTGATCTTGCGGTAATTGAATAGCAGCTTGAAGCATATTAGCACGGGCTTTAGCAGGTGCAATACCATTCTGTGTCTGTACAGTATAATACTGCTGAGCATTAATTGGTGTAGGTTCAGTAGTAAAGATTGTACGGGTATTGTCAATAGCTTCAGACTTGAATGCTTCAGTCTCAGCTTTCCGCATATTGCCGATAAACTGAGACCTACTCGCTGTTACATTCTTATAGAAATCACCTAAACCTTGAGGACTGACATCACCCAACCCGTTACCTTGTAGGTAAGGTCGTACTTGACGTGCCATCAATTCATCCATTACATCAGGATCATTGATGTTTAATGAACCAATAGCTACCTCTTCACCTTGATAAGAATAAAGCTTCTCAGGGTCACGGGCATAGTCTTCTTGAATTTGATTACTGACAATAGACGAGAAGTCTTTTCCAAGTCTACCACCATATGCTTTCCTGAGTTCCGCCTTGATCCGGCTGTTACCCATTGACTTGCGTAATTTAGCAGCAAAGGCAGGGTTAGTGGCTTCAATCTGGCGAAGCCCGCTTTCCTGCTGCAACTGGATCAATTGGTTAGCATTATCTTGTGCTTGACTTCCAACCTTTTCATTAAGGTAAGACAGCACTTCTTCTGGTTTATAACCATAAGCTTCTGCTTGTTGGTAGATTAGATCAGCTTCATTCTTAGCGTACTCAGTTTGAATCTGATCAACCTTACCATAGGTTTGTGCAGCAATTTTACTTAAATTACCAACAAGCTCTAGAGCATCATTAAACTTACTACTGGATGAAGTTGTACCAGTAGCACGCTTTTCAAATTCTGCTTGTCTTGCTAGTTTTTCTCGTTGTAAGGCATCGCGTTCAGCAGCGTACTGCGCTTCACGATTGCCTGCGTTTTGAAGGCTTTGAAGGGTAGCTTGACCCCTAAACTTCATGTCAGCCGCTTCTGCTGCTAGTGCATCAAGTTCAGCCTGTTTTACTTCTTTAAATCGACGAATGAATTCTTCGTCTTGACGCCTCTGCTGTTCCGCAGTATTAGGCGCTTGTCTAGGATTGAACCCCACCGTTTGGGCGTACCCTCTACTTCTAATAGGTTCCATTTATTTTTAGTAAGTGTATTGACTGATAAGACCAAGACCTTGGGATGCACCACCAGCAACTGTGCCAATGGTAGTAAGAGTAGGCGCAACAGCAGAAAGAGCAGGTAGTGCAGCACCTGCCGTAGCAACTGTAGCAGCAACCCCAACCGCCAAACCAACACCACCAAGGATCTTACTAATTCCACTTTGTTGCGGAGGTTTAGGTACTTGATAAGCTTCTCTAGATACTGCTTCAGGTTCAGCCGGGGGAACCAGGTAAGGCATCTCAGCTTGAATTGGACGCGGCGGATCCGGCAGAGCAAACTGTTTAGGATCAAGCATCCGTTGTGAATTAGTTTGTATATTAGCTTGCACCAATCCACGGGCAATTTCTGACTTAGCGAACTTACGTGACTCAGCAGCAGAAATAAGTTCTTCACCAAGCCGTGTTTTATTTAGTTGGAAAACCCTTTTATCAATACCAAAGGTCTCAGCCAATTGATCTAGCTGTCTATCCCTAGAAGATTTTGTCTGACTAATTGACCTTTCTCCAGCCTGTGTAGCCTGTTTATTAGTCAATTGAGAAGACTTTATAGCCTGACTACGCGTCTGTCTAAATCCTTGCTTAGATTGTTTAATCTGCAAGTTCTTTTGTGCTTTAGATTGTTGAATCGTACGGTCACGTGCTTCCCTAGCTTGTTTACGAGCAAGATTTCTATCTTGTTTAGCTTGAGAAACAGTCAAATCTCTAGTGTCTTTTGCTTGACTTATTGATAGGTCACGGGTTTGTTCTGCCTGACTTACTGCCAGATCTCTACCAGCCTTAGCAAAGGCATCATCACTATCTAACTTCTCTAAAGTAAGACTTAAACGATCCTTAGCTAGATCCTCTTTTTGATTTAAGATACCACGTTGTCTACCGACACCACGGAGTTGAGCAGCAATCTGTTGTCTCTCAAGTTCCAATGATTCTTTGGTTCGATATAATGTATCGCTAATTTTAGCGGTATCAAAAGCGAACGAAGCTAAGACAGCTTGTTGTGTACCTTGAGCTGATTTACCACGTTGACCCCGTGCAGAAGCTGCCCCTGAATCTTGTACATTTTTAATGGTAGCTTGTACCATCTCAAAATTCCGGTCGGCGACAGCATTTCGCTCACGTAAATTTACACTGTCAGATTGGATGTTAAGTAGATCTTCCCTTTCTTGTAGGCTGCTACGCTCAGAAGCAATAGACAAACCAGTTGATCTGAAATCTAGGTTAGCGCCACGTCTTGAAAATTGTGAATCAACAA
>Ga0098074_1001557_pt1 | contig 11484 bp, 10 predicted proteins | sample 32_taG_FD_75064 | JGI IMG/M metagenome (GOLD analysis project Ga0098074, IMG submission 75064) | Marine viral communities from the Gulf of Mexico - 32_GoM_OMZ_CsCl metaG | ecosystem: Environmental > Aquatic > Marine > Oceanic | place: Atlantic Ocean: Gulf of Mexico | collected 2015-07-12
ACATCTCGTCGCAAACCCTCTCCGCCACCGCCTCCCCGACCGCCACGTCCGAGCAGGTCACCAACACCCCGGCATCGGCGCCGGGGATGTCAGCGTAGGCGAAGCTCGCGAAGGGATAGGCACAGAGTACGCCCGGCCTGTCGATTGTCCGGGCGATCTCCTCGATCTCGGTCATCGGCAGGCCGGGCGCGGTGCGCATGTTGTGACTGGGCAGAATCCGCCCGATGGTTCGACGCACGACCTTGTGGCGGGCACCTGTCTCGATCATCCCGGCCAGCAGGTCGAGCGCCGATTGCGCTGCGGTCTCCATGTCGACGTGCGGATAGGTCCGGTAGATCGTCGCCGCGTTGATCGCCCCGGCCAGCGCATCGGTCGGGCAGGAATGCAGGTCGAAGGAGGCCACGATCGGTTTTCCGGGATGCTTTGCCCGGAGCGCCACGCAGAACCGTTCCTCGGGGGCGAGGTCCTCGGTGCCGATTGCGGCACCATGCAGCGAGAGGTAGATGCCGTCGGCCTCGGCGAAGACCGGGTCGGCGAGGACCTCGTCGGTCCATGCGTCGATCACCTCCTGTTCCACCGGGCCGCCGGGCTCCACCGCCGCGCAGCGCGAGAACAGCAGATCGGCCCCCCTCGCCTCGGCCCAGTCGATGGCGCCGCCCGGTTCGGTCGCGGTTCCACGCATGGCCGCGAAGACTTTGTCGCCACGCAGCCACTCGCGAGCCGTGAACTCGGAGAAGCCGACGGTGGTTGGAGCGAAGGAGTTGCCTTCATGCCAGAAGCGGGCGACCGCGATCTTCATCGATTCCTCTGAAACAGTTGATTTTCTGCAGTCGAATTCTGAAACAAGTGTTTTGCAAGTGTTTCATATGGGCCGGATGTTGATCAGCCGTCAGCGCCGAGGGCATAGCGGTTTCCCTCGTACCCGGATCTCGCCGTGCGTCTTCGCGGTGGCTGGTCGCTGACGCGGGCCAACAAAGACGCCTGGTACGGGGGTGGCGCGAACGACTACATCGACTGGCCGCCTTACTCGCCGCAATGCAGCACGGCATGACGCGCCCGTACGTCACGAAGTCGCATGATCATTGGGACGGGCACGAACAATCCGCCCCTCCCTTACCACGCTGTCGCGCGGCTAGGAGGGAGCTGGCATTTCAGGGCATGGGATCGTGAGGCAATGCTGGACCGATGGCCATCTTCCAGTACGACCCTTCCTTGCGACCTATGTGAGCCCGCAGGATCGCCTGCGCCGTCGCTTCGTCACCTCGCGCAACAGCATCACGGATCTCCCTATGCTCGCGGTAGGACTTGGCCATGTGCTCGGGATGACGGCCAAGACGGTTCCGCAGTGCCGCCATCTTCTGCGAAATCGTCTGATAGGCGTCATTCAGAAAACGATTGTCCGAACAGTCCATCAGGATCTGGTGAAACTCGGAATCAAGCCGAAGATAGCCCGGGACATCTTCGGCCTCGCGAGCGCTGGTCATCTTGTCGACACACACAGACAGCCTTTCGGCTAGTCGGGGTCCATCGACCTGCATGGCAAATCCCAAAGCGGCGGATTCAAGGCTGAGACGCGCATCGCAGAGCTTGGCAAGCTCCGCGGGTTCGAGTGAGAAGACATAGGTCCCGCGCTGCGCCTCGACGGTCAGGAGTCCCTCCATCTCGAGCCTGTTTATCGCCTCCCGCACAGGAGTTCGGCTCACCGAAAGGTCCTGCGCGATGCGCACTTCCGAGAGCTGACTGCCAAGCTCCATGTCACCGGAAATGACCCATTCGCGGAGTGTTTCCGCGACGATTTCAGTCAACGATTTCGGTCGAGTAATCGCTTTCATCTCATCTCCCCGGACGCCGCTGGAATTAGCAGACTGGCATACGATATACAATGGTTGACACACTGGCATACATTATGCCAGCCTTAATCCTGCATCGACCATATCGCTTGAGGGAGGAGCATTTGATCCGTGCAGAAGCCATCTTGGTGGCCGTGAATCGTGCCATCGTTGCGGCAGTCCTCGCCTCTGTTTTCACCATCGTTTTTGTGAATGTGATCGGCCGCTACGGCTTCGCGCATTCCTTTGCCTGGGCAGAGGAAGCGGCGCGGCATCTGATGATTTTCGGCGCTTTTGCTGGCGCGGGCCTTGCGCTGCGCGAGGGCCGGCTGGTCGCGATTACCGCGCTGCAGAGCATGTTGCCGGCCCGGACCGCCCTCTTCCTGCGGTGGATCACCGTGGGGATCATGGGCGTCTTCATGGCGACAATGTTCTGGCTGGGGGTCGAATTCGTCCAGTTCGGCTGGAACAAGGAAACCATGTCAACCGGCATGCCGCGCGGGGTCGCATACCTCTCGATCCCGATCGGCTGCGGGCTCTTCCTCCTGCACCTCGCCTTCTTCGCGCACCGCTTCGTGCGCGAGGATTTCGAGTACTTCTCCGACCCGTCGGACGAGGCCGCCTGATGGCGAAGTCCCTTATCATCCTGTTTTTCGGAACCATGATCCTCGGCGTTCCGGTGGCCTTCACCATGGGCGTCGCCGGGATGGCCGCGATCTTCATCGACGGCAGCCTGAACCCGCTGATCGCCACGCAGCGCATGTTCGCGGGGATCGACAGCTTCCCGCTGATGGCGGTGCCTTTCTTCATCCTCGCCTCCGAACTGATGACCGCCTGCGGTCTGACCAACGCGCTCCTGCGCTTCGCGAATGCGCTGGTCGGGCACCTGCGCGGCGGGCTCGGGCATGTGAACGTGCTGGTCTCGATGCTCTTCGCGGGGATCAGCGGCTCGGCGCTGGCCGATGCCGCGGGGCCCTCGGCCATCGTCATGCGGATGATGCGCGAGGCGGGCTACGACAAGCATTACGCAGGCGCGCTTTCTGCGGCGACGGCGACCATCGGGCCGATCATCCCGCCCTCGATCCTCGCGGTGATCTTCGCGATCTCCACGAACGGGGTCACCGTGGCCGGGCTGTTCCTGGCGGGCGTCCTGCCCGGCCTGATGCTGGGCCTCGCGCTCGCCATCGCGAACCACGTCATCTCCACCCGTCACAGCTACCGTGGCCGCGAGACCCGCGCCGACCGGAGCGAGTTCACCAGCGCGCTGCTCGCCGCCCTGCCCGCGCTGGTGATGCCCGCGATCATCCTCGGCGGCATCGTCTTCGGCGTCTTCACCCCGACCGAGGCGGGGGCCGTCGCATCCGCCTACGCGCTTCTGCTCGGGCTGGTGATGCGGGCCTTCACCTTCCGCGGGCTCTACGCCGCCTTCGTGCGGGCGGCGGTGGTGACGTCGTCGGTGTTCCTGATCATCGCCATGGCCTCGATCTTCGCCTGGCTGCTGACCTACCTGCAGATCCCGCAGGAACTGGCCAAGGCGATCTCGTCGATCACCGACAGCCGGCTGGGCATCCTCTTCATCCTCGCCGGGTTCGCGCTGGTCTGCGGCTTCTTCATCGACACCCTGCCCGCGCTGATCATCCTTACGCCGGTGCTGGGCCCGATCGCCTATTCCGCCGGGGTCGACCCGCTGCAATTCGGCATGATGCTGGTGCTGAACCTGACCATCGGGATGATCACCCCGCCGGTCGGCCCGGTGCTCTTCGTCATCGCCACCGTGGGGCAGCTTCGGCTCGAAGCCCTGTCCCGCGCCGTCCTGCCGCTGCTGGCGGCGGAACTCGTCGTGCTGCTTCTCGTGATCCTGGTCCCGGGGATCAGCACCTTCATCCCGACCTGGTTCGGGTTCTCAAACTGACATGAAAGGGAGGTAACCTAATGAAGACCATGTCAAAACTGCTCACGGCAACCGCTGCTGCGGCGCTGGCCATCGCCGGTCAGGCGGCCGTCGCGAAGGACCTGAAATACGCGCATTTCCAGTCCGCCGACCTGAGCTCGCCGAAACATGCGGCGGCGCTGGCGTTCCAGAGCTGCGTCGCGGGCAAGACCAAGGGCGAGATCGACGTGCAGATCTTCCCCGCCGGTCAGCTTGCCGGTGACAACGAGGTGATGGAGGGGCTTCAACTCGGCACCATCCAGATGGCGGTGGTCCACGACGGCCCGATCTCGGCGATGTACAAGCCGTTCTCGGTCCTCGCCCTGCCCTACCTCTTCGACGACCAGGCGATGGCGTGGTCGGTGATGGACGGCGAATTCGGCGACGCCCTGGCCGCCGACATGCTCGAGCAGACGGGCATCCGGATGTTCGGCGCCGCCGACAACGGGGTGCGGAACTTCACCAACAACGTCCGCCCGATCGCCGAGCCCGCCGACATGGAAGGCCTGAAGATGCGCGTCATGACCGCGCCGGTCTGGGTCACGCTGGTCGAAAGCCTCGGCGCCTCGGCCACCCCGGTGCCGTGGCCGGAACTGCCCGGCGCGCTGCAGCAGGGCGTTGTCGACGGGCAGGAGAACGGGGTGACCAACATCGTCAACGCCTCGCTCTACCAGAACCAGAAATATGCCTCGCTCGACGGCCACGTGTTCTCCTGGCACGCCTACCTGATGAACGAGGACTTCTACCAGGGGCTCACCGACGGCGAGAAGGTCGCGGTGCAGCAATGCGTCGAGATCGCCAAGACGATCCACCGCGGCATGACCGCGGCGCAGGACGCCAACGCGACCACGATCCTCGAGGAGAAGGGCATGACCGTGGTTCCGGTGAGCCCGGAGCAGAAGGACATGTTCCGCGCCAAGGCCCAGCCCGCCGTGCGCAAGTTCGTCGTGGACGAGATCGGCGAGGATTGGCCGAACAAGCTGGACGCCGCTGTCCAGGCCTACCGCGACCAGTTTTGAACCAATGCGGGACCGCGTCATGACCTCGACCGTCGCCATCCTCGAACCGGGCTACGCCGATTATGGGACCGAGGCAGCCTGCCTTGAGCCCTTCGGGGTTCGGATCGTGCCGATCGGTGCGGGCGAGGACGCGGTCCCGTCCCTCCGAGCGCTCGACCCGGTGGCCATCATGGTGCGCGAGCGCACCGTGGGGCAGCCGGAAATGGACGCCTGCCCGAACCTGAAGGTCGTCGTCCGCTACGGCGTGGGCGTCGACAACATCGACATCGGGCTCGCCGCCGCCCGTGGCATCCATGTCGCCAACGTCGCCGATTACGGAGCCGAGAACGAAGTTTCGGACCATGCGTTGGCGCTTTATCTGGCGGTTCAACGGCGCATCACAACACGTGACGCCGAGGTGCGGGCAGGTCATTGGGGGATTGGCCAGCGAGCAATCATTCCGAACCGCGAGAATGCGGTGCTTGGCCTGATCGGATGCGGGCGGATCGGGCTCGCAACTGCGCGCAAGTTCCGCGCATTCGGCTTCACACGCATCCTCGGGCACGACCCGAGCCTTTCGAAGCCAGCCGCCATCGAGCTGGGAATCGAACCGGCCACAATAGAATCCATCTGTGCAGAGGCTGACGTGATCAGCCTGCACGCACCTCTCACCCCAGCCACCCATCACGTCCTGAATGCGGACCGGATCTCGCTCATGAGACCCGAGGCGATAGTCATCAACGTCTCCCGCGGCGGGTTGGTGGACGAGGCGGCGCTGTCTGCGGCGCTGTCCCAAGGCCGACTTTTCGGCGCAGGCATCGACGTCTTCGAGACCGAACCGGTGAGCCCCGATAACCCCCTGCTTTCCGCGCCCAATACGATCGTTTCGGACCATGCCGCCTGGTACTCCGAACGGTCCGTTGCAGTGCTCCAGCGTAGCGCCGCCGAAGAGGTGGCACGCGTGCTAAACGGCGGGACCCCGAAGAACTGGGTCAACCGATGACCCCAAGAGATGCATCAGAAGGACACGATCCATGACACTTGAAGAATTAGTTGCCGGTTTCCGTGGTACCGCCATCGCCTCGGTCGCGGATGCGGTCGACAAGGTTTCCGGAAAACCGGGCTTCCTGAATCACCAGATCCGCCCCCGGATCAACGAGGCCAAGATCGTCGGTCCCGCCGTCACGGTGCTGGAAGGTCCGACCGACGAAGCGTTGCCGCCACAACATGCGCTCGACGCGATTGACGCCTCCGAACCCGGCTCGGTTATCGTGATCTCGACGAACCAGAGCGTCGACGTTGCCGTGTGGGGCGGGCTGATGACCGCCGGCGCGGTGGCGAACAAGCACGAAGCTGCGGTCCTCGATGCCGGGGTGCGCGACATCGTCGAAATCCGACGCGACTATGATTTTCCGGTCTACTCCCGGACGGTCTGCCCCGGCACCACGGTCGGGCACGCGAAGACGCTGGCCGCCAACGTCGAAGTGGATATGGGCGGTGTCATCGTGCACCCGGGAGACATCATCGTCGGCGATGTAGACGGAGTTGTCTGCGTCCCCTTCGCACATGCCGAAGAAGTGCTGAGGATGGCGCAGGAAATCGATGAACGCGAAGCCGAACAGGCCAAGCTGATCATCGAAAGCGGGTCGCTCAAGGAAGGTCTCGCGAAGTACGGACGGATATGATGGGCAACCATCTCTACAGCCTCGACACCGACCTTTTGACGGGCCCGGCGGTCGGTGAAACGAAGCTGGGGCGCTCCAAGTGGTGTCCAACCACCTGCACATCGAGTCGACGGCGACATGAACTTCGATGATCCCTATATTCCCAACTTCCGCATCTGGAAGATTACGGGCGTTGGGAAATCCTGCACGAGCGAATGAAATGGAGGGCTGCCACGCACCAAGAGCATGGCAGCCCCCGACACGAGGATGACGATGAGACCCGAAATACTTTGCCTTGGTGAACCCATGCTGGAATTCAACCAGCAGCCTGACGGGCGTTACCTGCCCGGCCATGGCGGCGACACCTCGAACTGCGCGATCGCGGCAGCCCGACTGGGTGCCAGCGTGGGCTACATCACCCATATCGGCGCGGATACGTTCGGCGACAGCTTCATGTCCCTGTGGGCCGATGAGGGCGTCGACACCACGACCGTCCGACAGGTTACAGATGCCCACACCGGCGTCTATTTCGTCACCCACGGCCCGGAGGGCCACCAGTTCAGCTATTTCCGCGCCGGCTCGGCCAGCAGCCGCTTTGGTCCGGATGATCTGCCCATTGATGCCTTGAAGACGGCGAAAATTCTGCATGTCTCTGGCATCAGCCAGGCGATTTCGGCCTCTGCCGCCGACGCCGTCTTCGCCGCGATCGATACGGTCAAGTCCGCCGGAGGAAAGGTGTCCTACGACACGAACCTCAGGCTGAAGCTCTGGCCACTGGACAGGGCGCGTGCTGTCATACATGCCGCAATGTCATCTTGCGATATCGCGCTGCCGGGTTTGGAAGATGCCGTTCAACTGACGGGACTGTCGGACCCGGACGCAATTGCCGATTTCTATCTCGGACTGGGTGCCGGCGTGATCGCGCTCACGCTGGGCGCCGAAGGCACGCTGGTTGCCACACCGGATGACCGCAGACGGATCGGCGGCCGCCGTGTCGAGGCGATCGATGCCACTGCCGCAGGAGACACGTTTGACGGTGCCTTCTTGTCTCGCATCGTTGCCGGCGCGGACCCGTTTGCAGCCGCCCGGTACGCCAATGCCGCAGCCGCCCTGTCCACCCAGGGCTATGGAGCCGTTGCGCCGATGCCGCGACAATCCGCGGTCGAGGCATTTCTCCAAGAGGGCCAGGAATGAAACATGCGATCATCATCGGTGGCACTCGGGGTATCGGCGCAGGGATCGGCACCACGCTCCTCCGCGAAGGTTGGCGTGTGACCGCGACCGGTGTCAGCGGTGAGGAGGTCGAAGCCTTCGCCGCCTCCAACCCGGACATCGCGACAGATGTTCTGGATGTCACGGACAATGCTCAAGTCACTGAATTCTTCGCGAAGATAGATGACCTGAAGGGGCTGGTGAACTGTGCTGGCGTCCTGATGCGTGGCAAAGAGTACGAAATCGAAGTCTTTGAAAAGGTGATCGACATCAACCTGACCGGTACGATGCGCACCTGCGTCGCAGCGCACGACCTGCTTGCCGTCGAAGGCGGTGCCATCGTCAACACCGCCTCCATGCTCAGCTATTTCGGCGGGCCGCTAGTGCCCGGCTACTCCGCGTCCAAGGGCGGGGTGGCGCAGCTGACCAAGGCGCTTTCAGGCAAGTGGGCCGCGGACGGAATCCGGGTCAATGCTGTGGCTCCCGGCTGGATTGCGACCGAGATGACGGAGGCCCTGCGGAACGACCCGGCCCGCAACGATCCGATTGTCGGACGCACTCCGCTTGCCAGATGGGGTCAGCCCACCGAGGTTGGCGAACTTGTCGCCTGGCTGCTGTCCGATCGCGCCTCGTTCGTCACCGGCAGCGTGTATCCCGTCGATGGCGGTTACTCTGCAATGTAAGGAAGGACTGAACATGCCACTTAAACCGACCGATACGGACGCGCGGACCCCTTACCAACTGCCCTTCCCGAAAGAAGCGCAGGAGGAAATCGTCATCTCCAGCGCTGTTCCCGAGGATGAACGGATTTGGGTTCCGCAAGCCGAAAACGTCGCGTTTCGACCTCTCTGCCTCAACCGTAGCCAAGGCTACTGGATGAACTTGCTGCGCGTGCGCAAGTCCGGCGTCCTATCCCGCCATCGCCATCCGCAGGCTGTGCATGGTTACGTCATCAAGGGCAAATGGCATTATCTGGAACATGACTGGGTCGCCCAGGAAGGCGGATATGTCTTCGAGGCTCCTGGCGAAACGCATACACTTGTCGTGCCCGATGACGTCGACGAGATGATCACGATGTTCCAGGTCAACGGCGTGATGCTCTACGTTGATCCATGGGGGAAGACCATGGGGTTCGAGGATGTCTTCACGAAAATCGACATGTGCCGCGCGCATTACGAGAAGGTCGGTCTGGGTGCGGACTATGTGGATCAGTTCATTCGGTAGGCGGAAGGCTGCTACGGACTTTCCCGTGTCGCGAGCACAGCATGGCGGAAGGCACCTTCCATGACTGAAAGGCCGAGTTCGGCCACTGGAGTGTCGCCATGTCTCTGCGTTCGACTTCGGAACTGCCCACATTCGCTGTCAGCGAAAACCATGACCCACGTCAGGTCGCTCGTGGCGGACGTTACTGGGCCGTCCATCCTCCATCGACCGGGATCACGGTACCGGTGACGTTGTGTGCAATGGGCGAGCATAGCCACAGAGCAAGCGCGCCGATCTCCGACGGATCAGAGGTGCGTTGGCTGGGCTGCTTTTCGGCCAGCAGGTCGGCAATGCCCCTGTCGCGGTCGCCGTCGAACCTGGACTGGCCCGTGCCGGACTACACCACCCTGTGCCGCCGCCAAAAGACACTGGCCGTCCAGATCCCGTATCGGCGCGCCGACGGCCCGCTGAACCTGCTGGTGGACAGCACCGGCATCAAGTTCCTCGGCGATGGCGAATGGCACGCCCCGACCAAGCAGCGCGCTGCGGTGGCGGCGATGCTGAAGACGATCTTCGCGCAGGAGACCAAGGCCGAGGCCGAAGCCCAGTGGGAGATCGTGGCCGACGCCCTGCGCGAGAAGCAACCCAAGCTCGGCGCCCTGATAGACAGCTCCCGCGACGATGTCTTGGCCTACATGGCGTTTCCCCGAGAGCACTGGACCCAGATCGCTTCGACCAACCCACTGGAGCGGGTGAACCGCGAAGTGAAGCGGCGCGCCGACGTCATCGGCATCTTCCCGAACGACGAGGCCATCATCCGCCTGGTTGGCGCGCTGATGCTCGAGACCAATGACGAGTGGGCGGTCGCCCGGCGATACATGTCGCTTGAAACGCTCGCCCGCGTCACCGACAATCCAACCATCAGGCTGTCCGCCGTGACAGCCTGATCAGCCCTGACCTATCCGAGGGTCGGCGCTCCTACACCACGCCGTGGGACACTATCCAATGGCAGGCCCGTCCGCTTTGGCGGCATGATCATGCCGATCCTGTAAGCGCGACCGAGCTTCCATGCCTTTTACTCAAGTGGGCGCCATGCAACCCGTGCCTTCGCATTGTTTCTGGATAGCCTTCGGCAGAAGGCACCGAGACGAGCTGACACGGCAAAGTCTGCAATGGTCCTGGACAAGGCCGTTGGTGATCTTCGCAGCGAAAGTCTGCTTCCCGCCCTTCCTGGTCAGGCGCCCGCCCTCTCCCCCGGACACCAAGAAAACGGCTGCTTCCTATCAGTCGGAACTCTCAGAATGTCCTCGGCTGAAAGTATGCTTTGACAGTCTGAACGGGGGCTGAGAGCAAATTCTCCGTCTCCAGACAGGGCTGAGCTGCATGAAAATTTGCGGAGCCATCGTACTACCACGGCCTTAATATCTTCCGTCGGCCGACCCCGTAGAGCATTTGGAGCACTGGAGACTGTGTGCATGCGAAGGACACCGACATAATTCGTCGAATTGCTTTGGATTGAGAGAAGACGGCCCTAAGTCGTCAAACGGGCCATATCGGCGCCTCAGAGCACCTCATGGCCAAGAATTGCTTGTAAAAATGGCCATTTGATCCCTCAAATGGCCATTTTTTGCTTGTTCCTACAAAAACTGAACTAAGCGCCTCACCCGCACTTCGAGTGCCCGCAGGAAGCGCAGGTCATGCAGCCTTCTATCATCACGAGCTCGTACTGACCGCAGGACGGGCAGGCCTTGCCGCGCCGGCCGCTCTCCAGTCCGACGACCTTCGCCTGCGGGTCGGTCTTCAGCCCCAGCCCCTCGCCCTCGATGAAGCCGATCGAGATCAGGTGACGCTCGATCACGCCGCCAATCGCCGCCAGGATCGAGGGGATGTACTTCCCCTGCACCCAGGCGCCGCCGCGGGGGTCGAAGACCGCCTTGAGTTCCTCGACGACAAACGAAACGTCGCCGCCCCGCCGGAACACGGCCGAGATCATCCGGGTCAGCGCCACTGTCCAGGCAAAATGCTCCATGTTCTTCGAGTTGATGAAGACCTCGAAGGGACGCCGCCGCCCGCCCACCACGATGTCGTTGATCGTGATGTAGATCGCGTGCTCGCTGTCCGGCCACTTCAGCTTGTAGGTGTTCCCCTCGAGCGCCTGCGGCCGGTCGATCGGGTCCTGCATGTAGATGACGTCGCCGCCCTCTTCCGGGACCGCCTGCTTGGGCTCTTCACCGGGCGCGGCTTCGGTGCTCTCGGACACCGACAGGACCGAGCCGGTCACGTCGTTCGGACGGTAGGTGGTGCAGCCCTTGCAGCCGGTGTCCCAGGCCTGCATGTAGGCGTCCTTGAAGTCCTCGAACGAGATGTCCTCGGGGCAGTTGATCGTCTTCGAGATCGACGAGTCGACCCATTTCTGCGCCGCCGCCTGCATCTTCACATGCTCTTTCGGGGCCAGGGTCTGGGCGTTCACGAAGTAGTCCGGCAGCGGCGCGTCGCCCTTCAGTTCGCGCCACATCTGGACGGCGTAGTCGACCACCTTCTCCTCGGTCCGCGAGCCATCCTTCTGGAGCACCTTGCGAGTGTAGGAATAGGCGAAGACCGGCTCGATCCCCGACGACACGTTGCCCGCGTAGAGGCTGATCGTGCCC
>Ga0098074_1001558_pt1 | contig 11481 bp, 12 predicted proteins | sample 32_taG_FD_75064 | JGI IMG/M metagenome (GOLD analysis project Ga0098074, IMG submission 75064) | Marine viral communities from the Gulf of Mexico - 32_GoM_OMZ_CsCl metaG | ecosystem: Environmental > Aquatic > Marine > Oceanic | place: Atlantic Ocean: Gulf of Mexico | collected 2015-07-12
CCGGCCTCGAGGCCGCCCGTCGCGATCACGAGCACGCCGGCGACGATGCCGAACGCGAAGCGATCGAGGAACACCGGGAGGCTCTGGCCGCCGTGCGCGGCAGCGAACAGCAGTGACGGGCCGATCACCGCGACGTAGCGCGACACCCGGGGGTTGCCGATCAGACCACCGAACGCCTGGGTCAGGTAGCCACGGAAGACGTACTCCTCCGATACCGCCTGGAGAGGCGTGAGCAGCACGATCACCAGCAAAAAGTCGCGCGTGGTGCTGGTGAAATCGTTGACCGAGCCGGTGACGCTCTCCGCGTCGCCGGCTGGCAGCAGGGCGCCCAGGACGACCGCGACGACCAGCGCGACGAACGCCGTCCCGAACGACGCCAGCAGCCAGGTCCACCGGATGCGGGGAGCCACCGAGGCCAACCAGCGCGGCTTGAGGTCGTGGAAGACCCGGATGACCAGCCAGGTGATCGGGATGGCCAGCACCAGCACCAGGTTCAGGAACAGCAGCACGGACGGCGTGACGTCGTCGGTGTCGGCGAGAGCAGTGAGCTTGTCGCCCAGCTCGTCGAGGGAGGTGCCGGTGACGAGGTAGAAGACGGTGAACCCGAGGATCACCACGATCACGTTCACGATCAGGAACGTGACGAGCATCGTCAGGATCCCGAGCAGGTACCACCACCAGCCCTGCCGCCCGGCACGGTAGATCTGGTGGTACTCGAGCCCTCCCCGCACCTGGGGCTCCCCTCCCCCGTCACTCATCTAGAGCGCGCTCTGCAACCTGGCGAGGGTGCGCTCCCGACCCAGCAACTCCATCGACTCGAAGAGCGGCGGCGAGATCCGGCGCCCGGTCACCGCGACCCGAACCGGCCCGAACGCGACCCGCGGCTTCAGCTCGCGCTCGTCGATCAATGCCGTCTGGAGGGCTGTCTGGATGGCGTCGGTCGACCAGGTCGACAAGGCCGAGACGGCGTCGAACGAGGCCTGCACGATCTCGCGCCCTGCCTCGTCGAGCAGCTTCTCGACGTCGGCCTCGTCGCGGGCGAACGAGGACTCGTCGACGAAGAGGAAGCCGAGCATGTCGACGGCCTCGGTGAGCTTGTTGATGCGTTCGCCCACCAGCGGCATGGCGAGCTCGAGCAGCTGGGCGTCGGCGTCCGAGACCGGGTCGCCGACCACGCCGGCGGCCTTCAGGAACGGCAGTGCCCGGTGGGTGATCTCGTCGAGGGAGAGCATCCGCAGGTGCGAGGTGTTGATGGCGTCCATCTTCTTCAGGTCGAAGCGCGCCGGGTTGGGGTTGACGTCCTTGATGTCGAAGGCGTCGACCATCTCGTTCATCGTGAAGATGTCGCGGTCGGCGGCGATCGCCCACCCCAGCAGGGCCAAGTAGTTCAGCAGACCCTCGGGCGTGTAGCCCTGGTCGCGGTAGGCGAGCGCGTGGGCCTCGGGGTCGCGCTTGGAGAGCTTCTTGTTGCCCTGCCCCATGACGTACGGGAGGTGCCCGAAGAGCGGTGCTCCGGACCCGATGCCGACGTCGGCCAGGGCGGCGTAGAGCGGCACCTGGCGGGGCGTGCTGGAGAGCAGGTCCTCGCCACGGAGCACGTGGGTGATCTCCATGAGCGCGTCGTCGACCGGGTTGACGAGCGTGTAGAGCGGGTCGCCGTTGGCCCGCGCGAGCGCGAAGTCCGGCACGTGGTCGGAATGAAAGGTGATGGGTCCGCGCACGAGGTCGTCGAAGGCGATCTCGCCGTCGGGCATCTTGAACCGGACGACGGCGCCGCGGCTCTCCGCCTCGAATGCGGCGACCTGCGCGTCGGTGAGGTCGCGGCAGAAGCGGTCGTAGCCCATGTCCTTCGAGCCGGCCGCCTGCCGACGTGCCGCGACCTCGTCGGTGGTGCAGTAGCAGCGGTAGGTGTGGCCGCCGTCTGCGAGCCGGGCCAGGGCGTCGCGGTAGATGTCGCCGCGCTCGGACTGGCGGTAGGGCGCGTGGGGTCCACCGCGGTCGGGGCCCTCGTCCCAGTCGAAGCCCAGCCAGTCGAACAGGTCGAGGATGGAGTCGTAGGACTCCTGGGTGTTGCGTGCGGCGTCGGTGTCCTCCACCCGCAGGACGATGGTGCCGCCGTGGTGGCGGGCGAAGGCCCAGTTGAAGAGCGCGGTGCGGACCAGGCCGACGTGCGGGCTGCCCGTCGGGCTCGGAGCCATGCGGACGCGGACGGGTGTGCTCATCAGCGGGATGCCACCTTGTTCGTGAGAGAGCCGAGACCGGCGATCGAGACCTCGACCTCGTCACCGACCTCCATCGGACCGACACCCTCCGGGGTGCCGGTGAGGATGACGTCGCCGGGCAGCAACGTCATCACGCTGGAGACGTGGGCCACCAGGGCCGGCACGTCGAAGACCATGTCGGCGGTGGAGCCGTCCTGCACGACCTCGCCGTTGAGATGGGTCTGCACCCGGACGCCGTCGATGAAGTGCTGCGGGTCGAGGTCGGTCTCGATCCACGGGCCGAGCGGGCAGAAGGAGTCGAAGCCCTTGGCGCGGGTGAACTGACCGTCCTTGCGCTGCAGGTCGCGCGCGGTGACGTCGTTCGCGATCGTGTAGCCGTGGATGACGTCGGTGGCCTTCTCCACCGGCACGTCGCGGCAGATCCGCCCGATCACGACGGCGAGCTCGCCCTCATACTGGAGGTCCTGCGTCTGGTGCGGGTAGAAAATCGGGTCGCCCGGGCCCGCCACGCTGGTGTTCGGCTTCAGGAACATCAACGGCTCGTCGGGCACGTCGTTGCCGAGCTCGGCCGCGTGCGCGGCGTAGTTGCGACCGATGCCGACGACCTTGCTGCGCGGCAGCACCGGCGCGAGCAGCCGGACGTCGGCGACGCGGTACTCCTGGTCGAGCAGCTTGACGCCGACGTAGAGCGGGTCTCCGGCCAGGGCGACGATCACGGCGTCCTCGTCGAGCTGTCCGAACTCGTCGAGCTCGCCCGTGATCACGCCATAGGACGGATCCTCACCAGTCGTGAACCTCGCGATACGCACGCGCTCGACCCTATCCAGCGTGGGTCTGCGGTCGCCTCGTCCGGTCGGTCATAGGCTGGTCCTACGCTGGGGTCATGGCGTCCTTCGACGAGAAGCCGGTGGTGTTCTTCGAGTCCACCGACGCCTGGGACGCCTACCTCGGCGGTGATCCGTCGGCGATCGGCGTCCGCCTGCGGCAGCGCAAGAAGTCGTCGTCCGCGCCAGGGCTCACCTACGAGGAAGCCCTGTTGGTGGCGCTGTGCCACGGGTGGATCGACGGGATGATGCGCTCGGAGGACGCCGACTACGTGCAGCAGTCGTTCACCCCTCGGCGTGCCCGGAGCCCGTGGTCGACGTCGAACAAGGACCGCGTGGCCAGGCTGCTCGCCGAGGGCCGCATGCACGCGACCGGGCTGGCCGAGGTCGAGCGGGCGAAGGCCGACGGTCGCTGGGACGCCTCGTGAGGGTCGCCATCACCTCCGCCCCCATCGTGCTGGCCCGCGAGGAGTGGACGGCGCGCGCCTCGGCGCACGATCGTCGCCTGCGACCGCTCGTCGATCCGCACCTCGAGCGTCGCGACGAGCGCGTGAAGCACCCCGTGCACGACTTCCTCTTCACCTACTACTCGTTCCGACCGGCCCAGCTGCTGCGGTGGCACCCGGGGTACGGCACCGCGCTGGCGGACGCCGGTGCGAAGTACGGCCAGCTCAAGGGCTACCTCGCCGAGCCGGCACCCACGGTGTCGCGCGAGCACGTGGCGGCGCAGCGGCCGCTCGTCGAGTCGCTGCTGCGGCTGTTGCGCGCCACCGCGGGCCGCCCGCCGAACCTGGGCTGCTTCGGGCTGCACGAGTGGGCGATGGTCTACCGGCTCAGCGAGGACGAGACGCGGCACGCCGACTGGCCGCTGCGCCTGGGGGGCGGTGGCACCGACGAGGTCGTGGAGTCGCACCGCATCGCGTGCTCGCACTTCGACGCGTTCCGCTTCTTCACCGAGCCGGCGCGACCGCTGAACCTGCTCTCCCCCACGTCGGGCGACCGGCCCGACTTCGAGCAGCCGGGCTGCCTGCACGCCGGCATGGACCTCTACAAGCATGCCTTCCGGCTCTCGCCGATGATCTGCTCGGACCTGGTAGCCGACTGCTTCGAGCTGGCCCACGACATCAGGGTGCTCGACATGCGGGCCTCGCCCTACGACCTCGCGGACCTGGGCTTCACGCCCGTGCGCATCGAGACCTCCGAAGGCAAGCGTGAGTACGCCGACGCGCAACGCCGGTTCGCCGAGCGCGGTGCGCCGCTGCGCTCGCGACTGATCGCGGAGTGCGCACGGCTGCTGACCGTGGGCTCCGACCATCTCGCCACGTGATCAGGAGAACGTGGAGAGCCGCCGCATGTCGCTCACGACCTGGCGGGCCTGCTCGCGGCGCACGCGCGTGAGCCGGTGCTCGCGCTCCTCACGCGTCATGGTGATCCACGAGGACGAACGGTGCTGGCGGCGCGACATGGGAGTTCCTTCGAGTCTCGTTGGGCGGTTGACCCGACGCTAGGAAGCCTGGTGACCCGACGACGAGGGTCGGCGGTCCCGCTCGTGTCCCGACCTGGCCAGGTGGCCGCGCCGCTCCTCAGACCTGCAACACCTCGAGCAGGCCGAGATCGGCCAGGGCGTCGAACGCATGGTCCTGGGTGACCACGGGCATGTCCCGAGACGCGGCCACTGCAGCGATCCAGAGGTCGTTGACGCCGACCGCACGACCCGACTCGTGCAGGCGCACCCGCATCGTGGCCCACTGGGCCACCGCCGGTGCGTCGATGGGGAGCGGTTCGATCGAGGCGACCCTCTGCGCGGTGGCGAGGCGTCGGGCTCGCACCTGCGTCGACGTCGCCGCCAGGACACCGGCCTCGAGCTCGGCCACGGTCACGACGGACACGAACACCTCGTCGGGCAGTTGTGCGCCGTCGAGGCGGCGTCCGCCCTCCTGGGCGATGAAGACGCTGGTGTCGAGGAGCCCTCGGACCGGAGGGGCGGTCACGGCGTCCCCAGGTCTGCGGTGGACTCGCCCGCCAGCGTCGTCAGGTCGTCGCCCAGCCCGACGTCGGCCTGGGCGTCTGGCAGCCAGGCCTGCAGATCGGCGCGGGTCCAGGACGTCGGGCGCGACCGCCTCGGTGGGTGGATCTCGGCCACCACGTCGCCACGCACGGTCACCGCGACCACCCCGCCGGCCCGGACGCGACGCAAGACATCGGCGGTGTGGTTGCGCAGGTCACGGCTGGCGACGTGGTCCATGTGGCGGATCGTAGCATCATGCGCACACTCTCATCGCGCCGCGATCGCCGTCACGACGAGGTTGTCGCGGTAGTGGAAGCGGCCGTTCCGCACGACGCGTCCGGCGCAGGTGATCAGGTGCAGCAGGTGTCGGCCGTCGGTGCGGAAGAGGTCGGCCGGGACGCCGTGCGACCTCGGGTGCCGGCCGATGCGCGTCACCTCGAAGCGGGTCACCTCACCGTCCTCGTGCCGCCAGCGCACGACGTCCCCGATGCGTGCGAGGCGAAGCCGCCAGAGGGCGCCCGGCCGGTCATGACGGTCTGAGACGTGGCCGGAGATCACGCTCGAGCCGATCACGTCGACAGGCGCCGCGGTCGTGCGCAGCCAGCCGACGACACCCGGGTCGCCGGGAACGGCCATGGTGCCGCGGTCGAGGCCGACCGTGCTGACCGGGGCCCGGACGCCGATCCGCGGCAGCACCAGACGCGCCCGGCTCGCGGGCGCCGCAGCACCGGCGACTCCCCGGTAGAAGCGGTTCAGGTAGCGCGGACGGGCACGTTCGGTGGGGACGAATCGACTCGTCGAGCGTTCGGGCGCGGGGCTCCACGACAGCCCGGACGCCGGACCGGTGGGCACCTCGGGCACGTAGGGGGTGACCGGCCGGGTCACCAGCGAGGTCTCGACCGGGAGTCCGGGCTCCGTGGCCACGGCCTCGCTCACCGGGGTGGCCGCGATCCGTTCGCTGTAGGTCTGGCAGCCGGGCTCGTCGACCCGGCTGGGTCGGGTCCGGTAGCGGCCGTCGCCGGCGGCCGCGAAGGCACCGCGGTCAGCGACCGGCGCTCGGCTCCAGTCGAGGTGGCGGCAGCTGCCACTCGAGTCGGGCGGGATCGGACCGTGCAGGGTCCAGCGCACCACGACCGGCGTCGGACCGACGCCCGAGACCCGGACGGTGTCGCGCAGGGTCGAACCGACCAGGGCTCGCTGCCGGGAGACCCGGGTACGAACCCGGGGAGTGAACGGCACGACGCGACTCGTCTCGGGCACGAGGCCGCACGGCGAGGTGACCGGCACCGAGTCGACGTCACCCGAGAGACGCACGACCCAGGTGTAGTAGCCCACCGCGTCGACTCGGACCCCGGGCGTGCGGAAGGTGCCGTCGTCGCGCACGGGGACGACGACGCGGCCGACCTCGTTGCCCGCCGCACAGTCGGCGACACCGGGCTGACGCGCGAACGGGCCGTGCAGCACGGCGGTGGCGGACCCGGTGTAGCCGGGTGGCAGGCCGCTGACCGTGATGGTGTCGTGCAGCATCGAACCGGGAGTCACCTCGCGGTCGGAGGCCACGGTCTCCACCGTCGGCTCGGCCTTGCGGATGCGCGCCTCGGCGCTCACGACCGTCCAGTCCCGGTTCTGCTGGGCGATCCACCCCCGTTGGACGCCCGCGGCGCGAGCCGTGCGCCCACCGTGGTCGCGCCAGCCGTGCGCCTGCCACAGCAGTCCCTCGGACGACGGACCGCGCACGACGAACCTGGCCCGGAAGCGCCCCAGACCGGTGGGCGTCACGTGCACGAGGGAGCGCGTGCGTCCCGTTCGTACCCGTGCCGGGCAGGTGACCGGGCCCGAGCACTGGACCCGTACTGGCACTCCGCGCACGAGGTGTCCGGAACCGGATACGACGCGCACCCGGTAGCCGCGCTGCTCGCCCAGCCGCACGATCCGCTGGCCGGCTCGCGTCACGTGCACGCGGTAGGGGCCGCGCAACCGCGACGCGGCGCGCCACATGGCACTCGCCACCGGCAGCACCCGCCCACCGATGCCGCCCAGCGGCGGGCGGACGTCGTCGCCGACCTCGAGGCCGGGTGGGTAGACGACCGTGCCGCCGCGACGCACGCCGTCGCTCATCACCTCGCGCACGATGAGGGCGATGGCCGCATCGCGCTCGTCGCTCCCGGTCGTGCCGTGGGCGGCCCACCGCGAGATCACGTAGTTGAGGGCGGCCACCTCCGCTGCGCCCACGCGGTCACCGAGCTGGTTGCGCAGCCGCTCGGTGGGCACCGTGCGAGCCCGGCTAGGTAGTCGCGAGTCGTAGAGGTAGTCGATGCAGAAGAAGGTGCGACCGTTGGGTGCCCGATAGCTGCCGATCCAGGTGAGGCCGGCGGCCGACGGCGTCCGGAACCGCAAGCAGACCCCGTGCACGAGGTTCGGGTCGATGGCGCGGCACTGGGCAGTGGCGACCCGCTGCGCCGCGGCGGCGGGAGGCGACTCGACCGTGAGGACGACGACGGGCAGGGCGGCGACGAGGAGCGCGAGGGCGTAGCCGATCAGGAGACGGCGCGAGCGGCCGATGGCTGGCATCCGAGACATGCCGGACACCGTGGTGGTGAGGACCGGGCCGACTCAAGCCCCAGATGTGCGCCTGTGGATGACCGCCTGTCCGGGCTGCGCTCCGATCAGGGTTGCGGGTTGCGAACCTGCTCGTCGACGACCAGGTCGGCCACCGAGCCGGCGACGTTCCCGATCACCTGGGGCTGGGTGAAACCGACGCCGACGACGACCACGGCCGCGGCGGCGGCCAGCAGTCGACCCCAGCGGAACGTCTCGCGGTCGGCGTCGTCCTTGCGGGGAGCCTGGCGCGTCATCGGCGCGCGGGCGAGGCGCTGCTCGTGGGCGGTAGGTCGAGCCGGGGCGGACTGGGCGGCCTCGACGTCAGACCGCTCGACGCGGGTGAACCGCGTGCGCGCCTCGTTCACCACGTAGCCGAGATCGGCCGGGCCGAAGACGGCCGGCCGGCTCGAGAGCCACTGCACGACGTCGACGGGGGTGCACACGGTCACGCCGTCGACCTCGCCGCGGGCGTGGTGACCACCGGAGACGCAGACCACGGGCTGCACGAGGTCGGCGCGCACGCCGGGCAGCGAGGCCAGCACGGACCGCGCAGCCGCGAAGGCCTCGCCGATGATCGAGGACCGGTTGCGACCGTTGAGCCGCAGGACGCCGTCGTGGAGGCTGACGTTGCCCACCAGGAGCTCCTCGTCGACGACGAAGACTCCCGGAGGGCCGATCACCACGTGGTCGATGACCGCGCCGTGTCGGTCGGGCCAGGCGACGTCCGAGATCACGGTCCACGAGTGCGCCGGCAGCGCCGCGAGCGCCTCGCCGACGGTGACCTCGCGGGCAGCGTGGTAGCCGATGGTCGCCCGCACTGCTGCGTCAGTCGATCCGTTCATCACGATCCCCCCCAGGACGTCGGAAAAGCCAAGCGTAGAGGCGGATTCTCCGCGCCCCGTGATCTTGAGGGGAACTTGAGGAAACCTTGCGGAACCCGGGTCAGGGGCGGTTGCGACCCAGGTCGTCGTGGGCCTGCACCCACTCCTCGGCCACGACGGCCGACCCGAGAGACAGCTCGCCGGCGAGCACCGTGGCGGCCATGATCTCGGCCAGCTTGAGCACGCCCCCCGCGCCGTAGCAGCCGAGCATCTCGAGGCCCTCCCGCTGGGTGGCCAGGCCCGTGCCTCCGCCGTAGGTGGCGATGATCAGCGAGGGCAGGGTGACCGAGGCGTAGAAGTCGCCGTTGGGCAGGAGCTCGGAGAAGCCGTACATCGCCGAGGACTCCGCGACGTTCGCGACGTCCTGCCCGGTGGCGATGAACATGGCGGTGAGGCCGTTCGCGGAGTGGTTCCCGTTGTTGTTGGTGACCGACATGATCGAGCCGAGCTGGCCCTTCATCCGAGCACTGAAGAGCTTGTCGGTGCTCACGTGCATCTGCTCCTCGACCAGCGCCGCGGGCAGGGTGATCTCGGCGACCACCCGCTTGCCGCGGGTGTGGAGCATGTTGACGACCGACGTCTTCTTGTCGGTGGCGAACTGGCCCTCGAGCAGGAAGTGCAGCTCGCCGGGGTAGTTCTGCTTGATCCAGGCACACGCGGCGAAGGTCGCCTTGCCCGTCATGTTCTGCCCGGCGGCGTCGCCGGTCGTGTAGTTGAAGCGGGTGTAGAGCAGCTTGGAGACCGAGAACTGCTGGATGTCGATGAGCCTGCCGGACGACGTCGTCGTCTGGGCTGCGGCCGCGATCTCGTCGAAGTGCTCGGTGAGCCACTCCCCGAACGCGCGCGCCTCGCGCGCGTTGCCGAAGGTGAACACCGGCGCGCGCTGCATGCGGTCGTCGATGACGGTCGCTGTGATGCCGCCTGCCGCACGGCACAGCTTCATGCCGCGGCTGTAGCTGGCGACCAGGGTGCCCTCGGTGGTGGCGAGTGGCACGAAGAACTCGCCCTGCGCGTGCTCGCCGTTCACGAGCAGCGGCCCGGCCAGGCCGAGCGGCACCTGGGCCACCCCGAAGAAGTTCTCGATGTTGCCGGGCAGGGTCGCTGGGTCGAGGGAGTACGACGCCTGGTGTCGGACGGCGCTGCCGGTGTGCTCACGCACGAACTCCTGGCGGGCCGTGATGGCTGCGTCGGCGTAGTCGTCGGCCTTGTCGCGCGGGATCTTGCGGTCGGTCATGGCGCGAAGAGTCTCATGGCAGCACGAACTCGCAGCGCGGACCTGACGCCGAGGCCAGCTTCGTGTCCAGGGTGACGAGTGGCGCGGCAAGCGCCTCTGCGACCGCCACGTACCAGGCGTCGTAGGCCGTGACCGTCTCGCGCAGCTGCCAGACACGGTCGGCCACGGGTGCGAAGTCGACGAAGGTGAAGGCGATCTGCGACAAGGCCCGGCGCGCCACTCGGACGCCATCGACGTCGCGGGCGCCGTTCAGCACGCCCCGCCGGAGTACGTGGGTGACCTCCGCGGGGAGGATATGAGGAGCGACGAGATCTGCGCCCTCCAGCGCTGCCCTGGCCCAGTCTCCGGTCTCACCGGCGTCGGTGAGGAGGCAGACCATGGCGGATGCGTCGACGACCAGCGTCATTCCCGCCTGCCCGCGCGGACTGCGTCGAGGATCTCGTCCCGGGTGAACATCGTCCCCTCGCGCACGACGTCGTCTCGGATCATCGCCCAGACCTCGGCCTGGTCCGGGCTCGCGGCCCAGGTGTCGAGGGCTGCGCGCAGGTACTCCTGCATCGATCTGCCCTGAGCGCGTGCACGAGCGGCGAGAACGTCGCGCGTCTCCTGAGCGACGTCCCGGATCGTGATGTTGACCATGCCTGCATTATGCAGGCGTTCCGATGTCGTGGGCACACGGAAGTTCACCAGCTCGCGCGGGCCGGCCTCCTCGCCCTACATCGTGGGTGTGGACCGACCCCCGCGACTCCGAGGCTGTGGACGACTGGTGGCAGTCAGCGGGCACGCACGACGGTCATGGTCATGCCGTGGGCCGCCAGCCGCTCCGTCAGCGACGCGCCGACCGCCTGGGCCGTCGTGACCTGCCCGGCGGCGTCGGGATTGTCGTCGAAGGCCAGGCTGAGCGCGGTCTCGACCAGCGCCATCCCCGACAGCTCGTAGGCCTCCGGGCCGCTCACGCGCGTGTGCGTGAGTCCTCCGGCGTGCTCGGCCACGAAGTCGACCGTGAACGAGGCAGCGGCCCGGGTGGCCTCGTCGGGCCCAGCACCCTGCGGCAGTCGCGAGGTGACGAGTCGTCGCACCGGACCGACCTGGGCGAGTCCGAGCCCGATGCCGACGCCTGCCAAGCCGCCGACCAACATCGGCAGGTGCCGCAGGCCGGCGTAGTGCGAGTAGCCGAAGTCCGGACCGAACTGCGGCAGCGCGGCGCCACTGCGCGCGATGATCGCCTGGTCGATGGCCGGCATCGGCAGCAGCCACAGGCCGGTGACGTCGTCGCGACGCGGCCGACCGGTGACCTGGCGCGACCTCCGAACTCCCGCCTGACTCTCGGCTGCAGCGCGCTCCTGGGCGGCGTCGCGCATCTCACGGAGCCGCGAGAACGCATTGAGAAGGGACGCCGCTGTGCCTCCGCTCACGCCGCCGGTGGCCTGGACGATGCCGCGCAGGCGGATCGGCCCGGGCGACTCGATCTGACTCACGCAGTGGAGCGCGCCCAGGTCGTGCGGCACCGAGTCGAACCCGGCCGCGTGGACCAGTCGCGCACCCGTGCGGACCGCGGTGGCGTGGTGCTGCAGGTACATCCGGTCGACGAACTCGGGTTCGCCGCACAGGTCGACGTAGTCGGTGCCGGCCTCGGCGCACGCGCGCACGATCGGCTCGCCGTGGAACAGGTACGGGCCGGTCGCGTTCACGAGCACCGTCGTCGAGCGCG
>Ga0098074_1001559_pt1 | contig 11480 bp, 13 predicted proteins | sample 32_taG_FD_75064 | JGI IMG/M metagenome (GOLD analysis project Ga0098074, IMG submission 75064) | Marine viral communities from the Gulf of Mexico - 32_GoM_OMZ_CsCl metaG | ecosystem: Environmental > Aquatic > Marine > Oceanic | place: Atlantic Ocean: Gulf of Mexico | collected 2015-07-12
CAAAGATTGGTATTTACCATCAGCACAAGAGTTTAGTTTTATGAGCAATAACGGTGGCGCAATAAACCCTTCGCTAAACGACAACTTTTCCGGTTCCGTTCAATGGACATCATCTGAATACGACAACAACAACGCGACCGCATATTTTTGGCAGGGCAGCTCATCAGATAGACCTAAAACAGTTAGCAACGCAGTAAGGTGTATACGCAAAGGGGACAAGCAATTAGACACAACATTTTGCTCCTCCCCGCAAGGTGTGCCGGGGCAGATGTTCTATAATGATGATGAAGACCTGATGCAATATTGCAATGGCCGCCACTGGATCGCCATGACCGCCACCGACCCGGGCACCATTCCTGTTCCCGCAAATTGTACGCTGGATGGACAGACTGTTAACCATGGCGCATCCTACACGTTCTACAGCGCAGAAGAGGATGCCGATTGCGCAAGCATTAGCCAACCCCGTGCCTGCGACGACGGCACGTTGGATGGTAGCGGCACGTACCAATATGCAAGCTGTAGCGCGCCACCAACCGGCCCCACCAATTGTGACACCATCGGCCAGCAATGCGATGACGACAGCTTCTATATCGGCATCAGCCCCGAAGATGGCGAGAGGGTTTACATGACCAGTGCAGCGCATGAAGGCACCGGAATACGCTGGGACAACGCGTCTTGCTATCGCTGTGGTGATGGCTCCCTTGCGACCAGTCAGACCGACGGGCGCACCAATACAAACGCCCTTCTTGCATTCAATGCCACCGGATTTAACGCCGCCGCGCATTGTGAAAGTCTGAATGCGATTGAGGCGCACGGCTATGATGATTGGTACCTACCGGCAGGTGGCCCAAATGGCAGCTCCTCTGAGATCAATCTCATCTGGTTAATGGTGCAAGCCGAAGGAACCGTAGGTGGATTAACAGCCGGCACGAGCAACTGGTATTGGTCATCAACTGAGTTTCACCCTGACATTGCAATTATGCAACGATTCAATAACGGCTATCAGGGCGCCCTCAGTAAAACCAATAATTTCCTTGTAAGATGTGTTCGTAGGGCTTCGTCGGCACCGCCAACCGACACCACCGATCCGGTATGGACAACCGCGGCTGGAACCGTGGACACTATCGTTACAGGGGCATCTTTAAGTACAACCGTGGTCGCCACAGATGACAGCGGCACTGTAACCTACTCCAAAGCCAGCGGTGATGCATGGATCAGCGTGAACGCCACAACAGGCGAGCTCACAGGCACCGCGCCGGGCTCTGCGGGCACCTCCTCCATCACCGTTACCGCCACCGACCCTAGCGGCAATACTACGGACCGCACTTTTAATGTAACAGTTATCGCTGTGAAATATGTATTTGTTACATCCACCACTTATAATGGTAATATTGGCGGCGCAGCAGGCGCAGACAGTGCGTGTATGACAAGGGCAAGCGCAGCAGGATTGGGCGGAACTTATAAAGCGTGGCTTGCAACTAGCGCGACGCAAGACCCTGAAAGCACCTTTACGCGAGCAACAGTTCCATACGTATTATTTAACGGCACCACGATTGCTTCTAATTGGGCAGATTTAACAGACGGAACAATATCAAATAGCATTAACATGAATGAATTTGGCGCATCTGTTGCAGGTACGGAAATGGTAAGAACAAATACTAATGACGATGGAACAATGTTTTTAACTTCCATGACATGTTCAGCGGGAACAAGCTCGGGAAGCTCAGCTCAAAGTCTTCACAGTTTAGTAGGTGATACAGGTCCGGATTGGTCAGCCGGATATTTAAACTATTGCGACGGCTCTCTACGCCTCTATTGTTTTGAACAATAATTTACTCTGTATTAACTCTCCCCTCTATAAATGATTAAACTTTTTAAGCGCAAATTAGAAAAACAGAATATATGTAAGGGTTATTAATACTCATTATAATTATAGCCAAGAATTCATCCACAGCGATTTGATGAATATATTATGCGGACGCTTGAACTCCCCCCGCGAATCGAATCAAATGACAATTATACGAAACGACGTGTTGTGGAAAGGAACGCTTATGGCTCAAGCGGCATTAAAGCTTGCCGAAGTGCAAGAACAAGTGTATGAAAAAGACATCATGCAAGACAATGAAGACCCAAATACAGATGAAGAGAGCAACGCCCGCAAAGGACGCCCGCGCAGTGAGAAATCACGCAAGGCCATCCTGAAGGCGACCAATTCTCTGCTGCTCTACACCAGCGTGCAGGATTTGAGCATCGAAGCCATCGCCAAAAAGGCCAAAGTCGGCAAAACCACGATTTATCGTTGGTGGCCGAACAAAACCGCCGTGGTAATGGACGCGCTGATGAGCCAGCCCGGCTTGCAAAAGCCGTTGCCGACCCCGTCCAATAATGCGGATGCGGTACGGATGCAACTCGATAAGCTCATTCACCTGCTGGACAGCAAGAACGGCGAGATTATCGCGCAGCTGTTTAGCGAGGCGCAATCCGACGACAAGGCCAAGGAAATTTTCGAAAGTAATTTTCTGGCACCGCTGATCGATGCGATTGAATACAGCGTTGAACAAGGTCAGGTTGACGGCGAATTCCGCAAACAGATGGACCCAAAAATGACGGTCGATATTCTATGCGGCCCTGTCTTTTTCCGTTTGATGTCGCATTCCCAAGACCTTGACGGCTCCTTCCGCGAGAATTATCCCGCCGAGGCCGTGCGTCTTATCAGCGCATAATCTTATAAAGAATTAAACTTCAGGAGTGGCCGGAGCAGATGATGTTGCGGCCTCTTTTGTTTTCAGCCTTGCCGAAACCTCCGCCATTCTTTCCCTGTAATGATCGCCCTCATATCTATGGGGGCGGTATCCATTTTGTGACAAATTCTGCTGGAGGGCATCGTAATCATAAGTGCCGCCATTTTGAATGGTTTGAATAATATCGGCCGTTGCTCTTAACGCCGTTTCTGTATTCTCACGGCTACTCACGCCCTCGGCGCGCTCCAGCCCCAAGCCGGCAAAATCGGCGCGGACATCATATTCGTCCTTGCCTAATTTATCGACATTAAAGCTGATAAAGGACACAGGGCCCGCGGTTCCTCTATGCCCGCCAGAGGCACGGGATATGCCGACCATCCCCAAAATCCCGACATCGACGCGGTTTGTCTCATGGCTACCGCCATAGGTATCGCGCACCAATAGAGGATCACCCAAATCTTCGCCGCCAAGGGCATTTTCAGGGTAACTACGGGCAAAGTCGCCCTGATTGCTGCTGGCCCCGAAAATACTTCTAATGCGGGACATCACCGTTTGCTCTTCCGGTATTATATGGTCAATATTTTGCCCCAGAATCTCTTCAAGCTGGTCTCGTGTAAACACTGTCGAAGCGGGCGCGGCGGCCGTTTGTGAGAATTTCCTTTGTACCATAATGATAGCCTTATTTAGTCCACCTGATTATTCCTTGCATAATCATAAGACATCCCCGCTTAAAATAAGGTTAAAAGCGCTAAAAACTACCAGCTTCCGGTATTTTCCATGGACGCCCAAGGCTCGGCTGGCTCGAGCTTTTCTCCTTTTTGCAACAGCTCGATCGAAATGCCATCCGGTGATTTGATAAAGGCCATATATCCGTCGCGCGGCGGGCGATTGATTGTAATGCCTTGATCAACAAGGCTCTGACAAAAATCATATATATTATCGACGCGGTAGGCCAGATGACCAAAATTACGCCCGCCGGTATACTCCTCAACCTCGCCGCTGTCATCCGGCCAGTTATAGGTCAGCTCCAGCAAAGGTGCCTTATCCTCTGTCCCGCGCTTCTCATCATAAGGCGCGGCCAGAAACACCAGTGTAAACCGCCCCTGTTCGTTTTCCATGCGGTTTGTCTCGACCATACCAAGCTTTCCGCAATAAAAATCCAGCGATTCATTGATATCCCGAACCCGCACCATCGTATGAAGATATTCTAACGTCATAATTTATGCCTTCCCTTTTTATTATCATATACGATGTTTAATGTAGCACTGCATAAGCATTGAACAATCCCCTACTACATTTTGAATTCCAGACAAAATCCTATATCTTGATTCTATGTTTGAATATATCGGCTTGAAAAATTTTGACCTGCAGGAATTCTGGAAAACCAGCGCGAGCTGGGCACAAACCGAGCTTTGGGAAGATGGTGGCCTGATCGAACTGATCATTGTTGCAATCTCGGTTCTTATCAGCGCTTTTATTTATACCCTTATCCGCCGCCGCATGATAATTGGCATTGAAAAATCGCAATGGCCGGTTCAGGTCAAACATATGGCCGGAAACCTCCGTAAACAGGTTCTTCCTATTTTAAGCCTGATGTTTATTTTTATCGGCAGTGTAATTATCTCCAGCGAGTTTGCCGGGAATTTGGATATCACATTAAATATCGGCATTATGAAAGTCCTGTTGGCCTGGATAATTATCCGTTCTGCCGTACAGTTTATTGAAAACAGCCTCATACGCAATATTTTTGCCCTGATCATTTGGACGGTGGTGGCGCTCAGCATACTGGGCGTATTGGATCAGACGACAGACGCATTGAACGGTATTGGCTTTAATATCGGCGAATTCCGACTCTCCGCTTTGGCTGTAATCAAAGGCGTACTGTCCATTTTCATCTTGTTATATTTGGCAATTTTCGTATCCGGCTTCGTCGAAAATCGTGTCTTCAAGGCCAAAAGCCTTACCCGTACCTCACAGGTCCTGATCGCGAAGATCATACGGGTCAGCCTGATAGTCTTTGCCTTGTTAATAGGAATAACCAGCGCCGGAATAGACCTTTCTCTCTTTGCCGTCTTTGGGGGGGCGATTGGTCTTGGTATTGGTTTTGGTTTGCAAAAAGGTATCTCCAACCTGTTCTCCGGCATGCTTTTGTTAATGGACCGCTCCATTAAACCCGGCGATGTCATTGAATTACCCGAAATGCAAACTTTCGGCTGGGTTAATCAAATGGCGGCGCGCTATACCGAAATTATCACACGCGATAATAAATCGGTTTTGATACCGAACGAGGACTTCATCACCCAGCGCGTTGTAAACTGGAGCCACGGCAACTCCCTTATCCGCGTATCCCTTGACTTTGGGGTCAGCTACAGCTCGGACATGGAACATGTCGTGGCAATCGCTATCGCAGCGGCCAAAAAGCCGGAGCGCGTAGTCTCTTTCCGCGAGCCCGTCTGTTGGATGACAGAATTTGGCGATTCATCGGTAAATTTCAAATTGCGCTTCTGGATTAAAGACGCCGAACAGGGCATCACAAATGTGAAAGGGCAAGTCATGATGGAGCTTTGGAAGACCCTAAAAGAAAACGATATCAATATCCCCTTCCCGCACCGCGAAGTGTTTATACACGAGGTCAAAGAGCCCGCAAAACCGACAAAGAAAAAGGCCCCCGCCAAAAAAGACGAGAGCGCAAAACAAGACGATAAAAAGACGATAACGGAGGCCGAAAAGCTTTCAGAAACACCACCTGATAAGCCCGGCAGCAAGCCGCCCGCAGAGATAGGCTAAGCTAAACGCCTAGAATTTTTTATAAAAAATTTCTACAGCGCCAAATCAAGATCGTTTGATTGTGCTGGCCGCTCTGAATTCACATCAAATAGGCGCGCAAATGACATTGAACCGTGGGCAATAATATCTTCCAAAGCCTGCTCATGCACTTTAAAACATGGGGTATCAATAACCTTTTTAATCTCGATGGCTTCCAACAAAATCAACTGCTGCGTCAATGGACTCTGGACTTTTAAAGCCTGATCATTCGGCTCGCTTCCATGTAAAACTTCATCCATGTCTTGTTTTATTTTTTTCAGGATAGATGAACAACGCATCGGTGTAATATCGCTCATATCAACATTTTTAAGCGATGCTGCTATGAAGTTATTCATTTGTTGCTGCGGTGTACAGGCCGCAGAATTCACTACTGTAAATTCTTTTGAAAGCATGTTTAGCCCCCCTTATAAAAAAGTAATCTCTGTTGATTATGAACAGAGATTACAGAAAAAGGGTAATATTTGTCAATAAAGCTATTAAATATAGCAAGAATATTGCAAAAAAACTATGCTGCAGCTGCGAGCGCATTCTTGCCTAAAGCAAGCTCACCGTTCAATACAGCGGCGGCGGCATGAACAACAGAGGCCACGCGAACAGCGGCCTGAATTTGCGCCGACGTCATGCCGTGCTTCTTCAGCTCGGCTTCATGGGCATCAATGCACATCCCGCAACCATTTATGGCGGAAACGGCCAATGACCAAAGCTCGAAATCGACCTTGTCCACACCGGGACTACCGATAATGTTCATGCGTAATTTCGCGGGCATGGTGGAATATTCCTTGTTGCTCGCCAAATGGGCAAAGCGGTAATAAATATTATTCATCCCCATAATGGCGGCGGCGGCCTTCGCAGCGTCATAGGCTTCGGCAGAAAGATTATCCGCGGCCTCTTCTTCAATCTGCTTGATTACTTCAGCGTTGCCCGAGGCCAACGCAGAGGCAAAAAACGTTCCCCAAAGCTGCTGCGGGTTCAAAACATCTTCATTGGCCATTGAGGACAAATTTAGTTTGATATCTTTGGCATAGCCGGGCATTTGCGATTTTAAATTATCTAATGACATGAGTAGTTCTCCTTATAAAGTGATTAAAACAAAGTTTTAAATTGTACCGAGCAAGTGCTAGGCCGTCCGATAGGACGATAGCATGCTCGGCGTTTTGGTTATAAAAAAGGCGGCAAAGGCTTTAAACATCACCTCTTACCGCCTTTTTAAAATTTAATTAAGCGGCTTTCTGATCGTTTGCAATCGCGCTCGTGTCGATTGTATCGCCGCCGACAGGGCGGTTACACGGGCATAGCTCGTCAGATTGCAGGGCGTCCAGAATGCGCAGTGTTTCTTTCGGGTTACGGCCAACATTCAAGCCGTTTACAGAAACATGCTGGATCACATTATGTGGGTCTACGATGAAAGTCGCGCGCAGGGCAACGCCTTCATTCAACTCGCGAATACCAAGACCATCAACCAAAGCGCCTGTTGTATCGGCAAATGACCACTGGTCCAGCTCTGCTAGATCAGGGTGCTCGCGGCGCCATGCCAGCTTGGAAAACTCGTTATCGGTAGAACCGCCAAGAACAACAGTGTCGCGGTCGTCGAATTCTTCGTTTAATTTTGCGAACTCGACAATCTCGGTCGGGCATACGAATGTGAAATCTTTCGGGTAGAAATAGATCACTTTCCACTTGCCTTCAAAGCTGTCCTGCGTGATTGCTTCAAACGCGGACTCGCCGTTTTCTTCGTGCTTCATAAATTTCGGTTTTACACCTGTGATTTTGAAATCAGGTAATTTATCGCCAATGCTCAGCATGTCATTTTCTCCATTTTGTAGTTTTAATAAGTTATGCATCTTTTATGTCAGACTAGCGGGTTCATATCCAACAATTCTTTTCACTATATAATAGCGATAAAATCGATACTAATGTTATTCAGGGTATGATAAAATTCATACATGCGCCCAACATTAAAACAGCTCGACTATCTGATCGCCCTAAAACAAGAAGGCTCCTTCAGCAAGGCTGCGGAGCATTGTTTTGTCACCCAATCCACGCTTAGCGCAGGTATAAAAGAGTTGGAGACAGCCCTCGGACAAACGCTTGTGGATCGTTCTTCTCGCATTATTACTTTAACCACGCTTGGCGAAGATATTTATTCCCAAGCCACCAAAATCACCGGACAGGTTGACACCCTAGTGGGATTAGCCAAAAAGCAGAACGAGCCGTTAAGCGGGACGCTCAAACTCGGCGTCATCCCGACCATCGCGCCCTATATGCTCCCCGCAATATTACCCTCATTGCAACGCGATTACGGCAATCTGGATATCCAGCTTTACGAAGACCTGACAGAGCGTCTGATCGAGCGCCTCCAGCGCCGAAAAATCGACCTGCTCCTCATGGCCTTTCCGTTCGAGGCCGAGGGCATAGAGCAGCACATCTTGTTCGAAGAGCCTTTCGTTGTCGCCGCCCCCAAAGGCAAGTACAAAAACCAAACCATCACCCTTGATTTTCTGGATGATAAATCGGTGCTGCTCCTAGAGGACGGCCACTGCCTGCGTGATCATGCGCTGCAAGCTTGCAAGCTGCAAAAAACGCCGCAAAAACGCACTTTTAGTGCCACCTCCCTGCCAACCCTAATCCAGATGATCTCACACGGCTATGGCATTACGCTGCTGCCGGAGATGGCGGCCAAGCGTGGTGGTCTGCCGCCCAATATTGATATTCTGGAATTCACAAACCCCAAACCGACACGCCAAATCGGCCTAGCATGGCGCAAAGGCGCGCCAGGCGCTCATGATTACCGCTTACTGGCCGCTTATATAGAAAAGTTGCAAAATCTCTGAAACGAGCTTATAAAATGGCTCTTGCACCATAAAATTACGGAATAAAAAAGTATGTCGTACAAAGTCGCCGCCCTTTATAAATTCACGCCGATCGAGAACATCGAAGCGTTGCGCGCCGACATCTACGCCTATGCAGAAGATAATGCCCCCAGCATATGCGGCACAATTTTGCTGGCGCCTGAGGGCATAAACGGAACAATCGGGGCCTTTCCGGATGATCTGGACAACATGATCGCCTATTTGGATGAACGTCTGCAAATCCTTACCTCCGGCAACACCATCGGCGAGTTCAAATACTCCGAAAGCACAGAGCGCCCGTTCAACAAATTCAAGGTGCGCCCGAAAAAGGAACTCATCACCTTGCGCAAACCTGAAGCCGACCCGAACAAACTTGTCGGCACATACGTCAACCCCGAGGACTGGAACGATCTGATCAATGATCCCGATGTCGTACTGGTCGATACCCGCAATGATTACGAAACCAAAGTCGGCATTTTCGATGGCGCCATTGACCCGAATATGAAGGTTTTCACCGAATTTCCTGACTGGGTGGAGCAGAATCTTGACCCAGCCAAGCACAAGAAAGTCGCCATGTTCTGCACCGGCGGTATCCGCTGCGAGAAAGCAAGCTCTTACATGCTCGCCCACGGGTTCGAGAACGTTTATCACCTCAAAGGCGGCATTTTGAAATATCTAGAGACCATCCCCGCCGAACAAAGCAAATGGGACGGTGATTGCTTCGTCTTCGACAAACGTGTGGCCGTGGGACACGGTCTGAAAGAAGGCGAATGGACAATCTGCCACGCTTGCCGCGAGCCCCTATCCCAAGCCGAGACAGAGCAAGAGAGTTATGAGCGCGGCGTATCCTGCCTGCATTGCATCGATAGCTTGACCGAAGAGCGCGCCGCAATGCTGCGCCAACGTCAGGATTACTACGAAAACCATTATCTCAAAACGCTGGAAGAGAAGAAAAGTGGAGCAAGACACTAAACATCTGCGAATACATGGCATCGTACAAGGCGTCTCCTACCGCGCCTGGACCCAAGAACTGGCCGAGCGCATGCTACTAACAGGCTGGGTGCGCAATGTCCGCACGGATAAAAGTGTTGAAGCAATTGTAACAGGCTATCCTGATCAGGTACAAAAATTCATCTCCGCCCTTTATCAAGGCCCCTCTGGCGCAAAAGTCAGCGCCATCGAAGTCAATGACGGTGTCGATGAGGAATTAAAAAGCTTTGAAATTCGTGATACCGTCTAAGGTATGACTGAAAATTCTCTAGACGCTCAGAATATCCCCGTGCTCTATTCTTTCCGCCGCTGTCCTTATGCAATGCGGGCAAGACTGGCGCTAGCTTATGCAGGCGTAAGGCTAGAGTTGAGGGAAATTGTCCTGCGCGACAAACCCGACCATATGTGCGAGATCTCCCCCAAAGCGACCGTACCTGTTTTACAGCTACCGGGCGGCAAGGTAATTGACGAGAGTCTGGACATTATGCACCACGCCCTAACGCAAAACGATCCTGATGGTTGGGCTGATAATTATGATGCCGCGCTTATTCGTGCGAACGATACAGACTTTAAAAACGCTCTGGATCGTTATAAATACCCAAACCGTTATCCCAATGAAGATTGTAGCGGAGCAAGAGACCGTTGCGAGGCCTTTTTTAAAGAGTTAAACGATCACCTGAGCACGCATAAATATCTCTGCGCCGATCATATCACTTTGCCTGATATGGCCATATTCCCCTTCATCCGGCAATGCGCAAATGTTGATCGTGTATGGTTTGATAGCCTGCCCTACACCGCCCTACATTGTTGGCTGAAAGACAGGCTGGAAAGTGAAATTTTCGCCGCCATAATGGCAAAATATAAACCATGGCAAGCAGGTGACCCGCCCTTGCATTGGCCGGAATAAATTAATTAGGGGCGCGCAGGCTGAGGCGGCATGCCCTCAGGTAAATCAGGATCGCGGAGCGGGCGCACACCTTTAATGCGTTCAGATGCATCACCTTCATCTTCTTTTAAAAATCCGTGCGCCTTGCCCTTCATCCCTTTTTTATCGTATCCACGAAACCCTTTCGAGAATTTCTCGGCCAACACCTTGCGGTCTTCTTGTGATAATTGGGCGGCCAAATTTTTTGTAACCTCTATACGCACATGCCCCATAGCATTCATAATATCATCTAGCTCTTCTGCTTTTGCATCAAAAGCCTGCGCATCAAATTCCGGCGCGGTCAGGATTGCGTGAATGTCTTTTTTAATGGCACGCGCCTCTTGCATAACCTCGCGCCCATCACGAAACGCATTTTGCATGGTACGAGCCACCATATTTCTGCCCTCAGGGCTCATATCCGCATGGATGGCGTGATAGGGCTTATCGCTCCAGTGCTTATAAGCAAGCCCGCCCGCAGCGCCCAAAAGCAGCACATTCATAATAACTGAAATGGTAAAGATAATTTTCATGGCTTTTGTGTTCATGCTCATAACCAATCTCCCTCCGTCACGCCCTCGGCCGTGTAAACCATATCTTCCGCTGCAGGCTCGCTTAGGCCCGCGCTGGCGATGTCGGTATAAAGCCCCATAAATAACCCTAGAACAAAAATCACCGCCATTACATAGGCTGGTTTGGGCAACATAAAGGCAGCCCAGAACGTGCGCCACCACAAATCAAATCCGCTGCGCCCTTGCATCTGATGCATCAGCGAGGCCGCAATAATGCGCTCTGCTAGATTACTGGACGGCGCGGGTATATACCGCTCCTGCATTACGCTCTCCAAATCCATTTTATCATGATTATATTTATCCATATTTCCTCTCCCCCTTTAAAATCCCCTGTTCACTCAAAGCCTGCTTCAATCCACTTTTGGCGCGCATTAATAATGATTCCAGCGCCTTTAAGCCCACGCCCAAAATATCGGCGGCTTCTTTATTACTCAACCCCTCGTAAAAACACAAATTCAAGGCAAGCTTCTGTCGCTCGGGCAATGCCTGAATGGCCCCCTCTAACGCGCGCTGGCGTTCTTCTTCTTCCATCATCTCGTCTTGGGGCGGCGCATCGTCGCTCATATATTCCAGCGGGGCA
>Ga0098074_1001561_pt1 | contig 11476 bp, 9 predicted proteins | sample 32_taG_FD_75064 | JGI IMG/M metagenome (GOLD analysis project Ga0098074, IMG submission 75064) | Marine viral communities from the Gulf of Mexico - 32_GoM_OMZ_CsCl metaG | ecosystem: Environmental > Aquatic > Marine > Oceanic | place: Atlantic Ocean: Gulf of Mexico | collected 2015-07-12
CACTGGATCAACACCCATGCTGACCCGTCCACCCAACCCTCTAACCGCTTCCTTAAATTCATCGTGGAGTTTTTGACCTTCGGATTTTTCTGGCTTGGCGGGTTGTGACTCAGTAAGTGCTTTTTTAAGATTCGTTAAAGACTCTCGACCAACCATATAGCCCCAGTTGGGAGGTAGATTCTTTTCAGAAGTTACCTCGCCCAACTTTTGTTCTTTATATCCAGTTTTAGTTGGCCTGACTGTTTCTGGTTTTTTGTAAAAAACACTGTATGGCCCGGTTTCACCTTCTTTATATTCAGCCCACACTTCTATTGGTTGCGCGGGTTCTTTCTGTTTTTCAACAGTAGTTTCGGTTGACTGTTTTTCTGTGGGTTCAGGTACTCCTATTGTTGTGTCAGTTTTGGTAGTATCTGTAAATATGTCCTCATACCCCTCTTGATATGTACGAGTTGTCGGTGGTTGCGGCGGCTCTGTCGGAGTAATTACCCGTGGAGTTTTTGGGGTTGGCGCGTCTTCGTCAGGATCGCGGGGCTTTGTGTCAATAAAGTCTTCGGCAGTTCTTCTAAATCCTAACTTACCACCCTCTGGATCAGTGCGCTTATTAGACACGCGCTCACTTAATTTATTTTCAATATCCAGTGCAGCAGTTCGCCCAGCGTCGTTCTGGTCGCCAAGGTCAATCACTCTACCGTTTTCATCCAGAAGCGCAGTTGGGGCGTTTGGAATTGTGCTTGAATCCAGCACTTGTCCTGTGTCTGCGTCTATGATTGGCCCACCCAGTATCATTGGCGGCACTTCTGTTGGGCCGGGTAGGTATCTGGAGGGTGCGGTTAGGTCGGGGCCAGTTAGCCGTGGGGTTCCAGCGGTTGGGTCGTAGAGCGGATCAGTTCCAATCAAAGCGACCGGCTCATCATACGACAGTCCAAGGCGTTCTGGTGGGGCTGGAAGTGCGCGTTGCGTTGGTGGTGCAAGTTGGTCGGCAACAAACGCATCAGTTTTTTGTTTATATGCTTCTCTAAAATACGTTCGTCCTCGCAGTGCAGAAAATGGCCCACCAATAAGCGTTTCAGCCGCAGCACTTTTCAGCGCATTCTCCCAAATGTTCCCGCGCTCAACTCCCTGTGATTCGGCATACACATCACTGGCCAAAGATTCAGCCGCACCTAATCCAGAATCAAATGCAACTTCGGCCCCAACCTTCTTCGCAACCGTGCCACTCACACTGGAACCCATCGGCACAAACTTACCCACCGGCACTGCGGTAGATGCAATCGCTATGCCTCCAGCAATTACGGCAGATTTGTTGGATGTGTCGCGGGCAGTTTCATAGGCGGCATTTAAGTCTGGTGTCCCAGCCATGTCTTGCTGGTGACGCAGATTGATGTAGTCGTTTTTGAAAGTTGCGCCTTTAGCAGACGTAGCTTGAATGCTGGATGCTGTGGCTCCAGCGGCAATGAGTCCTCCAAGTGGAGTTGTTACTGCGCCCGCACCAACGCCCGCACCAATCGTGGGGGCAATGGTTACACCAGCCTGACCAAGTACGTTTCCGAATCCTCTTGCACTTAACAGACTGGCCTCATCGGCTTGCGGCGTGGTTTTCCATTCTTGGTATTCTTTTTCCAGAAGTCGTTTTGCTTCGCCGTGGCTCAACTCCAGCAAAGTTTTACCCAGCACGAAGTCGTCTTTGGCTTGCCCAATCCCTTGAATAAAACTGGTTATGAATCCTTGTTCGTCTGCCTTTTGCTGGGCTTCTTCACGGGCTTCCTCAAACTCCCGTCGCCGTTGTTCCTCTTTGATGGCGGCGATTTGTGGAGCGAAGTTCTTTTGAATGGCTTCTTGGATTTCCTCCCGACTCATCTCGTCGGGGAAAGTTGCCGTGCCAACTCCCTTGATGAGTATTTTTGGCATTATTAGGGAATGAATTTATTGGTTAGTGGATCAAATGTGCCGAGATCAGTTGCTTCGTCCAATGCGGCACGAAGTCGCGCCACTTTATCTTCTGCTACTTTAATTCTAGCGGGCGTTTCGTTTTCTGATTGTAATATCCCTAGTTCTTCCAGTGCTGCCTCATAGTCGGCTTTAGCTTTTTTGTATTCTTTTCTCGCATTTTCGGATTTATTAAACGCTATCCTCTTATCCGTCGCACGTTCTGTGGAGGATATGGTGTTTTTATTCGGCACTAATCCAGAGGCGGTAGACTTTACGTTGTAGAAGTATTTTTGACCGCTTGGCCCTTCCGTTTCACGGATTGGCGACGGCGCATTTGGATCGTACTGGGTTGTGATGTTCCTCCATTTACCCAACAATTCTGCGCCCATTTGCGGCCCGTATTCTGCCGTGATTTTTTGAATTTGGGAGTAGCGTTCTTGGGGAGTTAGTTCGCGGGTTTCCGTTGTAGGTGGGAACCATTTGTATTCTGGTTCCACTTCGGGCATTTCAATTCTGACTGGTGGAAGTGTTGAAGCTGAATCTTTTTCTTCGAGCGGCCCTGCAACTGGTTGTTTATTTTGTGTGGCACTTTGTAGTGTCCTTATGTCGGATTGAATCGTCTCAAGGTCTTTGAACAAACTTTCTGCCCGTTCTTTGTTTCGTTGTAAGGCGTCTGTTCCTAGTTCTTGCTCCGTTGTGATTATTTGACGACCAACCCCTCCTTCGCCTGTTTCTGAAAATGTTGGGACTTCTATTCTTCTTTTGTTTGATACGGAAAGTTGCCCGTTTTTTACACTTGCCCCAACCGCTTCTAGGTCTTGTAAAATGTTGTTTTTAAGTTCTGTGGCTGAATTGATTCCTCTTTTTATCAACTCTTGCGGTGGTAAAGAACCGGGCGCGTTTCCTGTTAAAGATTTTAGAAAGCCTCCGCCGTAGTATTTTTTTGCTAAAGCAATGTTGTCTTGTGATGGTAGTCCTCCTTCAACAACAGTGCCGGAGGTAGAAGTATCAAGATTTTTTTCCGAGGCCGCGCTTGGTTGGTTTGCCTCCACTGCCACTGGAGTTTTTGGGGTGGCTGGTTGTTGCGGCATTTCCACCGGGCCAAAGTAGCCGGGCCATTCCTCAGTTTTTGTCGTTGGAACTTGGCTTAACAATTCCTCTGCTTTTAGATACGCCGCCTCTCTTTCCCTTCTAGTTTTACGGTCTTCAACTGCATCCGCTCTGGTTCCTTCTGCAATACCCAAGCGTCGAGCCTCCATATCTTGTGCAAATCGTCTTCCTTCTATTTCCTTTTCTAGTGAGTAGTTGGAAATGGCAGCTTCTAATTTACCCAGTGGCATTTCAGCAATACCTTCGCTGAACTTCTGAACGTCTTTAAGTTTCTGCTCGTATTCTGGAGTGTCGGCGCGTTGGGGGTCTTCGTCTACCCACGATGCTAAATCCTGCATCTTTTGTTGGGCTACAAACTCCCCTTTCTCAGTCAGTATCTCCCGCTTTTCTTTATTCTTACGATACTTCTCCAGTCCTTCTGAAATACTACTGCCAAGGCTTTCAAATCCTTCCGCCAAATACCTACCCGGTGCAGTAGCGGCTTGCATATAACCCGGCGGCAACGCGGCTGGGCCTCCCCCTTGATACTGTGAAAAATAGTTAGCCATTTTATTATCCTGTTGGATTTCCTCTCCCTGCGAGCCAGCCGCCGCCCAACGATCCCAGTCCCTTCATAATTCCACCAAACATGGCGGCTCGGTTTGCTGCGCTCGCGGTTCGTGCGGCTAGTTGTTGTTGCTGGTTTCCAGCGTAAATGTTTTGTGCGTATGCGGATTCTGGACTGAACATTTGTCCAGCGTTGAAACCTTGCGCTTGTCCAACCACGCCTCCTGCCATCGCTGGAGACACGGAACTCGGACGCCCTAGAATCGCCATGAATGGGTCGGCTCCAGTTGCTTGGTTGAGTCCAACCATTGACTGGGCAAATCCTTGACGTTCGCGGCGTCGTGCGGACGCGCCCTGCATTTGGGCCAAACTTTCAATCGCGGCGTCTCCCAGTCCGTACCCTAGTCCGCGAGCGGCTTGTCCAGCCCGTGCTGACTGCTGGATTTCTCGGCGTTCAAATGCAGAGAGGTTGCCTCCAGCGGCTAAATCTTCTTGAGCTTGTCGGTTTAGTTCAGCTAGTAGTGCGGCCTGTTCTGGATTTGCTGCATCCAGCGCGGCTCTCGCTCGTCCACCAAGTCGCTCAATCGCCTCAATATCGCCCTCCCGTTGCGCGGCCAGATTACGTCTGTCCATTGCGCCCAGTCGGTCTTGAGTTGTTTCATATAAATCCAGCAGTTGTGGAGTTGTAGACTTCGCAATGTCTACGTCTAACTGACTGTATTTGGGACGAAACTCGGCTTCCGCCGCATACAACTCTGGAGCCAAATCAACTTGGGCTTGAAGCGTGTCGCGTGTCTCCTGCCCGTAGTTCCTCGGTTTTGGAGCTTTTACTCTTGTTCCCATATCTTTGTACCTTTCGTTCGTAAGTTTTCCATTTGTAAATTTTTAACTGATCGCCTCTACGATGCCATGCCACATACGGCAGTTTGAATGGCGCGACCTCCAAAAATCTCGCAAGCGCACCTTCCCCAGCCCCACGCCAGACGAACCAAGTGTCACATTCCTCCAGTGGATATGTGGTTGTTGTAGCGGCTTCTGACTCAACCTTGGAGCGCGGCATTGGTCGGCCCATGATGAATGCGTCGTCGCCTGACCAGACATAGGCGTTGTGGAGATGCCAGACCAAGTCTTGTTCAAACGATGTGATGCTATCTTCTTCATGGCTTTTCTTGGCTTGCTGGATTGGTGTTAGCTGCGAAGCCATTGTTTGAATGTGATTTTCTGCACTACGTCCTCTGGATTTTTGGCGGCACGTTTTTCTGCCTCCAGCAATTGACGATCAGTAAACATTAAATTCATCTCAACTCCCCAGCTATCTTTGACCCGCAAAAAATTGTACTCCTTCAACGCTCCAAACTTGGGCTTGTAGTTGTCGATTTTTATGATTCTGCCGAGTTTGGGTTTCATCCTATCAAAGTGACTTCAAACAACCGACTTGGATTGTCGTCTGCGTCTACTGGTATTGCTATCGCGCAATAGTTGTCATCTGCTAATCTACTGCTATTAACCGTGGCTACTAAAACAGCATTTACATCTATACTGTTTCCTGCGGCATAACCAACGTCCATGTGCTGCCAGTAAAGGTAATCAAATAAATCGTTCCATGAGTCCGGTGTTTGGTCGTCGCTATTGTCACCAGTTGGGTCGTATGGGGTGCGAACAGACGCGACTAATGCTTGGGTTCCTAAATTGTGATTCAGTATGTACCCATTGTGAGTCACTGTCCCGCTACCGTTTGTCAGGGTGAAATCAACGTCCGTTCCCTGCGCCCCTTGGCCAAAGGTGATTTGTGCAGTGTATTTCGAGGGGTAGTTTTCAACCGATAAATTTATCTTCCCATCGCCGTTTCCGTTATCGAAGTAAGTCGCGGTGATGTTGGTTTCAGTGTTGCCACTAAACATCGCACCCACAATGTCCTGCACGTTCTCATTGGACAGTTGAGTGTTTGGCGGGGTTGCAAATGTTCCGTCATGCGCTAAAAACTGACCACTGGTTCCAGCGGCAGGAACAAATCCATTGTTGCCAGTTGGGTGCGTGTGGTCTCCCGCTGCAACATCTGTTGACCCAGTGCCAACGTCCTTGGTTGCGGAGTCACCTAGTCCAGTTACGTTTGCGACTGCAATGTTGCTAAACGAAAGTGTTCCCGCTCCATCGGTGACCAACGCTTTACCAACATCTCCATCAAATACTGGAAACGTGTACCCACCAAACGTAACAGCACTGGTAAATCGTGCAGTCCCATCAACGTCCAAACGATATTGTGGAGACGAATCATTGATTCCAATGAATCCAGCGAACGTGCCACTACTAGGTATGGATATTTGGGCAGCGAGTTTGTCGAGGAACACTTTGTCGGTGTTGTCCATCAACCCGTCAGTTGTGCTTGTCGCAGTGTTGTACGGTGCTTTTGCGGCTAAATGAGTAACGATGTTGTACGCACTCCAAAGTTTCTCTTGGCTGTCCGTGCTGGAGTCGTCAATGACTCTGTGTTCTGCGACATCGTAATTAGTCAGTGCGTTGTGGTCGTGGTTGTGACTAGCCGCAGCGAAATCAGTCGTAGCTGAAGCTGCGGCTGTTCCAGCATCAGTTATGTTTGAAAGAGTGTGGGTGTGACTCGCCACAGCGAAAGCAGAAGAATCATTTCCATCCAGCTTGTCCGAGTCTGCGGCTTTTGCGGTGATTCCTAAATATGCAGTGTCGTGGTTGTGGCTAGATGCCGCTTTAGCCGCAAGCAGAGTATCAGTTTCGGTTTCAGTGTAGTAGCGGTCGTCGTGGGTATGTGCCGATGGGGCAAACGTGGATGGAACGTCTGCGATGTTGTTGTAGCTAATGTCACCATCGTCAATCATACTGGCATCTATTTTACCAGTTGAATCCAGCTTGATTGGTTTACTCGCATCTCCCGCACCAGCACTGGTTTGAACCAGATCAGTTTCCATGACTGCACCCGCTGAATCCACGGCACTGGTCGTTACGGTAGCATCACTACCGGCTGGGCCTTGTGCGCCCTGCGCTCCCACTTGGCCTTGCGCTCCAGTTGGCCCAGCCGGGCCAGTGACAACTGTGGTTTCACCGTCTGTGGTGGTTGTTGTGCTAGTGACGGAGGCTGCCCCGCTTGCCTCCAATGTTATATCGCCAGTTAAAGACTTGGCCGCAAAACGACCATCAGATTGCGCCACAAGAATCTGACCCTCCGTTGCCTTGGCCAACTTCTTTGGATTGATGTTGGCTAGGTTGGATATTTTGCCATCGGTGATGGATAGCGGGTCTATGTCGTTCTTGCCGGGCATTTATGCTGATGGACTTGTAAAGTCAAAAGTTCGACTAAATGCAGTGCCGTCTGAGCCTGTTGCTTTATACCGATACATCCCGTAATCATCCAATGTCACGTTAGTAATTCGCAGTGCAACGAGTTCAATATTCAGACTGCCAGAATGGGAGGATTGCCCACCCCATATTAAAGATTTGTTACCTGTTATTGAAATATCCGTAAAACTTGCCCCGTCGTCGTTGCTTTTTTGCCAAGTAACAATGCCGCTTGTTGATATATCAGATTCAGTGGATAACACATAGCCACCCATTTCTCCGTCTGCCCCAACTGCCGCCCGAATCATAAAATACGAGCCGCCCACTATGGGGTCGTGGTCTTCTTCGTAAACCAAAGAAACGAAAGATGTTCGTCGGCTAATCATTAGGTAGTTACAACATACGCGGCTATTACGTTGCTATCTCCTGCTCCAAAAGCAGTGATGGAAAGCAGTGCCACTTTTCCAGTGGCTATTGATCCCGGCGCACTAGACCGCTCCGGCCAGTTCCAGCTTGGGAACGTAAAATTCGCTGTTCCAGAACTCGGCCCAACAATACGGATAGAGATTGTTTTTACGTTGCCACTGGGCTGATTAGTTAAAACAAAATTATAGTCTTTAGTCACCCCTCCAGCCGGTGCGCTAGTGTTGATGGTCTGAAACGGTGCGCCGTCAAGGTCTATGGTGGTGGTTATATCGCCATCCGAATCTTCTGTCCCTAGTTGCGGCCCATTGGAGTCGCTAGTTGTTGCGTGGGAGTATTCTGTGGTTCCGACTTTTTGAATCGTGGAGACTTTTGCTTTTTTAAGTTGTGCTGACCCATTCGCAGTAACACTGGTGTCATGCACCATCACATAGTCATCGACTTCCACCGAATCCAGTGCGCCTAACCCGTCAATAATGTTAGAATTTCCATCAGCGTTTTTATTGATGATTAGATTTTCTTTGACAATGGAAGCATCTGCAATTTTGGCGAGCGTCACTGCATCATCTTTAATGTGATCTGTGGTCACTGCTCTGGATGAGTCGGAGCTTGCATGACTGGCAAGTTTGGTTGAAGTCACGGCTCCAGCGGCAATCTTCGCTTCAATAATTGCGCCGTCTGATATTTCACTTGAACCAACGCTACCCGTGACGGCAACCGTTGGGGTTGCGCCAGAATTCAATGCGGCTCTCGTAATGTTGCCGCTACTAAAATCGTGTCCCTTCTGGACTGTTACAGTTAAACTCATATTTCTGTCGTTGTTAAATTTTGTCCTGCCGCCGCTTCGGCTTTTACGCCAACCACTTCGGCCCGCCCATTAGTGTTTGTTATTTGAAATTGCACATACCGTCCTTGTCCTCGGTAACGGTATTTGTTGTTTGTGTGCTGGTGGAGATCGGGGTCAAATCCAATGTTGTCGTCATCTCCAATGCCATCGGGTAGATCAATTTCTGTGGTTGGGTTTACCGAGTAGTCTTGCCGGTATTTGGTGAAGAAGTCGTCGTTCACCATAGATTCGGCAAAATCAGCTTTATCAAAGGGTCGGTCGTATTTAGTCCGACTAAATGTTTTTGAGCCGGGGTTTCCGTTGGAATCCAGCGTTAGTGTGGTGTCGTCTTCTTCTGGCCCATCAAACACGGCCTTGACTTGAAAACTGGGGTCGTTTGTTTGCAGTTGGATTTCTGCGCCCTTCCAGTTTTTCTGGCTTATGTCTCCAGCCGTGTAGCCTCTGGTTTTGACCTCATCACTAATCTGCTCCACCGTAATTTGGCCAAACGCAGCATTTGTGGAAACCGTGGAGGATGGCACTTCATCCACAAACCCACACATTTCCAGATCGTCGTCGTATAGGTTTATGAACCCGTCTGTGGATAGGAAGAATAGTCGGCGTTTGCCTTGCAATTCTGTCTCCACGAATCGCTTCACCTTGACTGCATTTCCAGAATCGTACCCGGCCCAGCCGCCAGCCAGATAGTCGTACACTAAAATTGCGTTGTTCTCTGTTGCGCCATCCAGTGGGACTGCCATGTAGAGGCGATTGTTGTGATAGGCGGCTGCGGCTCCACTTGCATAGTTCCAGTTAATGCGGTCTATGAGCGGCTGGATTGGATCGGAGAGCGGCACATCTATTGCGCTGACTTTCCCATTGTCGGCAATTCCCAAACTCGTCACGCCGCGCTTGCTGGATAAAAACACAACATCGCTCCCCACTTGGACGATAGAGTTTTTCCCGACTGCCCCATATTCGCGAGTCACTTCGTCCAGCGTTATGTCGGCAAGATTTCCATAAATGTTGCTAACAATGTAGATGCTGTTTGTTTTGAAACACGCAATTGTGGAATTGTTGATTCGCACTAACGAAACTAGGTCGTCTTCACTCCCTTGGTTAATGCGGAAGTTTGACAACACTGGTTGGTAGCGTGTGTAGTTTAGAAAATCACTGGCGGCGATTAGGTCGCGTGAGTGTGGAACTAAAAGTCGGTTTTGGAAAAACAATCCAGTCGTAGCATTTGGAATAGATTCCGTGCCGTCTGAATCATTCTCATCAATGGTCGTGTCGGACGATGTTTGACTAATGGACTTAAACCCTTCGTCAATGCGTTCCATTATTAGAGGTTCCAGATTCTCCCCCCTAAACATCACCACAACATTGAAGCACTGAACAAATTCAACGTCGCTAGTTATTGCGGCTCCAGCTTGAGTTGCCCACGGCTCCAGCAATCTCGACGGGTTAGATTCCTTGGTTGAAAACACACCACTACCGGATGCCACCAACAAATGTTCGACGCCAGTTGGATCGCGAAATATCCCAGTGCCGTAGACTGAACCGTATCCGTAGGTTCTGTGACCAAGGTTGTTCCAGCCGACATTTAGGGTAGATGTGTTTCCACTCGCTAAATAAGAATGGATTGGTGGTTCTGTGCCGGGGTCGAGGGACGAATCTCTTTTAAAGAACGGCCCGATTTGTCCTGACGACCCTTGTGGCGTTGAGTTATTACTTGCCGGGCCTCCTTGGTGGTAGAAATCATCTGACGTATCGGATGGTGTAGAGGTTCCAGCAATTTGGGTTGTGCCAATAAGCGCAACTTTTTCGGGGGTTGCACCTTCGGCAATAGATACGTCATCAACACTACCCACAAAATCTGCGCTCGCTTGAATGTAAAGTCTTTGCGGCGCGTTGCCCTCACTTGTAGTGGCAACAGAATGTGTTCCGTTTGCCGTAATGGTAGACGCCCCCGCCGTTGCGGTAGTTCCAATACCAACTTTTATACTGCCCGCAGAATATCCAGATACAGTGATTGAAATTGTGTAGTCACACCCAAGTACACCATGAATGTCTTGGTAAAGGTTGTCGGCTCCACTGGAAGCTGCGTGGGTTGCTTTTCCAGAACCAATCGTCCATTGGCTACTACCACTGAGTCCTCCAATCGCAACTCCATTGCTGTTTGTTTCAGCCGCAGTTGACCAACCAGTTCCACTGGCAAAATCTCCATTTGAGACAATTGCGTTAGTAGATGAAAGCGCAATGGTTCCGCTACCAGACGTAATCGCCGCTTCCGTAGCCGCTGACACAATCGCAGCCCGCCCACTGTATGTAACAATCTCTCCAGCGGTGTAGGTTTTTTCTGTCCATGCGTCTGCGGCTTTGTTCGTCCACGGCATCTTTTTAATACCGGGGCGAGTCGCCGCCTTCCCATTCACAAACCTCTTATTCTTCGCAAACGCACACTGGCCCGGTTGGAGTTGACCGGGGTCTAAACGCATATTAACTCCAGTAAAAAAACTGTCTCCGTCTACTATGGGTAATGGGATTGGCACTATTTCCTCTCCAACTCAAACTCCAGTTCCGCCACTTTTCTCAACGCTTCCCTCGTCCACTCTGGCGCGGACTGTGCCGCCGCTGGAAACTGCGGGTGTTCGGTCAACGTCGAGACTCCATTCAGTTCCCGATACTCTACTGTCTGACATCCCGCCGCCCCTAGCGTTAGCAATAGCGGTATCAATTTTATCCAGTTTTTCATCGTATCGGCGTTGGGCTTTTGCTTCGCGCAGTTGGTCGTGTACTTTCAAAAAAAGCCGCTCCAAGGACGGAACGGCTCGGAGTAGCGCGACCAATGCACCTATTATCCCCATTAAACTCTTTTCTCTACTTTGGAGATTCCGTGGCGGACAAAAATTGCCAATGCTGATGTGATGCCAACATTGATAGCCGCGCCGAGTTCCAGTTCTCCAGTGAGATAGCCAGCCAGCGCACCAATGACGCCAGTGACTCCAGTCCAGAATGTTTTTGATTTAATCATTGTTCTTCTTTAACAGTTCCCGAATCTTTAAAATTATGTAGATTAACGATGCGAGTGAAATACCGACTTTAAGTACGAGATCAATGGAAACCATCCAGTTGCCAATACCCGTCGCGCTGGCGATTGCCACTTTGAAGTCGTCAAAATTCACCCTTCTTTTGCACCTTCATATTCTATGTCAAAAAACGGCGTATCCACTTCCAGTGTTCCTGGAAGCGACTTACATCCACTCATAACTAAAATGAACGCGGAGAGTAACGTCACAACCGCAAATCGATTAAGTCGCGAATCCATGCACTCGC
>Ga0098074_1001564_pt1 | contig 11460 bp, 10 predicted proteins | sample 32_taG_FD_75064 | JGI IMG/M metagenome (GOLD analysis project Ga0098074, IMG submission 75064) | Marine viral communities from the Gulf of Mexico - 32_GoM_OMZ_CsCl metaG | ecosystem: Environmental > Aquatic > Marine > Oceanic | place: Atlantic Ocean: Gulf of Mexico | collected 2015-07-12
ATGGCGCCCTGCATGGTGTCGGGGTCGTGAAAGACATATTGCCAACTTCCGGTCGCCTCGTCCCAGAAGGATTTCACGATGGGGTTGGTCATGTCCTGTCTCCTTGTCCCTTGACGTGGATGCGCCCGGTATTGACCAACGGTTTGCGGGTCAGCCGGTTCCACCTTTGGACGCGAGGGGCGACTGACAGCGTGGTCGTTCCGATTGCTGCATCCTGTGTCGCGGGGCAGCTTGCGGATGGTGTGGCGGGCAACCTTTCTGACGATGCAGGAAATCAGGCGGTCTCACCGATGGGGGCAGGATGCGCCCGCCATGGCGGCGCGGCAATGCCTGTTGATGGCCCCGCGCGACGTGATCCACAGATCGTCGCGTGCGATGCATCGCCGGGCAATCTCGTCAATGGCCCAGGCGGCGGCGGGGCGGCCGTAGCAATGCCCATGGGCGAAGATGTCGAGGATGACCGTTTCGGCGGGTTGGGCGGCGATGCCATCCAGAGCGGCGAAGAACATATCGACGAACTGACGCGGTGTCCGCCCGAAGCGCATGGCATGGGGCAGATCGTTGAAGTCGATGGTCATGGGAATGGCAAGGATGTCCCCCTCGGGGAAGCGTTGAAGATAGGGCAGGTCCGCGTCCAGCACATCGCCATGCCAGCTATAGCCCTGCTGCACCAGCCGGCGCTGGGTCTGGGGCCCTGATGTCACGCGCGGGCTGATCCAGCCGGTTGGCCGCTGCCCGGTGGCGGTGGCAATCAGGTCGGTGGTCTGGCGGATGGAGGCGTCATCCTCATCGGCTGTGAGGGTCGGGGCGAGCAGGTTCTGCGCAAAGCCATGGCCGACGATCTCGTGACCGGCGGCGGCGTAGCCTGCGAGGTGGTCGGCGTTTTGCGCGGCCACCATGCCATTGGTCATCAGCGTGGCGGCAATCCCGTGCCGGTCCATGATCCGCACCAGGCGCTCTGTCCCCGCATGGGCGTTGTAGCGACCATAGGAATCGGCATTGGGGTCAAAGATGCCATCAGCCAGCACATTCCCCATCGGTCCCACGCCCGAGGTGGCGCCGGGCGTCCACATTTCATAGGCTATGTTGAAGACAAGCGCGATCCGGCGCCCCTCGGGCCAGCAAAGATCTGCGGGCGCGTGAATGAGGCTTGGCTGTGAGGGGGGCGTGGGCATCGTTTCGCCGTCTCCTGTGATATGTTGCAGTTCCGGCTTGCGGCCGTGCTCTCGTGGTCGGTCCAGCGCGGGGCGGCCCCGACAACGCTAAGGCGCGGCCGGGGTGTGAGGGAAATTCAATCTTTTCAGGTCATGCTGCATTGGATGCAGGACGCAGGCTGAATTCTGTGCATGATGTGCTGCTAAGTATGCACTTTCTTCATGGCAAGCCCCTCGTCTAGGCTGACCCTGACGGCCCGTTGTCCCCACGGCATCATCCGACAGGGGCAGGCCGGGAACGGACCGGAACTGCGGAGACGGGAGTCCGGCGGCGTTCATGACTCAAAGGGAGGAGACACAAATGAAGACGATACTGGTGGCAGGTTTGACGGGGGCTGCGGTCGTGGTTGCAGCCCAGTTTGCAGCGGTGCATTCGGCGGCTGCGGCAGAGATCGAGTTGAAGCTGGCCTGGCTGACGGCGGACAGCCCGACCGATCCCTATGCGATCACGGCCCACGCCTTCAAGAAAGAGATCGAGGCCGCCTTGCCCGGCCGGGTCGAAGTGGCCCTGTTCCCCAACCGTCAGCTTGGCGATGACAAGGAGATCCTGGAAGGGTTGCAGTTCGGCACGATCGACATGGGGATCATCACCAATGCGGTCGTGGCCAATCTTGAACCGACCTACCAACTGCTTGACCTGCCCTTCCTGTTCGGCAACGCGGCTCAGGCGCATGATGTTCTGGACGGCCCGGTGGGGCAGGAACTGGCGGTCAACCTTGCCGATGACGGGATCGTCTCGCTGGGTGCGGCCGAGGGCGGGTTTCGCAACATGATCAACAACACCCGCCCCGTGCGGACACCCGAGGATGTGACCGGCGTCAAATACCGCACCATGCAGAACCCGGTCTTCATCGAGATGTTCTCGTCGCTGGGCGGAAGTCCGGTGCCGATGGCCTGGGGCGAGGTGTTTACCGCCATGCAGCAAGGCACGGTTGACGGGTTGGAAATCCCGGCATCGGTCGTCAATTCCAACAACTTTGCGGAAGTCACCAAATACCTCAGCTTCACGCGGCACACCTATTCCGCGATCCATCTGCTGATGTCCAAGCGGAGTTTCGACAACCTGCCCGAGGATGTGCAGCAAGCCGTGCTTGCGGCGGGCGAGGCGGCGATTGCCGCGCAGCGTGTTGCCGTGGCCGAAGGCGAGCGTGACGTGGTGGAGGCCCTGACCGCCGCCGGGATGCAGATCAACGATATCGAGGATGTGGGCGCTTTCCGCGCCAAGGTCGCCCCGGTCTATGAGCAGTTCGAAAGCACCATCGGCAAGGATCTGCTGGACCGCGCGCTTGCCGCCGTGTCGGATCAGTAAGGCTGCCGGATGTCCATCCTGACCGCGCTGTCACGGGCCCTGTCAACCACAAGCCGTCATACGGGGCGGCTTGTGGCACATCTGTGCGTGATGATCATCTACATCATCCTCGGCCTTCTCGTGACGCAGGTGGTCATGCGCTATTTCCTGGGCGCGCCGCCAAGCTGGACCGAGGAACTGGCGATCATCCTGTTTGCATGGCTGGTGCTGCTCTATGCGACCGAGGGCGTGCGCGAGGGGTTTCACGTCATGATCGAAACGATCCCGGCACAGTGGGCCGTGCTGCGCGCGGCCTCGGACCGGATCGCCGCGCTGTTGATCATCGGCTTCGGGCTGGTGGCCCTGACGGCGGGGGCCAATTATGTGCAGCGCACCGCCGGGCAGCGTTCGGCGGCGTTGCAGATCCCGATCGAGGCGCTCTATCTGTGTGTGCCGGTCTGCGGCGCCTTGCTGATCCTTCATGCGGCCGCCCGGCTTTTTGAACCGGCCCGTCCGGCCACGACCGACACCGCGGCAGGTGCGGCATGAGCCCCACCGTCCTTGTCCTGACCATCGGCCTGCCGCTGATGATCCTGCTGCGGGTGCCGCTGGCCTTTGCCCTTGGCCTGTCAACCATTGCCGCCCTGTGGATGGCGGATATCGACACGATGATCTTCGCGCAGCGGATGGTGTCGGGCACGCAGTCCTTCAGCCTGCTGGCGATTCCGTTCTTCATCCTTGCGGGTGATCTGATGACGGCGGGCGGCATCTCGCGGCGGCTTGTGGGTTTTGCCGATGTTCTGGTGCGCCACCGGACCGGCGGGCTTGGCATGGTCGCGGTTCTGGCCGCCGCGTTTTTCGCCGCGCTGTCAGGCTCTGCCCCTGCCACGACCGCTGCCATCGGGTCGATCATGATCCCCGAGATGGAGAAACGCGGCTATTCCCGCGCCTTTGCCACGGCTTTGGCTGTGGCGGGCGGGATCATCGGGCCGATGCTACCACCCTCGATCCCGATGGTGGTCTGGGGGGTGATGTCCGAAACCTCGATCAGCCAGCTTTTCCTTGCGGGCATCGTGCCGGGGCTGCTGCTGGCGCTGGGTCTGATGGTGCTGTGCTGGAACCACGCCCGCCGCCACAAGATCCCGACGCAACCCAAGGCGACCCGCGCCGAGGTCTGGCAGGCCTTCAACGCGGCCAAATGGGCGCTGACCGGGCCCGTCGTGGTGCTGGGCGGCATCTATGGCGGGATCGTCACCCCGACCGAGGCTGCCATTGTCGCCACCGTCTTTGCCCTGATCCTGGGCTTTGGCGTCTACCGCGAGTTGACCTTCAGGACGATCATTCCGGTCACGCGCAATTCCCTCAAGACCATGACGATGGTGATGTTCATCATCGCGCTGGCCAACGGCTTTGGCTGGATGATTGCATTCGAGCGCATCCCGATGCAGGTCACTGGCGCGCTGGAAGGTTTTTCCGACCGGCCCGTGCTTTACCTGCTGATGATCAACCTGCTGCTGCTGGTGATCGGCTGCGTGATGGACAATCTGGCGGCGATGATCATCCTGGCCTCATTCCTGATGCCCATCGGCGCGCAACTGGGGATGGACCCGGTGCAGTTCGGCGCGATGGTGGCAATCAACTTCACCATCGGCATGGCGACCCCGCCTTTCGGCTATACCATCTTCGTGGGGGCGGCGATCAGCGGCTTGAGCATCGGCAAGATCGCACGACCGCTGATGCCCATGCTGGGTGTGATGATCCTTGTCCTGCTTCTGGTGGCTTTCGTGCCTGGCGTCACGCTGGGGGTGGTTGATCTGTTGCGATAGGGAAGGGGTGGTGCATGGTGAATCTGCGCAATTTCGATCTGAACCTGCTGGTGATCTTTCGCGCGATCATGGCGCGCGGCTCGATCGCGGGGGCTGCCGAAGAGGTGGGGCTGTCGCCCTCGGCGGTCAGTCACGCATTGGCGCGGCTGCGGGTCATGCTGAATGATCAGTTGTTTCACCGCACCGCAAATGGCGTTGAACCAACCGAGCGGGCGGTCGAACTGAGCCTCGACATCGAGCGCGGACTGGGGTTTTTGTCCTCTGCCATCTCCTTGCAGCATCAGTTCGTGCCCTCCGAGGTCAGGCGCGTCTTTACCATGCAGGTGGCCGATTATGTCTCGGGTTTCCTGCTGCCGCGTCTGGCCGAACGCCTCCAGCACGAGGCGCCGGGCATCTCGGTCGATATTCTGCCCTTCTCGGTGTCGCCGGTCAGCGTCTGGGACAGGGTGGATCTGCAAATCCGCCTGACGCCCGGACGGTTGAAACCCGAAATGGTCCGCAGCCAGAGGCTTATGGCGGATGACATTGTCGTGCTCATGCGGCCCGATCATCCGGCGGCGGATCAGCCCATGACGGCTGCGCTTTACGCGGCACTGCCCCATGTGAAACTGTCGCAATCCGCGACCGGCACCACGGTCATCGACGACGCTTTGACTGCACGCGGGTTGAAGCGGCATATGGCGATGACCGTGTCGAGCTGGTTCGACATCCCCGACATCGTGGCCAGTTCCGACCTGATCGCCATCGCGCCCTCGCGCCTGCTGAACCTTGATCCGCGCCTGAAACTCCTGAAATCCGCGCCGCTGCCACTGGAGGAGGTCGTCTTTTCCATCGACCTCTGCTGGGATCTGCGCACCGAACGAGAGCCGGGCCAAAGATGGTTGCGCAAGACCGTATCCGAGATTTTCGAGGATATCGACAAGGGTGTGTGACGGCCAATCCCGGTGCCTTGGAAGGTCACGACGGTGGCAGCATCGTGTGATCAGGAGCAGGAAAAACCCGGCAGGCAAAGCCCGCAGCGCTGCGAATGGCCGGTGATCGGCCACGGGCATGATCCGCTCCAACGCGGCGCGAATGGGCGATGCTGGCCCATCACGGTGACACAAGCCGCCCGTCTTCGAGCATGAGGACACGGTCGGCACGGTCGAGGATGCGGTTGTCATGGGTGACAAGAAGCGTCGTGGTGCCGCGCGCGGTTCCCATGCGCTTGAGCAGGTCGATCACCTCTCCGGCGCTGTCCTTGTCCAGCGCGGCGGTCGGTTCGTCCGCCAGAACCAGCGCCGGGTTGCCGACGATGGCGCGGGCGACGGCGACCCGCTGCTTCTGCCCGCCCGAGAGGTTGGCGGGCAGGTAGCCCATCCTGTCGGACAGCCCGACAAGGCCCAGTGCCCGCGCCGCGGCCTGTTGCGCCAGCGCGTCAGGCACGCCGGGGCGCACCTGCACCCCCATGATCACGTTCTGAAGCGCGGTCAGGCTTTCGTGCAGGTTATGCGCCTGAAAGATGAAGCCCAGATGCCGCCGCAGGTCTGTCAACTGCGCCGCCCCTGCGCCATGCAGCTCGTGCCCCATCAACCGGACCGAGCCATCCTGCACGCCCCTGAGGCACCCTGCGAGGGTCAGCACCGTCGTCTTGCCCGACCCGGACGGCCCCATCAGCACCGTCAGGCTGCCGCGCGGCAGGGTCATGTCGATGTCGAACAGCGCCTGTTTGCGCGCCTCTCCGGTGCCGAACCAATGGTTCAGGCCGTGGATTTCCACGATCGGATCATGCCCGGGTCCGACCTCCATCAGAACAGGTCCGCAGGATCAGCCGCCGCCAGCCGCCGCGTGGCGATGACGCCCGAGATGACCGAGAAGACGACCGTTCCGGCAAAGACCATCGCGGCCATGGCGGGCGTCATGGCCAGCGGCAGGGTTGTCACGGCCCCCATGAGCGCCAGGATCGCAGTGCCGAAAACCAGGCCGGGCAGAAACCCGAGCAGGCCCAGCACCAGCGCCTCCTCAAGCACGATGCCGAGAAAGAAGCGCGGCCCATAGCCCATGGCCTTGAAGGTCGCGTATTCGCGCAGGTGATCCGCCACATCGGCCGACAGAACCTGATAGACGATCACCAGCCCCACCAGAACGCCGATCAGAACACCGAAGCCAAAGATCACGCCGGTTGGCCGTTGCGTCTGCTGATAGCGCAGATCCTCCTGCGCGGCGTCGCCATAGCTGCGGATGCGCAGGCTCTCATCCGAGATCAGGCTGCGCAGGCGGGTGATGGCGGCGGGCACATCGGCACCCGGATGCAGGCGCAGCAGGATGTGATCAGGCGCCGCCGAACCGCGCGCGGGAAAAAGCGACAGGAAGGTCTGGTCAGAGACCAGCATGAACCCATCGCCCCCGAAACCGCCCCCGCCTGCGAAGGTCGTGAGGGCGGTCAGCGTCCGGTCCTGCGCCTCGAAGGAGAGCGGGGATTGCGGCCGGATCGCCGCCGCCTCGTCGCGGGGCAGGCCGCGGGCCAGCCTGTCGATGATCGCCGTGCCCTGCACCTGCAAGGACGCGAAACCGTCCGTCAGACCGGCTGCCACGAAATCCGGCCGACCCGGATCTATACCGAAGGTGGTGAAGGTGATGTCGCCATCAGTCCGGTCCCAGGGGACATTGCCGACAAACAGCCCCATCCCTGCGGCCACCGCCGGATCGGCCAGCGCCTGAAGCATCCATTGGCGCGCCACATTGCCCCCCTCGGACAGCGCATTGGCATTCCCGGCCGAGATCATGATGTCGGCCGTGAAGAAACTGTAGGGCTTCAACGTCGCCGTCGCCATCGCGTTCATGATCCCGAGTTGCACGAAGACCAGCACATTGGCAAAGGCGACGCCCGCCAGCGCGGCGGCGAAGCGACCGCGCTTGTGCGTGAGTTGCAGCCAGCCAATCGGAAGCCGCCCGAACAGGCGTTGCAGAAGGCGGCTCATCGCGCCGCCCGCGCAGCGGCGGTGGTGTCGATGCGGGCGACCGCCTCGAGGTTGGTATAGCGTGCGGCAAGTGCCGAGGATGCCGCATCAAGCGCCACCAGAACCCGGATCACGCGCGCGTCGGAATTGGCCGCCGCATCATCCGAGATCAGCCCTTGCCGCCCGACCGTCAGGCCGATGCTGTCCACCGTGCCATGCAGCGTGCGCCCCAGCGCGGCCGCGACGATCTCAACCGGCTGGCCCACCGCCACATCGGCGATGCGATCCTGCCAGATTTCGACCTCGGCCATCATCTGCGCGGTGTCGCCCATCTCCATGATCCCTTCGGGCGGCGGGCGCTGGCCGGGTGTGGCGTGGATGTCAAGGATCGTGCCCGCGATCGGGGCGCGCACCTCGGCACGGCCCAGATCCATCCGCGCCCGCGCCAGCTCGGCCTCGGCGGCGGCGATGTTGCGGCTGGCCACCACGACATCGGGCTGATCTTCCAGCGCCACGGCGGCAAAGCGCGCCAGCGTCGCCTCGGCCCGCGCCACGGCAAGGCTCGCCTCGCGCGCGGCGGTGCGGGCGGTGTCGAGCGCCGTCGTCGTGGCGGCACCGCGTTCGGTCAGCGTCTCTGTCCGTTCCAGGCCAGAGGCCGCCTCCTCGGCAATCGCGCGCGCCTGATCCAGCGTGGCTTGCGCCTCGGCGCGGCTGGCCGCGACGGCGCTGCTGATCTGCAAGCGTGTCGCCTGACGGACGGCCAGGTTGGCCTCGGCCTGAAGCACGGCCCCTTCCAGCGCGTCGCGGTTGTCCAGCCGGGCAAGCGTCACGCCACGGTCCACGTCGTCACCGATGGCCACAAGGATTTCGGCCACGCGCGCATCGCCCGCACCATAGGGTGCGGCAACCACCGCGACATCGCCACGCGGCATCAGGCGGGCCAGCCCGACGATATCGGAGGGCAGCATCGTGTCCACCATCTGCTGCGGCACCGCGATATCGGGGGGCAGCGCGATGGGATTGTCGGCCCCGCCGCCCGGCTGAAGCCCGGTCAGCGCATAGAAGCCCTGAAGCGCCGGGGGTTGAAAATACATGCCGATGACACCGCCCGTGAACATGAAGACCGGGATCAGAAAGACCAGCAGATAACGCCGGCGGAACCATCCTTGGCGCGGGGCCGTGGCATCGGGACGCCCCAGATCCAGGGGCAGGGTGGGGTCGTCTGTCTGGGTCATGCCCGTTTTCCCTTGGCGCAACATCCTGCGGGCGGCCGAAACCGTGCCCTTTGACGGCAAGGCCTAGGCGGCATTGGCCGGGGCGTCCTTGACATGCATCAGATGCGCGCGGGAAATGATTGCTTGGGCGAGGTTATCCTCTTGCCGAGGCACTTCAGGAAAGAAAAAGCGCGCGAACTCGAACCGCGCCGGATTTCCCCGAGGCTTCAGCGCCTGATCCAGCCCCACCCACGCGCGCAGGCCCGGCGGGGGCCGGGCCTTTGCTTTGTGGTCTGATACCAGTTGCTCCGTTGCCGGGCTTAGCGGATGACGCGGACGATTGCGTTGGTTTCCGGGTTCACCAGCACCGTCTCGCCATTGATGCTGACATAGCGATACTCCGGCTGCGACGGAATCTCGTAGAGGGTCACGTTCTGCGGCACCCCGGCGCCGACGGCGACCTCGCCATCAAGATAGACGGTCTCGACGGGATTGCTCTGGATATAGGTGACGGTTTCCATCGTCGGTTCGACCGCGGCGGAGCCTGCCGCGCCGCCGAGGATGCCGCCTGCGATCACGCCGCCCACGGGGCCGCCTGCCGCATAGGCCGCCAGCGATCCGAGCACGACGCCGGCGGTTGCCCCTGCGCGTTGATCCTTGAGCGTCTCGCCTGTGTCCTCATAGGTCACGGTGGTCACATCCACGGTCGCGGGGCGCTCGGTCACGACATAGGCTTCGTCTTCGGCGCTGACCGTCAGATAGGGGGCATAGGACCAGCCTGCGACGCCGTCATAGGACACTTTGCACCAGCTGCCATCGGCGACGCATCCTTCCAGCGTTGCGCTTTCGCCGCTGGGGATCACGCCGACGACGGTGTAGTTGTTGGCGGGGCCGCTGCGGATGTTCAGGTCGGTGACGGCGCTGGTGTCCAGGGCCGAGGCTGCGATGGGCATCACAGCCACCAGCGCCAGGGACGACAACATCGTGAGTTTCGCAAACTTGGGTTTCATGTCTTTTCTCCTCATGTGCCGCGACGCAGTTCACTTGCAGCCATCGCTGCGGTGTCGCGGATTGCGGGGTAAAGACGCGCGCAGGCCCGTGTTGTTCCATGGCGGAGGCGTTGCCGGGGCGTAGCTATCGGCAAAGTCTTGCGCGCGCGGCCCCGGATCGGCAGGGAACAGCCGGGTGCCCGACCGGCAGGGAACCTGTCGGCAGGGCGGGGGTTTCACAGGGTTGGGGGTGTCTTGGGGCGGTCAGGGGGGGCGGTCAGGGCGCGGTGAGGCCGATCATATAGACAAACCCAAGGGCGACGCCCAGCAGGATCAACGTTTCGGCCAGGATCAGCCCGCCGTAGGAGGGGCGGACGCGGGCGATTTCGGCCAGGCTGGTGCGCACGCCGAGGGCCGAGATGGCCACGACAAGGCACCAGCGCGAGGTATCGGCGGCCACTGTCGTGATGGCCTGCGGCACCATGCCCGTGTTGCCCAGGAGGGCCAGCCCTACGAACATCACCAGGAACCACGGCAGGTGCAGCCGCTGGCTTTGCGCATTGCGGAAGCTGAGCATCACGATCAGCATGACGACAGGCAGCAGGGCGACGCGCAGCATCTTGACGAAAGTGGCGATGACGCCCGCCTCGTCGCTGAGGGAGTAGCCCGCCCCAACGACCTGCGCGACATCGTGGATCGTGGCCCCGATCAGAAAGCCGCTTTCCTGATGCGACAGGCCCAGAGCGGTGAAGAGGATGGGATAGGCGATCATGGCGACGGTGGACAGCACCGTGACCGCGATGACGACGAAGAGCGTATCCGTCTCACGCTCGGGCCGATGCGGCAGGACCGAGGCGATGGCCAGCGCGGCCGAAGCGCCGCAGATCGCGACCGATCCCCCGGCCAGCATCCCGAAGGCCGCGCGCCGCCCCAGAAGCCGCGCCAGACCCACGCCGCAGGCGAAGGTCACGATGACAAAGCCGATGACGGCCAGGGCCGGGACCATGCCGACGGTCTGAATGTCGCCGACCGTCAGGCGCAGGCCCAGCAGGCCCACGCCCAGACGCAGCACCGTTTTGGCCGCGAAATCGAGGCCCGGCGCGCAGGTCGGGTCGGCGGCCAGAAAATGCAGCGCCATGCCGATCAGCAGGGCGAACAACATCACCGGCGCGCCGTAATGATCCGCCAGAAAGGCCGAGGCGATGGCCACCAGAACCGCCACCATCAGCCCGCGCGTATGGCTGCGCCAGAGCGCCTGTGCCTGTGCGATCATCGCCTTGGTCCTTGACCCGTGATGCGTCAGGCAGCGACCCAGCGGTCGCCGAAATCAAAGGCCTTGTCATAGCCGAACAGCGCCGCCGCCCCGCCGGTATGCAGGAACACGACCCTTTCACCCTTCTTGAAATGACCCTTGCGGATCAGGTCGATGAAGCCTGCGGCACCCTTGGCGGAATAGACCGGGTCCAGCAGGATGGCCTCCAGTTCCGCGAACATGCGCAGCGCCGCCATCCCGTCGGGGGTGGGGATGCCGTAGCCCTGACCGACGTAATCGGTATTGGCCACCACATCCGCCCGCGCGACGACGCCGGGGCAGCCCAGCTTCTCGGCTGTCTTGACGGCAAGGTTATAGACGTTTTCTTCCTGTTTGGCCTTGGGCGCGCGCACGCCGATCCCCAGCAGGGGGATGCCCGCGTTCATCGCCTTGAGGCCCACGATCAGCCCGGCCTGCGTGCCGGCCGATCCGGTCGCGTGCACGATGTGATCGACCTTGAGGCCGCGGTCGTTGAATTGCGACAGCATCTCGAAGGCGCAGTTGACGTAACCCAGCGCGCCCGTGGGGTTCGAGCCGCCGCCGGGGATGGTATAGACCTTGCGCCCCTGCGCGCGGAAACGGTCGGCTACGGCCTCCATCTCGGCGTTCATATCGCCGCCGCCGGGGCGTTTTTCCGTCGTGGCGCCGTGCAGGTGATCCAGCAGCACATTGCCGTTG
>Ga0098074_1001566_pt1 | contig 11441 bp, 6 predicted proteins | sample 32_taG_FD_75064 | JGI IMG/M metagenome (GOLD analysis project Ga0098074, IMG submission 75064) | Marine viral communities from the Gulf of Mexico - 32_GoM_OMZ_CsCl metaG | ecosystem: Environmental > Aquatic > Marine > Oceanic | place: Atlantic Ocean: Gulf of Mexico | collected 2015-07-12
CACCGATATGGAGCGGTATGTTGCCTGGATTGAGATCGGTGGTAGTTCTGATGCTGCTGCTGACGCAGACAAGGGCAACAAGGTTTACTATGATGAATCTCCTAATGTCCCTGCGTCTGGTCCAGGAAGCCCCGACAAGTCAGTATTGAGAAGAGGCGATCTTTGGATTGACTCCAACACTCTCATCACTTATGTCTGGAATAACCAGTCAGAGTCTTGGATCTCTACTACTGGCGACTTGAATGCTATCTTCGATAACAGATTCGAAGTTCATATCGCTCCTAGTCCGCCGACACCAGAATTCACTAAGGCTGGTGATCTTTGGTTCGACTCTCAGTTCGCTGAAATGAGAATCGCTTATGTACCTGCTGACTCTGATGGAAGCTTTGTATGGGTACCGGTTCAGGGAACTGGACTTAAGGCTGCTCCTACAACTAGATCTTCTGATCCAGATGATGTCGATGAATTGAGAGCAGAAGTTCAGGCTTTGACTAATAGACTGGACGCCATCGAAGGCAACTACTAAATAACTAAAAAGCGTAATTATGGCTTACGAATGGTTAGAATCAACCGACTTCCCCAGTGGGACTGGGGGTTTAGGGGTTGACGACTACGCCCCCTGGGTACATCCAGAAACAAAAGCGGTATATCTTTGGGATTCTAAAAAGAACTCTTGGATGTTGTTCGCCAGCTCTGGCACTCGCTTGTATTCTATGACTATCGATCCTGCTCTGGACGGTGTCACTCTTTACGATGGCGATTTGTGGTGGGATTCCAGAGCACTGGAGCTTCGTGTTTATCACAGACCGACTCCACAGACTCCTGGACAGACTGTCACAGGACGCTGGGTATCTTCCACTAACCCAGAGATGTCTCTCACTGATCTCGACAGAAACCTTATTATTGGTATCGTCGAGATGGATGCCCCGACTACCGATGTGTATGAGGGAATCGAGGTTATGTTCTCGGTCGACAGACCGTACGGTGGTGCACCAGACGATAAGGTCGTATATGAATGGAGAGTTTCTCCCAATCCGTTGTCTTATGGTGGTAACGAATACAATGTAATCATTTCCAATCCCAACGAAAAGACAACGTCTATGATTTGGGAGGTTGGTACGCACGTGATGGACGGTGATGTGCAGGTTGGATTTAATGTTTACTGTAGGGTAACGGCAGCCGAGGAATACGAGGATGCTTTCGTTAATACATCTGCTAGATCCGAGTCAGTAATCATCTATCCTAAGAAAGCCCCCGCTGCTACTCTTGATTACGTCACGATTAGGGATACTAACTCTGAACTAGAAGTCATTGCGGGATCTACTCCGGTAGATGGTAGCAATGGAGAATATGAAATCGAAGCCCCATTCACTGGATCTAGCTTCTTTGTGGTTCCTGAAGATGACGTAATGGCAACTTACGATGGTTTAACATTCACACTGGGGGATGGCACCAACGTCGGATCACAATATATGGAGTCGCTTGGTCCGATTCAAGATTTGGATGAAAAACCTTATGGATATATCATTGATCTCGACAATGTGGATCTCGGAACTCCAACCGAAATCTTTATTGTTGGTGATAACGATTCTCGCTTCAATGCCAAACTCACCGTTAAATCCAAATGACATATTCCTCTAACACATCTCCATCTGGAAGGTCTACGATTACTTCAGCTGAGCAGAGAGCCCAAAATCCAGACACAGCCCCTAAGTATTTTAAGGAGGCTCCAGCTAATTTCGAGATTACAAATAACGAATATAGCTCGGCACCTTATTACTTCGATCAGGCTAGAAACTCTTGGATCTTTTACATTCCAGGAACTGATATTCCTGGTCCTCCGGTCGATCCCGACGCAGGTAACATTTGGGTAGACCCCACTAATATGTACCTGATGTATGTCTATAACGGTGGGGAGATGACATTCCCTGGAGCCGAAGTGGAAACTTGGTATGCACTCACCACTAATAAGAGAGCATACGACTATCTAATCTTGCCGATTGGTGTAGATGGTACAGATATCAATATTGTTAACGCACCGAACGACAGGATTAACATCTTCAAGCAGACGGTAGCGTACTTTAACAAGCTTGATGCTGACCTCAAGGTTCGCATCAAAGAGGACGATGGTGCCGGCGGAACAGTCTACAAGTGGTCTTCCATTGCACAGAGATCCTTGGAAGGTATCACAGATCCAGATGTGGTATTTGATGAAACGCTTCCAGCCCCAGCCTTGCGTCAGCTTATGGAAAGTACCAATAAGTTGCAAGCAAGAGTTGACGCCTTGTTCCAGCAAGTAAACCCATAAATAACAACAAAAGGCTATTACAATGACGCAGAGTAATCCAGGTAATACGGAGCTGAGGTATAATGTCAGACTCCAGCCACTGGAACCCGATGTAAACTCCCCGCTGAGGGAACCGGGCGAATTGTGGGTAAACAGTCAGAACCTTACAATGTATGTGTTCACTGACGACCTTGACAGCAACGGAACCCCTGGTTGGGTTGGCGTTACGTCAGGACAGAATGTAGGTTCTATTATCTACAGTGGAGACACGCCGCCGACTTTGGCTGACGTGTATCCTAACCTGGATCAGTATAATATTGATTTCCCGCTCGATCCTCTGCCTGGTACCGTATGGTACGACACCTCCGTCAACGCACTTAAAATTTGGTATGTTCAGCCTAGCAGACCAAGAGACCTGGATGAGAATGGAGATCCTGTAGATCCCAATGATGGATGGGAAGAGTACTCTGCGAGCTGGATCAGCGTCACCACTTCTCATTACCTAACAGAAGCAACCGCTGACTTGGTGAGCGATCTCCAGAACCAAGTAGTCCAGCTGACTGATCAGGTTGCACAGTTGGAGCAAATCATTAACGGTGGCGACTGATGGCTATTAATTTTCCTGGAAAGCCTGTTCACGAGGAAGTCTGGCCCAAGGAAGGCGATTACCAAAATCTAGCCGAGACAAAAGGTGTCATATTCCAGTATGACAAATTCACCAACTCCTGGGACATCGTAGGTCCAGACAACATCGCCACCACTGAGTGGGTGTTGGGACAAAAGAAAGACGACACCACGAATCTCGAAAGAGCGTATGATTTGGTTACGGCAACCAATGATATTGGTGTCGAGTGTGGATACAATACTAAAAAGAATATAGTTTGCGATTCCGATTTCGATTCCGCACTTAGAGGTGGGTTCCTTAATCCTCCAGATGGCAACGGCGATGACATCGAAGACGTTCTAGATTACACTATCCCCGACTGGGCAGAGTGTGTATCTAATCAAATCGGTGATGGCTCAATGTCTGCCATTGGTTATGACAGAGATAGAGTCTCTCCTGATACCAATGACGGTTCGTTGAGTACACTTAGTTACAAGTATGAAGAACTCGAATCGTTAACCATCACTACTGTAGACAAAGATGGCGAAGATGTAGATTGGTATAACGAGGTCGCTACTGATGACACTCTTGAAATTTCCTTTGAGGGATCGGGTGGTAATGCTCAGTATGCGGTATATGTAATTACAGCGATTGAGGAAGTTGGAGCATATCACGTATATCTCCGACTGAGATATGTTGGGTCTTCTCATCCAGAAGAAGAGATAAATGTTACAGGACCAACCACTTACTATCAGCTTAGAACATATAAACGATCTGTTACTACTGCTGGTGCTACGTTTGATGGACCAGTAAGAGTCAAGACAGACGACGACGAAGCTTTAAGTGCAAGATCGAAAACAGGATCTACTGAGAGAACCTTTGTTGTTAATACTAACAACAAAAAGGTTTCTGCGAGCGTCGAATACAACTCCCTTCTCGGTGGATTAGGTTACGATGACCCTGAGTTGCTAGCGACATATGGGTACGTAAATTTAAGGCTCGGTCCCGATGATGTTGCCAGAGGTCCTTATCTGCCTCTCAAAGGTGGTACGCTTTCCAATGAATTCGGACTTAAAATTAAACGTCAGGTTTCCGGCGACACATTCCTCATTGAGGGTAATGTAACAACCAGTGATAATGGCAGAGGAGATCTGTTAAAAGTCAAGTCATCTGGTGGCAAGGACTACTTAGCCTACAACAATAATGTAGCTAATGAAGGCGATGGTTTACTTAATAAAAACCAGATTCAAACCCTTATTGCAGGTGGTGCCGACACCACTGCGTATGTCAAACTATATGGCGATACGATGAAGGGACCTCTAATTCTACATGCAAGCCCTTCTTATAATTCTAATGGAAAGCAGGCTGCTACCAAAGAATATGCTGACGCCAGGGAGTATGTCTATAATGGGCAAACTAATGAGCCGGGTAGGATTTGGACAACTGGTAATTCTCTGTTCTTTAACCCGTATTAAAAATAATGGCAACTGAGTATAGTTACGTCGATCCGTGTTTTCGAGATCGTAATGGTGACGCAAAAGGGAAAACACTTAAAAGCCATTGGATTCCTTTCACTCCTGACGATGTGTGGGGATATCCTAGTAATAATCAAGGCTTTATTAAGAGTGCTTATGGTGGGCACGAGCTTATGCTTAACAGCAAGAACGGTGCTGATATAGAAGGGCAGTGGGTAAGGGACGCTAAACGTCCGACTGACAGAGCAAGACAAGAATATTGTATTTTTGGATCAGATGTAGACGGTAGTGGTCCAAGCGCCGGCCAGCGAAACGGTAACAAACTATTTTCTCACTATCCTATTTTTACAGCTGATGGATATTTCAATAAAGATGGAGCTCATGGATTTTCTTGGCACGTCGGATCCTCATTTGATGGATGTGCTACAGATGTAGCTGGTTTACACTTGAAGGTTGCCCCTTGTGCCGAGGTTCCGTATTTCAATGAAGACAATGAAGCAAAAAAATCAAAGGGAGCCACCAACCGAAACCATGCCCTGGATTGGCAGTTCAATCAATTCTATGCAATCTATAGAGACACAATTGGTAACTACACCAGTGCAAAACTTTTGCCTAGGGGTGACAATTATAACAACGATTTATCAGAAGACAATACCACACTGGGAAAATATGTCTTTAGAGACAGTATGAATGGCACACCTCAGCCCACACAAAAGTTAGGCGAAGGTAGTCACTGGAATAGAGGTGGATACTTGCAAGGCAATTCCTTGAAGGTGCTTGAATTGGATTTATTGATTGACAGAAATACAGCCGTACCTTTGAATTCATTATTTGTAGGATTTGAATTTACAGTTTACGTCGGTACCTATAGTGGATCCGCAAGGCAACACTCGTTCCAAATATTTGAGGTAACTCCCATCCCCGACGCAGTCAGAAAAAAAATTCAAGGTCAAGTCAGAGGGGTTAATTATTTTACCTCTTATCATACGATCATTCCAGAATTAACCAACAAGAATGATTTTACCAGTAGCAGGACAACAAGTCTCAAAAAATACGCAAATAGCGACTATGGTAAGGCAAAAATGTATAATTAACTTAGTTCTTCATCCATAAATAAACAAAAAGACAGCAAGATGGCTACAGTATTTCCGGCAGCTCCAGCACTCAATCAACATTTTGTTGATGGAAATAGACTATGGGTTTGGGACGGGCAAACTTGGAACCTTTGGGGTAACCTGCAGTATGTACCAGTTCCCGGTCCCGAAGGTTCTCAAGGTTCTGCCGGTAGTGCCGGTAGCCCCGGCTTGCCAGGACCCAAAGGTACAACCGGAGCCAAGGGTGACCCTGGAAGCACTGGGCAAATTGGTCCACCGGGTCCTGCAGGTCAAGGCTTGCTTATCACTGTAGTTGCACCTACTTACGGACAGCTCAAAGCACAGGTAACAAAAAGTGGTGTTACTGGACCCGATGGAGGGGCCCCGACGCAAGATGACTGGTCGTACAAGTATGCGGGTTACGTACCTGATCTGGGTCACAATGCTAGCGTCGAGACTTCCGATGATAATTATGCTGCACAGTCTTTGTTTGCTTGGGATACTTCCGACAACTGGTCATACATCGGCATCCTGGGCGGCATTCCTGGACCTCCGGGTGTTCCTGGCCCATCTGGGGATGCGGGGCTTCCTGGCAAACCTGGTGGCGATGGTGTGAATGGTTTGAATGGAGCCCATGGTGCAGCCGTGGCAAAGCAAATTAACGCGATTCCAATTGCTGGCGAAGTCGGCAGAATTTATCTTTATACAGAGGACATGTCCCTGTATGTAACAACCAGAGAGTGATATGACTTACAGCAATACGTCTTATGGCTCATCAGATAGCAACGGCTATGATGATGACGACAACGTTCAGTCAGAAGAGACAAGCGTCTATTCGTTTACTAATGAACCTGTAAATGTAACCCCGGTTGTTCGTACTGAAGATACGAGCAATAGATTTTATATCAAGTCTCGGGAAGATCATTATTTGATAACTCCACCTGATGCTCCGAATAGTGAGTATGGTATCCTAGATGGTGATATCAGCATCGAAGATTTAAAGGATGAAATAGCTGAAGAACTAGTTGAGAGAATTCAGCACATCGCGGAATGTGCCGGTGGTCGTTTTCAATTGATGGATGGTGTTAAGGAATATAATGATTTTGATGTCAATAAAGACGAATATGGTAATATTTTACCCCAGTTTGAAAACTGCCCCAATGAGAGTTACTACTACAACTCAGGTTGGCAGTGGGAAGACGCAAGAACTGGTGATTTTACAGGAGCAGTTCCTGGAGGTGTAAAGCGAATTAGAGTATCTGATATCGGTCCTCCAAAAAAGAAGGATACTAGTGACACACACAACCCAGGTAGGATTCCTAACCTGCCTTCGGATGCGGTGACAATGATTCACAATGAACCGCATAAGATCGTTTGGATTCACCCATACCTGGAGAGAGGAGAGGGTGGAGATCTGATGGATGAATTAGAATCAATTATAGAGGATGGAGAAACTACTGGTTCAGCTAGAGACGAAATGAATCTGGCGTTCAGCTTTTACGACCAGAGATGGGTATGGCAGAGCGGACCTCCTTCGAATGCTCCAACTAATAGTGATACAGAGCTAAACGCAGGTTTCTGGACACAGCCCAATGGTCTCAACTCGCTGGGAGATCAAGAGACTAGGATGTGGTTCCATCGTGCGTATCAGAGCCATGATGTCTCCAATTATAGATTGGGTTATAGTAGAGGAAACGACACTATTTTATATGGAGACTCCCCGACAGAGGGAATGGAATATGGCGTAGTTGGTATGAGTGGTTACTTCACTGCTCTGCCCAATGAAGCATATAGACAAGACAAATATTGTGTCGGTGTAGACTATGCATACACCATCAATAGAATCTGTACAAGTGGGGATGAGCTGAAAGCCAACATCGAAAAATTCCTTATTTGGCTAGATGAGTTCCTTGAAATGATTGAGGAAGGCGGCGGTGAAATCCCAGATTTACCAGATAATTCCGATGGAACATATTCTACTCAAGAGCAAACTGTAACATATGAAGCTATCGACTCTGAGAATCTCGTATTGAGGAGAGGCATTCAGCCTGCCACTAAAGAACGCGGGTTCAAGATTGATATCGAGAACGTTATTAACTCGGTGGCTGTGCCGACAGACGACGAGGGCATGCCTCCAGAAGATCAGCAGAAGGTGCAGAGACTTATTTCAAGAATCGATAATATCTCGAAAGTTGTAAAAAGACACGTTGATAATAAAAAGGTTGCCACGATCGATTGTGGGGACTTGGTTAGAAAAGGTTATGTCGAGAGACTTAAAAACACACCTTGGGAGCCCGACTCGTCAGACGTGGCGATTCTGTCACTCTTCTATGAGTTCGCTGGAAGAGTTAGCCCAGATAACGATGGAAAGAAAGAGACTGATATCGAATTTAATGTCCATCCAGATCACCTTTTTGAGAGGATTGAGAGAGGAGAGAAGCTTACTCGCCTTGATGTAATTAGAAACTACTTTACTAGAATCGTTCTCCAGGACGAGAGACTTGCTCGTGCATTTGGAGACTTCGATATTGAGAAGTTTGGTAGGTACTCGTTGGGTGAACTCAAAGAGGAAGACGTAAAGAATGAAAAGTTCTTTATCTATCTCCTCTACGTTCATAAAGACGAACTTGCTGATATCAAGCATGTAGATGGACTAATCGAAGCCCATTTTAAATCTGGATTCATTTGGAATTCCGATGATTTCTACAGGGGTGCGACTGGATTCATGGATGCCTCTGAGAGAATCGGCGGGCAGTTCTATGGAGCCAACGGTAAGATCTACTGTTGTTTGATGGATGAAAGTGGTTATTTGAGTGAACCAATCGCCGAGTTTGCAGACGAAGATGATATCTTTGCAAAGTCAGTAGAATCGACTTGGTATCAGGAGAGCAAGACTCGACAGATGAATACCATTCATCACGACATCTTTAATCCTTATGTTGAAGAGGGCAGGGAAAGATTACTACACACTGAATTAGTTAACGGCAAAAGAAAATCAGCGGTTCCAGGTGATAAAATAGACACTGTCACTTTAACATATCAAAATATTCACGAAGAAGCAGACTATCAAAGATGGACTGGTGGATATTGCTATCCTGTTGGCGGCGGTTCAGCTAACGCTCAACCAAACTGGGATACATGGGCTGACGCTGGTGTGACAGGGAAGACTTGGGATTGTACCAATGAGCCCGAGAAAGTATGGTATGTCTATACCTATGGTCCATTCAAGCCTCATGAGATGAAGGTGTACTATGACTTCATCATTCCTCTACGTAGACACGAAGATCAGGGGAGGATGGATTATGGTATTATGTGGTGGTGGAGTAATGATCCCAAGAGCCGCCAAAAAGATTGGAAGGCAAAAAGTGGTGGTGCAAAAAACCCCCTAGATGCCTATGAGCCATGGATAAAACCAGAGACTGATCCTGCAATTAAAGCGAAAAGCAAATGGAGTAGTAAAGCTTACTACAGAATGAAACCCCCGGCAAAATATTTCAGGGTATCGTTCTATCAGTGGATTATTCCTAAGACAGCAAGACCTCCCGGTGAGGGTGGTTTTTACCCCGGTGGTGGTACATCACCCGGAAACAATGCCAGAAAAGGTCCTCTGGTCGGACCACACTTGTATCCGCCTCTACAGTGCGGCAAGAAACCTCCTGGTACAGCAGAAGGGCAACACCCCAAGGGAGTTTACTTCCCGTTCACTGTTTGCGTAGCTCAGGGAGATTCTCCTTGGGAACAGGAACAGCCTAAAAACTATGATCCGAAAGGTGCTGTATACTGGACTGACACCCATGATAAAGTTGCGGAACTTGGTAATGATCACTATAGACAACCAATAAACATCCTGGAGCCATTCCCTAAGAGCGGATACTACAGATTTACACCAAAGGACTCTATCGATCACGAAACTTTGGTGGGTCAGACAACTCCTTTGATGTCTGTTCATAGCAGCAATGACGGACCTCAAAGGTGTACAGATCCACAAGGGAACGTAGGATATAGAGAAAGATACTCGGCTCCTCTCACTCACCTGAGAGATTACCATCGCAAACTGTATGTCGATATCGAAAAGGGATACTCGGTTGCCGGATGGTACCCAGACGAGGAAACTTCACGTCCACCTGAGTGGCCGGTTAGAAAGAGTGTAGAGGAATGGTCTGATCAAGGTGAACCCTGGGTTATTGTCGAACCCCTAGAGGATGAAGAGGCTTATAACGGTCCAGGTTATTGGGGTAACTTGAAGCAGGGAAGGAATAGACCGAACTTCCAGGATCCATACTGGCAGACACCACTTAACGTCTTTGGTAGTGACTACCACTTCTACAGGGAGCACGAATACAATAAGATTCCCCAACCGGGTAGAAGGATGGTTATCCGAGGTGAGAAAAAGGGAGCAGAGTGGATTAATCCACTGACTAAGAAAATGGAGCCGTGGGACACTAAGCACGATTATGATGTTTTCTTTGCTCTCAATAATGAAGTTCTGGACACCGGATTGAATCGTTATGAAGCATTAAATCCAAGATGTAAATTTAAGTGGGCAGGTCGTATCTTTAAAAACGACGATCTTCCATTTACTATTGTTTGTCCAACAGACAAGATGATTTTTGCTGCTGTCAATGATTATGACGAGCTTCAGCAAGAAACGAAAATGTTCGATTGGAACGTTGACGGAGAAAGAGTCAACGTCGCTACCAAATTTGAGGTAGGTGAAAGGGATCACATGATTGGTCCAGCTTACTGGACGGATTCAGAACAAGGCAACGAGGGATTAAATATCCCTGGTTGGAATGGAAATGTCGATTTCCATGACTTATACTGGGCAAACCCAATACGAGAGTATAACTCCCACGTACCTGATGGATCTGATAAGATTGTAACTGGACGTACTTACACCATGAAGTACACCCCCGGTGAATTCGACAGGGGTCAAGCACGTCCTGGAGGAGATGAGCATAGCAGAGTAAGACTCATTTGGGGTAGAGCCAGGGAATGTCGTGCTCCACACTGGGAGTATGATCCTGGCATGCAGCATGAAACTGATATGCGTAGAGGTAAAGCCATACTGGATCATAGGCTCTACGAATACTCAGATATTGTCCTAGAACCCGGCAAGGAAGTAGATGTAAAGGCAGAAACTGATATTCTGTTCTTTGGTGTCTTTAATGTACGCCAAGGCCCGGCTACGATGGGTGATAAGCGTGTCTGGAGTGTCAATGGACAGCCTATTGACATCGAAATTAAGGAGAAAAAACTTAAGCCTGGATGCTCTCTGTTCGTTAGCAGCGATTCACTGAATAAAGGCGGTGCAATCATCCCAGATAACGATCCTAGAACTATCACACAGTTCGACAAATATAAGATGCCATATATGCATCTTACTAAAGAGATTGCTTATTATAAAGATCGTACTGAAGAGGGTATCACTGGTTCATATGATGGCGGTAACATTCCTTTAGTTCCAGGTAGAAAGTACAAGCTTTCCACTACTGAATTCACACCAGATAGACACGAGTTCAGGTTGTTCTTTGTCGATAGAGAGGATTGCCTCAAATCAAATGACTTGAGTAAGTGTCGTGTTCTAGATGATGAAGGCATTTATCCCAAGCTTGTTATCAAGAGGAATAATTACACTGGAGAGCATACCTCTATTGAGTTTACTGCTTTGTCCGAATACTTGATGCTTGAGGCATGGTATGCTGTCGACGTTGAGGAGGACGATGTTCTTGGTTCAGGTGAACCCTACACTGTCCCTAGAACCTACGAGAGTTGGAATAAAGAAGGTGAACCTGCGTTCCTGAAATTAGAGTACGCACAAGAAGGTGTTATTGAAGGAGTCCAGTATTGGACTGATTCCACAGGTAATAGTGCTGATAAAGCAGCACAGCTTAAGGATAAGCATTGGCTTTCCCCGATGCACCCCCTGAGACCTCTTGGGACTCAGGATCCTAATAATCCCAGTAATGTAATCTATGTCG
>Ga0098074_1001567_pt1 | contig 11430 bp, 22 predicted proteins | sample 32_taG_FD_75064 | JGI IMG/M metagenome (GOLD analysis project Ga0098074, IMG submission 75064) | Marine viral communities from the Gulf of Mexico - 32_GoM_OMZ_CsCl metaG | ecosystem: Environmental > Aquatic > Marine > Oceanic | place: Atlantic Ocean: Gulf of Mexico | collected 2015-07-12
CACCATGATCAAGCGAAAGCACAAACTTGAGTTGATCTTTGCACGTTAGGTAAGGGCCGCTAGCGCGGCCTTTTTTATTGATTGTCCATATAGTTTTACTTATGACCACGACTAATCTTAGGAAGCCAGCTGCTCTCGGCCTGCCCATTGATGACGATCCAGCGATCTACATCGCCTGCCTGGCTGCTTACAACAACGGCAAATTGCATGGTGCCTGGTGCAACCTCACCATAGCTGACACGGCTGATGACATCCAAGAGTGCATTGACTATGTGCTTGCCACATCACCTGAACCAGATGCCGAGGAGTATGCCATCCATGACCAGCAACTGTTAGCTGGTCCGTTAACCGGCACCGAAAGGCCGGACCTCGATGACATTGAGGCCTATCTCGATGTTCACAACACACTTACTGACACAGAGAAAGTTGCTTACCGCGTCTGCTGCAACAACAGCGGTGAGATCCTCTCGAGCGAGTCGTTTCAAGACATGTTCATGGGTGTCTATCCACGACCAGAGGATTACGCCTACGAACTGGCCGAATCCTGCGGCCATGACATCGATGGTGCCAAGTGGCCCTTCTCCTGCATCGACTGGGAACACGCCTGGCGTGAGCTGTCCTACGACGGCTACTCCGCTGAGTTCAATCAAGACCTCGGTGGCTACATCATCACCGTTGCGTCGTGATGTTCACGTAGTGCAGTACGGTGCGAGATTGTGGGGTTATGGTCCCGCCAACTCGCACCTAAGCGCATGGCATCAGAACTCGTCACCTCCAGCTCCCGCACCGATCACAACCTGCGCAGCGCCAAAGCCAAAGCCCTCTCCTGTCTGCAGCAAGAGCATCCCAAGCTCACTGCACTGGAGAAGGCGTTTTGGCATGCCCTGCGCCGGTCTCGTGGGACTAATACCAATTGATCGAATGTCAACACAGTGCGGCACCGTGCGCACTTTTGGTCTTACGGTGGCCGCAGCTGTTTGACACCCATTGACCAGCACAGCCACCGCTGAGCACTACCGAACTAGAGACGTCAAGCAACTGACGGCTCTACCCAAATCCACCATCATCAACTGGAGCCGTAACGGACGCTTTCCCAAGTCCTGCGGCGTTGTAAAGAACAACTGCGTTTGGAACAAAGCTGACGTTGATGACTGGTGTAAAAACAACACTGACTTGATCGAAGTCCGCCGGCAGCGCTTGGATCAAAAGACCCTACGCCGCAGTCAGGTCAATGACATCGTCGACCCCAAGGCGATGCTCAACATTGATCAAGTCTCCACCTTGATCGGCCTCTCGGTTGGACACATCTACCGGGAGATTAGATCTGGCAACTTTCCAGCCGCTGACCTTGCTGGTGGTGGCACCAAGGGCAACCACAGCCTTTGGCACAAGCAAACGGTCAACGCCTACATCAAGGCCAAGACCACCGAGAACACAGGCAATGACCTGAACTTCTCAGTCAATGAAATGCGGCAACTGCGCCACGCCGCCAAAGCGCTCTACTGCGACCTCGACTTCTTTATCAAGGACGCTGCGCTGTGGAAGGCCAAGTTCGTTCTCCGCCAACTCGATCAAGAGGGGCAGTCATGAACGATGAGCTCTTGGCCATGGTGCGTGCGGCCCAGGCCACCTGGTACACCGCTGAGATCCCCCTACCGCAACGTTTCAATAAACCGGAGCGGCGGGTTGTGCAGGCCTCACGCCGGCGCACCCGGGACAAAAAGAAATGGAGCAAACAATCACCCGAATTCGGCTGCTACTGGCGAGCCGGTGGTGTGATTGACCGGCACATGAAGGCAATCAACAATTCTGCCTAAACTGGTATAGAACCTGGAAGAAGAATCTCGTCACAGGTTCAACTCCAAGGGCAACATAGTTTTCGAGATTTCCTGTGTTGGGCAACAGAACCCCCATGCCAGTCGCTCTGGTGTGGGGGCTCCCTTTTTGTTAGGGCATCGAAACAATTCCAATAGTCACATTTACATTTAATAGACTGAAGTTAAAGCATCAATGCCATGTTTGTTTTTCTGATTACCGCATTCATAATGGTTCTGGGCTTTACACTTCTCCTCTCTGTATTATTGGACTGGGTTGAGCATTGATACAATAGATGTATCGATGTTGTTGACACATAATGGCTTTATCGCAAGCCCAGATGCAGAAGTATGGCCTTAGCGCAAGCAATGCGACGGCCTCCGATCACGAGAAAGGCATCGTCAGTGATGGCAAGGGCAACTACTACTCCATCGACGGCTTTAAGCGCGAACAGAAAGAAGACATCGACACCGACCAAGGCAAGGTGTTCAGCAGCGGCCTCTATGAAGACTCCGGCATCAGCCGCACCAACTTCAACACCGCCACCGACGTCGAAGGCGCCCTCATGGAACTCGATGGCGAGAAATCCTTTGTGCCTGAGGAAGTGACCACCAAGGACCCCTCAGAGCGCTTGGCCACAGCTCGTGAGCGGGTCAAGCAATACGAAGACGACAAGTGGAGCGGCCGCGATGCTGAGAAGCTCTATACACCGATCAAAGATACCAAAGGCTTTCTCGATAAGTACAAAACCAACTTTAAAAAGAACCTTGAAACTGCCAACAAGAAGAGATTTGGCGCTACTGAATAATACTTAAAATAGAAGTATCACTGCTTCTATTCAAATGAGTAAATACGTCGATAGTGCTTCCTGGGCTAGTAAACACTCGGGCAAAGCTGATGAAATGGAAGAACGCTTTGGCGTTAATGTCCGTAGTGGTGCTGGCTATAAATCAGACAGCGGTGAATCTTACGAAGAGTATAGAAGATCAAGTAACTGGCATAACGATATGGTCGATGCGGCTCGTAATGATTACGACCTGCGCCGCACGCTTGAAGCTGCTGCTATGTCTGGTAAGAGCAAAGCAAAGAAAATCCTCGATAAAGGTTTCAACAACCTTGACGATGTTTCTAAAGCGATGAACTTCTCTGAGAAAGCAGCGAAGCGTCATGGCCAGGGCGGCGACTTCAGCTCCAACTCCGACTACATGGGCTTGACCCAATCGATGGTCAAGCGTGACCGCAACAAGCAGACCCAAGCCATCAATGATCAGGTCAACAGCCTGCGTGATGAGTTCATGGCCAAGATCAGCGAACAAAAAGAAACCCAGGTCGCTGATGAAGAGGTCACCACCAAGACCTCCTCACGTCTGGCCGATGCCCGCAATGCCGTCTCGGAAATGGAGAACGGCATGTTTGGTGGGGTCAACCAACACACCGCTCCTGATGAAGGTCAGCAAAACGACTCGATCGCTCAGCAAATGCTGGCGGAGAAGAAGAAGCAAATCGCTGATCAACTCAAGCCGGCGAACCCTGCTGGCCTCTGAGTCTCATTGAGTCTTGCTTTGAGCATTAAGAACGGGTTAACTTTCTTATTGTGAGACACGTGAGTCTTTAATGTTGCATTGAGACTCAGGTGAGATTAGCCTTCAAGCCACACACTTGTGTGGTTTTTTTGTGGCTCAAGAACCCTTAGTATCACTTGCTTTTTTAAAAAAGCCACACAAGCCACACCTTTTTTTGCATTCTTTTGCAAAACGCACTTTTGGTTAAGGACTGCTGGGTCTCAAATCAAGAGACCCCTTAAAAAAAAGAATTTAATAGGGAAACTTGTGTGGTTTTCTGTGGCTTTTCTTCAAACCCACTGCGCCGCAGGGGATGTGCAGCCACACAAGTTGTGTGGTGCTTCTGTGGTTTGTGGTTTTACACAGAAAACGGAAGAAATCCTGTTGACTCATGCCGATAAGTGCGGCACCGTGCACACTGATCCGCAACACCCAGCACCTCCATGCGGCTTTCACCTCCCAAGCTGTTGGCCATCGCCATCAACGCTCCTCAGGACTTTCGCATGCTCAAGTGCCGCAACGGCCTCTCAACAGGCGACTGGCAACAACCTGCTGCTGAAACCCACGCTTACCCGACCCGACGACGTCGCTCTTCCTCTGATGCCAGCAACTGACACCAAAATCACGATCGCCGTGGCGGACTACGACCTGCTTGATATTGCCCTGGCTTGCCACAGCGCATTGGCCCAGGACACGCCGCAACCGGCCGATGTCTACCTCAATCAAATTCTCAATCTCGCGGTGGCCTACTGCACCCCCGAGATGCGTCAGGAGATTGAAGACTTCCTGGCTCAGAAAAAGTATCTGCCTGCTGTTGACCTCAAAATCGTCTCATGACTTTCTCCGATCAAGAACTGCGCTATCTCTCCCGCAGCATCGACTTCCAACAGGCGGTGTGGATGAACACACCAGCCGGTCGCTTGTGGCTGAAGGCCCGAAAGATCAACCGTCAGTTGTTTAAACTGAATGGGTAGGCGGATTAACGCTGAGTTTTTCTTTGCCTCAATTGACCAATCCCGAACGGAACGGGTTAAGGAAGATGCCCTGTCTGCTTGCAGGTGGGGCACAGTCATTTGCCAGAGGCCAAGATGTTTACAGAACCCGAGATCAAACTGATCCGCAAAGCCCTGACCTATCACCTCAACTTTCAAATCTCCGCAACTTCGGATGATGCCAAGGTTGTCACCAACATTCTGGATCGATTGGTTGATGAATCCACAAAAAATGACAATCCCTGCTAGCTTGAAATCCATTGCGTCTTGCAAGATGGATAGCTTGGATAACCTTGTTGAAATCGCTGAAGTGCTCGAGGATGTGATCGAGTATGTCTGCGATAAGAACATGATCAGTGGTGAAGTGGCCTGGTCAGCGACCGCCACGATCGCTTCGATCAAGCTCGATCAGCTAACAGCATGAGCAGCTCAGAGCTTTACGACATCGTCGAGCAAATGACTCACGATCTCAAAACTAAAGCTGAAGAGGCTGGTGTATCTCAGCTGCTGCTCTGGCTGATGGTTCGTCACGAATCAGATTTTCAGCTGAGAAAGATTAGCGACGAGGATCTGTAGAGATAGGCCGCTAGCGCGGCCGGGTTTGTTGGTTGTCATTTCTTTATTTGACACATGACAACGCACACAATCGTTCCCACCACTGTTGATCCGGAGGTTGATTTCCCCAACACCGAATCAGCCATGGTCCCTGCCACCGAATCGAGCTTCGTGACCTACGGCTCCGGCGGCCAGCAGCAGCTCAACCTGGTGCGCATCGGCAAGCCCAAGTCGGTGGAAGCCAACCATCCCGAGGTCAACGACTGCCTGTTCTGGCGCTATCCCACAGACGTTCAGCCGCTGTACATGCCATTCCGTTCCCGCAACGGTAGGCCGCAGAACACCTTCTTTGATCTGCAGCTGGTGGCGATCGAGGACACCGTCGTCACCTACAAAGAGAACGCACTGAAGACCTCCAAGCTCAACTTGAGCGTGGTGGATGACAATGACCCCACCGCTGATGTGCTCACCATCACCTGCGGTCTGGCTAGCAACTTTGCCATCTCGGTGCTGCAGGGTTTGACCACCATGGTCAACAACCACCCGCCGCTCACACCCTTCAACCTGTCGGCCAAAGCCAAGTCAACCCCCCGGGGCATGACCCACTTTGCCTACATCTCGGTGGGCCGGGACTGGCAAAAGAACGACGATCTGTTCAAAGATTTCCAAAAGCTTAAGACCGCGTTTTACGACAGCGAACTGCATGCTGCCGGTGCGCCGATCAGCGGCTACCCACCGCTGCTCTCCCGTTGCCGCGAGCTCGTTGCTCACATCAGTGCTGGCCTGCCTGAGTGATGCGTCGTCCGTTTTGTAAATCCCTACGCCTGCGGCTTTTGCGCTTGCAGGCGCGGGTTTTTTATCGCAATAACTCACCGTTATTGATTGCCCTACGCACAGCTGATTGATCCATGACCCATCCCAAAAACACTGCAACTGTTCTGTCAGTATCCGCTGACACAGAAGAGGCCGAAGTTGTGCGGCACTCCGACGCACAGTGTGTCAAGGTTGAAACAAATGGTTTTGACCTGTGCACCACAACGGAAGTCAGGCTAAGCTTTTGCAGTGATCGGCGCCACCTCTACGAGGTCATCGGCATCAATCACTAGAGCCTGATTTATAGCGTAGTTGTTATTACATCTGTTCTGTTCTCTCTATAATATTTAGAGAACCCTGTCATGGGAATGGTGAAACAATATTGCCTTGCGATCTTCACGCAAAATGAATGCAAACCGTGCCTTGATCTCAAGGATCACGTTGCATCACTGGCGAAAGATCAGCAAAGCGTCCTGGAGTTCTACCCGTTCAAAACGGTCCGCGGTGACATCTCACCCTGGGCCGCTGAACTGGGCATCACCAAGACGCCAACCCTTGTTGTTCTTCACGACGACAAGGGGGAAGGCGATGACCTCACCAAACCGATCGAGATGATTGTCGGTTGCAAAGCCATCAAAGCTGCGCTGCCGGCAACCATCTCTGATTACACCTACGTCAAGACAGCGATCGACGAGATACACCCCGAACCTAAGACTCATGAAGGCCAAGAAAAAGGATGTCATTGAGACCTCCGGTGTGATTGTCAAAGAGTCAGGCAACGGGTATTTCAACGTCGAATTAACAGAACCTGCAGGTCATCTGTGTCTATGCAGAGCCAGCGGCCGGCTCATCACCCGCAAGATTCATCTCTTGGTGGGTGATTCCGTGACTGTTGAGCTCTCGCCCTATGACCTGGGCCGAGGCCGCATCACCCTGCGGATGAAATAACAACCTTTTGCCCTTAAAGAACGCACTTGCGTTCGTCCTTTTCACTTTTTCTCTCCCGTGCAAACGCTCCACCTGGCGCGTCAGTTTCGTGACGCCGTCGATCAACCGTGCAACCACAAGCTCAGCGAATGCCTCGAGCAAGCTGAGCTGCAGCTCTCCCTCATTGAAGAAGAATTCAAAGAGGTGATGGAAGCAGCAGGCGCCGCCATGCTCAACGCCGATGACGATCAACAGCAGGCTGATCTGCTCAAGGAACTTGTTGATCTCAAATATGTGATCGATCAGTTCTGCGCTCTGCTGGGCATGGACATCGACATGGCTTATCTGCGTGTGCACCGCAGCAACATGAGCAAGTTCGATCGCAATGGCAAGGCGATCAAGAACGAGGCCGGGAAAGTGATTAAAGGACCGGACTATCAACCCCCCGTGCTGACCGATCTGGTTAACCAACAGAACCGCATGGGCTACGTGCTGGGGGTGCCCTGCGATGTCTGATTCCAAAATTGCCCGCACCGGTCGGGTCCAGTCCTGGATTGAGGACCCCACGGAACTGCTCCCCGTCTCCTGCACCGTCGATGTGGTGAAGGATCAGATGTGGGGCGAACGATCCATTACTGACTCCTGGCATTTCACCACCCACGGCCTACAGAAGGGCGCTGGTGTGGCGGTGCACCTCTCTGAGCTGCGTCCCAGTGGCACCGACAACGCCAAGGGTTTGGTGGCCTCTGGTCCTGTGCCCTTTATGCCCGTCTGGGCTGACATCAATGGTGCTGTACGCAAGGGCGGTAAGTTCAAGAACGGTGCCGTGGTGCTGCACCTTGATCTCTCTCACCCTGACGCGCTTGAGTTCATCACACTCGATCGCAAGGCCATTAACTATGCCAAGCGTTGCATCAACATCAACCAGACCCTCTGGGAGCAAGCAACACCGGAAGTTAAGAAGGCACTTATTGCTGGCATTGCTGCAGGTGATGTATGGCTGGCCAAGATCCGCCACGACCAGTGGGGCCGCCGCATCTACGCCAATGTCTGCCTCGAGATCTTCCTCAGACCGCGTGGCACCTGTCTGCTGGAGCACATCAACCTCGGCGCTTGCCAGATCGATGAAATCGCTGACGCGTTTAAAGCGGGCATGCTGGAGTTGGTGGATCTGCACTCCCGAACCGGAGTGGGCGAAAGCGGTTGGTATCTTTCACCCAAAGAAGACCGTCAAGTCGGCCTGGGCATGCTTGGCCTGGCAAATTTGTTGGCCATCGAAGGTGTCAGCTACGCCTCGTTTGCCGAAGCACTCGAGGACCATCTGAATTACAGAGATGGCACGTTGCACAATTGCAGCGATCCATCCGCCGTTAAGATTGTGGAAGCTCTCGCAGATGGCATTCAACGCGCTGCTGATGTTGCCAGGTCCGCTCAAATGGATCGAGCCTTCACCATCGCACCAACAGCCTCCTGCTCTTACCGGCACACCGACCGAGCTGGCTATACAACGGCCCCCGAAATCGCACCACCGATCGGGCGCATTGTTGATAGGGACAGCACCACTTTTGGCGTGACCCAAGTGGATTATGGCACCGTCGAAACCGCTGAAGAAGTGGGTTGGCCGGTGTATGTCCGCGTCGCTAACGCCATCATGCAGTTGCTGCAGAACACCGGACTTTGTCACGGCTATTCGTTCAATAGCTGGAGTGATGTTGTCCATTACGACGAAGACTTTATTCAATCTTGGCTTGATTCACCCCAGACCTCGCTGTATTACAGCCTCCAGGTGATGGGCGGCACCCAAGCCAAAGATGATGCTCTGGCGGCTCTTGAGAGCGCTGAGGAAGACTTCTCAGATGTGTTCGGGTTCTGCACAAGTTGCGCTGAATAAAACACAACACATTTTTGAATCATGGCTTCTCCCTACACCGTTCTTCAAGATCGCAAGCGCTCCTGGACCCCGGTTCAAGTGTCCGCCGGCAAACTTACTGAAGGCGGGGAAGAGGTGATTCAGCGTGCTCTGGCGCTGCGTTGCCTTGAACTCCCGGTCGGTGAGTTTATCAAGAACACCTGCAAAGGTGATCTGCCCGAATCAGAAGGCGTTCGTTCTCTCTTGGAGAGCAACATCGTCGATGAGGAGAAGCATGATCTGGCGCTGAATTATGCAGCTGCCGCCCATGGCGTTCCTGAATTTCTCGATGAACAAGCGCGCACGATTGAAGCGACTTGGACGAACGATCCGCACCACACCGTCCTTAAGGCGATGGTTCTGGAGCGCTCTGTCTTTTTTGTGCTTCTGCCTCTCTTCCGCTTTCTTGGTGACACGGGCCTACGCACCACAAGTGCAGACATCTCCCGTGACGAGCAAGTCCACGTTGCCGCCAACACCCTCATCTGCAAAGAGCTGGGACTTGCAACCGATCCACAGTTGGACCGGCTACGGAAAGCAACGATGGACTGGACATTGTCGCCACTGAAAGGCAAAGCCAACGAGAACAAGTATCTGGATTACAACTTCTGGATGAAGAAGTCTGATGACTTGTTTGAGAAAGGCCGTACTGACTTTGAAGAAACCCGTGCATCCCGGATGCCTGCGTTCTTTGAGTGCGCCAACCAAGATCTTCCCTCCTACGCATGACACCTGTTCCGCCGCTGCAGTTCAGTGAACCTGAGCTGCAGCTTCTGCTCCAACTCTGTGAAGACTCCGGCCACCTTGATGAAGGTGGAGACATCAAAGATCTCAACGACAAGGTGCACGAGCACTACGTCAGTTATCTCTGCAGTCAGCGCCAATGATTGGTGATCTGCGCAGCGAATTGCAAAACCGTCTCTCTCACCTCGAAACAAACCACGATCTGAACATGGGCACAATCCCAGACTTTCAACCGCACCGCGTCTTCACACCAGAAGAGGAACGATCGATCGCTAAAGACAGCCGCAGCGCCACGGTGCTGGGTCTGGTCTACGGCGTCACCCGCACCCGGATTCGGGCGATCAAATACAAGTTTTCTCAGCGGGTGAAATGAAGAACAGTGCTTCGGTTCCGCTTTGCCCGGCCTGCGGCTCTAACCACTCCCGCACCTTCAAAACAGGACACACCACCTGCAAACGAATCTTCCGCATTCGCACGTGCGTTGATTGCGGCCATCGTTTCAACACGCTGCAACCGCGAGAAGAGTTGATTGCTTATGTGGATGTGAAATGGAACCAACGCAAGGTTCTTGATGCGGTCACTCTCAAGCCAATGGGACAGAACAAGTCTCATTATTCTGTTTCCTGATTTAGAATCAACCAAGGATTCTGTTTCTCAATATGAACTTCATCACCGCCACGATTAAGGTCAGCCGTCACACTGAGCTTGTCAAGGCTTATGGACTTGATTACCTCACTGCTGAGGCTGAAATCACCGGCAGCTCTGGTAAAGGTGCCACCAAACTGCGCCTGCTCAATTACAACGGCGGCGAGAAAGGTGAGGTGTTTAAGTCCCTCGTGCCTGGCAAGACCACTCTGATCACCGGTCAGATCATCTTCCCTGAGGACAAAAACGCGGTGATGGATGTGATCGTGCGCACGATCGAACCCGCTGTTGCCTCTGACATGTATGTCAACCAGGTGGTGTTGGCATCGGCTTTCTTTGGCAAAGGCGACATCAAAACCCAATCCAATTCCAATGTTTCTGTCTCGATTGGTGTCAAAAATGACAACCAGGATCAAGCAAGCTGGCTCCGCTTGGAAATTGCCCCAGCCCTCTTTAACAAGTTGGAAGAGCGGCGCAAGAACGGCCGCAAGCTCACGGCCCTCGGATACCTCCGCGAATATCGCTCAGAAGATAATGACGGTCCTTACCGGGCTTTGGTCTGCGCCGACTTCACCACCAATCATGAAGGGCCTCGAGAGGGATCAGCAAAGTCTGGCTCGGCAGCGGGCTACGCGGAGACGGAACCGGCGCCTGACTTCGCCACTTGATCCGCTTAAGCCCGAAGGTCCTCCATACCACCTGATGTAGAGATGTTTATTGACTTGATCCGGCCCCTCACCTGGGGCCTTCTTCTTCTTTGCGCCCTCCTCCTGTTGATGCCAATCCATCAATAGGGATTGTCCTTGGAGAACTCCACCTCAAAGATGTCCGGTTGCTCGCGCCGCATCTTCTCGACGTATTCCCTCAGCGCCAGCTCCGCCTCCATGGCAATTGGACGGAAGTGAGCCCTACAGATCAGCTTCATGTCCTCAATGACGTCCTCTGAAAGGATCCATGAGACGCGGGGCTTTTTGGTTGGCACGGTTATCCGTGAATGTAAAGGCATCTTAATACGGTTTTTCAGAGAAAACGAGACCAAAAGTGCGGGACTGTGTCAAGAATTCATCCACTATTGACCCCACAACTTTATAATTCCTGGCTTAAGATAATGAAGAAGCGTAAAGAGAGGGCTTTCAATGCAGGTTCTACCACCTGAATTACTGGAAAAAGAGAACACGATTGAAGTCAAAGAGAACCTGTTCTGGAAACCAAGTTCGCTCAAAGACGGTGAATCAGAAGAGTTTCGCCTGCTCGGTTGCTATGAAACAGGCCATGCCATCACCGGCTGGCAGTACCCTTCAGAAAAGCCAGAAGCCAATGGTGAACTGAAGTTTGCCGGCTACGTGGTCACAAAGACCCATCCCGGCACCCCTGATGATCTGGCACGGGAAACCGATTGGAGCAATCCTGAGCGCCCCAAGATTGACGGCACCTTCTGCAAGCCACGCAAGTTTTTGGCCTGGGTGGC
>Ga0098074_1001568_pt1 | contig 11429 bp, 12 predicted proteins | sample 32_taG_FD_75064 | JGI IMG/M metagenome (GOLD analysis project Ga0098074, IMG submission 75064) | Marine viral communities from the Gulf of Mexico - 32_GoM_OMZ_CsCl metaG | ecosystem: Environmental > Aquatic > Marine > Oceanic | place: Atlantic Ocean: Gulf of Mexico | collected 2015-07-12
CTCGGTTCAGAGGAAGCCCTGGACGGTGTGCTTGATGCGGTCGACAGCGGCGTCGATGGAGACGGTCGGTTGCAGCAGGTGGCTCAGCGTCAGCCGGACCATCGTGTCGACCATCGGCTCGGAGGCGCCGGAACCCAGCGATTGCAGAACGGCGGACGTGGCTTGGTTGAGCACTGCCTCCGGCCGGACGGTGAGCAGCTCGAGGAGCTGGGGATCATGACCGGGACGCACGATCGCCTTGAGGACGGCGTTCGTCGCGCCGTGCTCCAGGGCAAAGCGTGCGGCCGCACCCAAGCCCTCGACCACGTCCTCGGGATGTGCGGCGATACCCTCACGCACCCCAGCGAGGAAGAGGTCGACCTCGCGAGCCACGACCGCCTCGCCGAGCTCGGACTTGTTGCCGACCTCCTTGTACAGGCTCTGCCGAGGCACTCCGGAGCGCTCCGCGACCTTGGTCATGCTCAGCCGGTCCCAGCCCTCCTCGGTGATGATCGCGACGGAGGCGTCCAGGAGGCGTTCCAGTCTGAGGGCTCGGAGCTCGTCGTAGAAGGCGGGTGCGCTCATGGGTCTCAGTATGAGACAAAGATCCCGTGCCTGTCGCGGCAGGCGACACATGGTCGCAAGATGCGCGGTCGGGCCGGCTGGCAAGCCCGCTTCACACGAGACGGCGCGAGTGGTGCGAAGTGTGCGTCTTCGCTCCGGGCAGGTGGTCGGCTGCGACGGACGCGTGCACCTGTGCGCCCATGAGCTGAACACTGATGGTGGGCCGCAGGCTGCGCAGGAGCGACATCAGGGCTGAGACGAGCAGCACGCCACCGGTGAGCTCGAGGGTCTCCTCGAGGGTGATGACGGCGTAGTAGTGCGCCGTGTCGTGGCCCTCGGCCACGGCGAACCCGGAGATCATCTCGACGACGAGGGCGCCGCCGACGTAGACGGCCATCGCGACCAGGAGCCGGGAGCGTGCCTGGTGCGGCAACGAGACCATCAGCGGGAACAGGTAGACCGCCGCTGCGGCCAGGATGACCAGGGCCGGGATGACCCACGCGAAGTACAGGGCTCCCGGGTCGAGCTCGAGACCGCGGCGCAACGGCCCGGTGGCCATGTCGTGGAGCTGGGCCGCCTCGTCGACGGCCATCAGCATGAGCAGCCCCGCGAGGAGCCCCCAGCGCGGGGCCAGCGGGTGGCGGCCCTGGTGGGCGAGGAAGACGCCGAGCGCCACCACGGCCGCGGCGAACAGCACCGTCGACTCGTACCAGGCCGCCAGGTTTCCCTCGCCGTTGAGGTCGAACTGGCGCAGGATCCCGGACGTGCGGGACCAGCCGAACAGCTCCTCGCCGAACAGGCCGACAACGTGCCCGACGAGCAGGGCAAGGATGCCCCAGGAGAGCCAGCGGACGGGACTGAAGGAGAGCACCGACCCACGCTAGTGCTGTCTCCGCCCGTCCGGGCGGAGACAGCACCACTCGCGGGACTACTTCTTGGCGGCCTTGGTCACCTTCAGCACGGCGACGCGAGACACGGACGGCGCCTGGGTGGCCGAACCGAGGAAGACGGCGAGCAGCGAGTGCTTGCCCTTCTTCAGCTTCGGCAGCTTGACGATGCGCGAACCGTTGTCGCTCGTGCGCACGGTGTACGTCTTGAGCAGCTTCTTCCCGTCGACCACGGCCACCTTGCCGGACGACGCCGAGCCGGCCGAGGAGATCGTCAGCTTGAGGAGCGCGGACGTGCCCGCCCGCACCTGCTTCTTGACGGCCTTGGCGAGGGTGCGCGACGTCAGCTTGGCGATGTCGACGACGTCGGTGGGTGCCGAGACCGACGGGGTTCCGGCGCGAGTGGCCGTGACGAGGACGGCGAGGCTGCGCCCGGCGTCCGCGGCCTTGACGACGTACTGGGAGCCGGTGGCGCCGGGGATCGCCGTGCCGTTGGCGAACCACTGGTAGCCGAACACCGGCTGGGTGAGCCCGTTCCAGACGCCCGGCGCGACGTTGAGCAGACCGCCGACCTTGGCAGAGCCACCCACGACCGGCTTGCTGACGTTGCTGAGCGCCTCGGCGAGCTTGCCCAGGACCGGCGCGCTGGTCGCGGTGCCGGTGGCGCTTCCCTTGGTGCCCGTCGCCTTCATCGTGATCTGCTTGGCGGCATCGTCGGCGGTGAGCGTGTAGGACTGCTGGGTGGCGCCCGGGATCGGGGCGCCGTTGCGGAGCCACTGATAGCTCGTGGTGACGCCCTGGACGCTCCACTCGGGGGCGCTTCCGTTCAGCACCGTGCCCACCAAGCCCGCACCGGTGAGGGCAGGCGGCAGGGCGGCGGTGATGGCGTCGGCGAGCGAGGAGACCCCGAGCGCCGAGGTGATCACCGAGACCAGCGGCAGGCCAGCCAGCGCGCCGGTCACGACGGCCGAGACGTCGGCACCGAGCAGGTCACCGGTCAGCGGCAACGAGCTGCCGGTGGCACCGAGGATCGGCACGCCGTTCGCCAGCCACTGGATCGACGTGGTGACCCCCGGGAGACTCCACTCGCCGGGAAGCAGGGAGAGTGCGCCACCGACGACCGGGACTCCCTGGAGCAGCGGCAGGATCGACGCGAACAGGCTGCTCGGGTCGAGGCCGCCACCGCCGGAGAGCGGGATGGTGAGGGCGTTGGTGAGCACCGAGACCGGCAGCAGACCGAGCAGGGAGCCGGTGACCAGCGCGGTGATCTGCTGGCCGGCGTCCTGCAGGGTCGGCAGGTAGCTGCTACCGGTGGCTCCGGGGATCGGGATCCCGTTGCGCAACCACTGGGTGCTGGTGAGCACGCCGCCGAGGCTCCACGTGACGTCGCTGATATTCAGCAGCCCGCCGACGACCGGGGCCCCGGAGAGGACCGGCAGCACGGAGGCGACCAGGTTGAGCGGGTCGACACCACCGCCACCACTGCCACCGCCGGGCAGCGGGATGGGCAGGGCACTGGTCAGCGAGGTGATCGGTACCAGGCCGAGCACCGTCCCGGTGACCAGGGCGGTGATCTGGTGCCCGGCGTCGCCGGCCGTCGGGGTGTACGTCTTGCCCGTGGCACCCGCGATCGGATCGCCGTCGCGCATCCACTGGTACTTGTTGGTGACGCCGGTGAGCAGGTTGTACACCGGGTCGGTGAGGCTGATCAGTGATCCGACCGCGCCCGTGCCCGACAGCAGCGGACCGGTCACCAACGACAGCACGCCACCCAGGATCGGCAGCTGCTGGGTCTGGGTGCCGTGGACGGCCTGGCTCGAGATCGAACGGGCGGGCACCGCAGCCTGTGCGGTGCCGGACATGCCCACGCTGAGGCCGGTGCTGATCACGGCCGAGGCCAGCACGACGCCGGTGGCGCGCTTGTAGCGATTCATTGGGTTTCCCTCCCCATCGGGCGCCCGATCCGTCGCCGGACGCGGTGTCAAACTCCCTCCTCTGCACAGTAGGGCGGGGAGGTGGGCGACAGGCCGGTCCGAGCGCGATCGGCCGACTTCTGCCCGGTCGGCGGCTCAGGATGGCGTGTTCGGACTACGCCACCCCACCCGATCGGGGGAGAGTGTCCCCGTGACCACCCTGAGCTCCCCGCTGACCCTGCCGAGCGGGCTGACCCTGCCGAACCGGATCGCCAAGGCAGCGATGACCGAGAACATCGCCGACGCGGACAACCAACCCACCGTGCGACACGAGCGCCTCTACCGGACCTGGGCCGAGGGCGGTGCCGGGCTCCTGGTGACCGGCAACCTGATGGTCGACCGGCGCTACCTCGAGCGCACGCGCAACATCGTCGCCGACCGGCACCTCGACGTGGCACGACTGGCGCGGGTACGGGTGGCGGCCGGGTCGACGCCCATGATCGCGCAGCTCAACCACCCGGGTCGGCAGACCAACCGCTTCGTGACCGGTCGCCCGGTGGCACCGAGCGCCGGCGACGCCGTCTCGATGTTCGGCCTCTTCGGCAAGCCGCGCGAGCTCACCCCCGAGCAGATCGGCCAGATCGTGGCCGACTTCGGCCAGGCCGCCGCTCGCTGCGAGCAGGCCGGTCTGGACGGCGTGCAGGTGCACGCCGCTCACGGCTACCTGTTGGCCCAGTTCCTCTCTCCGCACGTGAACTGCCGCACCGACGGCTGGGGCGGGGACGTCGCCGGTCGCGCCCGGGCGCTGGTCGAGGCGGTGCGGGCGGCGCGGAGCGCCACCGGTGCGGGTTTCACGGTCGCGGTGAAGCTGAACTCGTCCGACTTCCGGCACGGCGGATTCACCGAGGACGACGCCGAGGAGGTCGTGCGGCTGCTCGTCGCCGAGGGCATCGACCTGCTCGAGATCTCCGGTGGCACCTACGAGAACCCGGCGCTGCTCGGTGAAGGGGTGGAGGCAGCGGTGGCGCGAGGGTCGGCCGGCCACAAGGAAGCGTACTTCGCCGCCTTCGCCAGTCGGGCCCGGGCCGCGGCGCCCGACGTCCCGATCATGCTGACCGGTGGCATCCGCACCAGGGCCGCGATGGAGGAGCTGCTGGGCGGGGGAGCGGTCGACGTCATCGGACTGGGCCGTCCGATCGCCATCGACCCCCGTCTGCCCGCCACCTTGCTGGCCGGTGGCGACGGAACGCCCCTGCCCCGCTACACCTTGCCCACCGTGGCGGGCCTGACCGGCGAGTCGGAGTGGTACGAGACCCAGATCGGCCGGCTCGGGGACGGTCGTCCGGTCGACCCGGGGCTGCGCCCGGTGCGCGCCGCCGCCGGGTTCGTCGGCGGCGAGCTCGTGAGGGGCGTCGGCGGGCGCCGTCGCAGGGCTCGCCTGGTCGCCCGGGGCTGACCCGGCACGTGGGCTGGACCGCGTTGTGCCTTCCGGCTGAGACGTGTCACAGTCCGCGCATGCGCATCTCCCGTGCGGCCCTTGCCGCCCCCCTTGCCGCCGTCGTCCTCACGCTCAGCGGCTGCTCCGTCAGCGTCGCCCAGTCCGACCTGGAGAAGGAGGTGGCGCGCGACGAGGCCGGCGTCACCGACGTCGAGTGCGAGGGTGACCTCGACGGCGAGGTCGGCGCCACCCAGGACTGCGTCGTCACCTTCGACGACGACACCACCGTCGACGTCGAGGTCGAGGTGACCGACGTCGACGGCAGCGACGTGTCGTTCGACGTCAACGTCCTGGAGTAGTCAGACTCCCGGCACGATCCGCAGGTCTCGCACGGCGCCGCCGTCCAGGGCAGCCAAGGCTTCCTGGTAGGCGGCGCTGTCGTGAGCAGCCACCGCGGCGTCGACGTCGGGGAACTCGATGACCACGGCCCGCTGGGCTCGTCCCGCCTCGAAGACCGCCTCAGGCAGGCCGCGCGCGAGGAACCGGCCGCCGGCGACGACCAGTGCTGGTCCGGCGAGGGCGGCGTAGGCCGCCAGCTTGGCCTCGTCGGTGATCTCCAGGTAGCTGCTGATCCAGTAAGCACTCATGGGGTCATGCTGGCACCCACCTGCCTGGAAGGATGAGCGGGATGGACGACACCCGGCTGCTGCCCGATCGACGCCTGCCAGATCGTGGCCTGCTGATCGTCGAGCTCGTCGTCGTGCTGCTGCTGACCCTGGGGCGCTCGGGGCTCTACGCGTTCGTGAACCTGGTGGCGGCGGCCACCCAACCCGGTGGGTTGTCCTCGCAGACCACCGCACTGCACCGCAGCTTCGCCCCCGACCGGCCGTGGCTGGACCTGACCTACCAGCTGATGAGCATCTTCTTCTCGGTGGTGCCGGTCGCGCTGGCCGGGTACCTCCTCGTTCGTTCAGGCACCAGCCTGCGTGAGGTGTGGTTCCGGGGGACGGGCCCCCGCGACCTCGGGCTCGGTGCGGGCCTGGCGGCGGCAGTCGGTTCGGTCGGCCTGGCGTTCTACCTGCTCATGCACGCGCTCGGCCTGAACCTCACGGTGGTGGCCGACGGCCTCGACACCGAGACCTGGTGGAAGATCCCGGTGCTCGTGCTCTCCGCGCTCGAGAACGCCCTGCTCGAGGAGTTCGTGGTGCTCGGCTACGTGCTCGTGCGGCTGCGCCAGCTCGGCGTGGGCGAGTGGGCCGCGATCGGATGGGCCGCCGGGCTGCGCGGCAGCTACCACCTCTACCAAGGCATCGGCGGGTTCGCCGGGAACTTCGTGATGGGTCTGCTGTTCGGCTGGCTCTACCGCCGCTGGGGCCGCGTCACACCGCTGGTCGTCACCCACTTCCTGCTCGACGTCGGTGCGTTCGTCGGCTACGCAGCGCTGGCCGGCCACGTGTCGTGGCTGCCGACCTGAGTCACTCGGGAAGGGAGGGCTCGCCGAGCGATGCGTCACCGACGTCGACACGAGGCTCGACGACGACCTCGCCGTCGGGCTCGAAGCGGTAGATCTGGTACCCGGTCACCAACCGACGCTCCTCGTCCAGGAAGACCACCGGGAACGAGGCGGTCTGTCGCGGGCTCGACCACGGGGTCGAGAAGTTGGTGATGGTCGGGGTGTCGACCGCGCCACCGGTGGTGTTGAGCTCCATGACCAGGGTCCAGGTCCCGTCGTCGTTCCACACCACGCGCGGCGGCACCGACTCGTGCCAGTGGCCGAAGAACACCGCAGCCGCCGGAGCGTCGCGGACGTCGTCCTCCACCGGGGTCGTCGGCGAGTCCGCGCCGTCCATGAAGCTGCGCATCTCGCCCACGCCGAGGAACGCCTGGGCCGCGTAGGCCTCGTGCACCAGCACCAGGTCGGGACGATCGCCGTCGCGCGCCTCCTCGTAGAGCCGTTGGCCGACGTCCTCCTGGGTCTCCTCACCGCGCAGGGCCGTGGTGCCGAACAGCTCGGATCGAGCCGGGTCGCCATCGCCGAGCACGCGGACCCCCTCGATCTCCTCGGTCGAACCGTCGAGCACGGTCATGCCGGCGTCCTTCATCTGCTTCGCACTCACGTCGGACTCGTGGTTGCCGGTCACCGCGACGAACGGAGCCTCACCGACGATGTCCCGCTCGTCGCGGATGCAGGTGCCCTCCGCGGCGGTTCCGTTGGTGGTCAGGTCCCCGGTGACGCCCATGAGTCGCGGTGCGGCGTCCTCGAACTGCTCCTGCAGCAGTGCCCACACCTGCTTCTGAAGCCGGATCATCGTGGTGTTGCAGTGCATGTCGGACTGCATCATCACCGCCACCTCGCCCTCGCGCGCACCGGTCATCTGCGACCGCTGCGCCTCGAGGTCCGCGGCGGCGTCCGCGCGATAGCTCGCCTCGGCCGCCTCCTGGCGCTCGACGAGCACCTGCGACTTGGCCAGGGCACCACCCAGCAACGCCCGCAGCACGGGGCTGTTGGTGGTGCTGCCCTGGGCCAGGGTGCCGTCGAGGGAGGTCAGCGTGTACACGCCGTTCTCGGGGCCGGATCCGGCGTCGGACGACGTGAGCTGCACCCACGCCAGGGTGCTGGTCGCGACCAGCACGACCAGTCCGGCGCCGCCCAGGCGTAGTCGGCCGTGCTGACCGGGCAGCAGCTGACGCATGGGCAGCAGATAGGAGAGGCCGAGGAAGACCATGCCCCCGATGCCGGCGAGGACGAGCTCGGCGAGGATCACCTGGTTCTTGAACTCGGTCTTCACCACGGACACGTACTCGTCGATGGCGGCCTCGGGGTCGTGGAACAGGCCGGTGTAGAGCTCGAGCATCTCGGGGCGCACGTAGTTGGCCAGGTCGCCGTCCCCGGCTCCCGGATCGCCGGGCCCCTCGACCTGGGCGATCAACCCGACGGGGCCCTCAGCGCGCGGCACGTAGACGGTGCCGGCGATGCCGAGGCGCAGCTCGCTGTGACCATCGGTCGTCAGGGAGAACGTCGTCGGGGAGGTGCCGATCTGCTGCTGGACCTCGGTGTGCGTGACCGCCCACGAGAAGGTCAGCGGGAGTGCGAGGACCGCGGCGAGGAGCACGCAGGTGAAGGCCCGGACGACGACCGGCCGACCCAGCGCGATCGCACCACGCCAGGCGGGCAGCGCCGGAACTGCCTCGTCGTCCATGCCCCGACGCTAGCGGCCGGTGAAAGTCGGCGTCCGCTTCTCGGATCGCGCCGCGAGGGCCTCGCGGACGTCGTCACTGGCCCAGCAGGCCGCGAACGACGCGTCGATGGCTGCGTCGTCGCCGCCGTTGAGGATCAGCTTGTTGTGCGCGAGCGCCAGCGGCGCGAGCGTGGCGATCTCCTGGGCCCAGGAGATCGCGTCGTCGAGCGTGCCGGCTCGGTCGGCGAGCCCGCACGCCAGGGCGCCCTCCTGGTCGAGGGTCTCGGCACCCAGCATCAGGCGGCGCGCCGGCCCGCCTCCCGCCACGGCGGCGAGGGTGCGCACGGTCCAGGCGTCGACGGCCATGCCGTTGCGTGCGGTGGGCACGCCGAACTTCGCCGTCGCGTCGGCGACGCGCAGGTCGCAGGCCAGCGCGAGCTGGGTGCCCGCCCCGATCGCCGGCCCGTTCACCGCCGCGACGAGCGGTACCGGCAGCCTGCCGAGGCCGTGCAGCATCCCGTAGAGCGCATCGAGGAACTCGTCTCCGTAGACGCCGTTCAGGTCCGCCCCGGCACAGAAGGCCGTCCCGTCGCCGGTGATCACGAGCGCGCGGGCGCCCCCCTCCACCTCCGCGTGCGCGGCCACGTCGATGGCTCGGCACAGGTCGAGGTTGAGGGCGTTGCGGAAGTCCGCGCGCTGGAGCGTGAGCAGGGAGACGGCGCCGAGGCGGCTGGTCGCGAGCATGCGACCAGCCTATTGAGCCGGGCCGGCTACTCGAAGGTGAGGTCGGAGTCGTTCCACCAGGCACGCATGCTGGTGATCAGCCCGTCTTCGTCGAACTCCATGACCTCGAGGGGCTCCATCTTCGCGATGCCGGCGCCGGTGTCGGTGGCGATGCGGAAGTGGAAGGCGGCCTGGCCGGCGCACGAGCGCAGGGTGACCAGCTCGGTCGTGATCGCGAGTGGCTCGACCGTGGCGTAGAAGCCGCGGATCGCGTCGCGGCCCGACAGCGGGGCCGAGCCGACCGGGTCCTCGAGGAGGGCGTCGGTGGCGTACAGGTCGGCGATCTCGTCGGCGGTTCCGGTGGCGACGAGCTGGAGGTAGCGACGGACCGTGGCCTCGGCCTGGTCGGGGGTGATCGGCATGCGCCGAAACCTACCGGGACCGCTTGAGCAGCGCCTCGACAGTGGGGCGGAAGAACGACGTCATGGTCGACGTCAGCCGAGCGCCGAGGTGGATGTCGTCGAAGAAGGTGGTGGTGCCGTCGACGGTCGGGTGACAGGTGCTGGCGTCGCAGTAGACCGAGGTGGCGTCGATGTAGCGCGCCGAGACCAACGGACGCATCAGCTGCTTGAGCCACTGCCGGTTGCGGTTCTCGGCGTTGAGGGCCACGTGGCGGGGGAGGTTGCACATGTACGGAGTGCGCCCGGCCGAGCAGGGCTGAGGATCGATCGGCACGTTGGCCGAGGGACCGATCACGTCAGTGGGGATGCGCCGCCGGGCCAGCTTGTCGAACAGCGGCTCGGTGCCGCCGTGGGCCAGGGCGACGATGTGGGCCTCGTACGGCGTGAAGACGGCGTCCGGCTTCTGCATACGGCGGTAGGCCTGTCGGTAGCCGCTCCACCAGGAGCCGAGCACCACCGTGAAGTCGCGACCCAGTCGCTGGTACTGCGTCACCAGGTCGAGGGCCTTCACGTTGTGCTGCTCGCAGTAGCCCGAGCGGTCGCCCGGTTCGCGGGGGAGCGGGATCGTGGGTGGGCACCCGCCGGCGAACATCACGGTCAGGTTGACTCGCTTGGACTGGGCGAGCTTCCGCACGGCCGGCAGGTACATCCACGCGTGGGAGTCGCCCCAGAGGAACACGGTGGGGCGCCGCGGGAACCGCACCAGGCGGCACGGGCTCACCGGACGGTCGTTGGCCTCGTCGAAGCAGCGACCGGGCAGCTGCGGGAAGTCCTCGGTGGGGTCCTGACCCGAGCGGGCCTGGGAGGGGGCGGCGACGGTGGTCAGGACGGCTGCGAGGAGGCTGGACAGGATCAGGAGTGCGAGCAGCGATCGGCGGCCCGCGGCCCGGTGTGGGCGGGCGGAGTGGAGCGGCATCGGTCAGCGGCCGCGCAGCAGGTCGTCGACCGACGGCTTGAAGTACTGACGCAGGTTGCGGGTGCGGGTGGCGCTGAGGTGCAGGCTGTCGTAGAAGGTCTGGATCGTGCCGACCTGGCCGTGGCAGACGCTGGCGTCGCAGTAGGACGGCTTCGAGTCGATGTAGCGCGGGTTGTTCTTGAGCTTGCTCATCTGGCGCTTGAGGAAGTTCTCGGTGTCACGCTCCTCCGGCACGGCACGCCACCGCGGGATGTCGCACAGGTAGGGGTCCTGTCCGGCCTCGCACGCCCCGATGGCGGCCGGCACCGTAGCGGCCTGGGCGATCACGTCGGTGTCGACACCCATCCGCCCGAGCTGGGTGAAGAGCTTCGGGGTGCCTTCGTGGGAGAGGCGGATCATCTGCTTGACGAAGTCGGTGTAGCCCGAGGTGGGGTAGACCTCGTCCATCAGCATCTTGGTGTAGCCCTGCCGGAAGCCGCCCCAGTTCGAGGCCAGGATGACCTTGAAGCGCTTGCCCTGGTTGCGCTGCTTCTTGATGAACTTCAACGCCAGGGCGTCATTGAGCTCGCACTTGCCGGGGTAGCGCTCGCCCTTCGGCGGGGCCGGGACCACGGCCGGCGGGCAGCTGCCCGAGGCGAACGAGATGAGGTTGACCTTCTTGCCCTTGACCGCCTGGCGCACGGCAGGGATGAACTGCCAGGCGTGGGAGTCGCCCCACAGGATCAGCGTGGGACGCTTGCCCTGGTACTTGGTCAGGTAGCAGGGGCCGGGCGTGCGGATCTCCTGGCCAGGAGCGAAGCACTCCTTGGGCACCGTGGCGTAGTCGCGATCGGGAAGGTCGCCGTCGGCGCGGGCAGGGCCGGGAACGGTGGCGAGAAGAGCAGCGAGGACGGCGACCATCGAGAGCACGAGGGCGCGACGCAGGGCCGAGGGGAAGGGAGCGGGGCGCATGATGGCAGTTATTTTGTCACAGGGGTCCCCGTGACCGGGGGCGAACCGCGGAGGTCGGCCGAGGTGGTCATCGAGCCGCGCGACCGCGCTCGGGGATACGTCGTGCGGGTCGGCGACCGTGACCAGTCCTACGTCGACCTCGACGACCCGACCTACCTGGCCTTCGACTACGTGCGGCGGATGGGCGACGTCGTCGACGCGGTCACCGAGCCGGGCCGCCCGATCCGCGTCGTGCACGTCGGCGGCGCCGGCCTGACGTTGCCCCGGTACGTGGCAGCGACCCGACCACGCTCGAGCCAGATCGTGCTCGAGCCCGACGAGGCGCTCACCGCCCGGGTCCGCGTCGAGCTCCCGCTGCCACGCGCGAGCGGAATCAAGGTGCGCGGCGTCGACGGGAGGACGGGGGTGGCGGCGCTAC
>Ga0098074_1001569_pt1 | contig 11423 bp, 16 predicted proteins | sample 32_taG_FD_75064 | JGI IMG/M metagenome (GOLD analysis project Ga0098074, IMG submission 75064) | Marine viral communities from the Gulf of Mexico - 32_GoM_OMZ_CsCl metaG | ecosystem: Environmental > Aquatic > Marine > Oceanic | place: Atlantic Ocean: Gulf of Mexico | collected 2015-07-12
CCCCTCAAGTAATCATTGACACGCTTTTCACGCTCTTGGAAACCTGTGCTAATCATTTCGATTGTTTCAAACGGGGTAGCGGATTCTTCTTCTTTGTCGGCCGTTTCGTCATATGTTTTTGCTAAAAGTCTCAATTGTATAGCTTGCGCGGGGCCGTCCGTTTGCAGGTCTAAAAGTTTGATTCTCTTCTGCACCAATACTTCGTTGGCGGCAATAACACGCAGAGCAACCGCCGCCGCCCTGTACACGTTATTACCGCTAACACGGCTAATAAAGGCGTTTACTTCTGCATCAGTAAATAAAGCGTTATCGCTATCTACATCAGTGATCAATAATCGGACATAACCGAGATCCGTTGTTGGGTCAAAAGTAAACGCCATAATTTAATTAACTCCCAGATCCGTTACTTGCTACGGTTACTTTAGGATCTACGCGGGTACCGCCAAAGGCAATTACGCCTTTATATTCGGTTGCCATCGTGGAGAAGTCGCCATACATAGGATCGGCCGCGCCGCCGCCAACGTTCATAACATCTGGTAAGCGTTGGTACAAGCGGGGTTGGTCAAAGCCGCGTAAAAAGCCAACCTCTAAAGCAGGTCGCGACTCATTCGGGTCTGCAAACAAGAACCAACTTGTTGCACCGTTTGCGGTGCTGGCAACAATGGGGATGTAAGGATCAACAACCAAGCGAATGTTGTTAACCATCCAATTGTTGGTGCGTACCGTTTGATTGCTGGTGCCGCCAGCTTCTGTAGTATCCACAATAATAAGATTTAAAATATTACGTGCGGTTACTTCTAAAGCAGGTGGAACAACTAAAACAACGCCATTAATATAAATGGGTTCGCCGTCGCTGTCTGTTTGGTTGCGCAATGTGGTATATGCTGTTTGCAAGCTGGCAATGCTTAAAACGGGGTTACCTGTGATAAGATTGCTATTGCCTACAGTGTAAAAGCTAGCATGGGGGCCACTGGCGTCCACGTACAATTCTGTTACAAACTTAGAAACGGTACGTGCACCACCACGCCCCAAGCGGTCGGGAATGGTCATAAATGCGCCTAAATCATCGTTCATAATTTGCTCAAAGGAAAGGCGTGCCGCTTGACCGTACTTTTTCGGGGTATAGTTGTACCCCGTTTCAGACATAGCGGCATATTGAATGTTATCGCCCTCGGGAATATCATCCCAAACGCCTTCCAAACCATCGGCCGCAATGCTTCGCACTTGGCGAAAATCAGCCAAACCGCCTGGCCGTACTGACGTAAATTGTTGCCAATCTTTTGGAAAATCATTATATCGGGCTAACATCATACGGTTGATAACATCACCTGTCAAAAGTGGAAAATCACTTGTGGTCATGCTTTCATTAATGAGGCTAGGATAACGGCCGTTAATCATGCGGGCCATGTGTGGGCTAGTCGGTGCCATTGCTTCCAAAATCCAATGGGTAGGGGTGCGCCCTTTAATAACGTCGTTCCATAATGCCGCCGCACTTGCCACCCCTTGGGTGTTGCGGGAATACACGCGCGACATGTTGGAAACGTTGCTCTCCTTTACTGTAAAGTATCGTTTTCTCATTTTTTAAAATCCTCCTATGCTCGGGTGTACTCAAGCCACAAGGAATACACAAAAAGCGCATCCGTTGTATGAGCGGCCGGGGTCAATTCAATTGATACAGTTTGTGCACCTGCTGGCACGTCGGCGCTACCGATTGTAATAGTATATTCTGCCACGGTTGCGCCTGTGATTGCCGCACTTGCGTCAGAAACTTTAGTATCTCCTTCATTAAAAAAGGCATCACAATCAATCACAGGGGTGTCAGTTGCGCCACCCATTGCCGCCCGCATGTGAACAACTAAATCGTTGGTAGTGTCAAGATCTGGCGGCAATGCAGTTTGCAAAGTGATTGCATTGCTATTGCTTGATGCCCAATTTAAGCGAATAGCACTATCTGTATCCCCATTGGTAAACTCAAGAATAGGCGTGCTGTCCTTTGCCAAGATGCCACCATGGGCGGCCAAGTTTTGGATATCATCGCTGGCAACTTCCCGCCACGTCACTAAGCCAAGATCTAAGAAGCCAGTTTTTAATGTGGTGCTTAAATCAGCGGCGTTAATGGTGCCGATATCTGCGCTGGCGACATGGAATACTGAAATGGTAGCGGTACTACCACCTGTAACGGTTGCTTGTGCATAACCATAAAATACACCGCTTGCTTTTTTGTTCAGGGTCGGTGCATCGGTTGAATTAATATACAGCTTGTCACCAACTGCAACCGCACTATTGCCATCATCGTCTACCGCCTCCACACTCACATCAGCCATAAATGGCCCAAAGTTGTATGTGGTGTCGGTGCTAGCGTTGCCGCCGTCGCCTTCATCTACTAAAGCGATACCAGTCAAGCGGCCGCTTGCGTAGACCAGAACAGGCTCGCCGCTATTCGGTGCGGCTGGCGCACTCATTGCTTGTGCATCGGTTTGCATTTCGCCGAAGTATTTTGTGATATTAGTTGCCATTGGTTACACCTCCCATGCTTGGCTTGCTGATTGTTCAGTCAAGCCCATTGTTTTGCCAAGAGACTCGAAAACGCTGGCAATTTTTTCGCTTTCAATTTCTTCACTTTGTTGTCGTGGTGAAAAGCCTGCGTTTTTAACTTTGCCAGTTGTTGATTCCAAAATGCTGGCAATATATTGCCGCTCTGCTTTTACCAAGTCTTGAGTAGCACCTAATAACGCTTGACGGTTTAAGTTACCTTCATTGGTTGGTGTTGCTTGGCTTACGGCCGTTTCAATAATTTTTGTTTTTGCAGCTTGTGGCAAATCAACGCCTTCCACCGCTTCGCGCGCAACTGTTGCCGCTTCGTGTGCTAAAAGTTGACCTTGCAAGGCTTTGATCGTGGCTTTTGCGGCTTGTAATTCATTTTCAAGATCCGCCGCACGTTCAATGACTTCTGTCAAGTCTTTGTCATCCATAGTTGTGTTTTCCTTATGGTTTTCTTGTGGCTCGGGTTGCGCCTGTGTACCGTTGCCAATTGATTCAAAAAGCGTAACAATGCGGCCACCTGCGCCTGGCGTGGTCACAAAGTCGACACTTTGATTACCGTTTAATCCCTCTAAAGAGGTGATAATTTTTTCTTTACGGCCGTTTATTTCACCCATTTCATAGGTACCATTGGCGTAAATAGAAACGCCAATATAGGGTGAAAGCTCATTCACTGCGCTTTTGTATTGTTCCATTACCTTGGCTCTTGTGTACATACCGAAACCGTGCGATCCGTTGCGGTATGTGGGGTTTTCGGTGAAAACGGCCGCCAACTTTTCCAAATCGCCCTCTGGTCTGTCGGTGCCTCGCCGATGGTTCCAAAACATTTTAGTACCAGCGGGGAACACTTTAGGTACGTCACGCTCCAAAACTTCCTTTGTGTAGTACCCACTTGAGCCACGCCCCTCACCTATAATTTTTATCTCTATTTCGTTTTGGTCGTTTAAAGCGGCTTCGCTTAGCGGGGTGAAAATGGCAATTGCTTCGGGTTTGCTTTTATACTGCTTTGCGCTTTCTTCTACGTTTGATTGTAATGCAATCATATGATCGGCCGCGCTTTGCTGTGTTCCATGACATCCAACAGTTTTATTATCGTCAGTTTGCACCACTGCGAATGGACATAAATCGCCGCTGTCGTTTCGTTTGTTTTTTTGGATTGCGTAAGGCATAAGCACCTTTAAAATAAAAAAAGCCCTCAGATCTGATTGTCAGATCTGAGGGCTAGTCAGTAATTGAGCCGGAAAGTTATGTTTTAATTATAGCAAGAAAATAATTGTTTTGTCAATTGCACTATGAAAAAAGTAAATATAAACGGCAAAGCCGTTGCTTATATTTCTTTGCGAGAATAGCAACGGCTTTGAGGCAGAGCGGCAAATTATTTAATTTGCCTATAAAGCGTCCAAACTTCAATAGTGCAATTATAGCAGATCATTTATTAAACTGTCAAGCGGGTTACTTTTCGCTGGTTGCGCATTTACCATATTGCGCACTTTGACAGAATAAAGGAATGGTGCGCCGTCTTTTAGCATAATGTTTATTTGCATAACGGCCGCTTCTTTTTTTGCTGACTTTGCCCGCTCCATTGCGTAGCGTGTCACGTTTGCCCAACCATTTAACGGTTGATCGACCGTGTTCATTTGCGTTTTGTTTTCTTCTGCTTTTTTTCGTGGCATAAATTAATCCTTTATAATTTACTATCATCAACATCATAAGCACCTGTGCAACGACAGCCAGGATCGGTTGGTGGTCGCTGGTGTCCACTTGGAAAAGTTTCTGACAGCGGTATAAGTCCCGCTTCCTCATTCTCTATGTGCGCTTCTCTCACTCTGCCATCACCCGCCGTTATCCAACGCTTTACAATTGGCAAACCAGTGACAGCTAGTGCTTCCGCTTGCATCATTGATCCATGCTCGAACGCTTCCCCCATTTCAAACACTGCTATAGCTTCCGCTCGTGTTCTAAAGTTTCGATTTGGTACAAGGGGTGGCCCCGCAAATTCATCAAACATAGCTGCCAAAATCTCCGCCACCTCTGACCAACTTTTACCACTGGCAACGGCATCCATTATCACGCCGTCAACCCTTGCAATGGTGGTGTACTCAACGCCCGTTATCAGCTTCTCTTCACGTGTGCCGATAACTGACAATGCTTGTAAATCAGTTACCAAAAAATCAACGTCTAAGCCGATGCCAGCCGACATTGTACGGCCGCCCGTTTGTAAAGCGTTTAGCATCGGTATACGTATGGGGTCTAATAAATATTTGCGGGTTTCTTGCAAAATTTCTTTTAAGCCTGGCAAGTATTCATCGGGACTTACACTTTCGGCAAACCTTGAGCGGTATTGCGCCATATACTTTACCACCGCCTTGCCCTGCTTAATGAAGTACGGGCGGCTTGCTTTGCGGTATACTTGCAATTCTAGCGGCCGGATCTTCCGATCTCTGTTTTTGACAATTTTGCTAGTCACTCGCCACGACCTCATAAAATGCTTTTACAGATTCGTTCATATCATCGCCATTAAAATGATCTTTCATAACGCTTTCGGGGTCTTTGATGCCCAGCGTTGCCAACAACTTCACAAACAATTCATCATGCCCATTTATTGGCTCTTGCCCTCTCAAGGTAATGGCATCAATAACGGCCGTTATCATATCGTTAATATCTTCCTGAACGATAGGCGGCCACAATACGGTATAACCAAGATCTGTTTTGTCGTAAAGGTAATAAATTTGACCGTCTGAAACGTTTGGTTTAATACCAATGGTTAAAATACCGTTTGGTGCTTTTGCATCCTGTTCAATTGCATAATTTATGAGTGTCTCATAAATTTGTGTATAAATGTTTTGGCGGTTTTGTATTTTTAACTCAGTTGGGCGATCTAAACTTTCAGCCGTTGCTAAACTGCCCATTTTGCTATCGCTCCAAAACGTTTCAGGGAATCCAAAAGTCATAAATACCATAAGCGAAAATCGGCGGCCGTCATCTGCTGACATAGTCACACCAGCCGTTTTGATCGGGTTTAGTTCGGTGCCGTCTTGGTGGGCAAAGATAGATCCGGCAACGGGTGGCGGGTTTGTTTCGCCTTGTGTGCCGCTTATCGTGGTACCCAGCAATGATTTTGCTTTAGCCATTGCCGCTGTTGACGTGGCTTTCGTGTCCCAAGCGTATCATGCACGATTCGCCCACACGCTGGCAAGATCTTCTAAAAAACGGGTGTAAGCAATTGCCCAACTGTTGGCGGGGTAAAATTCAGCTATCCCACGATTGCTATTAATGGCCTTGTTAGTGGCGGCGTGATAAATGGGGTGTTCCCATTTTACGGCCGTTACCGCTAACCGCCGCTTGATGCTTGACTCAATGCCCGCTTTACTCTTGTCGGTTGGTGTATAATGGATGTCAGGATAAGCGTAAGATTCACTATAAATTGTGCCTTTTAGATCCGTCTTTGTGAAAGTTCGTTTATAAAACCACGGTTCTGTTTTGTTGTCAGGGTTGCATACAATGTCTGTAATTTCATCGGCATTAATCTCTACAATTGACACCTCGCCATTACCTTGGTTAGTGAATAGTTGTAAAAATAGTTCGCCTTGCTCCTGTAGGTGTAAATCAATTTCGCAACGTGCCAAACCACCAAAAAAAGCCCGTTTGTTGTTTTCGCTATTCATAAAGCGATCAATAACCATTTGCAATTTTTCATTTTTGCTTGAAACGGTCACGCCTTGCGCCCATGTGTACAATGTGATTAAGTCGGTGCCACGCTTCACAAGTGGGTTTTTCTTTGCCAATATGCGGGAATATTCACGGATCTTAAGTATTCCGGCCGTTGACATCTCTTGTGCATTTTGTGTGTTAAGGAGCCGCCAGCGGTCGCTATACAATTCTAGTTCAAGCATACGCACGGATTCCAAAACGGTTGCCAATGCTTCTATATGTGCTTCTGTTAGTTGCTGTTGTTCTGTCATGGTTTTGTCCTTTTTGGTATATTGTACCAAAAAATTAGGTGTATTGTCTAATATGCGCTTATTCTTTGCCGTGGCGTTTCCTTAACTTCGTTAGTTGCCACACCTTGAGTATAAGCCGTCGCCAATGTTGCCGCAAGTGCCAAGGCCCAAAACTTGTCGGCGTGGTGCTTACCGTCGCTTTCAACGTCAAAAACCATATTGGCGGCGGCCGTAACCTTTCGCCTCAAGCTATGCAATTGATAGGCTAGGTCACGATCAACAGGAATAAATAAATAATTGCGCTGCATAATTGACTTTACATTTACCGCCCAAATTGACTTGCTTTGATTAGTGAATGTAACGCCAGCCGCTTTTGTCGGCCAGTAGCTTTCCAAGGTTTCGGCTATATTCATTCCCAGCCCGTTTCGATCAATGGCTAGGCCAATAATAGGCAAGTTGCGCAAAGCATAGTCTAGTACCATCAATTGATCGTCAAAACGCAAATTATCAAGTGATATAATTAATCTTGCGCTCATGCGCCCGCCCGCACTTAAGCCAAGTAAAACAAGTTCGCTTGTATTGTTGGTGCGCCCAACGTCGAAACCGCCACAAAAAGCACCTTCACACCTATTGGCGCGTATCATGACCTTTAGTTCGTCAATTTTTGCCAACGACTCGCCAATTGTGCCGCGCGTGGTGTATATTATGCACTCAAGATCCGGATCTTGACAAGATCTTATTTCTTCCCACGGTATCCAAGCGGTTTTATCGTCTACCGCTTCGCCCTCAAATTCCTGCTTAAAATCATCTAACAGCATATTGCCAAAAAGCATTTTAATTCTATCATTGCCATATGTGTATACACGCTCTTTTGTGTCAAGGTGGGGGGCATTGGCTATTGCTTGGTTTAAGTCGGTGGTCATACTGTAGCATTGCCACCATGGGGTAAAGGCTCGGGAATAGTCTGTATACTTGCCCTGCGTTGCTTTCCATATTTCCCAGAACATGTTACCGGCCCCCATTGGCGAAGATCCAACACGCACGACACCGCCCTTTGTGACAACTGGCAGGGCGGCCACATAAACAAGCCGTGATTTTTTAATGTGTGCAAATTCATCTAAGTAAACGTTGTACCTTGCCTTACCTCTTTGCGGGTTGCCGGGCAAAGAATATATTCTTGCTTTGTTATCAATTTCGATCTCCTGCTGATTGTCAAGGGTTAGCCGTGGCCTCATGGTTTCCGGCAATGCACGTATAATATCCTTTGCGTAACGTATCTTCTCCTTTGCCTCATTTAAATTGATACTTTGAAATAAAGAAGAGCGGCCGTAAAGCAGAGCGTGGGCAACCGCTTCGGCCGCTGTAGTCCATGACCACGCTATTTGTCGGCTTTTATTTTCAATGCGAAATAGTCCAGTATAGTTCAGGTGGGCAAGTTGAAACGGCTCCCACTTTGCGGCGGGGTAGCCCGTTGCTTCTGCGAGGTTTAGGTTTTGACGCAAGAATTTACAGGCTGGTGTCATCGGGTAACGGCCGTTTTGTTATCTCGTTTTCTAGCTCTGTTAGCTTGTCGGTAGTGCGCTCTTGAATTGCAATAACCCTATCAAGCAAATTAATAATTTTGTCCATGCGGTCAAGTATCGGATCTTTGCCGTTAATGGTGAATGTAAAGTTTGATTGTGTTTGGCTGTTACTCATATAAGTCCCTTGCTATTTGTGCCGCTTCTTGCGAATCTTTCATGTTTTGTTCGGCTTGTTTTTTCCATTCTTCAACTGTCATACCTGTGACGGTTATATTATGATCTTGCTTTTCGCTCCATCTTGCTTGTGTTTTGAGGTAAAAGATAATGGCGGTGGTGTCGCCATCTAGCATTTTTTTCCACAATAGATCAACTGCGTGATCAATGCGGCCGCGGCGTGATTGCTGTAGCATGGCCTTTAAAGTTGGCGTGTCGTTTAGCCAATTATAAATTGTGCCATTTGTAACAGATAGGTATTTAGCAACGGCCGTTACATTGCCTCCAAATTTTTTGAACGCTTTTATTATTTCGTTTTGTGGTGGGCGTTTTGTCATTTTTTTATACCATGCAAATTATGCAATTTATTAATGAGGCACACAAGCTATAATTGTGGGTGAGTCGCCATTATTAGACGAGGGAGGCAAGTTTTGCTTGTGTGCCTCATGGTTAGTTTATCATTTTTTGGGCGGTGGTGTCAATGATGTGCGGGGAGAGCAAAAACTCTCTTTTGCCTTAATGGCCTTGATTGATATACCAAACGACACAACCTTGTACTCAACAGATGTTCTATACACCTTGTATCCAACAAAATCGCCATATTCAGATACGTTTACTTTTTTGTCAACATGAAAGCGTGTATTCTTTTTGATGAAACATAGGGGCAAGGACAACCCCCCATGTATCCCAGCAATAATCAAAGGTGTCACCCCCTTGATTTTTGGCACCCAGCCACCATGTAACACAATCCACGCCACACGATTTATAATCGCTATCTCTTTGATTCGCTTCGGCTGGTGTCATGTTTGATAGCTGAATTTCATGCACATAGAAACGGCCGTTAATCTCCATGCACACATCGGCCACGCGCAACAACTTGCCATCTTTAAAAAATGGCTTTTCTACTGTAACAATTGCTTGCGGGTTGTCTTTTTTTAATTTATCATACACAAATTTACAAACCGATTTATGCTTTTCGCTGACCCCTATACCAGAAAACCAACACGAGGATCTTGGGTTGTGCGCAAAAAACCAATTACCTATTGTTGATTTTCTTAAATGCATTTTTTCATCACAGTAAATACATCTAAAATCGCTGTATCTCATATCCTCCATGCTGTAATAATCAAATGTACAAATATTGTCACCGCTTAATTTTGCTGTATATGGCATTATTCAACACCTCCATTTGTTGCCATGCCGCCAATAACGGCATCAATAATTATTTTCTCGAGCCTTGCTATTTCTGCATCTTTCTGATCAATTGTTTGGTTTAAATTTTCAATACTACATTCAACACATACGCATCCCACCCACTCGCCCGCATCGTTTTTTAACTCAAAATATGCCCGGCTTTTTTCGCAAAAATCACATACAATAGAGCCTTTTTTAAACTTTCTTTTTTTTGCCATCACACCACCTTTACCCTTACCGCCATCGGCCCCCGCCCACGATCCGCCAATTCATACCGCACATTATCCCCCTCATTTAGGTTGCGATATCCCTCAGCGTCAATACCGCTATAATGTACAAATACATCTTGTCCGCCCTCGGCCGGCACGATGAACCCGAAGCCACGCAAACGATTAAACCATTTTACTTTGCCTTTATGTGTTTTAGTCATTGTCTATTACCTCTGATTGCATAAATATATTACTTAAATCAATTTCATCATCTAGGCTACGAATATCGGCGGCTAATTTAACCTCACCCCTCAACCATGCGCTATCATTAAAGAATTGTCCAAAAACATTAACCCAACCCCCATTATAAAACATTTTCCCCATCTCGTGGCTTGCACCCAGCCAAGATAGCTCAAACAAAAACTGCTCACCAACTAAGTCGCAACCGTGGTAAAACGCCCGGCCGTTGCGAAATTGCGCATTTACTGAAACGCCTTGCCCTAAAATGCCAATAAAACCCGTTGCCACTTGGTGCAATTTAGGCGGCACAATATAGGCTTTGATCTTATTCGCTTTATCAACATATGGTTCAAAGTATTCTAAACTTTCAATTCTTGCATACATTGGCGCATCTTTTTCGATGCGCTTTAGTACACAATTTTCAAAAGTACAATTGTGTAAGACTGCGGTGTGGTTGGCAAAACTGACAGTTTTAGTATAACGGCCGTTTTGCTTCGGTGCATTAAAAAGATCTTTTACTTGACTAAACATTTATAACCATTACTTCCTTTGCCGCTATACCACGGCTGTTTTTGCCAATTGTAAACTCTACACTTTGGCCTTCCTCAAGGTAAGAATACCCGCCGCTATCTTTTTGGTTCAGCACATCCATGAAACTGATATAATACTCTTGGCCGTCATCGGCCGTGATAAACCCGTTGTTTTCAAAGCATTTTTTCACCACACCCTTTTGACGTGGTGGCAAAATGTCAATTTTACCAAGGATAATATCGGCTATCTTTACCGCCAACTTATCAATAATTTCGTCTATCATATTAACCTCCATAAATCATATTCATCTTTAATTTTATAATGCCAAGTCTGCCAACATTCAAAGCACACTTGCGCAGTAGCCAACAACTTCAAACCGCTATTGTCAATCAATAGCACAGTAATGCCATAATTGATTTTAGGTAACGGCCGTTGGCAATCTGACATGTAACAAACGCTTACAGGTTCCACGTGGTGCCTCGGTGATGCGCATAGTTTGCCACCATGTATAAAGTTTTACCACCATTGTTTTTTTTCGTGGTGGCAAAAGTTGCATAGAACATTAGGCACCTCAATGATCATTGTGCATTTTTTGCACAGTAAATGGCGGTGCCGTGGCCGTTCGTTGCGCTTTGTTGCTTGCGTTCGTGTTAGCGGTATTTTGCGCTTTCTAAATTCGCATTGCAAAAATGAGCGTGAAACGTTCCATTTATCCGCCAATTTGTCTAAACTGGGGCATTTGTCATATTCTTCCTTCAAGTCAACGTTACTAACAATGCAACAAAAATTATCATGATACAAGCTATACTTACTAAATTCAATACTGCAATGAGGGCAAACCCATTTTTCACGGTCGGCATACCCCAACTTTTTACATACCTTGTTGCAAGTGTATTACTACACCCTAACCGTTTTTTAAATTCGGGTATATTTTTACACTGTGCCCAAATCGCTTGCAATTCACTTTTACTTTTACCTACGCAAAAGTTGTCATTGTGTCGGCGCAATGTGCCGACGTTTACAAATTCCAA
>Ga0098074_1001571_pt1 | contig 11415 bp, 12 predicted proteins | sample 32_taG_FD_75064 | JGI IMG/M metagenome (GOLD analysis project Ga0098074, IMG submission 75064) | Marine viral communities from the Gulf of Mexico - 32_GoM_OMZ_CsCl metaG | ecosystem: Environmental > Aquatic > Marine > Oceanic | place: Atlantic Ocean: Gulf of Mexico | collected 2015-07-12
CGACCCCGCCGAACGAGTAGCGCCCGTCGCCGATCCGGTTCGGCCACGGGGCGAGGAGCTGGCCACGGCCTCGCCACGACACCTCGTCGGCCCCGAACCCGTCCACGAGGTCCACCCCTGTGTGGCGCAGCGAGCGGAGCGTCGCCCCGCCCTCGGTGATCACCGCGTCGTAGCCGCCGCCGGAGATCCGGTACTGCTCACCGCTGGGTGCCACGACCTGCCCGGACATGGGGGTCAGACAACCACGTCGGCACGCTCCCGGGTCCGCTCGTCCGCGAAGAGGACCTGCTCGTCGGCCATGAAGCGCACCCAGTGCTGCCGCATCTCCTCGCCGTCGCGTGCCATGCCACGGCGCAGTCGTTCCTCGGCGTCGGCGACCTCCACCCAGACCAGCACGCCGCAGCGATGCGCATGGCGTCGGTTGCCCGAGCCCACACCCTCGAGCACCAGCAGGGGAGTGGGCGAGACAGGCACCCACTCGGCGTCGCGCGATGCCAACCAGTCGTAGCGTCGGTACGCGCCGGGGCTGCCCGTGGCCAGGGGACCCAGCAGCGGGTCGAGCCGCTCGGCCAGGCCGGGCAGGCCGGTCCAGCCCTGGAGCAGGTCGTCGACGTGCACGACCGTGCACTCGGGCTCCAGGAGCGAGATGGCCCGGGCCAAGGTCGTCTTGCCCGAGCCTGCCGGACCGTCGATGCAGATCAACCGGCCGGCGCCGAGGGTCGGCGGGCGCGAACCGACGAGCTTCGCCACGCTCGCCGCGACCTGCTCGACGCCCTCCGGCAGCGACTCCGCGTGGTCGGTGCTCAGGTGATGCCGCGCTTGCGTAGCAGGGCCTCGATCTCGGCGAGGTCGTCGTCGATGGCGGGGGCACCCTTGCCGCCGGACTTCGGCGAACCCAGCTGCTTCGCCGGGCGAGCGGGGCCGACCCGACGCTCGGCCACCCGGCCGGCGCCGACCAGCAGCACGGCCATCCCGGCGACCACGATGCCCAGCCAGACGCTCGGGCTGAAGACCAGGCCGGTCGCCCAGTCACCGATCGCGTCGCCGATCCGGGTCACCATGCGCAGGGTGTCGGTGAGGTAGGCCGCGGCCGGGAGGAGCGTGAACCCCGCCCCGCGGAGGGCCGCTCCGAGTCCACGGTGCTGGAACGCCCACCAGGTGTACGTGCCGCCCACCAGGGTGAGGGCCAGGGCCAGCACGCCGTAGCTCACGTCATCCACGTCTCCAGGCTCCCACACCGCCGGTGGCCGCCCGGTGCGACGATGGAGCCATGCCCACGCCCGATCGCCAGCTCCTCGCGCCGGCGTTCCCCGACGACACCGGTGAGGTCGATCCGGCACTGGCGGCAGCCCTCGCTCGGCTGGGCCGCGACGCGTCGCACTTCCCCGAGGCCCTCGGCGCGCTGCAGGACGCGCGGGTGGTGGTGCCCGTCGTCGCCGTGCTCGGCGACATGGAGATCGATTCCGCCGGGCTGGCCCGCGACAAGTCCGCCGACATGGCCGCCGTCCTCCTGACCGGGGCCGACGGGCGGCTCGCCCTGCTCGGCTTCAGCAGCACCGCGACCCTGGCCGCGTGGGATCCCGAGGCGCGTCCGGTGCCCGTCACCGCGCGCACCGCCGCGACCGCCGCCATCCAGGAGGGCGCCACCGCGTTGGTGCTGGACGTCGCCGGACCGGTTCGCCTGGTCGTCGAGGGCGAGCACCTGCGTGCGCTGGCGTCGGGCTGGCGGCTGGCCCGGGTCGATGGCGACCTGGCCTGGCTGCAGCCGTGATTGGGCCGGCGGCGGAATGTTGCCCTACGATCTGGTGTTGACCGGATCAGTACCCGCACGCCTGTGGCCCGCACCTGGGTGACCGACGAGCGAGTGCCGATCCCACAAGCGGAGATCAGGCTCGATCATCTCCCACCCGCATCGACCGCCGTTCCACCAGCACCACCGCTCCACCCCAGGTCGTCGGGTCCGGTCCAAGGCTCCGGCCTGGTTGGTGTTGCTGTGCGACGTGCACGGTGGTTCCGCCCAGTTCAGGTGGTCGTGACTGGCTTCCGCTTGTGCGTCAAGCGGAAGCCTTTGTGCATTTGCCCCCCCGGGCAGGTGGCCGGTCCTCCGCGGCGATCACACCCACTGCCTGACCTACTGGAGGACACATCAGCACCGAGCTTCGCATCAACGACCGGATCCGGGTTTCCGAGGTCCGACTCGTCGGTCCTAGTGGCGAGACCGTCGGCATCGTGCCGACGGCCGACGCGCTGCGCCTCGCGCAGGAGGCCGATCTCGACCTGGTCGAGATCGCCCCGATGGCGCGCCCCCCGGTCTGCAAGCTCATGGACTACGGGAAGTTCAAGTACGAGAACGCCCAGAAGGCCCGTGAGGCGCGCCGGAACCAGACGAACGTGATCATCAAGGAGATGAAGCTTCGTCCCAAGATCGACGCGCACGACTACGAGACCAAGAAGGGCCACGTCGTCCGCTTCCTCAAGGCCGGCGACAAGGTCAAGATCACGATCATGTTCCGCGGTCGCGAGCAGCACCGCCCCGAGCTGGGATTCCGGCTGCTGCAGCGTCTCGCCGAGGACGTCACCGAGCTGGGCTTCGTGGAGTCCTCGCCCAAGCAGGACGGCCGCAACATGATCATGGTGCTCGGCCCGCACAAGAAGAAGGCCGAGGCCAAGGCCGACCACCTGGTCCAGAAGGCGGAGAAGGAGGCCGAGCGCGCCGCGCTGGTCGACGCCGAGCGGGCCGAGCGGGACGCGGCCCACGCCGCCGGACCGGTGGCCCAGAAGAAGGAGCGCGGCCGCTCCGAGAACCTCGATCCCGAGATCGAGGCCTGAGACCTGACCGGGGCCGCCACAAGGTGGCCTGGGTCGAGAACGTGCAGCACCCCTGCATCAACGAGGAGAGAGACACATGCCGAAGAACAAGAGCCACAGCGGCGCCGGGAAGCGCTTCCGCGTGACCGGCTCGGGCAAGATCCTGCGCGAGAAGGCCGGCAAGCGCCACAACCTGGAGAAGAAGCCCTCCAAGGTCACCCGCCGCATGACGGGCACCGTCGAGGTCGCCAAGGCCGACGTGCCGCGCGCCAAGAAGATGCTGGGTCTCTGACTCACAAGCACACCAACCCCGTTGGTCGAGCTTGTCGAGACCACGAACTGAGCACCAAGGAGTAACACCATGGCACGCGTCAAGCGCGCAGTGAACGCACAGAAGAAGCGCCGGGTCGTCCTCGAGCGGGCCAGCGGCTACCGCGGGCAGCGCTCGCGGCTCTACCGCAAGGCCAAGGAGCAGGTCACCCACTCGCTGGTCTACAGCTACAACGACCGCAAGAAGAACAAGGGCAACTTCCGTCGCCTCTGGATCCAGCGCATCAACGCCGCTGCGCGTGCGCAGGGCATGACCTACAACCGCTTCATCCAGGGCCTGAACCTGGCCGGCGTCGAGGTCGACCGCAAGATCCTGGCCGACCTGGCCGTCAACGACATGGCGACGTTCAACGCCCTGGTGGAGACGGCGAAGGCGGCGCTGCCGGCCGACGTCAACGCCCCCAAGGTCGCCGAGGTCGCGAGCTGAACCACGCCGCTGTCCCTCTGGCTGCGGGCAATGCCCGGGTCAAGGACGCGCGCAAGCTCAGCCGCCGCTCGGAGCGTTCCGAGCGGCGGCTCTTCCTTGCCGACGGGCCCAAGGCGGTCGAGGGAGCCCTCGCGCTGCCCGGGTGCGTCGTGGAGGTCTTCGCGACTCCCAGCGCCGCCGGACAGTTCCCCGATCTCGCCGCCGCGGCCCCGAACTGGACCGTCGTCGAGGAGCGTGGGCTCGCGTCGCTGAGCGAGGCCGTGAACCCCGCCGGCCTGGTGGCGGTCTGCCGGTTCCTCGACCTTCCGGTCGAGCACGTCCTCGACGGCTCACCTCGGCTGGTGGCGATCTGCGCCGACGTCCGCGACCCCGGCAACGCCGGCACCGTGATCCGCACCGCGGATGCCGCCGGAGCCGATGCGGTCGTCCTGGCGGGCAGCTCGGTGGACCTGTACAACGCGAAGACGATCCGGGCCAGCGTGGGAAGCGCGTTCCACCTCCCGCTCGCCGTCGTGCCGGACGCTGCGGCGGCCGTGCACGCGGCACGTGCCGCCGGACTCTCCGTGCTCGCCGCCGATGGTGCCGGAGAGGTCGACCTCCTCGAGGGCGCCGACCTGTTCGCCCGCCCGACCGCCTGGTTGTTCGGCAACGAGGCCTGGGGGCTGCCGCCCGAGCTCGCCGCCCTGGCAGACCACCGGGTGCGCATCCCCATCCGTGGCGGAGTCGAGAGCCTGAACCTCGCGACCGCCGCCGCGCTGTGCCTCTACGAGACGGCCCGCCACCAGTCCTAGGCTGACCGGGTGGTCACCGCCCAGGAGCTCGCCGACGCACTGCCCGACGGGGTAGTGCGCGCCGATGCCGAGGGTGTCGTGACCCTGGTGTCGAGGGTGGCCGCGCAGATGCTCGGCCCCGCCACCGCCGACCCGGTTGGACGTCCGCTCGCCGAGGTGCTGCGGCTCCAGGACCAGGACGGTCAGCACTGGGTCGACGTCACCGCCCCCTACCGCGGCCTCCGCACCCGTACCGGCGTGCCCGAGCAGTCGTGGTTCCTCCCCGACGGCACCGAGGTGCTCGTGGCTGCCCGGCTCGAGCGAGCCGAGCCGCTCGGCCCGGTGACCGGGGTGGCCATCACGCTGCGCAGTGGTCGGGGTCGAGCGCGGTTGGACCGGGAACGCTCCGACCTCGTCGCGACCGTCGCCCACGAGCTCCGATCGCCCCTGACGGGCGTCAAGGGGTTCGTCCAAGCGCTGCTGAACCGCTGGGACAAGCTCAACGACGAGCAGAAGAAGCTGATGCTTACTACCGTCGCCGCCGACTCCGACCGGCTCAGCCGGCTGATCGCCGAGCTGCTCGATGTCGCCCGGATCGACACCGGCCGACTGCAGCTCTACCCACGCCCCAGCGACAGCGCCGTACTCGTCGGTCGGATCGTCGACTCGGTCGGCGCCGGGACCCACCGCGAGATCCAGCTCACCTCGTCCGACGACCTGCCCCAGGTCTGGGCCGACCCCGACAAGTTCACCCAGGTGGTCACCAACCTGGTCGAGAACGCGGTACGCCATGGCGAGGGCGTGGTCGCCGTCGACCTGTGCCGCGAGGCGCACCCCGATGCCGCGGACGGCGTCCGGGTCACGGTGAGCGACCAGGGCGAGGGGATTCCGCCCGACCTGCGGCGGCGGGTGTTCACGAAGTTCTGGACCGGTGGCGTGCGAGGCGGCTCGGGACTGGGCCTCTACATCGTGAACGGACTGACCCGTGCCCACGGCGGGACCGTGACGATCACCGACGCCCGCGGCGGGGGAGCCGAGATCGCCTGCACGTGGCCCGGGGTCCCGCACTCGCTCGGGTGACGTGGCCGAGCCGCCGGAACCGGTTCGCCCCGGCCCCACGCCCCTCACTACCCTCAAGCTCATGTCCGGACCCAACACCGACTACGACCCTGTGGAGGTCACTCCCTTGCAGCCTGCCGAGGTCGATGCCGCCCGGGACGCCGCGCTGAGCGCGATCGGGGCTGCAACCGATCTCGAGGCGTTGAAGCAGGTCCGGATCGACCACACCGGCGATCGGTCGCCGCTCGCGCTGGCCAACCGCGAGATCGGCGCGTTACCGCCCCAGGCGCGCAAGGAGGCCGGTCAGCGCATCGGCCAGGCGCGTAGTGCGGTCAACCAGGCGCTCGGTGAGCGCCAGGCCGTGCTCGAGGTCGAGCACGAGGAGCGGATGCTGGTCGAGGAGACCGTCGACGTCACGCTGCCCACCGACCGGTCGCCGTCCGGGGCCCGGCACCCGATCACCACCGGCTCCGAGCTGATCGCCGACATCTTCGTGGCGATGGGCTGGGAGGTGGCCGAGGGACCGGTCATCGAGGCCGAGTGGTTGAACTTCGACGCCCTGAACCTCGGTCCCGACCACCCGGCCCGCACCATGCAGGACACCTTCTGGACCGACCCGCAGGACCACGGCGTCGTGCTGCGCACCCACACCTCACCGGTGCAGGCCCGCACCATGCTGAGCCGCACACCGCCGATCTACGTGGTGTGCCCGGGCCGCGTCTTCCGCACCGACGAGTACGACGCCACCCACAGCCCGGTCTTCCACCAGGTCGAGGGCCTGGCAATCGACGAGGGCATCTCCATGGCCCACCTCAAGGGGACCCTCGACCACTTCGCCACCGAGATGTTCGGTGCCGGCATCACCACCCGCTTCCGGCCGTCGTACTTCCCGTTCACCGAACCCAGTGCCGAGGTCGACCTGGTCTGCTTCGTGTGCCGCGGCGTCGATCCCGAGTCCTGCCGCACGTGCCGGGGCGAGGGATGGATCGAGTGGGGCGGCTGCGGCGTCGTGAACCCGCGGGTGCTGCGTGCCTGTGGCATCGACAGCGAGCGCTACTCCGGATTCGCGTTCGGCATGGGCATCGACCGCACCCTGATGTTCCGGCACGGCATCGAGGACCTCCGCGACCTCTTCGAGGGCGACGTCCGCTTCACCTCGGCCTTCGGAAGCGAGCTGTAGACCATGAAAGCCCCCGTCTCCTGGATCCGCGAGTACGTCGACCTGCCCGACGAGGTCTCGACCGAGCAGCTGACCGCGCGGCTCACCGCGCTCGGGCTCAAGCTCGAGGCCATCGAGCGCCCCGCCGACCAGATCACCGGTCCGCTCGTCGTCGGCCGGGTGCTCACCTGCGACCCCGAGCCGCAGAAGAACGGCAAGACCATCAACTGGTGCACGGTCGACGTCGGTCCCGCGAACGGCACCGGGGAACCCCAGGGCATCGTCTGCGGTGCCCACAACTTCGGACCCGGCGACCTGGTCGTCGTGATCCTGCCGGGCGGCGTCCTGCCGGGTAACTTCCGGATCAGCGCGCGCAAGACCTACGGCCACCTCTCCAGCGGGATGATCTGCTCCGCGGCCGAGCTCGGCCTCTCGGCCGACCACGACGGCATCATCGTGCTCCCGGCCGATGCCGCAGCGCCTGGCGACGACGCGTTCGCCGTGCTCGGTCTCGACGACGAGGTGATCGAGTTCGAGATCAACCCCGACCGTGCCTACGCGCTCAGCCTGCGGGGCGTGGCACGTGAGGCAGCGCTCGGCTTCGACGCTCCGTTCGTCGACCCGGCCGATCGACCGACGCCGGCGGCCAACGACGCGGGGCACGGCGTCGTCCTCGAGGACCCGTCGGGCTGCCCGCTCTTCGTCGCCCGCACCGTCTCCGGCTTCGACCCGACCGCGGTGACTCCCGACTGGATGGCCAAGCGCCTGACCCAGGCCGGCATGCGTCCGATCTCGCTCGCGGTCGACGTCACCAACTACGTGATGCTCGAGCTGGGGCGTCCGATCCACGGCTACGACGCCGACACGCTGCAGGGCGCTATCCGCGTCCGGCGAGCGACCACGGGGGAGCGGCTCACCACCCTCGACGGCACCGACCGGGCGCTGTCCGAGGAGGACCTCGTCGTCACCGACGACTCCGGGATCATCGGCCTGGGTGGCGTGATGGGTGGCCAGACCACCGAGATGTCGGCGTCCACGACCCGGATCCTCGTCGAGGCGGCCCACTGGGACGCGACCTCGATGTTCCGCACCGGCAAGCGGCACAAGATCTCCTCGGAGGCCGGCAAGCGCAACGAGCGCGGGGTCGACCCACTCATCACCGAGGCGGCCGCCGACCGGGTCGTCGAGCTGTTGACCACCTACGGCGGCGGCGCGGCCGAGCCTGGGGTGACCGTGGTCGGGGCTGCTCCCTCGGCCGTGACCGTGACGATCGACGCGGACCTGCCCGCTCGCATCAGCGGCATGCCCATCGCCGCCGAGACGACCGTCGCCGCGCTCGAGGCCGTGGGCTGCGAGGTGGCTGTCGCCGGACCGGTACTGACGGTCGAGGCTCCGTCGTGGCGCCCGGACATCGCCGACCCCTACGACCTCGTCGAGGAGGTCGCCAGGTTCGTCGGCTACGACCAGGTGCCCTCGGTGCTGCCCACGCCGGACGCCGGCCGCGGTCTCACCCGCGAGCAGCGGCTCCGCCGCCGGGTCGGTCGCACCCTGGCTGGTGCCGGGTGCGTCGAGGTCATCAGCTTCCCCTTCATCGGTCCGGCCGCCTTCGACGCCCTCGGCCTTCCCCCCGATGACCGGTTGCGGCACACCGTGCGGCTGGCGAACCCGTTGTCGGCCGAGGAGCCGGGTTACACCACGACCCTGCTTCCCGGCCTGCTCAAGGCGGCCGCGCGCAACCTCGGACGCGGCGCGGCGGGCGTGGCCCTCTTCGAGACCGGCAGCGTGGCCTTCCCAGCCGACCGGGGTCCGGCGCCCATCTACGGCGTGGAGTGGCGACCGACCGAGGCCGAGCTCGACAAGCTGATGCAGGCCATCCCCGATCAGCCGCTCCATCTCGCCGTGGTGCTCGCGGGTGAGCGTGAGCGCAGCGGGTGGTGGGGCGACGGCCGCGACGCCAGCTGGGCCGAGGCCATCGCGCTGGTCCGCCGGCTCGCCACCGAGCTGAGCGTCGAGATCGACGTCCGGGCGGCCGTGCGACCACCGTGGCACCCCGGCCGGTGTGCCGAGATCGTTGCCGGCGACGTCGTCCTGGGGCACGCCGGCGAGCTGCACCCGAAGGTCTGCTCCGGCTTCGGCGTCCCGCTCCGCAGCTCGGCCCTCGAGCTCGACCTCGACCGACTGCTCGGCCTCGCGCGGGCGGTCGTGCCGGGACCGGCCTTCTCCTCCTACCCGGTGGCGAAGGAGGACGTCGCGCTCGTGGTGGCCTCGGACGTCACCGTGGCCGCCGTCGAAGCTGCCCTCAGAGACGGCGCCGGCGAGCTGCTCGAGTCGGTGCGACTCTTCGACGTCTACACCGGTGAGCAGGTGGGAGAGGGCAAGAAGTCCCTGGCGTTCGCACTCCGCTTCCGCGCCCCGGACCGCACCCTGACCGAGGACGAGACGGGCGCAGCCCGGGAGGCCGCCGTCGCCGCTGCTGCGCAGCGGTGCGGGGCGATCCGCCGCTGAGCAGGCGTGGGCTGCGTCCCCAGGGACGGCAGGTCCCTTAGCATCGACCGACCGTCCGAGCAGAGAGGCGAATCGACATGGCGCGACTCGCCCGCCGGGTGCGGATCTTCCGAGGCTTCCTGCTCGTCCTCATGGCGGCGCTCGTGGGTGTCTTCGTCGGGTTGATCGTCCTCGGGGCGAACCAGGGAGACGAGGCCGTCGCGCCGCCGACGCTGTCGGTCTGGACGGTCGGTGACTCGATCACGTTCGGATCGTCCTCGGACGGCGGATCCATCCCCGGCGGCTACCGCGGCACCTTGGAGACGGCGCTGGTCGAGGACGGGCTGAACCCCGTCTTCATCGGCACCTCGGTGGCCAACCCGCCCACCCTGCGCTCCACCATGGGCGACTTCGGCCACGACGGGTGGCCGGGTCAACGCATCGACCACCTCGAGGACTCGTTGCTGGGCGACACGACGTTGTCCGGCGGGCACTGGCTCGACGGGCTGCCCGCCGGCGACGGCGTCGAGCGCCGCGCCCCGCTGCGTCCCGACGTGGTCGTGGTCCACCTCGGCACGAACGACATCGTCGAGGCCCGCGACCCCGACTCGAAGTACCCCGGTGGCTACACGGCGACCGATGACAAGGAACGTGCGCGCTTCGCTCGGCACCTCAAGTCGCGGTTGGTCGACTTCCTGGCCGCCATCCACCGGGTGCGCCCGGAGGCCGCGTTCGTCATCTGCACCATCGCCCCACTGGGGCCGAACGCGCCGACCAGCACCGACTACAACCAGCTGCTGCGCGACGACGTGGTCCCCAAGCTGGCCGCGGCCGGCATCGACGTGGCGCTCGCCGACGTCGAGGAGTCGCTCGGGGCCCTCCCCGGATCGGTCGGTGATGACGGGGTGCACCCCACCGAGCCCGGCTACCGGCTCATGGGGGAGACGATCGCCGAGGCCGTCGCCCAGCTCGCAGAACCCGCTGCGACGTCCTGATCGCGCCCGGTCCGGCTCGGTCGGGAACCGGGCTCAGTCCGGGCTCAGTTCAGCGGGGCACCCATCGCCGCCATCAGCTCCTCGAGCGCAGCCGGTTCACCCGAGCGCTCGATGCCCGAGTCGTCGGTGCGCTTCCAGAGCCATGCATCGAGGTCGCCCGCCGCCCCGGAGATCACGGCACTGGGCTCGACCCCGGGGTCGGGGACGGCGAGCACGTGCGGACCGTCGTAGTTCGTGCTCGACTCCGGATCGGTGCCGAAGAACTGGCAGGGGTGCACCCACAACGAGGCACCCAGGTCGATCAGGTCGAACCGGACATGGTGCCGGCCGCGCTCGATCCGTCCCCACTCCGGTGCTTCGCCCCCGTACATGACCTCCACCAGCTCGGCCACCCCGTCGGCGGCCAGAGCTGCGTCCAGCGGTGAGGTCACGCCTGCGGTCTGCTCGGCGTCGAGCCGGTGGATGAGCGCCTCGTGCGCCTGTCGCCGGAAGGTGAAGCCTACGGTCTGCTCCGGTGCCCAGGACCAGGCCGCTTCCGCGGGATCGGCCCGTTCCAGCTGGGCCACGAGCTCGGCGGAGTGCCGGTCGAACTCCTCCAGGAGCCCGGCGTAGGAGTCGGGTCGTCCCGGCCGGTCCAGGTCGTCGTCCGGTGCGGCCGGTCGCAGGCGGATCCGGCTCGCCCAGAACCACTGGACCTCGGCCAGGTGCCAGACGAGGTCGGCGGCGTCCCACTCGGGACAGGCCGGCACCTGTGCGGTGGGGTCGCAGTCGCTCAACGCTGTCCGGAAGCGGGCGGACTCGGTGCGGATGTGGTCGAGGTAGACCGGGAACTCCAGGCGCGTCATGCTCCGAAGGTAGGTGTGACCGCCGACATCCGCGACCGACATCCGCGACCGACATCCGGACCGGGAAATGAGTGATCATGCATCATCCTGTATGTTCATGCGCATGACGAAGAAGTCACGGGTGGCCGTCGCCGGTGCCAGCGGGTACGCCGGGGGCGAGGTGCTGCGGCTCCTCCTGGGTCACCCGGGGGTGGAGATCGGCGCGCTCACCGGCGGCTCGAACGCCGGCGAGGTCTTCGGCTCGCTGCAGCCGCACCTGGTGCCCCTGGCCGACCGTGTCCTGGAGCCCACCGACCTCGAGACCCTGGCCGGTCATGACGTGGTGTTCCTCGGCCTGCCGCACGGGCAGTCAGGCGCGCTCGCCGCCCAGCTGGGCGACGACGTCGTCGTGATCGACTGCGGCGCCGACTTCCGGCTCGCCGACCCCGCCGCGTGGTCCCAGTTCTACGGCAGTGACCACGCCGGCACCTGGCCCTACGGCCTCCCGGAGCTGCCCGGTCAGCGCACGAAGCTGCAGGGAGCCACCCGGATCGCCGTC
>Ga0098074_1001572_pt1 | contig 11411 bp, 8 predicted proteins | sample 32_taG_FD_75064 | JGI IMG/M metagenome (GOLD analysis project Ga0098074, IMG submission 75064) | Marine viral communities from the Gulf of Mexico - 32_GoM_OMZ_CsCl metaG | ecosystem: Environmental > Aquatic > Marine > Oceanic | place: Atlantic Ocean: Gulf of Mexico | collected 2015-07-12
CGTGGTGCCTTTGCCCAGGACACCGACGAGACCGAGCTTAGCGCCGTTATGGCGGGGGCGGATCGAGCGCAAGCCGCATGGCACGCGCAATCGCTATTGTCTCCGCCATGACAGACTGGCCGAACTCGGTTCGGCCTTTGGCGGTCTCCTCGAGGGGCTGGCGCCCGTCGCCGCCAACAAGGAAACGGAACAGGCCTGATGGCTTCTGACAGCACTGAGAAGAAACCGTCCGTCAGCGCGGACGAAGGATCGGTATTTTCTACGGTTCGCAATCTCTGGTCCTACATGTGGCCGGATAATCGCCCCGATCTGAGAATGCGCGTGATCATGGCGCTGGCAGCGCTCTTGGCCAGCAAGGTCGCCACCACGCTCATACCCTTCGCCTATAAGGGCATCATCGACAGCCTGGATGGTCCCGAGCCGGATCAGACCCTTTTCCTGGGATTGGCAATCCCGCTGGTGTTGGTCATTGCCTATGTCCTGGGCAACATCATCGATGCCGGCTTCCAGCAATTGCGCGATGTCTGGTTCGCCAGTGTCGGCCAGCATGCCGTGCGCAAGCTGGCCTTGCAAACCTTTCATCACATGCACCGTCTGTCCCTGCGCTTCCACCTGCAGCGGCGCACAGGCGGCCTGTCCCGCGTCATCGAACGCGGCACCAAGGGCATCGAGACGGTCGTCCGTTTTGCCATGCTCAACATCGCCCCGACCATGGTCGAGTTCGTGGTGGTCGCCATCATCTTCGTCTGGCTGTTCGGTATCAGCTATCTCGGCGTGCTGGTGGTGATGATCTGGGGCTACCTCTATTTCACCATCAAGGCCTCGAACTGGCGCATTTCCATCCGCCGGGACATGAACGAGAGCGACACCGATGCCAACGGCAAGGCGATCGACAGCCTGCTCAACTTCGAAACGGTGAAGTATTTTGCCAATGAGGACATGGAGGCCAGGCGCTTCGATGGCGCGATGGAAGGCTATGAACGCTCGGCCATCCGCATCTGGACCTCGCTCGGCTTTCTCAATTTCGGCCAGGCCGTCATCTTCTATGGTGGCTTTCTTGTCATCTCCATCATGTCCATTCTCGGCGTCATGGATGGCACGCTGACTCTTGGCGATTTCGTCCTACTCAACACCTTCCTGATGCAGATCTACCGTCCGCTCAACTTCATCGGCTTCGTCTATCGCGAGCTCCGTCAGGGCCTCACCGATATCGAAGAGATGTTCAAGCTGCTCGACCAGGATCCCGAAATCCAGGACAAGCCAGGCGCCAAGGCGCTCGCCGTGACCGGTCCCGTCATCCGCTTTGAGGATGTCAGCTTCCACTACGATCCTGATCGCCCGATCCTGAAAGGCGTGAGCTTCGAGGTGCCTGCCGGCAAGACCGTCGCTATTGTCGGCCCCACCGGAGCGGGCAAGTCGACCATCTCGCGCCTGCTGTTCCGCTTCTATGACGTCACCGGTGGCCGCGTCACGATCGATGGGCAGGACCTGCGCGAGGTCGCCCAGGAAAGCCTGCGTTCGGCTATTGGCATGGTTCCGCAGGATACCGTGCTGTTCAACGATACCATCGGCTACAATATCGAATATGGCCGGCCGGGTGCCTCTGCAGAAGAGGTCAAGGAGGCTGCGCGCATGGCGCAGGTGGCCAGCTTTATCGAAACCTTGCCCAAGGGGTACGCCACTCCCGTAGGCGAGCGCGGCCTGAAACTCTCGGGCGGCGAAAAGCAGCGCGTTGCAATTGCCCGAACCATACTCAAGTCGCCCTCGATCCTCATCCTCGATGAGGCCACTTCTGCCCTGGACACCAAAACCGAACGGGACATTCAGGCTGCGCTGGACGAGGTCTCGCGCAACCGTACTACCGTGGTTATTGCTCACCGCCTCTCCACGGTCGTCAATGCCGACGAAATCCTGGTGTTGCGCGACGGACAGATCGCCGAGCGCGGTGATCATGCCAACTTGCTGCAACAGGATGGGCTCTACGCCCAGATGTGGAACCGCCAGCGCGAAGCAAGTGAAGCTGCCGAACTTCTGGCCCGCACCCAAGACGACCCCGATGGCTTCGTCAAGCGCGGCACGCCAGCGGCGGAATAGCCGTCAGGGCAGCCCAGCGGCCACAACAGGCCTGGAACATCGCTATGCCGATGTCCCAGAAGAATGAGCGCATCTTGTTGGCGTCAGTCCCATAGCTTAGCGTCAAGCCTGCGTGGGCCTAGCACAGATCCGCGCCGCTGCTCATTGCCCACCAGAGCTCGCACCTAGCGGCGTCGTCAGAGGCGTTTCGATGGGAGCAGCGTCATGACCGTATCGATCCGCAGGGCGAGTGACGAAGACAAAACCGCAATCGCCAATCTGATCCAGCTCTATCTGCACGACCTGACCGAGTTTATGCCATTTCCCGTCGAGCCGGATGGTCGGTTTGAGTACGGCTTCCTCGACCGTTTCTGGCGCCGGCCCTATTACATTATGTCTGGCGAAGAGATAGCGGGCTTCGCGCTGGTCATTGACGAATGCCCGCTGACTGGCCGAAAGCCGTGCTGGTTCATGGCGGAATTTTTCGTGCTCCGCGCCTATCGGGGCAGGGGCGTCGGCCGGACGGCGCTCGACCTGGCGCTTGAAGCGCATCCCGGCGCCTGGCATATCGCTTTGCCCCACGCCAATGTTGCGGCGCAGAAATTCTGGCCCCGGGCGCTCGGCGGCAGGTTGGTGACGTCCCGCGACATCGCATTCGATGGTGACACCTGGACGCTGACAGCGTTCCAATCCCAATAGAAACACAAAAAGGCCCGCATCGATGCGGGCCTTTCTCATAGACTGAAAAGATGTCTCTACTCGGCTGCATCTCTTCGGCTGACCACAGTCACGCCATTGGCTTGCTTCTCAGTCAACCCGGCATCCTTGGACACGATGTAGCGTTTCGAACTGTCTGCATCTTCAGGGATTTCCACGGCCATGCCGTCAAAGCCTGCCGGTGCCGCCTCTTCCTTCTGGCGGAAGGGGCTGGCGATCCAGGCGCCGACTGCAGCAAAGATCGATCCGAGCCAACGGATCTGGCTCCACATCACCGTGGGTGCGGTAATCATCACCGGCACCATTACCAAGGTCAGGGCCGTAGACAGGAACAGGCCTGAGACGAGGGCCGCCGAGAGGTGAACGAACCACGAGCCTGCAATACCGCCCACCACGACTTCGCGGCGGATGAAGTCGAACTCGACATTGGCCCACATCGGGATCACCCCCAGCGCCGTCAGGAATGCGGTCATCAACACCGGACGCACGCGCTGGCTTACGGTCAGCAGCATTGCCTTGACCGCTTCCACATTCTGATGCCGGTGGTAGTCGTTATAGGTGTCGATCAGCACAATGCCGTTCTTCACCACGATACCCGCCAGTGCCACGATGCCCAGCCCGGTCATGATCGCCGAGAAGGTCATTCCGGTGACCAGCATGCCCAGCAGCACGCCCGCCACAGACATCACAACGGTCATCAGCGTCACGAGTACCTGATAGAAGCTATTATACTCCAGCAGCAGAATGAAGGAGATGAGAACCAGCGCCATGATCATCGCCTGACCGATAAAGGCATTGGCGTCACCCATTTGCTCTTCGGCGCCGCCGAACTCAACGTTCACACGGTCGGGGAAGTCCTGCTGAGCGATCCAGGTCTGCAGTTCCTCCACCTTGTCGGCGGGATAGACGCCTTCAGGCAGGTTGGTCAGTCCTGCGGCCACGGCCATCGTGTAAACCTGGTTGCGTCGCTCGATATTGGCCACCTTGGGGACGGCGGTGCGTTCGATGAAGTTCGACACCGGCACCAGACCCTGGCTGGTCGCAATGCGCATGGAGTCGAGCGCGTCGAAGGTCCGTTCGTCTTCCGGCAAGCGTACGCGAATGTCGAGTTCGTCCCCGGTCCCGGCATCCCGGTAGGTGCCCAGCTTCACGCCGGAAGTCACCAACTGCACATAAGGAGCCAGTTCGCGCACGCCGATGCCATACTTGCCGGCCTCGGCGCGATCCACCTTGATCTCCCAGTCAATGCCGGGGGAGGGGCGGCCGTCTTCGGCGTCGACAACCTCCGGCCAGGTGGCCAGGTGATTGCGGATCGCGGTCACGACCGGCACAAGGTCGTTGTAATTGGTACTCTCAACGCGCAGGTTGATGTCCTTGCCGGCCGGAGGCCCGCTCTCGGCCGCCAACAACTGGATGTCCAGGCCAGCAAAGCCGGACACGCGGTCGCGGATATTGGCAAAGATCTCCGCGGCCGGAACACGATGGTTCCAGTTGGTCAGTTGTAGCTGGAAGTTGCCAATTGTGTCGGGCGGCATGGTACCGAAGGCGCCGGTCGTGCCGAACTGCATGATCACGTCCTGAATGCCCTGGACCTGCATCAGCTCGTTTTCAACTTCCACCAGCATGTCCCGGATTTCCTCGGGCGAGTAATTGCCCCGACCAACCACGGCAACCGTTGCGAATTCTGGCTCGGAGGCCGGGAAGGCTTCTGATCCGGTGGGATTGGTCGCGTAGGCCACAAAGATTGTGGCGATGACGCCGAAGCCGACTGCCAGAGTCGGCAGCGGCCAATGCAGCAGTTTCTCCATTGCGCGCACGTAGAACCCGGTCAGTCCACCCACCTTCCTGGAGTCGAACTTGTCCGGATACATCACGATGTCGGCCTTGGCCTTTTCCTTCTCATCAACACGTGTCGAGGCGATGATCGAACCGATCACCGGCATAAAGATCAGCGCCGAGATGAAGGAGGCGATCATGACGATGATCACGATCGTCGGCAAATAGCTCATGAACTTGCCGATAATGCCGGGCCAGAACAGCAGCGGCACAAAGGCGCCCAGGGTGGTCGCCGTAGCGCCCACAACGGGTACGAACATCTTGCGCATCGCCATGATGAAGGCTTCACGCTTGGGCACGCCTTCTTGCAATTTGCGTTCGGCATATTCGACCACCACCACTGGATCGTCGACGAGCACGCCCACAGCGATCACCAGGCCGAACATCACCATCATGTTGATCGTCATGCCCAGCCCCTGGGCAACCAGGAACGCCATCATGAATGAGAGCGGGATCGACATGCCGATCATTACGGCCGGACGTACACCCAGCGTCGCCACACAGGTAATCAGAACCAAAGCGACTGCCGTCAGCACGGCCGCTTCAAGCGAGCGGAACAGCGCTGTGGTGGTTTCCGCCTGGTCGAGGAAGAACGAATAGCTCACCCCCGTTGGCCAATCCTTGGCAACCTCCGCGGTCACCGCCCGTACCTTGTCGGAGACATCGATGATGTTGGTGCCCGGCTTCTTGGACACACCCATGATCAGGGCAGGGGAGCCGTTGACGTGCGTATATTCGGTCGCATCGGCTAGGGTGCGGGTAATAGTGGCCACGTCGCCGAACGTTACGATGGTATTGCCATCGGTCTTGAGGGGCAGGCTGAAGACGTCTTCGGCCGTGGTGATCAAGCCCGGCACTTCGACATTGAACGAGCCCTGTCCGGTATTCAGCGTGCCGCCGGCCACCACCATATTGTTGCGCGACAGCGCGTCAAAGAGCTGGTTCGCGGTCAAGCCATAGGCCTCAAGCCGAAGCAGGTCGACCCGAACTTCGAGCTGCTCCTTGCGTGCGCCCGAAAGCACGGCCTCCCGGATCTCGGGAATGGCTTCGATGGCGTCCTGCAACAACTCGGCGCGCCGGACGAGTTCCTTTTCCGGCGCCGAACCATAGACGGCAACCGACATGACCGGACCGATGAAGTCGATTTCCGAAACGGTCGGATCGTTTGCGTCATCCGGCAGAGCGGCGCGCAACGCGTCCATGCGGGCACGAGTGTCCTGCAGGGCCTTGTCCTTGTCGGTATTGATGTCGAACTCAAGCAGAACCGAGGCGTGGCCGGTTGTCGATGTGGTTGTGATGTTCTGCAGGCCCGGCAGGCCCGCCAGTTCATCTTCCGCCGGCTTGGCGAGCAGGTTCTCCGCATCGCGGGGCGAAACACCCGACTGGCTGATTGAGACATAAAGATAGGGAATGTCGATGGCGGGAAAACTCTCCTTGGGCAGGGAGAGGTAGGCCAATGTACCGCCGCCTAGAACGACGACCATGATCGTCAGGACGACCCGCGGCATCCTGAGGATTTTTTCGATAAAATCGAGCATGGCTTGCGTCCCTAGCTGGCAGCAGTTTCGGCGGACTGATCGGTCGGGCTGGCTTCAACGGCCTGCCCGGAATTCACGTTTTCCTGGCCTACGGTAATCACGTCGGAAACCAGTGGCAGACCGGTAACCCACACCCCCTCGCGCGTGTCGCTCACAATGGTAATCGGGTAGAAAGCGACCACACCGTCTTCCACCGTGCGCACACCCAACACGCCTTCATCATCCAGAGTCAGGACAGACTGTGGCAGCAGATGGCCGGGCGCGGTGCCGATATTCACGATCGCCTCAGCGGTTACCCCGTCGCGAATGGCGAAGTCATCGTTGGCAATTTCGATCTCAGCGGGGAATGCACGGGTCGCATTGTCTGCGACCGCTGATACATAGGTCACCTGTCCCGAAACGCTGTGGCCGGTTACAGTCGTGATTGTTGCTTCAAGACCCGTCTTGGCCAGACCGATATGGGCCTCTGGCACCATGCCGGTGAAAACGATCGGGTTGAGTTGCACGATGGTGGCGCAAGGTGCTCCAGCATTGAGCATTGAACCCGCTACCGCAACTGGATCCTGCACCAGCCCCGCGACCTTGGCGACGATCTCTGTTCGTTCCAGTTCTGCCTCGGCGTTGTCCAGACCGGCTTTGGCCTGGCTTACGCCTGCCTTGGCCTGAGCCAGCGCGACTTCAACCGCATTGGCAGTATTGGCAGCGGCCAATCCGCGATCGCGCAGATCGACATTGGTGTCAAAATTCAATTGTGCCTGTGCCATGGCCGCCTCGGCCTGTGCCAGCCCCGCTTCTGCCTGGGCCACAGCCGCGACGCGTGTTCCCTGGTCGAGCGTACACAGCGGATCGCCCACCTCGACGCGCTGCCCTTTGGTGACATGCACGATGTCTACCGCGCCTGAGGTTTCGGCGACGGCCGTGACAGTTGCCTTGGCTTGGGTGCGTCCGCGCAGTGGCACCTCTATGGGCATCGCTGCAGCCGTGAACCGTTGGGTGCGCACGCTTTGCAGCGGCGCGCCAGAGCCGGTCGTCGCTTCATTTCGTTGCGCGATTGTCAGCGCCGGATCGACTTCAGGTCCATTGTGCTCGGCCAGCACCCCTGCATCGGCCAGGGTGGTCGCAATCGGACCATGATCTTCGCCCTCGATCATGGCGATGATCGGCGTCTCGCCATTGCCAGGTCCCTGGCCGCCCTGAACCAGAGTTCCAGTTGCCAGCCAGCCACCGGCAAGAAGCAGGATGACGACGGCCAAACCATAGGAGAACAATGCACGCATAAAGTTTATCTCGCCCCTTATTCTGCCGCGTCTTCGCGTGGCTCGGCTCGCGCCATTGTGATTAGTTCGTGCATATGGGTGCGCAAATGTTGTTCCGCAACCTCCAATACTGCACGGCCGTAGTTGATGACCCACATATCTGCTGCATTGCAGCTATGCTCTTTGGGTGCCTGTTCCACTTTCTTGAGATCCTCGGCCGTTCTTTCGAGAAACTCATTGCAACGCTGCTCGACCAGATCGCGCGGCAGGATGTGCGCAAATCGCGCAAAGAGCAGGAAGGGGCTGCGGAACACGTCTTCGCCCAGCGGCTCGCTGAGTTCGGCCGCAAAAGCGGCCTTTCCTGCTTCGGTGATCGAATAGACCTTGCGCGCAGGCTTGCCGGCCTGTTGCTCGGTGCGGCTAGACACCAGGCCATCATCTTCCAGGCGGGCAAGCGCGGGATAAATCGAGCCATAGCTGGCTTCGACGAAATAGGCGAAATTGCCTTCCGTACACATCCGGCGAATGTCGTATCCGCTGGCCTCTTCGTCATAGAGAATGGAGAGGCATAGAGTCCTGACGTTCATGCGCGCGTTCCTCCGGCCATATTCTGGTCCGATATATGATCGGCCTATATATGGCTCTGACACCGGCTGCAAGCCAAACGGCAGAGAACGTCGTGCAGATCAGTTAACCGCTGATTGCATGTCTGAGATTGGCTAAAGGCCAGCCAAAGGGTTCCGGGACTTCGCAGTCTTGCCGGACCGCATTCACAATTCGATGAGGCGCCGCATTTCGCTGGCCCCGGTCTGCGCAAGCTCCAGGCTGGCCGCCGCGACAAAATAGGGATTGAGGAACTTCAGCTCCCTCTTGCCGTAGCGCATCGGGGCGCCATCCAGTGTGAGAACAGCGCCGCCCGCTGCTTCAAGCACGGCCTGCCCGGCGGCGGTATCCCATTCGCAAGTCGGGGTAAATCGGGGGTAGAGTTGCGCATCCCCGCGCGCCAGCAGACAGAACTTGAGCGATGAGCCCACCGACACATCGCTGTCCACGTCCAGTGTGTGGCAAAGCTGCGCAAGGGCCGCATGACCATGGCTGCGGCTGGCGACAATCTTGGGACGCTGCGACAGCCCTACCTTGATGGCTTCGCGCCCTGCCACAACGCCATTTGCAATCTTGCCGGCCCAAGCACCATCCGCGTCACCCACGAAGATTTCGCCGCTGGCGGGTGCGAGCACGACCCCCATTACCGGCCGGCCCTGCTCGACCAGCGCAATATTGACGGTAAACTCGCCATTGCGCTTGATGAATTCCTTGGTGCCATCCAGCGGATCGACGACGAAATAGCGTTCGCCCAGTTGGGGGATGATCCCCGCAGCAACGCTCTCTTCACCCAGCGTCGGCAGGCCGGTAATCTTCAAGTGCTCGATTATGATCGCCTCGGCCGCTGCATCGGCCTCGGTTACCGGCGAGCCGTCATCCTTGGTCACCACATGGATCGGCCGGTCATAGACCGCGCAGATCACCCCTGCCGCGGCGATCGCGGCATTGACGGCAATATCGGTCAATGACAGGGCAGGGGCCTCGGACATCATGCCTCTCGTCCCGCTTGAATAACCACGTCGAGTCCCAGATCGAGCGGCGTCGCACCCATGGTGATCTGGCTCGTGGAGATGAAGTCCACACCGGTCTCGGCGATGGCCCGCACCCGGTCCAGCTTTACGCCGCCCGACGCTTCCAGTTTCGCCCGGCCACCATTGATCGCCACGGCCTCGCGCAGGGTGTCATTGTCCATATTGTCCAGCATGATGATCCGGGCCCCGGCCTCCAGCGCTTCTTGAAGTTCCGCCAGCGTTGTCACTTCGATCTCGATGGCGACCAGGTGCCCGGCATAGGCCTCGGCTGCCTTGTAGGCCGCAGCCACGCTGCCGGCGACAGCGATGTGATTATCCTTGATCAGGATAGCGTCATTGAGCGCAAAGCGGTGATTGGCGCCGCCGCCACAGCGCACGGCATATTTCTCGAAGGCCCGCAGACCGGGGGTGGTCTTGCGGGTGTCGCAGATCATGGCGCCCGTTCCCGCGACGGCGTCGGCATAGCGCCGGGTCTGGGTTGCGATCCCGCTCAGGTGGTTCAGGAAATTCAGCGCCACCCGCTCGCCTGACATGACAAGTCGTGCCGGACCGGAAATCTCTGCAACGATACCGCGGACCTCGACGCGATCACCATCGGCAAGCTTGGCTGAAAAGGTGACGCCGTCGCCCACCAGCCGGAAGGCCGCAGCGGCAAGTTCGAGACCCGCAATCACACCCGCTTCACGTGCCGAAAGCGTGGCAGTGGCCCAGGCGTCCGGCGCCAGCGTTGCCTGGCTGGTCAGGTCACCCGCCAGCCCCAGATCTTCCTCCAGCGCCGCTGTGACAGCACGTTCAATCGACAGGCGAGACAGTTGAGGGGGAAGGGCGGTCATGACGCGTCACCGATAACAAGGGCTGGCCCGTCATGTACGACGCAGGCTGGGAGCTGACAACAGCGCCAAGGGGTACGCTTTTGTGTCTCAGCCGCTTAACGCAGCAAACTCTGCCCTCCATCGATCCACACCGGGCTGCCCGTGACGTGCCGCGCCGCATCGGAAACCAAAAAGGCGATGACATCGGCCACATCGCCAGGTTTGCCTTTAGCACCTTCGGTCAGCGGGATATCGCCCTCGGGAAAATGCACCGGAATCCCGGCTTCCTCGCTTTCGCGATGTTCTGTGCTGTCCTCGATGTCGCTTTCGATCGCGCCGGGGCAGACAGCATTGATGCGGATCTTCTTCTGACCCAATTCGAGCGCCAACTGCTTGACCATCGCTAATTGGCCCGCCTTGGTGGCGCTGTAGGCAGTTGCGCCCGGGGAGGTGAAAGTGCGCGTCCCGTTGATCGAGGAGACCACCACAATGGCCCCGCCGCCAGCTGCCTCCAGAGCCGGCACGGCGTGATGGATCGTCAGGAAGGTGCCGCGCAGATTGACAGCAATGGTTTTGTCCCATTCCTCGGGCGCCAGGTCTTCAATGGGCGCCCACACTCCATTAATGCCGGCATTGGCCACGACTATGTCGAGTCGCCCGAAATGCCCAAGGATCTCGGCAATCAGCGCCTTCATCCCGGCGTCATCGGTGATGTCGCAGGTCGCCGCCCTGGCTTTGCCCCCGGCGTGCTCGATCTCGGCAGAAGTGGCCTCAACCTCATCGCGGGTGCGGCTGATGGCAATGACGGTCGCCCCGTCACGCCCCAGTCTGAGTGCTGTCGCTTTGCCGATGCCGGAGCCAGCGCCCGTGACCAGTGCGACCTTGCCGTCCAAAATTGCCATTACCCATTCTCCATTTTGCTTTGGGGGCAACGCGGCAGACAGGCATTGGTTGAGTTCGGGTGTGACGAACGCGGTTAGAGCCGCTTGGGGTGATCGGCCTCGATAATCCCATGCGTGAGGCTGCCGGTCACCGGGTAGAGCGGGATCAAGCAGGCCTGCAGGGCGTGGTAAAGGTCGGGCTTGCCCACAAACAGACGCGAGGTCGGCACCAGTTGCTCAGTCAACTCGCTGTGCCATCCGCCGCGCTCGTGGTCGATCACATGGTTCTCGGCAAAGTCCCAGAGTCTCCGATACCAGATCTGGTAATAATCGTCCTTGTCGTAGGCGCCGATATAGGCTGCCGCACCAATCGCCTCGGCCACCGGCCACCACAGCTTCTCGCGCATGATCGGCTGGTTGTTCCAGTCCAGCGTATAGAAAAAGCCACCATGCACCTTGTCCCAACCCAGCTCGATGGCCTGCCGGAACAGTCCGCGGGCTGACTCGGTCATCCAGCTATGCTCCTTGCGGCACAGTACGAAGAGCTGGAACAAGAGGCGCGACCATTCCAGCGCGTGCCCCGGCGTCGTGCCGGACGGCCGGAACATCTCCGAGCCGAGATAGTCCTTGTCCAGGCTCCAGTCCTCGTGGAAATGCTCGGCCA
>Ga0098074_1001574_pt1 | contig 11382 bp, 2 predicted proteins | sample 32_taG_FD_75064 | JGI IMG/M metagenome (GOLD analysis project Ga0098074, IMG submission 75064) | Marine viral communities from the Gulf of Mexico - 32_GoM_OMZ_CsCl metaG | ecosystem: Environmental > Aquatic > Marine > Oceanic | place: Atlantic Ocean: Gulf of Mexico | collected 2015-07-12
ATCCATACTTTAATCAATTTGATCCTATATATAACGATCGTTTTAACTTACGCTTAAATCCAAATTTAAACGATCCTATAAAAATAGATGCTAAAAATGTTTCATATGGTAGTAGAACTGTAAAAGATCAAAAAGGCGTAACAACTGATGATTATACTGTTACAATACCTGGTGCTGGAACAATGAGACATCCAAAAGTTAAAGGTGAGTTAGCTATAGATAACGGTATTGTAACATTAGGTAGTTTTAAACAAGCACAAGAGCTAGCTAAAGAAATAAAAAAATCAAAAACTCTAACTCAAAGAGAAATATATAATTTAATATTAAAGGTTGTAAATAAATAACATGGAAAGATTTGTTTTTGGAGCAGATACAAGTACAGATTCTACCGGAGAAGAGCGTTTTGTTTTTGGGCAAACATACTCTCCTATGGCAGATGAAGTGTCTGATGATATTCAATTTAAAACTCCTAAGACTAACAAGTCTTATGAAGATGGATATAAAGAGTGGAAAGAGAAGTTTCAAGTTGAGATAGAAAAAGAGGTAAAAGATAAATATTCTGTAGATGGTGAAATACCTACAGATAGTTATTCTTCTTACATGGCTGAGTTAGGTAAAAGAAAATCTGAAGAACTTAGTATTGACGCTTACACTAATAAGAAGCTTTCTAGTATAACTACCCCTTCGTTTACAAATTTAGAGCCAGAAAAGTTTGTGGATCCATATAAAAACCCTGATGGAACTTACAAACTAAAATATTATGGCGATATCCAACCTACAGGTGGACATATCTTTTCTGGAGTTTTTGAAGTCATGAACCAGCTGCTTGGTACAGATGATTACGAAGATAAACCTCATCCAGAAATTTACAACAATCCTTATTATGTAGAAGTTGGAGACGTAAACACTGATGGATATATCGTAAATAATTACGAGAATTTACAGAGATATGCTAAAGATACTGATCAAACTATAAATCAAGCTATAAATGAAATACAACTTAAGTCTTTTGTTGATGGTACTTACAAAGCTAATGAAGAATGGAATTCTATAAAATCACAATATGAAGGTACAGGTGTTCAAAAACCTTGGTTTTTACAGAAAAATAATGCTGTACTAGATATAGCTTCTAAAGAACTTTATGGAGATGGTAGAAAAATAAAAATAGAAGCTGACGATTTTTATTCTGTACAAGAAATACAAGAAGGTATAGAAGAAGCTACTAAACTACTAGGTCTTGATATAGATAAAAAAGAAGCTTACGAAGTAGACGAAGAAGACAAGCAAGTAATGGATGCTTTTATTAAATTTAGAGAAGCTCAAGTTACCGGTGAATCTCAAGCTAAAGTAATACAATTATTTAATGAATATGAGGAGATATGGGATCAAAGTTCTTGGGCTAAAAAAGGTGGAAGTAAATTATTAGATTACAATACTGGTAGATCAGTTTTGGAAAAAGATGCTAGTGATGAGGTTAAGAACTGGAACGCTTTAATGGATGAAGCTGCCGCTGTAGTGGCTAAACAAAATGACATAGATCAAACAGTGAACATGAGAAATTCTGCTTGGTTTAAGTTGTTAGAATCCATGCAAGAATTAAGAAACACTGAAGGAGCTTTAGATTTTACTATTGGTAGAAATATAGGTATACAAGATTTTTTATCTGAAGTACTTGAAGCAGCTTTACCAGGTGATGGTAGCGAAATACTTAGCATGCCAACTCGTATTGCCCCGGGCGGAAAGATTGTTCCAGGAAGTATAGCCACAGATGACAAAATAAAATTTGGTATAATAAATAAGTTAACTAAACTACCAGGTAGAAGCTATGAAATAGACCAATATAATAAAGCTTATGACGAGTTTGTAGTAGCAGATAGAGCTTACAAACTTAACATTGATCCTTTAACAGTAAGCGATGACGCTGGTATAGTTAGAATGGCTGAAGGTTTTACTAAAGGAGTAATAGGTCAAAGTGGTGAGTTTGAAGATATGTACAAAGGCAACGTGCAAGCGTACAGCGATGCTGCTACTCAGTACGGAGGAATTTTAAGTAAAAAAGGTATAGAAAGAAGAGCTGAATATTTTGCTACTAATGATGATGGAACAATAATACCTTTAAATGACAACTACGAAAGTGTAGGTCATATGGGTGGTTTCTTAGTTAACTTTTACCTGTTTAAACAACCCTTTAAAGCAGCTGGCGCTCTAAACAAAATGGGTAGAATAAAATCTGTAAATAAGTTTAGACAAGCTACGTTAGCTACTAAAATAGGTAACACTAGGATAGGTAGTACTAAATGGGGTAGTTGGGGTACTAACATGGTATTTAGCGGTATTAATGAAGGTCTTTTAATGGGTGGTCATCAAATGATAGCAGATACACAGTTGAAAGGACAAGAAGGTATGGGGCCTGTAGAAGGTTTTATAATAGGTTCAACCGGTTTTGCTGCTAATTCTATGATTAAATGGTTAACGTCTTTTGGTGGTGCAGCTATGACAGAGTATGGTGCTACTAATTTGAGTAGAACAAAAAGATTTATAAATGCTTCAGAAGAAGTAATTAAAAAATCTACATATCCTGGTATGAAAATACCTATAGTTAGAGACGTATCGGAAAAAGCAGCTATAAGTATATTACAGTCAGAAGGGTTTATGATAGCAGAAGCTTATGATAGATGGTCTCAAGGAGAAGACTTTGGTGATGCTATGTCCACAGCTTTCTTAGGTGATGAAAATATGACTGTTTGGGAAAAGCAATGGGCAGGTTTAGTTCCAATGCTTGCTATGAACTTCTTCAGCATCCCAGCTTTTAAAGGTTATCATAGAAACGTTAAAGCTACTGTAGCTATGTATAAGGCTCCTAAACAATTACAAGCTGATCTAGAGTATCTAGGATTAACAGAGGCGGATCTAACAGGAGACAACGGCATTAACCAAAAGCAATTTAATAAAATATCAAAAAACAAATACAAAGAAATTACAAACAATGGCGAAAGTGATTTGTCACCTAGACAAAAAGCTGAACTGCAAAAGTTGAATGATGCTCTTAGAAACGTAAAGAGTCATCAGTCTTATTTATTTACTAGAGATGCTCTACTACAGTATGATAAACAAGTAATGTCTGATCAAACTAAAGACAGAGAAATGTTTTATTACGTTAATAGAATAGCTAATGCAGCTGCAGAGGGAGGTTTTAAAATAAATTATGAAGAAGCGCAATTTTTAGATAGACTAGGTTCAACTGATTTAAGTTATTTTGCTGAGTCACTAGCTTCAAAAGGTGTAGGTACTGAAAGTATAGGCTTGATAAAACAACAAATGGAAATAGGTGGAGACGTGATGAAAGCTTTGAGAGAAAAAATGCCTGATGAGTTGTGGAATAACAAGAAGCAAAGAAAAGTAGCTTTTGACTTATTTAAAGAATCTATTGAAGCAAACAGAGAATTACAACTTTTAGAGTCTCAAGCAAAAAGAGATGGTTTAAAAACTACACCTGAGATAGAGTCATTAAAAAAAGAAATAGAGCAACTTGATACTAGATTGTTACTATATACTTCTCAAACATTAGAATCTGTTAGGTCTTTTGAAAAGTTAAATAAAACTGGTAAATTAAAAGTTGTAACATTAAGTAATGAAGAATATTTAAAAAGATTTCCTGATGAAAAAGGTGTTAGTGCTAAAATAGAGGGTGATCAAGTATTTGTAAATGCTGATTTTGCTAGCACTATAAAAAGATTTTCAACATTAACTCACGAAGTGTTACACCCTATTTTAGGAAAACAATTTGATGATTTAACAATAGAGCAAATTCAAAAAGATCTTAATCTTACAGAAGAAGAAGCTGCAGGATACCAAGCTACACATCGTAATGAGGTTACTAGACTTTTTAATGAGTTTTACAATAGCTTAACGCCTGAGCAGAGAAAAGCTGTTGATCTTAGATTAGATAAAAGTTATAGAAAAGTTGAAGCAGGAGACATAAGTATTGAGAAGGAAGATTTAGTTCTAAACGAAGATGGTAGTATAAAGATAGACAAAGATGGTTTTGCAGAATTGAAACCATATAAGTATGCTAGTGAAGCTATGACAGCATTGAAAGATGCTATAGTAGATAAAGAAATTACATTTGATGAAAAGTCTAGAAAAAAGGTTGGAGGCGTAATAACTAGAGCTTTGAATAAGTATTTTCCAAATGCTGATTTTTCTACAGGTGAAGAAGTATATGATTTTATATTAGACTTTGCTAGTGATACTATGAAAGGTAAAACTAATAGAAGAGCTAGAAAACTATTAGAGGCAGCTACAATAGCTAAAACATCAGATACTAAGTTAAGTACAGATGCTGATTTCGTTACAAGATTAAACTCTGCCGGTAAAAAGATATATGATATGTCTAAAGAGTTCCCTGAGTTGTATAATGATAAAGGCTTAGTTAGAATAATCAACTCACCATCTTCTAGTCCTAGAGAAAAAGGTGGTGCAATTAACTTTTTAGTAGAAAAACATTGGGGTTCTATAAGTAACAAGCTAAAAGCTAACAAAGCTCTTATAAACCCTGAAAACGGCAATAGATATAAAGATGCTGTTGTTGATATGATTTTAGGTTCTTTTGAAAGTACGCTTGGTAAAAGGAAACCTTTATTTAAAAACTACAATCCTGACGCTGCTGATGTAGTAACTAGAATCACAGATATTATAGGTAGAAGAACACCTGAGATAATAGAGTATGTAAAGCAATTAGACGTACCTAAAGAAGGTGAAAGTGTAGAAGGTAGAGAAAGCATGCAGGTTGCTGATGATGCTCCTGTAGGAACCTTACTAGAAAATGCTGTAGAAAATATATCTAGAACAGATATAATGAACTCAGCACCGGTTAAAAATAAAATAGAAGCTATAGATGATGTTGTAACTATGTCACCTAAAGAAGTAAAAGAATTACAAACAGATCCATTAGCTTTTAGAACTGTAAGTGAAAAGTATTCTGGTAAGATAGGTGAAATTATATTTAATGTTCCATCTAAAAAGATAACAGAGAAGAATGAAAACTTAACTTATGAAGATGTTTACACTCACGATAAAGACTGGAACTGGGTTAATAAAAACGGTACAATAAACGAAAAGAAATCAGCTAAAAAAGGAGATCGTATAACATCAGAGCAATTCAAGCATGATCCTGATTTAAAAACAACTACAATAAAAAGATCTGAAACTACATTAATCCAAGATGTATTTAGAAATGATAACGTAGTAAGAGACTTAATGAAAACAGCTCCTGACTTAAATGTTGTTTCTGAAACTGTAACCGTAGGAGAGAAAAATGAACCTATACATATAGTCGATGTACAAAGAGATGTTAAAGGTGTTTCATTAAATATACCTGGTAATATACTTAAGTTGATGTATAAACCAGTATTTAAAGCTGACGGTAAAAGATTAAGATCATCAGGCGTAAAATCTCAAGTACCTGTATCAGAAAAAAGAACTGAGCTAAATAATCCTTCTAAAGAAGAAATAATAAAGTTTCAGGAAAGTTTAGGTATAGATAAAAATATAGTAAAAGGAAGAGAAAGAGCTAAAAAACTAACTAAGGCTCAGTTGTTGACTATTAGACAAAACTTAAAAGGTGCAGCAGCATTAATGTCTGATATAGTAGCACAAAGAACTGTTGAATTAAAAGCTGGAGGTACACCAGCGGAAAGAGCTAACTACAAAGTTAAAAAATCAAAACAAGCATTTTCAGCGGACAAAGATAAAGCTAATATATTTGAAAATCATAAATTAGAATTTGGTAAAGGTTATGGTAACATGGCTAAAAATCTAGTCAAAAAATATGATGTAGTAAGAATAAAATCATTAGACGCTAAAGGTTTAGTGGTAGATAAAGATACTCAAAGAAAAAACATTTTCTTTTTAGGAGATATTGTTCCTAATTATTTGAATTCTACTAAAGTTTTTGGTGGTGGTACATTAACCAATAACAATGGTAAAAAAATGTATTTAGGACCTGCAGAAAGAGTTGCTTTAGTAGAGCATATAAACAAGAATCTTGTTAGAACACCTTTTACTAAGTTTTTAGATAAATTAGCTAGTTCACCTGGGTTAGATCCTATGAAAAAGACAGCTGATAAAATGATGCAAAAGCTTTGGAGGTCTAACGTTAAGGACAGTAAAAAAGCTTTAGATGGTTTACCTGAAAGAATATATAATCTTCTTAAAGAAAATCCAGATTATGTAGATGGTGTTATAGCATTATTTGACAAGGCTTCAGCTAGTAATCAACATTGGTGGAGACAAGCGGCTAAAGTAATAGGTAAACAATCAGACTGGAACACACATGGTGCAGAAAAAGACCTCGCTATGTCTGTCGGTGTCGGTGAACATGTTTTACCTCAAAATCAAGCAGCTGAGTTTTTAATACAATCAGCTATGTATGCTTTGTCAAAACCTAAACAAGCAGAGAATATATTGAAAATGTCTGGTGAATTATTAAGAGATAATTACTTCCAGATTTTAATGAGTGTAAGAAACGATAACTTAGTTGCTGAGGCTGGCCATAAAGATTCTATGCCAGAAGGATTTTGGGACAGTTGGATGGAAGCTATACGAACTGGAGATAAAAATAAAGCTTGGTCGATATGGTCAAGGTATTTTAGTAAAGAACTAAATAAAATAGGTAACGAAATAAATCCTAATGATCTAGAACTTTTTGACGTTGCTACTGACAAAGTTAGTAATTTAGCTGACATGTTAGGTATAGGTAGAAAAGTATATGGAAGTGAAGTAGATAACCCTAACTTTATAGCTGCTCAACAAGAGGTTATAGGTGAGTGGTCTAGAAGAAACTCTGAGTTTGCTACAATAGAACAAAGACAAGCTATATTAAATGAAAAGTTTAAACTTGCACCAGATCAACAAAAAGCTACTGAAGCAACCGCTAACGAAATAAGCAATAGATTATTCAGCATTGACAAAGATAAAGCTAATGTTAAAATGGTTGAGTACTCTGGTATGTTTGATAAAGCGTTAGACTATGGTAGAAAGCTTAATCCTGAAATTAAAAAAATAAGAGTATTTGATTTTGATGATACAATAGCGAAAAGTAAGAGTTTAGTATTCTACAACAGAGCTAATGAGAGTGGTAAACCCACACCTAAAAATAAAGCTATATTTATGATCGGTGGACCTGGCTCAGGTAAAACAAATATAGGTAAAGGCTTAGAGCTAGGAAGAGACGGATTTAAAGTTGTTAATCAAGATATATTTATAGAACAAGCTAAGAAAGAAGCTGGTTTACCTGAAATAGAAAAAGAATATACTAAAGAACAAAAGTCGCAAAGAGCTAAAATAGGCGCAGCAGGACAAAAAGCTGCTAAAGAGAAACTAGAAAAATATACTAAGACTGGAGACGGTATGGTTATAGACGGCACGGGCGCTAGCTATAATGCCACAATGAAAAAAGTTAGAGCTCTTGAAGAACAAGGTTATGAAGTGTTTATGGTACATGCTAAAACATCTTCTGAAGTTGCATTAGAAAGAAACAGAAAAAGAAAAGAAAGATCATTACCTGATTTTATAGTTGAGAGAACGCAAAACTCTGTTAATGAAAATATAGAAAAGTATAAAAAAGATTTAGGTAAAAACTTTATGGAGATAGATACTGAAACAATAAAGTATGGAGAACCATTACCTAAAGAGTTTGTAGCTGATGTAAAATCTAGATTATATGCTTCTGAAAGAGGCAGGTTAAATGCAGAGGAGTTTGCTAAAGAGGGAGCAAGGTTAGTTGACGAAGGTTTTGTAATGGACTTTTCTGATTTTAACATTGTGAGAGAAGGAGAAAAAGGACCTTTGTTTGAAGTGGCTGAAAAAATTAAAAAAGCTAGAGGGAATGAAGATCTTTATATACTAACAGCTAGAGCGCCTGAATCTAGAGAAGCTATATATGAATTTTTAAAATCTGAAGGATTAGAGTTTAAAAAAGAAAATATAGTAGGACTAGGTAATTCAACTGCTAAAGCTAAAGCAGACTGGGTAGTTGGTAAAGCTTCAGAAGGTTTTAATGACTTTTATTTTGCTGATGACGCTATTAAAAACGTAGACGCGGTTAAAGAGGCTTTATCACAATTAGACGTTAAGTCTAAAGTACAACAAGCAAGAGTTAAATATTCTGCTGATCTTGATAGAGACTTTAATGAGATACTAGAAGATGCATCAGGTATAGAAAGCTTTAAAGAGTTTTCAGCAGCCAAAGCGAAAGTAATAGGTGCAGAAAAAGGTAAATATAAATTCTTTATACCTTATTCAGCTGAAGACTTTTTAGGTTTGATATATCCTACACTAGGTAAAGGTAGATTAGGTGAGCAACAAATGGCTTGGTATAGAAACAACTTAATAAGACCTTATACTAGAGCTATGGAGTCGTTGTCTAGAGATAGACTACAAATGTTCCAAGATTTTAAAGCGTTAAAGAAACAACTTGACGTGCCTAAAGACTTACGTAAAAAGAACAAATCTGGATTTACAAATGAACAAGCAGTTAGAGTTTACTTGTGGTCTGCTGAAGGTAAAGATATACCAGGTTTATCTAAGTCTGATGCTAAGGAATTAATAGATATAGTTAACTCTGATCCAAAACTTAAAACTTTTGCAGATCAAATATTAAGCATAACTAAAGGAGATGGTTATTCAAAGCCTGGAAAAAACTGGTTAGTAGGTAGTATTACTTCAGATTTGATTGATATAGTTAATACAACTAAAAGATCTAAGTATTTACAAGAGTGGCAAACAAGAGCAGATGTTATATTTAGCAAGAAAAACTTAAATAAGTTAGAAGCTATATACGGTAGCAAATATAGAGAAGCATTGGAAAATAGTTTAGCTAGAATGAAGTCTGGTAAAAACAGAATAGAAACTGGTAATAGACTTAGCAATAGGATGTTAGATTATATAAATGCTTCTAATGGTGCTATAATGTTCTTTAATACTAGATCAGCAGTGTTACAAACTATATCTGCTATAAACTTTGTTAACTGGAGCTTTAACAATCCTTATCAAGCTGGTAAAGCTTTTGCTAATCAACAACAATATTGGAAAGATTTTAAAACATTAATGAACTCAGACTATTTAACTGATAGACGTAATGGCTTAAAATTAAACATTGCTGAAAGTGAGATAGCAGATGCTGCTGCTACAAGTAAAAACAAAGTTAAAGGAGCTTTAAAATATATACTTCAAAAAGGTTATTTGCCAACACAATATGCTGATAGCTTTGCTATAGCTTCAGGTGGTGCAACTTGGTATAGAAATAGAATAATAGACTTAGTAAAAAAAGGTATTCCTGAGGCTAAGGCTGAGAAAATGGCAATGGAAGAGTGGAGAGAGATAGCTGAAAGATCTCAGCAGTCTTCTGATCCTAGTAAAATATCACAACAACAAGCTAGTGATGCAGGACGTTTGATATTAATGTTTGCTAATACACCTATGCAATATGCTAGACTACAGAAAAGAGCTTTACAAGATTTAATAAACGGTAGAGGAGATGCTAAAGAAAACGTAAGTAAAATAGCTTACTATGGTTTTGTACAAAACATAATATTTAACGCGTTACAACAAGCTATATTTGCAGTTGCAATGGGTGATGACGATGAGAAGAAAGATAAGACATATTATAGAACAGCTAATGGTATGTTAGATACTTTACTTAGAGGTACAGGTATGGCAGGCCAAGCAGTTTCAGTTGGTAAAAACTTTTTATTAGATATATACGAAAGATCAGGAAGAAATAGACCTGAATATGTAGATGCTGTTTGGAAGTTGACTCAAATATCTCCACCTATAAGTAGTAAGATTTCTAAACTTAGACAAGCAGCTTGGCATTTTGACAGTAAGAAAAGACGTAAAGAAATGTTTGAGAAAGGATTTAGCTTAGACAACCCTGCTTACATGGCAGCTGCTAAAACTTTAAGTGCTACAGTTAACGCACCGTTAGATAGAGTGTTACAAAAGTATTATAACATAGAGTCTGCGTTATCTGAAGATGCTGATTGGTGGCAAACTTTAGCAATGTTAGGTGGTTGGCCTAATTGGATGATTATGGATGACAAAGATAAAAAGAAAAAGCCAAGTTCTAGAACTAAAACAAGTTCAATGGGTATTAAAACTAAAACTAAACCAAAGCCAAAACCTAAACCTAAACCTGAACCTAAGAAAAGTAAAAGATTTGTATTCGGGAAACAATAAATACTGGGCACCATACCCAAAGTTCCTGTAACCCAAGGGAGATCGTAAGGTCTCCCTTTTTTATTAGCAATTACTTAACATTATCTTAAGGAAATATAGTGACAATAGGGTGATAGATCATGTATGAAGAAATTACTAATTGCTTTGTTGTTGCTAGGAAGTTGCACTAAGCCAGATCCAATAGTTGAGGTTAATAACGATTTACACGGTAGAATATATAATGATACTACATTGACAGCAGATAGAGAGTGGGTACTTGATGGACGCGTAAGTATAATGCCGGGTTACACGCTAACCATTGAACCGGGTACAATCGTAAAAGCTAAAGCTGGTGATGGCGCAAATGCAAGTTGCTTAATAATAACTAATGGTGCTAAGATAAATGCAGTAGGTACACCTCAACAACCTATAGTATTTACAAGTATTATGGAAGCTCATCCTGAACAAAGAGGTTTATGGGGAGGAGTACTTATACTAGGCGATGCTGTTGGTAGTTTTCCAGGTGAGGTAGAACAATTACAAATAGAAGGTATACCAGCTAATGATGAAGTAGGTTTATACGGAGGTACAAACAATAATCATAATGCAGGTATATTGCAATATGTTTCTATAAGACATGGAGGTGCTAGCATAGGAGAAGGTAATGAGATAAATGGATTAACGCTAGCTTGTGTAGGAGACGGAACAATTGTAGACAATATTGAAGTAATGTCAAATGCAGATGATGGCGTAGAGTTCTTTGGTGGCACAGTTAATGCTACTAATATACTTGTATGGAGATGTGCTGATGACTTTATAGATATTGATCAAGGTTACTCAGGTACAATCAATAATTTGTTGTTAATACCTGACTATGTATCTGATCATGTAATTGAAGCTGATGGAGGAGAAGGTGCTTACAACCCTAATTTTACTATAACTAATTGTAATATGCTTGACACTATATTTTGGCCTGCATATGTACATTTTAGAGATGGTGCTAATGGATATTTATCTTACCAAGGTAATTGTGATTTTCAATATGAACAAGGTGTTAACGTAATTGTTGACACAGTAACAATAGATAACGAGAATACATTTGATTGGACTTACTACAAAAATTATTAATATACTCGGCTGGAGGTATAGAATTTAGTTACGTAC
>Ga0098074_1001576_pt1 | contig 11375 bp, 12 predicted proteins | sample 32_taG_FD_75064 | JGI IMG/M metagenome (GOLD analysis project Ga0098074, IMG submission 75064) | Marine viral communities from the Gulf of Mexico - 32_GoM_OMZ_CsCl metaG | ecosystem: Environmental > Aquatic > Marine > Oceanic | place: Atlantic Ocean: Gulf of Mexico | collected 2015-07-12
TCCAGCTCCCGTCTACCGGCGATCATACATCCGAGAGGGCGATGAGAAGTTCCGGGTTCGTCTGGTCGAGTCCGTTCTCTGCGAGTGTCCCATCCCCAGCCTCTACTTGTGTGAGACCGGTGATGCCAACTACGATGTCCTGGATGGTCAGCAACGTATCCGCACCCTGATCTCGTTCATGAATAACGACTTCCCGATCCGCAAGAAGCATCTCGACCCTGCCAAGTGGAACGATGGTTCCTTGACGGCGGTTCACAACATGAAGTTCCAGGATCTGCCCGAGGAATTGCAGAATCGTTTCGAGGACTACCAGCTCAAGTGCGACATCTTCACGGAATCCGAGGAGTGGCGAGCCAGGGACATCTACACCCGCATCAATGCCGAGACCAAGAACCTCAAACCCATGGAACTGTTCAAGGCCACCTACGCCGAATGCGACAATTGGGAGACACTCACCACCTACGCAGCCACCGATGACTGGTTGGGATTGACGGGTCGACGCAACGATAAGCGTCTCGAGGCCACCGAACTTCTGGTCTACCACCTCGTCTTCGCGGATCCTGCCTGGAACGGACTCTACCCTTCCGAGGATCTGGGGCGCAACAAGTCACGTCAGATCGCCAACAAGTTGGCCATGATCATGGATGACGACTACGACATGGAGGAATCTCTCAAGCGGGTCTCCCGTTGGAGCCGAACCGTTCGGGACATCTACGGTTCCAAACCGTTCGCCATGCACTCCATGAAGTTGGCCATGGGTTCCCTGGGTGGTCGGCAGACCAAACCTTTGGTGGCCACATTCTTCACACTCTTCTCATCGGTCATTCCCCAGTTGATCGAGACCTACGGGGGCAAGGAGATCCGGCAAGCCGCCACCACCATCCGTGAGCATTTCGTCTACTTCGTCAACGATGACGTCTCGATGATCGCGGGTCGCACCCGATACTTCCACTACGTCGAGGGTCGTCAGCAGACCCTGGACAAGCAGGTTCTCCGCGCATCCACATACCTGGTGGCACTCAACGAGATCATGATCCCCTACGCTACGACTCTTGACCCCGAGCGTTGTTTCGACCACGCCACCAAGGTGGCATTATTCGACGAGGACGATACCTGTTCGTTCTGCAACAACCCGATCGCGCATCTCGATGATGCCGTGGTCGATCACCACATCGCCTGGGTGGACGGTGGCGCGACCGAGAGGAGCAACGCTCGGATCGCCCACCGCTACTGCAATTGGGACGCGGGTCAAGCCCTCGCTCGTGAGCGGAACCGCAAGAGAGTCCGATTGACGGAGGTATCCCAATGAAGGTCGTGGCATACATCCTCATGGTCTTGATGACCGTTGCAGGATTGGGTTTCGGTTTCACCTACGCGACCGAGCCCGCCGCCTCAGCGGAGATCGAGGAACCGGAACGACCCGAATACCTGGATAGGATCAACACCGCTGAGTTGCACCTGGTTCACAAGTTCGAGAACATCTCGGGTTCTGCCGTCGGTTTCCGCATCGTGCCCGAGGATGGCACCCACATGAGGATCACCTTCGCACTCGTCTCCGATGATTCGTATCTCAATGTCGGCGATCTCAATTACACGGGCTACAACAAAACCCATTGGATCCCCATCGACGAACCCATCACCATCGAGGTTGCCGGAGGGGACAGCTTCCCTGACGACGATCGTTGCGATTACATCGTGGTTCACACACTACCACACCCACCCGAAGGGGTTATGAACGGATGAGGGGTGCAGGAGTCATGGCCGAGAAGAAGGACATGGAGTTCGATCACATCCCGGATTACCTCTATGGGATCGCCTACATCATCCAGAGACCCGAGGGAGGCAATCCCGATGGCTCGTGAGACGCGCACGCGCGCGGAGAGTCGATTTGCCGTATTGCGATACCTCTCCCAGAGGTGGACGAACGGACCTAAGAACAATTTTGACGGCCCTATCGAACACACCCAACCCCAGATCGCGGAGGCTCTCGGAGTGGTTCGTTCTGCCGTTGTTGGCACCCTGGATGAATTGGTCATCAGCGATTTGGTCGTCTGCCATCGTCTTCGCACGGGCAACGATCGTCGACGCAAGGTGTATTTCATCACCCCTGCTGGCATGGATGTCCTCAGGGATGCCGATGAACGGCGACCTTAGGTAGTCGTTCCACGAACATCCGGATATGGACGAGGGTCTACGTCATTCCAGAGCCGAACGTTACGTTCGCGATATGGATGATTCTCCGGATCGTTGGTTCTACGATGGTTCCACCATCTACCTCATCTACGGTGCCGACGTCAAGAGTTTTCCATTCGATGGCGAGACGGCAGGAGAGATGCAGGTTTTCGCTTCCGAGGATGATGATGCTTCCGACCTCTATCGTTATCTCAATCCCAATGATCAGGATAGTCAACCCCTCGAGGAGGAGGGCATCGGTAGTGGTTATCGATTGGCCATCTCATTGATCCCCTCCGATTACCTGATCGCTGAGAATCTCACTGCTGCGATCTCCGAGGTCACCAATTTCATGATGTATCTGGTATCCGAGGGCAACATCGATCCCAGCACGGTCGTCGTGCAGATGGATACCGAGTTCAACGAGATCGATATTGTCGGCATCCAGGATCAGGATTACGAGGGCATGGTTGAGATCCACGACGCACTCAGCCAGCTGATGGAGGAGGCTCCATCCAACGGCTACGTCTACGCCATCTTCACGCACCCCGTCATTGGCATGGACTTCTTCCCCATGAACTACGGCTACCCCGCTGGTCGACGAACCATGCAGCAACGGATGTTCCAATCCGAGGATGTCGAGGTTGCTGAGACCTGCATCATCTGTGGTGAGCCTAAGACCGATTCCAAGCGCAAGTATTGTTGCGATGTCTGCACCAAGATCGCCCAATCCAAGATCAGCGGTCGAACCAGCGTCAGGCATTTCCTGGCCGCCATGGATTTCATGAAACGCAACGAGGGTCAGCGACTCTACGCGCACGCGATCCGGGGTGGTATGTATGATCGCCTCAAGGGTGGCACCCCTCACGTCAACAATGTCTCCACCATGATGAGGGTCGTTCCCAATCCCGAGTTCATCCGCTACGTCGAGAATCGAGGTGGCTACGATTACATGCTCATCGGAGGAGACTCGCTCCGCGATTGGCTCCGACCGGATCTGTATGCCAAGATCCGTAGTTCGGTCCAGGAGAATCTGGTCCTGGAATCTGCCATCGTCATCGAACCCACGGATTCCATCGTCGAGAGGGTGTTGGCCTTCAACAGAGCCCTGGATGCTTCCGCCATGCAACAGAAGCTCATCGAGGTTCAGTATGCGATCAAGAACGGGTTCGCTACACCCCAGGAGGCGTTCGCCATGCTATTGGGGGGCGAACCATTGGGCGTCCAACTGGAATCTCCGAAGGTATTAAATGCCGAGCCCGAATCGATGGGCATGGTCAAATGCAGCAACTGTGGAAACCGAGGACACAACAAACTCAAATGCCCCGAACCCCCTAAGATCGAATACGTTGATCCGCGGATTCTTGACGATTTCGAGAAGTGGCAGCCGGGTGAATCCAAGATGCAGGCCAGCAGTCGCATCAAGCGCAACATCATCAGGATTCTGGAGGACGAGCCCAACGGACTCGGTCGGGAACAGTTCATCGAGCGATACCAGATCAATACGGGCACCCAATCCAAGCAACGTAAGGAGGTCTCCAAGCTCACCAGGATCGCTAACAACATGACTTCCGATGTCATCCTGTGGCGCGATCGGTATTACCCACTCGGAGATGGTGGCAAGCAGGGATTCTTCAAGACTGGCCCCGGATCACTCCAGGGCTGATGATCGATGGTATCCCATTCACTCCCCGAACACGATGGTTGGAAAGCTAACGCCTACATCGATGCCATCGATGGCACCACCCAATGGGAATATCGTGCCGAGGAACAGTTGGATGAGCACTACGTCACCCTGTCGTGGGCTCTCCGAGAGTCCCTGATCAAGAACGATTATTCCAGCTTTGAGTTGGTGGCAGCCATATTCCGATCTATCCTCAACTCCATCGAGGGCGAACCCCAGGCGGGAGCACGCGCTTTCACAGCGGAGTATCAGCCCGGTCGTCGCATCGTCGAGGATGCTTTTTCCGATGACGCCGAGGATCGTTATTCCATGGATTACATGAAGATCGTGGCCGCCATTGGTCGCACGTGGATGATGTCACTCGGTCCGTTATCGCCCAGAACCCAACCGGACATCGTTTGGGACGATGTCGGTTCTGCTATGGATGCCTACGGCGATCCGATCGAGCCGGATCCTGGCTTCTTCGGAGTCACCTGGACTGGGCTCGATGGGCAGGAGCACCAATTCATCGAGCAGAGTGTCGAACCCGAATGGGAGGTTCTCCATCTCGAGATGTCCGCTGCTGGTGTCGGGATGCAGGATCACCTCGATCCCGTCATCAACGAGACCTGTGGGGGAACATTCGCTGACTACATCGCATATCTGGTTTTTCCGAAGGTCAAGAGATACAATCCTAATCCCGAGTTCGTCTGGGATCGACTATCTCCGGTCGTTCGTCAAGCCCTGGGTATCGAAACCAATCCCTATGCCACCACCATCAATCGTCATTTCATGTCGTGATTTGCCGTAATCGACCGTTATCGCTATAAACCCGCACCCATACCGGTGTGTATGATCCGACGCCTCGGCTACGCCTGCATCAACATGACTCTCGGCGGTCCTGGCGTTGCCAAGTCTCAGCGTGTGACCACGAACCGCACCTGTCGACTCGCTACTGCACGTGAGCTTGGCATGGATCATATCCGCTCCCTCGTCCTGGCTAACGCTCGCGACCTCCTCACGATCCTGGAATGGAACGAGTCCCAGGGTATCCGACTTTTCCGGTTATCCTCCGACATGTGCCCGTTCATAGCGCACCCCGAGATGGGCTACCACATCTCCGACCTCGGCGACGAGGTATCCGAGGCGCTCGCTGCCTGTGGCCGTTTCGCTCTCGATCATGGCCATCGCATCTCGAGCCACCCCGGCCCGTTCAATGTCCTCGCATCACCCAACCCGCAGGTCGTCGACAACACCATCCGCGAGCTCGATGCCCACGCTGCCGTCTTCGATGCCATCGGACTCCCACGCGATCACAACGCCAAGATCAACATCCACGTCGGTGGCGCCTACGGCGATCCGGACGCCGCTCTCGATCGTTGGTGCACCAACTTCGCACGGCTCTCCGAGAGTGCCCGATCCAGGCTCACCGTCGAGAATGACGACCGCGCCAGCCTCTATTCCACACGCGACCTCTACGACAAGGTCTACCTACGCACCGGCGTTCCCATTGTTTTCGACTATCACCACCACATCTTCTGCACGGGTGGCGATACCGAGGCCGATGCTCTCGCCCTGGCGGTTTCCACCTGGCCCGACGGCATCGTCCCGACGGTTCACTACTCCGAGTCCCACGAGTTGCATGTCGGCAACGACAAGCCCAGCCCCAAGCACTCGATCCTCATCAACGCGGTTCCCGACACCTACGGCCACACGATCGATGTCATGGTCGAGGCCAAGGGCAAGGAGCTGGCGATCCTCCCATTCCACACACCGGGGGTGACGGGTTGACAGAGGTCTGTTTTGTCATGTTCATCCTGGTCGTCTTTGGACTGGCTTTCGGTCCCACGGAGGAATGGCCATGAATCGCAAGGACGTTATACGACCCATCTACGGCACCGTTGTCTTCCAACCCTTCGCATTACTCTGGTGTCTCCTCAGCGGTGACGATTACCTGACCATGATCGGACCGTTCATTCTCTATTCCACCATCATCTTCATACCCATCTATTCGCTTTACGAACGGTTCTATCCAGACTCCGGTGAGGAAGCACCGTTAAATGGGTGTTGACGGAGTGGTGGATCATGGAACCCTTCGATGTCGGATGGATGCAGACCATCAGCCTCGTCATGTATCTCCTGATCGTGGCACACATGGTCAGGGTCTGGTTATCGTTGAAGGTCTACTCCCACGAGTTGGAGAAGGCCATGGATGCGGTCTACGACATCCACCACCACATGGGTCTCTGCAACTGCGGAGATCCCAGCGTCATCGTCCTACCACTCTCCCAGCTCGAGGCACAACTCGGCATCACTGAGGATCTTTCCGATCTCGCCAATGCGGAGGCCATCCGTGAATGGGATGAGGGTTGATCATGACCAACAACCTCCACTTCAGTTCCCAGACTGATCAATGGGCTACACCACAGACCGTTTTCGATTGGTTGGATGATCACCTCGGTCCGCATGATCTTGATGCCGCTGCTGACGCCACCAACAACAAGTGTGCGAATTACATCGGTGCTGATGTCGATGCCCTGACTGTTCCTTGGAGTGGGAGCCGTGTCTGGCTCAACCCTCCATACGGTCGGGGACTCGCTCGTTGGGCTACCAAGGCCATCGAGGAGATCGATGCTGGCAATTGCGATTCGGTCACCATCCTCGTGCCCGCGCGCACGGACACGAATTGGTTCATAGATCTGGCCGAGAGAGCCCACAGGATCATCTTCGTCAAACGTCGATTGCGATTCGGTGATGGCACCAGGGATGCCCCATTCCCCACAGCGATCCTGGTCATCGACAACGATACCGTCGGATCGCAGATTGATTTTGGGGTCAGTGTGGGTGATGACCTGTGATCCAGCAGACCACTCTTTTCCACACCAATGGTGGACATCGGGTGGCTCACATCTGGCCGGAGGCTTCCGGTTGGGTCATCTCGTGGTTGGTCTCTCCCGAGGCGGTCATGGCACTAATACTTCGTGAGCCGACCACCGTTCACTTCCACGATCACACCGGCAACAAATGGACGGGTTCCGACCTCATCGCTTTCCTCGATACACTCCCATTCTCCCAACGACGGTATAACCAGATCGGGTGGTGAGGGTCTTGAAGTCATTCATAGATCTGGGTTGTCGATTTTGTTATCTGATTCAGCATCCCGAGGAACGTCGGACGAGAACGTGCGGCGAGAACGTGCTATACCTCGCCATCGAGGATCTCTATCCTGTGGCGCCGGGACATACCCTCGTCATACCCAAGACGCATTCCAAGGATTTCACGGAGTGCAATCCGGGAACGTTGACGGCACTCGGTTCTTTCCTTCATGAACAGGTTGAGAGGATCAAGCGTGAGACCGGTTGCGATGCCGTGAACGTCGGCACCAACATCGGTGAAGCTGCTGGGCAGACGGTCTTCCACACCCATTGGCACCTGATCCCGAGATGGGACGGCGATACCGATGCTCCGATCGGTGGCATCCGCAAGGTTCTCGATGGCAACGGTTCGTATTGACCGCGACTTTAGGTAGTCGTGAGGTCGAACGTCATACATGGTCGACATCATCCGCACGGTCAAGAGCATCATGGATGCCCACGGAGCCTGGATCTTCGGAGGCGCTGTTCTCGGTGCACTCACCACCCATATCCACAAGAAGCGTTCCTTCGATGCCGATTGGTTCCAGGTCACCTGCTACGGATGTGGCCGATCCGGATTCTCCGACGAGTTCGCTGGAGTCACGACCCCCGACGGTCGTCCGGCATACCAGTGCATCCGTTGCCAACGCCCGGATCTGTTCAGGCAGGCCGAGGCCGACGAATCATTTGAAGACTTCCGGAGGAGGATGGTCGGAGATGCCGCAATCGCTGGCGACATGGGCTACATGGAAGCTTTAGAGGAGTATTACCAAGATTACTTGGAAGAGTTTGAGAGTAGGCAAAAAGAAATGTGCCCCGATCCTATGACCTTTGAACAATTCCAAGAAAGAGTATTGAAAAATGACTATGACTATGAAATGTCTTTGGAAGCGGAGTTCGTTGAGACTCCCGATACGATTGCCGCCTACAACCAGGGTTTTGCAGATTGCGAAGCCGAGGCCAAGTTGATCCCTTTACTCATCGATGTGATCGAGGATGATCCTCACGATTACGAGATCGATGATTACCTCCTAATCGTCGATGGTGAGGTTCGCGAGGTCTCCGGAAATACGGAGATGGATTACTTGGACACCCATGGTTACGACATTCCATATCACATCGTCTCCATCGATGTGGTCAATCCCTACCAGATCACCATCCAGGATAGTCACGATGGCGAATCCTTTGATGCGGAGGGCGTCGACTACTCTACGATCGTCTACCGCGTCCGTATTCGTGATGTCGATGGAGAATCTGACGGTGAGAATTACCACTACCGCACGGCTAACCGTGCCATGGAGCACGTCAACAACGTCATCGCTGCCTACGATTGGTATGGGTTCAAGGAGATCCCGACTGCCGGCGAACGTCGCAAGTGGAAGACCACCAGCGGAGAGGATTGGGAGATCATGATGACCCCCATCCGACTCGGCAACATCGTCCGCGAGGCCGAGACTACCAACCCCTGCCAGCACTGCGAGGGCGCTGCCGGATTCCCACGCGAGTTCTACTACCAGTCGGATCGCATCGAGATGGTTCCCTGTGGCACCTGCTTGACCCAGGGTCGCTGTCCCGGTTGCATGGAGATCTACCCGGGTCTCACTCGCGATAACACGCCCGAGGATGTCTTCTTCGGATCCGGTTGCGATCGGTGCGGCTACTCCGAATCGGACGCTCGTGAGGCTCGCAAGACCGCGCGCCGATGGGTCGAACTTGTCGACAACCCCGCCGCTGCCAGGTTCATGGCAGAAGGATCTCCTCTACCCAAGCCCAAGACGGGTCTCTTTAGTCGGAAACCCAAATTGGTCAAGGTGAGGTTGGAGTGCAGACCGGGAGATCCCACGTTTTCGGAAGTCCAACATCGTCTCGCGGAAGGGGGATACATGATGCTCCCTCACGATGAGATCTTCTCGGAGAGTGTTTGGGTCATGTTGGTCTCGGGTGACGATGCCGCCGGTGTGGGATACATCAACAACATCCCCATCAACCCCAAGTATGAGTTGGGTCAGTTGATCGAGTGGGACATGAGGGATGTGAGCATCATCGAGGATGCCACCCCTGAATCCATCGCCATGATGGAAGCCGAGGACGAGGATTCCGCATGGAGTGAACTCATGGTTCTCTATGGGGATTATGTCGATAGCATGGAGGGCGTCAAGGGTGCTGGTATCTACCAGAGAGCTTGGTATGTCCCAGATCCAGACGAGGAGGATGTTTGCTTGGTCTGCCAAGGTGTCAGCGATCCGATGTGCATGGTTGTCTACGCCCTAACTGATGATGCGGATGCGGTTATGGATGGCAAAGCGGAACCCTCCGAACAGGGTGAGTATTACCTCTGTGATTTGCATGCACCGCAACCGTTCCAGGATTCAATGGACGCCGAGGACTACGGAGTCGGAGCCGTCTGGATGGCGGATTCCTACGATCCTGCCATCCATGGCAACACCATCCCTACCGGATCCGTCAAGCGTTTCCTGGATAAGATCCCGACGGGTCAGATGTTCCACGTCGACTTCGTCAAATCCAATGGGGACATCCGTGAGATGGATGCTTTCTTCAACAAACCATTCGATACCGATAGCATGATTGCCAACGTCATGGAACGCACGGGAACGGGAGCCGTCTTCAAGAGATTCCGTGTCGATCGTGTGGTCGGACTCTACCGAATCTGAGAGCTTTAGGTAGTCGAAAAATCCAATCTGGATTGGGCACCTCGAAACAACGTCACACCACCACCACGTGTCTCAACCACCTCCAATTCGACGAGGTCGCCCACCAATTTTCCTCCCTTGTGCAGGGACTGCCGGATCGCAGTCATCACCCTCAAGTAGCGGTAGAGTTCATCTTGATCCATGACTACTTCCGTGAAACCGAAGACCAACAACGATCGTTTGATGCAACGAACTGGTTTGCTCATCGTCTACGCATGGGTTCTTCTGGCGGTTGGATTCTTCGTCCTCACCGCTTGGGATCCGACATATCTCAATTCGTCTGAGGATTACGTTTCCATCCTCGCCATCATCGGTGGTCCGGCTCTCCTCATCGTGACCAAGATCATCGAGACTTGGAATCAGGAGAAGCAGGCCGAACTCCAGGATTACGAGCACCAAGCCAGCCACGAGCGTAGCATGGACGAGATCATGGTTCGACACGGTGCGGATATGGAGCGAAACCCCCACCCCACCGGCGATTATTCCGATCATCCTGCACACGGTGGACGAATCTCACAGATGGAGCGTCGTCTCAACGATGCTCTGAACGAGGTTGCCGATTTGCACTCCCGGGTCAACGAGGTCACGGAGTCCGCGGGTTCCCGCCGTGGCTCCAAGTGAGCCCATGCTTAGGTAGTCGGACAAGCTACCCCCATACATGACAGACGACGTCGATATGGATGAACTCACAGAGCGAGCCAAGATGCTCGCTAAAGCCACCGGTAGATCAGTTGAGGATGTCATGGCCGATCTCCTCGATGACGGGATTCTCAACGAATCCAATCGGGAGAGGGAGGAACCCAAGGATCTCATCACTCAGTTGAAGGAAGCCGCTGCCCTGATCACCACCGTCCAGGAGATCAACAAGGAGGTTTCCGAGAATAAGGTTCTCAATGGTGGCGATAACAAGACCGATGTCAAGATCGAGACCACACTCGAGGGCGACATCGTCGACAGAGCCATCGCTTCCGCCCAGCGCAAGGCTGATGACCTCAAGAAGCTCATCGCCACATTGGTTCCGGTCTTCCTGTTGCTGACTGGTGGTTCCCTCGAGGCTTTCGGAGTCATCGATGTCCTCGGATCGGAGGAGGATGGTGGAGATGATGACATCTACATCGAATACGGTGGCTGTATGGCTCCCGATGCCGACAACTACGATCCCGAGGCTGACTTCGATGACGGTTCCTGTTATTGGGACGATAACAACGGTGGGGGCGGAGGTCCGCCCGGACCACCCTGTAATGAGGATTGGCGATGGGATGCCGTCACCATCCAGGACTTCGATGCCAACGGCGAGGGCTTCAACAACGATCTGCAGATCCAGACGACCTTCAACGATTGGAACAAGTGCAACCGACACATGGAGGGCTACTTCGTCGTTGAGATCTGGGACGAGGATCGTGGATTCATGTGGGATTCATACCAGATCGACAACAAGTTCCACGACCAGTATACCATCGATGATCACCACTACGATCTGGAGACCGGCGGATACGCTGTCAGCGTGGAATACCATTTCGATGGTTCCTACTGGGAGGGTCCGTCTGCCTACGTGTTCATGGAGGCTCCCGATCCGGAACCGGTCTACGGTTGCACTGATGGGGAAGCCACCAACTACGATGACGAGGCCACCGAGGATGACGGATCGTGCGAATACTCCTCGGCAGTCGATGACTGTTCGATCAGCGTGGAGAA
>Ga0098074_1001577_pt1 | contig 11364 bp, 3 predicted proteins | sample 32_taG_FD_75064 | JGI IMG/M metagenome (GOLD analysis project Ga0098074, IMG submission 75064) | Marine viral communities from the Gulf of Mexico - 32_GoM_OMZ_CsCl metaG | ecosystem: Environmental > Aquatic > Marine > Oceanic | place: Atlantic Ocean: Gulf of Mexico | collected 2015-07-12
ATCGAGATGTCGCCCTTCGGCGGCATCAAGGACAGCGGCAACGGGTACAAGGAAGGCGTCATAGAGGCGATGAAGAGCTTCACCAACGTGAAGACGTTCTCGCTTCCCTGGCCTTGAACAGTTCAGCGGCGCCCTCAGGGTGCCGCTTGGTCCCCCGGGGCCAGCGTGACCCGATACCCGTGCCGATGTTCTCGAGATGGCTCTCGGTGGTCGCGGCCGCCGAGATCATGGCCGTAACTGAGCTGATACATCGACCCTGGCGTGGCTTGAGGTAGTCAGCGTCGAGTCAGACTTGTGGTCAAGCGCTGGTAAGCGGTCGGTTCAAGATGCCTCCACCCCTCTCGCCGATAACCGTGCAGTCCTTCGCCACGCCGCTCTTCCAAATGCCTCTTATCGCCGACACGACATCGAAGGCGCGCCGCGCAGAGACGCCGCTGATCCATGCATCCCGTACAACCGAGACCAGGGCCGGCTCCGGGGTCTCGGAGGATTCCGGTTAACCTGGGGAGTGACTGCTCTGTCAGAGCTTCGTCACTCTGATGTTCAGTGTGTCCAGCCGGTTATTCAGGGAATGCTGGCGGTAGCAATTGTGCCTGCTTGTGCAATTGCCGAATCGCTCGTAGAGCGAATCAGCCTGATCGAGCTCTTTCCAAAGCTCGGACAGGTCCATGATGATCGTGGTCATCCGACTCTCCGTATGGTCCGTGGTTGAATTCGCCAAACTCCACCGCGACCATATACCTCGATGGCCACCCGGGATTGCACCGAGTGCGCGGGTGAAGTTACACCACGTCCGCCGACACCAACGTCATGAGACGAGCCTTCGCGTCATTGGACGCTCGGCGTCTCGTTCCAGTGCGCGAACGCGATCAAGTTTGAGCCCTCACAGTAAGCCAAGACCAGACAGTGCTGCAGTGTCAGCCCCACGACGATGCGGCAAATCTCGCCGGCAAAGGTGGAGGGTTCGTGGTCGCCCTCGAGCATTACGGAACCCGCGTCAGTTTCGACGCCTGATCCGTGGTCGCGGCCACAAGACCTAATGGAGTTCGCGGAATTGGGCGGTCGCCGCTCCGTGGTGCGAAGCGATGCTTGGGGCCATCGCTCCGCACCACGGGGTGCTCTTCAGGTAACCGACCGATTGGTGCCGCCTGCCTGACGAAGGCAGTGTCCCGGGTGGTGGTGTAGGAGGCCGCGCGCGGAGCCTCCGGCGTAGCGCAGCGCGCGGCCTCCTACACCACCACCCGGGACACTGCCCAAGGGGACGCGTGCGATCCCAGATTAGGCGGCGAAGGGCACAAGAGTCCGATAGAAAAATTCGTGCGGCAACACGGTCGCGGGGGCGCTATGCAAGAAGACATGGAACCCGATGACCGAGAGCTGTCGAAACAGTGGCGCCACTGGCTTGATGTGAACCGCGAGGCTCTCCGAGCCGAAGCCGAATATGTTGATCAACTTGGCGTCCCCGGGTCAAACCTTCCGGTTGGGGCCAACTATGCGACCGGAGTTGAGATGCATGCACGCCTGGCCAGGCGTGGCAAACCGTTGCCGATCTCGGACGGCGGCCTTCCGCGGCGATTTCAGCCCCGAATGTCGATCCGTCAGTCCCTCGACGCCAAACCGGAACCCGGGAAGGATTAGAACCCCGAATTGGGGTTCTCGGGAGCAGTGAAGATGTTGCAGTCACTCCACCGATGATCATCCATTTCACATAGTGCCCCTCATCCGGTTCGGAGTGCCTTAGTCGGCCCTGTGCAAGCAAATCGCAAACGGCGTATGGATCGCGACATGGTGGGGCTCTTCCTCTTCGGGGTGGGGTGCGGCCGTCGAACTCTCAAAGTCAGAAGCGCTCACCCATTGTCGTCTGGGTCGGGGGCGTCGACAATCACGGGCTCCGGGAGATTGATTGCTGGCTCCGGGTCAGTGGGCGAAACATGCTCGACACCGTCATGTGGCTGACCAGGGTCATCCAGCAAGGTTGCGGGATCCACGATTAGGTCCGGGTCGGGAACAATCGAGGCGATGTGCTGCAGTTGCTCGGCGAATGTCACGTCGATCTCGCTCTGCGCGGCAGGGATGGCGGTCTCGCTACCGATGCCGCTGACATAGCTCGACATGTCATCTGGCAGTTCCAGAGAAGCCGTGTGGTGGGTGGCGTCGTCCGGGTCCCCGATCAGGCCGAGCGTGAACGTATCCACCGGGGCGTCATCCGGCAAGTCGTGCTGTACCGGAGCTGGCGCCGGGGCAGGGGACGGCGGTGCGGGATGGATCGCGGAGCCGAAGGACACATCGCCGAGGTCATTGACGTCAACCGAGATCTTCATCGAATCTGACTGGTGATCGACGGTGTTGAACACCCAGATGTGGAACTGGTCGCTGAAGCTCCAATGCGTCGGGATGCCGCCGATCTTCGATTGATCGACTTGGTAACTCCATTGGCCGGTCGCGGCGTCGATGGTCAGGGTGCCATACTGGCCGTCAACCGTCGTCCCCGAAGTCAGACCTCCTACGGGTTCCGCGGCGAAAGTGAAGTTCTGCGGTGAATCCGGATCGATCACCGAAACGATGCCGCTCACGATATCCGGTGCCTGTTGAATCCTCATGTGGTTGGAGATCACCGGCGCGATGTTCACGCCGCTGACCACCGGCGCATCGTCGGCGCCTTCCACCCGGATTGTCACGTCGTGGAACGTGGTGGCTCTGTCAGCATCGGCGACCGCGATCCGGAAGGTGTCCGTCACCTGCTGTCCGGTTCCGAGCGCGTCCGTGGCCGCGCGGCTGTTGTCGAGCGTGTAGGTCCAGTGGCCAGACTGATCGACCGAGAGACTGCCGTAGGTTCCGGTGCTCGCGGGATCGACGGACCAGGTCAATGCTCCGGCCGGCAGGTCGACGTCGCTGGCGCTTAGGGTGCCGGACACAGTGGTGGTCGCCGCATCCTCGGTGACCGTGCCCTGGTCTGTGTCCCCGGTGGCAAGCGAGATCACCGGCGCGTCGTTGGCGCCTTCGATGTCGACGACGACGACATGGTCCGCGCTGCCGCCATGCCCGTCCGAAACCCTGACGGTGAATTGCTCGCTTGCGGCAGCGCCGCGGGCAAGGCGATCGGTATCGGGGTCCGAATTGTCCAGCGTATAGGTCCAGACCCCGGTTTTCGCGCCTATGGACAGCCGCCCGTATTGCCCCGTGCCACCGCCGACGACCTGCCACGTCAGGTCGCCCTGCGGTGTGTCGATGTCACTGGCGCTCAGCATTCCGCTCGCGGCGGTCATCGTGGGCATGTCCTCGCGGACCTGGCCCACGGACGGTGCGCTTGACCCCGCGATGACAGGGGCATCGTTGGTCCCGGTGACCGTTACCGTGACCTGCATGTCGTCGCTGGCACCTTGGGAATCCGTGACGCGGAGGGTGAAGGTCTCGTGCTCGACCTGGCCCGCGGCGAGGCCCTGTGCCAGCGCCGAATCCAGCCGGTAGATCCATTGCCCCGTCGCCGCATTGAGACCGATCTGCCCGTATTGCCCGTTGGCCGGGCCGACGATCGAGAAGGTCTGCTGATCGCCGATATCGGCATCATGGGACGTCAGCGCGCCGAAGACAATTGCCGTGCCGTCTTCGGTCACCGCACCGCTCGCGGTGCCCGAAATGCTTGGCCCGTCGTTCTGGCCGACGATGGTGACTGTCAGAAGGTGCGAGGTGCCGTCATCGGTGGTCACGGTCAGGCTATCCGTGAGGGTCTGTCCGGCGCGGAGACCCTGGACCGCAGTCTGGCTGTTGTCGGTGCGGTAGACCCAAATCCCGTCGTCGGCGATCGAGAAATAGCCGAGCCCGGCGCTGCCGCGGACGTCGGTCTGCGAGACGAACAGGGCCGGCGGCGCATCGACGTCCGAAAGGGTCAGCCTGCCGCCGGTGAGCAGCGCACCGCCGGTGACCATCGTGTCTTCGGTTACCCGGCCGATATCCACGCCAGCCACGACCGAAGCGTCGTCCGTACCGACGATGGTGACCGTGATGTCATGGGGCGTGCCGTCTGCAGACTGGACTGTGACGGTATCGGTCAAGGTCTGGCCGGCCCCCAGGCTCTGAACCTCGGGCGCGGAATTGTCGGCGCGGTATTCCCAATTCCCGGCAGCGTCGATGGAGAAGCGGCCGATGCCTCCTGTCCCCGTGATGATCTGCTGAGCGATGAAGTGCGATTGCCCGGCATCTGCATCGGTGACAGACAGCTTGCCTGTCATGACCAACTCGCCGGAGCCAGACACATTCCGGTCTTCGGTCGCAGTGCCGGTGTCGGTGCCGGAGATCACCGCCGCGTCGTCCGTGCCGACGATGGTCACGGTGATGTCCTGCGAGGTGCCATCGACGGTGAGCACTGTCAGGGTGTCGGTGATCGTCTCGCCGGCCCGCAGCGATTGCACCGCGATGGCGGTATTGTCGGCGTGATACTCCCAATGCCCTGTCCGATCGACGACGAAGTCGCCGTAACCGCCTGTGCCCTGGCCCGGGGTCTGGGCGATGAATTCGGCCTGACCGCTGTCCGGGTCGGTGACGGAGAGCTGCCCAGCGACGACAAGATGGCCGCTCGCGGTGACGCCCTTGTCCTCGGTGACCGTGCCGGAGATCGTCCCGGTGATAACCGCCGCATCATCGGTGCCCTGTATTGTCACCACGATCTGCTGCGTCGTGCCGTCCAGTGTGGACACGGTGAGGCTGTCCGTCACCGGGGCCGAGACGTTCGACAGGGCCTGAACCTGCGGTGCGGCATTGTCGAGCTGATAGCTCCAGGTGCCGTCCGTGGCGAGTTGGAATGTCCCGTAGGTGGCCGCGACGCCGGATTGCGCGACAAAGGCCGCCTGTCCGGCGTCCGGATCGGTGACAGTGAGCTTGCCGCCGGTGGAGGGCGTCACGTCCTCGGTGACGAGGCCCGCCGAGGTGCCGGTGATCGTCGCGCCGTCATTGGCTCCGGTGATGGTGACGGTGACGTCATGCGTGGCCACGGCCTTGTCGGCGTCTGTAACCTGAATCCGGAAGGTATCTGTCACCGTCTGGCCCGAAGTCAGGCTGTCGGTGGCCAGGCGCCCGTTGTCCAGCGTGTAGGTCCAATGCCCCGTCTGGTCAATCGAGAGCGTGCCATAGGTGCCCGTGGTTGCCGGATCGACCGACCAGGTCAGCGGCAGGCCACCGGAATCCACGTCGGCGGCACTCAGCGACCCGACCGCCGTGGTCAGCGGGGCATCCTCGGTCACGGCGCCGCGGTCGGTGTCGCCGGAGGAGACCGACACGACCGGCGCGTCGTTGGTGCCCGTCACGAAGACGATGATCCGTTGATCCGCAGTACCGCCATGCCCGTCGGTCACCCGCACGGTGAAGACGTCGTCGAGCGCCGAGCCGGCCTTCAGCGCATCGGTGTCGGGATCGCTGTTGTCGATCGTGTAGGTCCATTGGCCCGTCTGCGCGTCCAGCGCGAGGGTGCCATAGGTCCCGGTTGCGCTGCCGACGATCTGCCAGGTCAGGCCCGCCGCCGGAGTGTCGGTGTCCATGGCGGTCAGGGTCCCGCTCGCGGTGACCAGCGTGGGTCTGTCCTCGGTCACCTGGCCCATGGCATCGAGTGTCGTGCTGGTGATGACCGGATCGTCGTTCGTGCCGGTGACGGTGATCGTGATCTGCAGATCGTCCGTGGCACCCTGGCCATCGGTGACACGAAGGGTGAAGACCTCGTGTTCGACCTGTCCATCGGCCAGCCCCTGGGCAAGGGCGGGGTCGAGCGTGTAGGTCCACAGTCCGGCCGCGGCGTCTATCGCGATGGCGCCATAGGTGCCGGCACTCGATCCCAGGATCGCGAAGGTGGGCGTATCGCCGCTGTCGGGATCCTGCGAGGTGAAGGCTCCGCTCGCGGTCTGCGTGACATCCTCGGTCACCGCGCCGGACGACGTGCCGGAGATGACCGGAGCGTCGTTCTGCCCGTCCACGGTAACGGTAATCACCTGATCCACCTGCCCGCCGTGACCGTCGTCGCCGCGGATCGTGAACTGGTCCTGGACCTGCTGGTTCGCGTTCAGCGCTTGCGCGGCGGCATTGTCCAGCCTGTAGGTCCAGTCTCCGTTCGTCGGATCGAAGACGAGGGTGCCATAGGCACCCGCGCCAGAGCCAAGCAGGGCAAGCGACGGAGCGTCGGTCACGTCGGGATCGGTGATCGCGAGCGTGCCGCTCGCCATCTGCACCCCGTCCTCGGCCACGGCTCCGGCGAAGGTGCCGGTGATCAGCGGGGCATCGTTGGTGCCCGCGATCGTGACGGTGACCTGCATCGTGTCGGTCGCCTGGAAATCGTCGGTCACCTTGAGGGTGAAGATCTCCTGCACTGTCTGGCCGGCGGCAAGCGCCTGGGCGGCTTTGGTGTCGAGGGCATAATTCCAGACCCCGGTGGCCGCATCGACGTCCATCCGTCCGTAGTGGCCGTTCTGGTTGACGATCGAATAGGTCGCGGTCGCGCCTCGGTCCGGATCGGTCGTGACCAGCGTGCCCGAGGCGCTCTGAACCCCGTCCTCCTGCACCGATCCGCTGCTGTCGCCGGAGAGCACGGGGACATCGTTCGTCCCGGTTACGGTGATCGTGATGTCGTGGTCGGTGACACCGCCCTGGCCATCGGTGGCACGGATCGTGAAGATCTCCTGCTGCACCTCTCCTTCATGCAGGACGTCGGCCCTGGCCGCATCCAGCGTGTAGCTCCAGTCGCCGGTTCCCGGATCGAAGGTGAGCGCGCCGTACACCCCGACATTCGAGTGCAGAAGTTGCATCACCGGCTGATCCGTGGTGTCGGCATCGGTGACAGTGAGGGTGCCGGACGTCGAGATCGTCTTGTCCTCAACCACCGCACCCGCAGACGTCCCGGTAATCTGCGGCGCGTCGTTGGTTCCGGTCACCGTGACAGTGATCTGCAGGCTGTCGGTCGCACCTTGGCTGTCGGTGACCTTGAGGGTGAACACCTCCTGTTCGGTCTGCCCCGCCGCAAGCACCTGTGCCGCCGTGTTGTCGAGGGCATAGGTCCAGACACCGGTGACGGCGTCCAGCGAAAGCGCGCCGTATGTCCCCTGACCGCTGCCATCGATCGTGTAGGTCGCGGTGTCGCCGCTGTCGGGATCGGCGGTGGTCAATGTTCCGGTGGCGGTCAGCGTACCGTCTTCGCTCACAGCGCCGGTCCGGGTGCCCGAAAGCACGGGCGCGTCGTTCGTGCCGGTGACGTCCACCGTGACCATGAGGTCGTCGGTCGCCCCCGCGCTGTCCGTCACCCTGAGCATGAAGCTTTCAGACACCTTCTGCCCCTCGGCCAGCGCCTGCGTCGCGGCGGGATCCAACTGGTAGGTCCAGACCCCCGTCGTCGCATCGACGCTCATGCTGCCATAGGTACCGACAGTCTGACCGACGACCGAGAACTGCGCGGTGTCGGTGGCATCCACGTCGGCCACGGTCAGCGTTCCGCTGGCCGAGGTCGTGACGTCCTCGATGGTTGCCCCGGTGGCGCTGCCGGAGATCACCGGGCCGTCATTGGTGCCGAGGAAAGTTATGGTGACCGGCCGCTGCCCGCCGTCGGGAAGGGTGATGAGCAGCGTCTCGGTCAGCTTGTCGCTGGCGCCGAGTGCCTGCACTGCGGACTGACTGTTGTCTGCCATGTAGGTCCAGCGCCCCGTCGCGAGAAGATCCAGAGTGCCGTAGGTGCCGGTCACCGACTGGGCGATGACATGACCCTGGTTCGCGTCGATGTCGGTGACCGTCAGCGCGCCGGTGGCGACCAGCTTGCCGCCGGCCGAGGTCTGGTCCTCGGTCACCGTGCCGGTCGTCGTGCCCGCGAGCACCGCTGCGTCATTGGTTCCGTGGACGGTGATCGTGACGTCCTGTGTCAGTGGCGCTCCGTAAAGGTCCTGGCCCCGCAAGGTGAAGGTCTCGGTCCTCGAGACGCCGTCGGCGAGCGACTGGACCACCTGAGATGCGTTGTTCAGGTCATAGGTCCAGGTGCCATCGGGATGCACGGCGAGGGTGCCGTAGGTGCCCTGTCCCGACATCACCTGCCAGGTGACCATGTCTCCGCTGTCGACATCGGCGGTGGTCACCTGTCCACTGACCGTCACCGTCGTGTCCTCGGTGACGTCGCCGCTTGTGCCGCCGGTGACCACGGGGGCGTCGTTGGTGCCCTGTATGGTCACCTGAACCGCCTGCAGCGTCGAAGCCCCGTTGGTGTCGGTGACGGAGACCTGGAAGATCTCCTTGAGAACGTCGCCGGGCGCGAGGGCCTGAACTGCCGGATCCGCGTTGTCGAGCACGTAGGTCCAGGTGCCGTCCGACTGGACCGACATGATCCCGTAGGCGCCGGTCTGGCTGTCAGGCGTAGCGGTGGCGATGTCGCCCGCATCGGGGTCGCTCAACGTCAGCTGGCTTGTCACGAACGGCTTGTCGTCCTCCTTGACGGTCGCGGTCGTTTGCCCGGTGATGACCGGCGCCTCGTTCGTCCCCTCGATCAGAACGGTCAGCGTCTCTTGACCGACCGCGCCCGAGATGTCCCTGACCTGGATGGTGAAGATCTCGACCGCCTGCTGGCCCTCGGCGAGCTTGATGGTGTCGGCATCTGCGGGATCGAGATGGTAGGTGAAACTGCCGTCCGCATGGAGATCGAGATGCCCGTAGGTGCCTTGCAGCGGGGAGACAGACGAGAAGTTGTGCGGCAGGGTCTGGTCGATATCGACCGCCACCATCTGGCCCGAGACCTGTTCCAGTACCGTGGGTTTCACCGGTCCGACCTGGACGTTCATCATTTGCGGCCCGTCCGCCGTGCCGTAGAGGTTCACGACCACTTCACGGGTCGAGGAGGCGCCGTGGTTGTCGGTGACCTCGATCCGGAAGATCTCCTGCTTGATGGTCCCCGCGTCGAGCGCCTGCGCCCGCTGGTCCGTCTGGTAGGTCCAGTGGCCACTGGCATCTATCGCGAAATCGCCATAGGCACCCTGTGTGGTCACCGCCGTCCAGGTGTGGGTGTCCGAGGCATCGGGATCGTCGACCACCGCGGTCCCGGTGACCGTGGGCCGCAGGTCCTCCACGGCATTGCCGGTCAGAACGCCGGTAATCTGCGGCACGTCGTTGGTGCCGAAGATGCTGGCGGTCAGGACGCGGGAGATCGGTGCTCCGGTCGCATCGGTGCCGGTGACCTGGAAAACCTCCTGCACCTGCTCGGTGGCCGCGAGCGCCTGCACTTGCGGTCCGGAATTGTCCAGCTGGTAGGTCAGCATCCCGCTTGCATCCGCGACCAGCGTGCCGAAGGTGCCCGCGGCAGGCGAGACCGAAAGGCTGAAGGGGGGCGTCGATCCGGACCCCTGGTCCACCGGGACCGTGACCGAGGGCGAGAGATCCTCGATGACCTGCACCGACATTGCGATACTTCCGCCGGGATTGCCAGGGCCGCCCGGCCCACCTGGACCACCGGGTCCTCCCGGCCCGCCGGACGATCCGGTGCCCGTGCCGAAGACGTCGATGACCAACTGCTGTGTCGTGGCCGCGCCGTGGGCGTCGGTGAGTTCGACCGTGAATAACTCCTGCACATGGTCGCCGGTGCTCAGTTTCTGGGTATCCGGATCGTTCGGGTCGAGCGTGTAGGACCAGCGGCCGTCCTGGCCGATCACCAGGCTGCCAAAGGTGCCCTGCGGACCCTTAATGGTCCAGGTCGCCGTATCTCCTGCGTCGATGTCATCCGCGACGAGCCGGCCACGGACCCCGGCCCTGACGCCCTCCACCACCGACCCTGTGCTGATCCCGGCGATCGCGGGCACGTCGTTGGTGCCGGAGATCGTCACCGCAACCGGGTGGTAAAGAACCCCGCCGTGCAGGTCCTCGACGGTGACATGGAAGGTCTCGTTCACGACCTGTCCCTCGGCCAGCGCCTGGACATGCGGTTCGGAGGTGTGCAGCAGGAACTGCCAGTTCCCGGCATCATCGACGGTCAGATCACCATAGGCGCCGCTGATCGTCTCTGCCTGGGTGCTCGCCTGGTCGCCGCGGTCGATGTCCAGCAGGATCAGGCTGCCGCTCGCCTGTTGGCTCTGATCCTCGACCACGGCACCGCTGTCCACCGAACCGCTGCCGACATAGGGGCGGTCATTGGTGCCACGCACCTCGACGGTCACCTCATGGGTGTCGCTCGCCCCGAGGCTGTCTATGGCCGTGATACGGAAGCGCTCCGTCATCGGCGCCTGTCCGGCGCCCAGATATTGCGACGCAGCCGGGTCAAGCACGTAGGTCCAGGTGCCCGAAGCGTCGATGGAGAGTTGGCCGAACGAGCCCTGGGGCGTGCCGACGATGTCCCACTGAATCTTCTCGGGCCTGTCCGGATCTCCGGACACCAGCTTGCCACTGATGGTGGTCGTCTGGTCCTCGGTCACGTCACCGGTGCTCTGGCCGCCGATCGCGGGGCCGTCGTTGGTGCCGGTGACATGAACCGCGATCTCGGCCTGGCTGCTCTGGCCGTTGGCGTCGGTGACCAGCACCTGGAAGCGGTCGAAGGCAACCGCGTTCTCCGACAGGTGGTTCGCCCGGGCGTGGTTCAGCTGGTAGACCCAGTGCCCGGACTGGTCGATGGTGATGTCGCCGAAACTGCCGCGTGTGCCACCGAGGATCTGCCAGCTGAGCTGATCCCCGATGTCCGGATCGCGCGGGTCGATGTTGCCCGAGGTCTCTAGCCAGCCCTGCCGGTCCTCGATCACGTCGCCCTGCAGCTCGACCGAACTCTGGTCGATGGCCGGGCCGTCGTTGCTGCCGATGATACGGACGGCGATATCGGTCTGGCTGGCCCCGCCGTGCTGGTCGGTCACCTCGACGGTGAAGATGTCGGTCCGGCTGTCGCCCGCCCGGATCTGCTGGGTGAGCGAGGGATCGACCGTGTAGGTCCAGTGCCCATGCGCATCGATGCCAAGGCTGCCGTATCTGCCCTGCGGCGTCAGCACGCGCCAGCCGGCGACACTGTCCCCCGCATCCACATCGCTGGTGTAGAGCGTCCCCGTCGCCGTGAGGTGGACATCCTCCACCGTGGTGCCGGTCCGGGTGCCGGTGATCGCCGGCAGGTCATTGGTGCCCGAAACCTGCACCTCGATCTCGCGATCGACGGAGCCGCCGTGGCCGTCCTCGCCATGCACGGTGAAACGCTCGGTCTCGGTCTGGCCCGCGTTCAGCGCCTGGGTGGCGGCGCGTGCATTGTCGAGACTGTAGTTCCATTGCCCGGTGACCGTGTCGAAGCTCAGATCACCGTAGGTCCCCGCACCGTTGACCAGGTGCCAGGTGAAACTGTCGCCCGCATCGACATCGGAATGCGCCAGAACCCCGCTCGTGGCCAGCTGG
>Ga0098074_1001582_pt1 | contig 11350 bp, 9 predicted proteins | sample 32_taG_FD_75064 | JGI IMG/M metagenome (GOLD analysis project Ga0098074, IMG submission 75064) | Marine viral communities from the Gulf of Mexico - 32_GoM_OMZ_CsCl metaG | ecosystem: Environmental > Aquatic > Marine > Oceanic | place: Atlantic Ocean: Gulf of Mexico | collected 2015-07-12
CACAAGATGATAAGTATGCAGCTTTCAGAGATCTTTATGGAACATCTACACCAGATATGAGAGGTAGGGCACTGGTTGGATATGGTGCTTATGGTTGTACTACTCTTAATTCAAAAAAAGGACAGACTACTTCTGCTCCATCAACAGCTATGTCAATGACTTCTGCTGGAGCACATACTCACAGTGTAACTATTGATATTGGTGGCTCACATACACACGATTACGGTAATAAATCTGATGATGCGGGAGGAACTTCATCTAAAGTTTGGGGCGGTATCGTAGGACAAAACCACCACGAATCTAGTGCTGCCGGAAGCCATACACATACATCAACTGTGACTAGTGCTGGTGGTCATACTCACACTATCACTGGTTGGGATACATATAACAGGATGTATAGTTATGTGGCTCGGTGGATTGTAAAAACTCATAACGTTTAATTGTCATGGTAAAAGAAGTAAAGTCTAGACTCTTTAATACTGATAAATTTATTTCATCTAGAGATGAAGATACAGGTGAAGTATTCTATGGTGTCTTAGGAAAAGACCTAGAGGCCTTTGTTATCGACCAACAAGGTGACTTTGTTGATGAGTATGATGCGATTGTAAAGGACTTGAGTGATAGAAATATTGCAAATCAAGATCTTTTTAGAGAGATTAGATTAGACCACGAAGGTCATTATGCAGAACAGAAAGAAGATCTGAGACTTGCTAGAAGGAACGTCGAAGAAAATTACGACGGAAGACACCATCAGACAGCTAACTTAATTGAAAACGCAAATACTATTAAGAGACTTAAAAACGAGGCTCGTATCACAAAAGTATATCATAGTATTCCAGAAGATGTTGCAACTGCAAATTGGGCAAGAGGATATTGTTCTCTGATATCCCCAACAGGAAAATTTGAAGATGTCACCACTGCAATATTCCACAGACATGACATTCTTTCACAAGAACCTTCTAAGTTTTGGGGATTGTTTCCTGGTGATACGTTAGACATATCTATCTACAAAAATATGTCAACACCAATTTATGATGTTGACGAGAATGGTGACCCTGTGTTAGATGAAAATGGCAATCCTATATTAATTAAGACACTTGTCGAGAAGCATTTACAGACTAGAGTTATCTATGCAGTAAAGACTGGAGAAAATGCATTCAATCCTCTAGAAACTGATGCTGATGATCCTCTAATTCATGTTCCAATCACATATGTTGGTGGAGATAAAACTGATGTTATCATCTCAAGTGATCCCACGACGGACGATAACCTATATCTTAATTTGGATGACTATGTTTACTATCAGGTGAATGTAATTCCTTCACTTGATTTATCACAGTTAGTCAGAATCAAAACAATTTTAAACGATATAGATTCTTCTGTCCCTATTGGAACAATCTTACCATTTGTGCATGATGGAAGTGCCCCCGTCAATCAAAAACTGCCTGGCGGAGAATGTGGTGTCTGGAGATGGTTGACACCACCATCAGGTGGAAACTTGAACTTACCTGATGCCACTGCATACCCTGAGTTCAACGACTTCATGCAGAATGTTAAGAAAGGATCTACAAAACTTACTAGTCTGCCTGACATGAAGGGTAGATATGTCATTGGACATAAAGGCACACTCAATTATTCTTTAAACGATGTTATAACTAAACAGTGTACGGCGAAACCCTCCGGATTTACAGTTTATAGTAATGGAGATCATAGGCATTCTGTTACTATTAATACCGCTGGTTCTCACGTTCACAAAGTAGGATCAACTAGTATTGCTGATAGAACTGGAAAAATTAAAATCTACGGTAGTTGTAAGCTTGGCAACCATGATGGTGGTCCGATGAACTTTCCAAACTATCAACAACATAAACACACTGCGACCATGACAAGTTATACATCTAATCATACACATAGTATAGGTGGTTTCGATACTTATAACAGGATGCACTCCTATGTGGTTGGTTGGATTATTAAAGTAGACCACGGCACTACTTACAAAAGATTAAGAGACCTAATACCATAAATACCTAAAAAGTAAAGTCATGGCAAAGTTACAAATTGATGACTTAATGGTCCTCAATAGGGAAGACCTAGATGGGACTCGTAAGGTTTATACATTTAGTGGTTCAGATTTCAACGAAACTGTCCAACAAGTCATTGATGATAACGAACTGTATGAGTTATATGTAAATCGTTCAGGTGATGATCTATTCGGTCCCCTGTTTATTGACGTTAATACAGATTTCGTCAATCCTGAGGACTTGCTATGTCTTAAATTAGAAGGTAGAGCAGAACTAAAGCAGCTGATTATTGATCCATCAGACGGTGGCGATGCCCACATGTCGATGTACTTCCAAGGTAATAGAGAACACCTTGTGTACTTCAATAACCATATGAATGTTATCTACCGTGAGATTACGGAAGATAATGAGATTGAAGATTATGTACTAGTACAATTAGATAGAGCCTCTGTCCACGTAGCCACTGATCTGACAGTAGGTGTCAGTGCTTCTTTCCCTAATATCAGACTCCAAGAGACTGGAGAAGCTACATTCCAAGGTAGAGTTCTTCTTGCTGACTTAGATAACCTTGACTATAACCATGCCATCCATAAAGGTTATGTTGATGACCTAGATGAAGTTCTCAGAACTGAAGTTCTGACATATGTTGAGGTAGATGATGAGTATAGTTATAATTATGAAAACTCTAACTTTACTGGGACGGTAACAAAGGGTCAGTTTGTATTTCTATATGAAACAGATAAGACTGGAACGCCTGGATCAAGCGGATTCCAAACAGTTCACTCTACTGAACCAGTAATTAATCCAGATACAGATGAAGTAGAAGATGTCCCAATGACCAATTGGGATTCAATTGATCAGTTCATTTTAAGTGATACGACAGTAAATGGCCTTCATCCAGATGAGCAGTCATTCCTAATCGGATCTGTTCTAAGAATTGATAACGTTAATGATACGTTCAATGATGATAACAACTACACAGTTGCATTCTATGAGGTAATTTCATTTGAAAAAGATGAAGATGGTAATGTAATTATTGGGGTCTCATTCGATAGATTAGACGAACTATTGGATGCTGATGATGAACCTATTGAGATGCCCGAGCCTCAATATAATGAAAGGTACAAGTTTACTACAAGCGTTCAAGAAGATAATGAAACTGTTCTAGGCGGTAGATTCTTATGGAAGTTAATTCCTAATGCGGTTGATGGTAATGGAGATGCAATCAATGACTGGAGAGCTCTTGATAAATTACATCTTTCTCAGACGACAGTCATCTTTGATGTTGGTACACTCACTCCAGCTAATTTCCCTGCAGGATCATTACTAGAAATCTATACCCTTGAAGACGAGCAAGAAATCAGAAAGGTAACTGTTACTATCAATAGTTCCGAACTAGTAACGGTAACAAGTTTAGATCAAGGTTTATTTACACTAGTAGATACTGAAGTCATCGAACTAGATGTCAATATTGATACTATGGGTGAGAACATTGAGTTGAACCCTTCAGATCTCCATATCTTTAAAGTTGCTAATAAAGTTCCTGTCATTGATTATGTTCAGAGAGAAAATGCTCTATTAGATTCCAAGATTCAAAATAACTCAGATGCAATCAATACATTAGATAGAGAACTTCAAGCATTAGAAGGTGCAAAAGAAAGAGGTTCTTATATCTATGCCGCGGGTAATGAGAGTCCACCATTCCAATACTTTAGTCTAACGAATGCTACCGGTGATACTATTACAAACCTAGCTAATCCTACAATTAACACAGTTTACATTAACAAAATTGACAAGTTAGGTAACTCACAGACTTGGGATCCTGGAGTAACTGACTTTGATTTATATCCTTTCAATTTGAGTATTGTACCTGACACAGATAGTGATCCAGGTTATGCGAGCCTACGAGCAACAGGGTTTGAAGATCTTGGCGATTACGTTGCATACTCGGTTTCATACAATTCTGGTTTCAACCATTCTATAACTTCTGGTCAAGCATATACTATTAAGATTGTTTCAAACTCCGATTCCTTAACTAGAACTGAAGCTGCTGAACTATATGCTTTCAAGACTGGCGAACCAAATCTAAGAGGAACACATAGATATAAAAATTCATTTGATAACGATGCAATCATAATTAATACTGACAACACTGAGATTGTACTTGGTAATCAAAATGGTCTTGCAGATGGTATAATAACATTCAAAGGTGATCCTGGTGTTATTAAGTATAATACCTCAAATGCACTTACAATTGGACAAACTGTAACAGTTCATGCAGACATGGACTTTAGTAGTGGTGGCGAAGATGAACTATCTATTAGTGGTCTTAGAACTCCTGAACCCAACGAAGGTAGTAATGCCGCTACAGTAGCCTATGTCAATGATAAAATCACTAACAACCAGCCTATCACAACTGCCACTGTTGCTGGTGGATTTAAGATTGACCCAAGAGCTGGCTACACAATTGAAGATGGTGTATTAAAATTAAGGTATGCACAATCATATACTGGAACTCCATCTGTCGAACAGATGGGTATTGCTGCATACGATGATGAGACAATGTTTGTCTCACAGAATGAAGCAAGGACTTACACTGGAGTGAAAGTTAGAAAGGATCCATCTAGAACAAAATATGGAATCATCAAGATCGATGATGAGACACTACAACTCAATGATGACAAACAACTTTATGCAAGGTATGCTTCTACATCAGAATCTGGTGTTGTCCAGCTGAGTTCTGCAACAAATTCTTCCAGCACAACATTAGCTGCAACTGCTTCTGCTGTTAAGGCTGCGAAGGATGCTGCTTCTACAGCACAGACAGCCGCTAATGATGCACAGTCAGCTGCTGACGCTGCACAGACTACAGCAAATGGAAGGATGACTAGATCCAATCTTGAAGGTGCAAAAGTCGTTAAGAGTAGTTCTAGTGGAACTTATAGTGGAGGTTTCTATACTTCCAATGGTAATCTTTACTGGAGACAATAATGTCTGACAAAAAAATTTATACTATCAATCCTGGAAGATATACATCAAGTCCACACGAAGATTGGGACGGCATTCCTGCTAGTTCATCTGGTTGGTTTCATGGAACAGCCAATAGACATAAGTATGATTCTGGAACTAGTTCAAATAATAAGTTAACAACTGATGATGGTGTTGACTTTGATGCTAGATATGATTTAGATGGTTCTTATGGGTCATGGGAAGCAAGTGGAAATCCATGTTCTAGCTCTGGATTTAGTGCTGCTTTCAAAACTAACACAAACACACCAGGATATTTTGTATGTGTTATTGCTAATGGAACCAGAAGTAATCTTAAGAGTTGGAATACTTCATCAATTTCATCTTCCGATCAATCGAATGCAATGACCAATGTAATTGGTTGCACATTTAAGAGTGATAACACAGCAAGTGATGATTCTAATAGTCCATACATATATGTCAGAAACATGGCTTTTCTTTATAGAAGCCCTGGCGGAAGTCCATATTGTTATACTCTGAAGAATAAACTATCTGGAGTTGAACATTTTGATGTCAGTCATAAGAGAACAACAAAAATTCAAGGTGGTTACATTGATAGAAGTAAGTTGGATAGTCGTTACACTTTTCATGGAATAATTGTTCAATACTGGACAAAGAAGAATACTGGAACAACAGGTAGATTATTCAAACACAAAATTAAGAACTTGAAATTTATTGTTGGTAATTCACGTACTCCAAGTACATCTAGTTATGGTAGTGACAGAATTGTTTTGCAATCTGGCACTGGTAATCATGGTTCTAACATCAAAATCTGGACAGCATAATGACAAATACACCACAAGCAGGACAACCTTATCAACGTTGTGATGTAAATTGTGTTAAACTTACAACTAAAAGACCCATAGGAGATAGAACTCCCAGTATGAGATATCAACCTAATCATGTTGATGTTGATCAAGCATTATCTGATCTGACCTATGAGATTTGGAATACTGATTACTATAGAACAGACAGAGATTGTGTTTTAGTAACAGAAACTTCTGATTGTGGAACAAATAACAGACCAGATATTAAAGATGGTTGGAACGCTGACTTCAGGCGCACAGATGTTAACTGTGATCCATATAAAGATGAGGATGGCAATGAAATTCCCTGTGGCTGGTCTGAAAAATATGTGACTCAGTCAGTATATGATAAGAGAAACGTACTTAACATTCATGTTGAGTACGAACCTTACAATAGAGGTGAATTATATCCAGTAGTAACCACAGAACCCACTGAGGTTTCTGAATCTGTGTATGACTGGTTGTATCTAGGCATAGAACAAAGTGCTAACCAGTCAGTTCAGTTAGAACAGGATAGAACTATTGTTGAGTTTGAAGATAATACTGAGGTTGATCCTTATTATATCTAAGCTTTAATTCTTCCTGGCACAAATCCCTCTGGGATTACTTCATTAGGACCAATGAATTTTTCTTCTGTATTATTGTTTACCCATTTCCATGCTTTGGATCCTGGTGTTCCGATCTTACTCCAGAATGAAAGGTTAGGTGGGTTGCGGAAGTAACGAATTTCGCCGGTTTCGTTGTGCTGATATCTACGTGTTCCTTTTGGCAAAGGCATGATTAATATTACGAATGTGTATGTATTTATAAATATACTTGACACCTAGGAGATACCTGTGGCAGATATAAATTCTGTGAAAATTAGTTCATTAACGACGATCACATTTGCTGAGCTAGATGCATTAGATCAGTTTGTTATTAATGACGTAGATGCAGGAGATATCACAACTAAGAAACTTCCTTTAGGTGGACTAATTGAATTTATTGAAAGTCAAGAATTAGTATTTAATAACGGCATCATTGTCAATGGCGAGATCAAACCTCCGGCTGGAGGAAATTTAAATATAGAAGTTGATAATATTCTTGTCAATAATAATTTACAGATAAGACCAGGGGCAACAGTAACTGGTCTATTACTTAATGAACATCTTGATGATGTAAACGTAAGCAATCCCAAAGACGGTGAGATCTTACAATGGGATAGTAGTAATGGTGAGTGGATTAATATAGAAGGTGAGTTCGGCATTGAGGAAGCTCCATTAGATGGACAAATTTATGCAAGACAGGACGGTCAGTGGGTAGATATTACTGACCTTCTAGAGAATGGTGGTGGCACACCACCACCAGAATTTGGATCTGTAACTATTCAAAGAATAACAACAGGTGGTATCTATCCTCAAATGCCGGAGTCATTCCGTGTAGTAATTGTAGGAGATTTTCCAGAAGATGTTACGTATAGATGGTTTGTTAGTGCACCAAACACTGATAAAGTTACAATAACAAACGGCGAAACTGATACTGTCACCATAGTATTTTCTGAGACCGGCACATATACAATTAATTGTGAACTGTCATCAGATATTGCAAGTAATAGTCCAGTAACTGCTTCAGTAACACTTAATGTATCGGAACAAGTAAACTATGTTCTCAAAGAAAATGGAGAAAAGATTGGTCTAGATGGTAAAAATGGATATTTGGTTCAAGATGAATCAGATGGTTCTACGCCACCAGAACCGGTAGAAAGAAAGATATTTAATATCGATGACATTGTAAGTAGATTTGATGCTTTAGGTGAGGATCCAAAATACACACAAGCTATTAGAAATGCAATTAATAGGTGGCATGAAGCAGTCAGAATCCCAGACGTTATTTGGGATGCAATGGAACAACAGACAGCTGCAGTTTATACAAATGGAGTTACAATACATGATGATGAAATTAGATGGGAGAGTGAAAATAATCCCCTCGTACCAGCGTTACAATTCTATAATGATAGTAGTGATGACGTAATTGCTTTTTGTGGTCCAGTTTTAAAATGGAATTATGGATCAAAAGGTCAAATAGTAGCAACTTTTGGAATGGGAATTAACAAAAGATTTGCTAGTAGAAGTGTAGAGTGGTGGTCTACAGTGTTAACACACGAACTAGGACACGCACTTGGTATTAATGGTGATTGGGGAACAGGTGCTGTTGATAGTGATACTGCAGTCATTGGATCTGAATATGTAAGCACACTTGACGGATTTAATTTACATCAGGCAGTAACACAAACTAGAATACCATTGGAAGTTGATGGAGAAAAGGGAACAGCTGGTGGCCACTGGGATGACAATAATAGATTAGGAATTCCTGCTTTTGGAAATGAGTTGATGACTGGATTTGCAAATCCAGATCCTAATTATGCAAAGATTACTTCTCTATCATTAGGTTGTTTGGAAGATTATAATTATGAGATCATCGGTGATCCAGAAGCAAATCCAATACTTACTAGAAGAAAGTTGAGTCGTTCAGGTCTTCCTAAATGTGGTGGATCACCGACTGTCATAACCAAAGATGCGGTATATAGTATACCAATAAACTGATATTTTTATAAATATAACTGACAACCATTACAAGGAAACATGGCAACTCAAAACCTGAGGATCCAGGTTCGTAGAGATACTAGCGAGAACTGGACATCTGCTAATCCAGTACTACTAGCTGGCGAATATGGATTCGAAACTAACAGTGGTAAATTAAAAATTGGTGATGGATCCACTTCTTGGGATGCTTTAGGTTATCTACCAGCTGGCGCTGGTGGAGATCTTAGCTTTGATGGTGAAACTGGAATGATCAGTTTCACTCAAAGAACTGATGAGGAAGTAACAGAACTAGCTCAAGGAGCTATCTCTGTAACAGAACCACTTACTTACGAAGATGGTGTAGTAGGTGCTGATGTATATTCTAAAGCTGAAGCTGATGCTGCTCTTCTAGTAGAAACTGAAAGAGCTATTGCTGCTGAAGGCGTTAACGCTGCTGCTATCGCTGCAGAAACAACAAGAGCTACTGAAGCTGAAGCTGGTCTCGGTGATCTCATTGCCGCTGAAGGCGAAGTAAGAGCTGATGCTGATACCGCTCTAAGTGATCGCCTTGACGTTCTCGAAGCTGATCCTACAACTAAGGATTATGTTGATCAGGCTGTTCTAGCTGAACAGACACAAAGAGAGAACGCTGATAATCAAGCTTCTGCAAGATTAGACGAACTAGAAAGAGATCACGTTTCAAGTGATCCTGTCAACGGTATTGCTGCTGAATTCACTGGTAACCTAACTGGTGACGTAACTGGTAACCTAACTGGTGACGTAGCTGGTGATGTAACTGGTAACCTAACTGGTGACGTAACTGGCAGTGTAACCGGTGATGTAACTGGCAACCTAACTGGTGACGTAACTGGTAGTGTAACCGGTGATGTAACTGGCAACCTAACTGGCGATGTAACTGGTTCTGTAACTGGTGATGTAACTGGCAACCTAACTGGTGACGTAACCGGTGATGTAACTGGTTCTGTAACTGGTTCTGTAACTGGCAACCTAACTGGTGACGTAACCGGTGATGTAACTGGTAACCTAACTGGTGACGTAACTGGTAACGTATCTGGTTCTGCTGGATATGTTTCTCTTGTTACATTTGATAGTGAGAATGGTGGTTCCCTACCAAATTCCAACGATGGAACAATTGCCGTTGATACTAAGTCATCTGGAGCTGCAGTATATCTACGTATTCCTGGTGCTTGGCTACCAATCAGCTGATATCAGATTGATATCTTATCCGGGGGGTCATATGACCCCCTTTTTTAATAAATACTTTTACGAATAAGAGGAAGACCCTTGGTAGAAGGAATCAGAATTAGGGAGCTACCTATTGCAACAGAGATTGTAGACACTGATGTAATAGTTATTGATTCTGTAGCTCAGGATGACCCCACTCTCACTGAAACAAGACAGATTTTATATCCTGATCTAGTCAAGCAACTTGAGCTAGATCTAGAAATCGAAGGTGGTGGTGGTGGAGTAGCAGACCCCACTGATGTAATCATTCTTCCTTACGATAATCCCCCAAGAGTTTTTCAAGTTACTCTAGGTGATAAGACAGAGAACAATAGATACTTCAAGGAGAACTCTCCTGGTGAGATTAGTGTCCAAGATAAGACCTACTATATTGATGGCATGGAAGCACCTTATATGATACTTACACCTGGTAGAACCTATAGATTCGAACTCAGTGAAGAAGTTGTCAATGAATTTCCCATGACAATTTTTGCTTTCCGTAATCGTGGTGACTTCAACAATCCTCTGACTGAAGAAGAGGGTCTCGTAGAGGGTGATGGCTTTGTAGAACTTACAATTAGAAGTAAGTATCGTAATTTTTATTATGACTGTAAGTTAGGTCAAGGATTTGGTGGTAATCAGTATGACTACATGGGCAATGGCATATTGAATCCCGATGGTGATGAAGACTTTAACAATCCTATTAATCCTGACAATCCTTGGCCATTAATTGAAGCATTGCAAGCTAGTGTAGGAACTATTGGTAATTCAATTGCGGAGTTTTCCCAATCAATAGCAAGTATCAATGACGATCTTCTCACTACTAATGTCAAATTAAATGAGATGAATAAAGAGTCTGATGATAATGATGAGCTTCATGCAGCAGAAATTATAAGAAACCATCAGGCAGTTATGGATTCTATTGCTAATCTTAAAGAACAACTTGAGCTTTCTGATTTACAACTCAATCAAAGGATTGATGATATGGGCGACGTCTTGGAATTGGAATGAAATAAATACTAAAGATAGTATAACCATATTATTATTCGCGGTGATTTGAAGAAACGCGTTTTTTCAGGAGGGCTTAATGGCCTCAATCAAGTTAAGCGAGTTACAGTCTCTATCATCTATTTCGGTAGATGATCTTCTGTTTATATCAGATTTAGATACTGGAACCTCAAAAAAGGCATCCTTTGCCGACTTACAAGCCAGCTTGGCTGTACAAAACTTTGGTGACTTTGATGCAAATCAGGAACTTGAACTTCAAGCCGGATTAGCAACAGGTATTTTATACGTTAAAGATTTACAAATCGGAGCATAATTTCAATGGGAATTTTAACCACACTCGGCGTTGACAATCTCTCTATCAGAGGTGCGGGTGGTGTTTATCATAGAATCAACAGATTCTTTGCTAGTCTAGAAGAGGCCAACGCCGCAATCACCACAGGTGATTTCACACCAGTAGCAGGAGTAGCAAACGCTGCTATTGTTCTTGGTCACGGTATCATGGTATATGATGAAGCCACTACTTCATTTACACCACTAGATACCGACACCCGTCAACTTATTGAAGACAAGATCACCGAACTTATCGGTGGTAGCCCTGAGGATCTCGATACTCTCAAAGAATTAGCAGAAGCTATCAATGAGAATCCAGATTACTTCCAGGGTGTTCAGACTCAACTAGACA
>Ga0098074_1001583_pt1 | contig 11346 bp, 11 predicted proteins | sample 32_taG_FD_75064 | JGI IMG/M metagenome (GOLD analysis project Ga0098074, IMG submission 75064) | Marine viral communities from the Gulf of Mexico - 32_GoM_OMZ_CsCl metaG | ecosystem: Environmental > Aquatic > Marine > Oceanic | place: Atlantic Ocean: Gulf of Mexico | collected 2015-07-12
CGCATCGAGAAGATGTGCCGCAAGGGCGAGCTGCGCGTCGACGGGGGCCGGGTGAAGGCCAATGCGCGGCTGGAGCCCGGGCAGGACGTGCGGATCCCGCCGCTGCCCGAGCCCGAGCCGCAGCAGGCCGTGCGCAAGACCCGCGTGACCGAGGCCGACGCGCGTTTCATCCGCTCCTGTGTGCTCTGGGAAGACGAGTGGATCATCGCGCTGAACAAGCCGCCGGGGCTGCCGGTGCAGGGCGGGTCCAAGCTGACCCGCCATGTCGACGCGCTGGCCGAGGGGCTGCGCGAGGGCGAGGGCGACAAGCCGCGGCTGGTGCACCGGCTGGACAAGGACACCTCGGGCCTGCTGCTGCTGGCGAAGACGCGCGAGGCGGCGGCGGCGCTGACCGAGAGCTTCCGGCACCGCAACACCCGCAAGATCTACTGGGCCGCCGTCGCCGGCGTGCCTTCGCCCCGGATGGGGACGATCAAGTACGGCCTCGTGAAGGCGCCGGGGCATGGTGCGGCCGGCGAGGGCGAGAAAATGATCTGCATCCATCCCGATGCGGTCGCCTCCACCCCCGGCGCCAAGCGGGCGACGACCGATTACGCGGTGCTCTCGGCGCTCGGGCGGCGGGCGTCCTGGTCTGCGCTGGTGCCGGTGACCGGGCGGACGCACCAGCTTCGCGCGCATATGGCCGAGCTCGGGCATCCGATCATCGGCGACGGGAAGTACGGCGGCTCGGGGCAGGAGAACCTGGGCGACGGCTGGGGTGCGCAACTGGGCGGGGAACTGAGCAAGAAGCTGCACCTGCACGCGCGCTCGCTGACGCTGGAGCATCCGTTCACCAAGAAGCCCCTGTCGCTGACGGCACCGCTGCCGGAGCACATGGAGCGGACCTGGAAAGAGGTCGGCTGGGCCGAGGACGACGTCCCCGAGGATCCCTTCGAGGAGGTCGAATGATGCAGCCGCGCCTCGTGATCTTCGATGTGGACGGGACGCTGTCGGACAGCCAGGGCCATATCCTTGCCGCGATGGCGGATGCCTTCGCCGTCGTCGGGCAGCCGCTGCCTTCGCGCGAGGTGGTGCTCTCCATCGTCGGCCTCTCGCTCGAGGTCGCCATTCCGCGGCTCGCACCGGAACTGAGCCCGGAGCAGCACGAGGCGATGGTCGCGGGCTACCGCGCCGGCTTCCGTTCACGTCGCGAGGCGGGGGGCGTGGCGGCGACGCCGCTCTACCCGGGCATCCGCGAGGCGGTCGAGGTGCTGGCGGCGCAGGAGCACACCGTTCTGGGCATCGCCACCGGCAAATCGATGCGCGGGCTCGAGGCGCTGCTCGACGGGCAGGGGCTCAGGCACCACTTCTTTACGCTGCAGGTGGCCGATCACCACCCGTCGAAGCCGCATCCCTCGATGCTGCTGACCGCGATGTCGGAGGCGGGGATCGGGCCGGAGCGCTCGGTGATGATCGGCGACACCAGTTTCGACATGGACATGGCCCGCGCGGCGGGCATGGCGGGGATCGCCGTCGGTTGGGGCTATCACCCGGCGACGGAACTCGGCGCCGCCACCCACCACGTCACCTCGGCGGCGGAGCTGCCCGGTGCCGTGGACCAGGTATTGGAGAGAGAGGCCACGGCATGAGCGAGTGGAAGGCGAAGCGGTTCTGGACGGGCGTCAACGTGGCCGAGGGCGAGGAGGGCTATACTGTCCTGCTCGATGCGCGCCCGGTGCGGACCCCTGCCAAGGCGCCGCTGATCCTGCCGACCCGCGCCATGGCCGAGGCGATCGCCGCCGAGTGGGAAGCGCAGGAGAAAGAGATCGACCCGACCTCGATGCCCGCCACTCGCGCCGCCAACTCCGCCATCGACAAGGTCGCCGTGCAGTTCGACGAGGTCGCCGACATGCTGTCGGCCTATGGCGACAGCGATCTGCTGTGCTACCGCGCCGAGACCCCGCAGGAGCTTGTCGACCGTCAGGCGGCCGCATGGGACCCGCTGCTCGACTGGGCGCACGAGACCTTCGGCGCGCGGCTCGAACCCCGGACCGGCATCATGCACGCTCCGCAATCGCCCGAGGCGCTGGCCCGGCTCGACGCCGCGCTGAGGCGCCAGACGCCGTTCCAGCTGGCCGCGTTCCACGACCTCGTGGCGCTGAGCGGCTCGCTGGTGATCGCGCTGGCGGCGGTGCATGACCATCTGCCGGCCGAGGATCTCTGGGCCCTGTCGCGGATCGACGAGCTCTGGCAGGAAGAGCAGTGGGGCCATGACGAAGAGGCCCATGAAACCGCCGAGATCAAGCGCGGATCATTTCTGGATGCGAAACGGTTCCACGATCTGACCCGGTAACGTTTCCGGATTGGCGACCCTGTGTCCGGCCCCACGGGCCCGGGACCGTCGCCATGCGCCGCTTTACGCGGCAGACAGTCTGCTTACCAAGGGGCAAGCACTTTGATCCGAAATTGATTTTGGTGATGACACCCTTGACCAATTCGGATGAATCCGACCACACTCCCCCATGCTGTGCGGGGGACCACTCCCTGCCGCAGATTTCGCTACCGTCCCGGGGCTGGGGCGGAGATAACCGCCAGTCATGATGGGCGGGACAATCAGGAAGAGGTAAAAATGAAAAAAACCGCAATTTTTGGAGCGCTGACAGTCGCGGGCCTGATGGCCGGCGCAGCTGGTGCCGCCACGCTCGACGACGTCAAGGCGCGCGGCAAGCTGAACTGCGGCGTTTCCACCGGTCTCGCCGGGTTCTCGAACCCCGACGCAAACGGCAAATGGGAAGGCTTCGACGTCGCGGTCTGCCGTGCCGTGGCTGCAGCCGTCCTGGGTGACAGCGAAGCCGTCGAATTCGTGCCGACCACCGGCAAGACCCGCTTCACCGCTCTTGCTTCGGGCGAGATCGACATGCTGGCCCGGAACACCACCTGGACCCTGTCGCGCGACGCGGACCTGAAGTTCACCTTCGTCGGCGTGAACTACTACGACGGCCAGGGCTTCATGGTGCCCAAGGCGCTCGGCGTGTCCTCGGCCAAGGAACTCGACGGCGCGACCGTCTGCATCCAGACCGGCACCACCACCGAGCTCAACCTCGCGGACTTCTTCCGCAAGAACAACATGAACTACGAGCCCGTGCCGATCGAGACCAACGCCGAAGCGCAGCAGCAGTACCTTGCCGGTGCCTGCGACGTCTACACGACGGACGCCTCGGGCCTGGCCTCCACCCGCGCGACCTTCGAGGATCCCTCGGCGCACGCCGTGCTGCCCGAGATCATCTCGAAAGAGCCGCTCGGGCCGCTCGTTCGCCACGGCGATGACGCCTGGGCCGACATCACGCGCTGGACCCTCAACGCGCTGATTGCCGCTGAAGAAATGGGCATCACCTCGGCCAACGTCGGCGAGATGGCCGGTGCCGCGGGTGACAACCCCGAGATCAACCGCCTGCTCGGCACCGAAGGCAACCTGGGCGAAATGCTCGGCCTGCCCGCCGACTGGGCCGTCAAGGCGATCTCGGCTGGTGGCAACTACGGCGAGATCTTCGAAGCAACCATCGGCGAGAGCACCCCGATCGGCCTCGCACGCGGTCTGAACGCACAGTGGACCGATGGCGGCCTGATCTACACGCCGCCGTTCCGCTAAGAAAACCGGCAAGGGCGCGGATAACCTCCGCGCCCTTCGCCTTTCACTGGACCCGGGGGCACGACCGGGCGGTAATGATCCGGCCACTGGCGCATGAAGACGCCGCATCACAAGGCCGGAACAACGGGGAACACCAGAAATGGCTACAATAACCGACCCACCGTCGGAGTCGTTCAAGATTTCAATGCTGATCTACGATACGCGGTATCGTTCGATCACCTTCCAGGTCATAGCTCTCATCCTGTTTCTCACGCTGATCGGCTGGCTGATCAGCAACACGGCGCAGAACCTGCAGGACCTTGGCAAGGAGCCGTCCTTCGGCTTCATGAACCAGCCTGCCGGCTATGACATCAACCAGACGCTGATCCCCTATACCTCGCAGGACACCCACCTGCGCGCGGCCTTCGTGGGGATCCTCAACACCCTGCTCGTGGCCTTCCTCGGATGTGTCACTGCCACGATCATCGGCGTCTTCGTCGGCGTGCTGCGCCTGTCGGGCAACTGGCTCGTCGCGCGACTGATGACGGTCTATGTCGAGATGTTCCGCAACGTACCGGTCCTGATGTGGATCGTGCTCTGCATGGCCATCCTGATCGAGAGCCTGCCGGCCCCGAGCGCCTTCCGCGGCGAGAACCCCGATGCGACCATGTCGTTCTTCGACACGATCGCGATAACCAACCGGGGGATCTATGTCCCCGCGGTCGAATTCTCGCGCGGGCTGCCTGCGCTGCCGGTCGGCAATGCCTTCAACATCAGCCTGAACTTCATGGTGGCGCTGGTCGTCTTCCTCGGCGGGCTCTGGCTGTCGAGCCTGATCCGCAAGCGGGCCGACGTGATCCAGAACCAGACCGGGGCGCGGCCCCGGACCTGGCACCTGCGCGCGGGCGTGGTGTTCATCCCGCTGATCGCGCTGCTGACGATCCTCGGGTTCAATCTGTCCTACCCGGAGCTGAAGGGCTTCAACTTCGGCGGCGGGACCTACATGCGGAACTCGCTGATCGCGCTCTGGCTGGCCCTGTCGCTCTACACCGCGGCCTTCATCGCCGAGAACGTGCGCGCCGGGATCATGGCGATCTCCTCCGGTCAGACCGAGGCCGCATCGGCGCTCGGCCTCCGGCCGCGCCGGGTGATGAGCCTGGTGATCCTGCCACAGGCGCTGCGAGTGATCATTCCGCCGCTGATCTCGCAATACCTCAACCTGACCAAGAACTCCTCGCTCGCCATCGCCGTGGGTTACATGGACATCACCGGCACTCTGATGGGGATCACCCTGAACCAGACCGGGCGCGAGCTCGAGACGGTCCTGCTGGGGATGCTGGTCTATCTCACCATCTCGCTGATCATCTCGGCCGTGATGAACCTCTACAACGCGCGCGTCGCACTGGTGGAGCGGTAAGATGTCGAACACACATGCAGATACCGTCCTCTTCGTCCGTGACACGATGCTGCCCCAGCAGGAGCCGCCGTCCACTTCGGTGGGCGTCGTCGGCTGGGGCCGCGAGAACCTGTTCTCGGGCTGGTTCAACACCCTGCTGACGGTCCTGTCACTGGCCTTCATCCTGTTCCTGGCCTACGAGATCCTGCCCTGGTTCTTCTCGCCGACCTGGAACGCCACGTCGCTGACCGAATGCCGCGAGATCCTCGCCGGGCAGGAGGGTGCCTGCTGGGGCGTGATCCGCGAACGCTGGCCCCAGCTGCTGTTCGGGTTCTACCCGTCCAATCTCTACTGGCGTCCCGTGCTCGCCCTGGTGCTGCTGTTCGTGGCGCTCGGGCCGGTACTCTTCTCCGATTTCGTGTCGCCCAAGCTGCTGCCCTTCACCGCGATCTACCCCTTCCTCGGCGCATGGCTGCTCTGGGGCGGGTCGATCTGGACCCCGGTGATGGCGGCGCTCGGCTTCGTCGTGGGCTACCTGGTCTTCATCATCGTTCAGAAGTTCCTGGTCCCGGGCCTCGCCTTCATCGTCGCGGTGCTGGCGACGGTGGTCTGGTGGCTGGTGATCACCCCGGCCCTGATTCCGATTCTGGCCGAATACCTCCCGATCCGGCTTGAGGGGGTGCAATCCCGGCAATTCGGCGGCTTCATGCTGTCGATCACCATCGGCGTGACGGCGATCCTGGTTTCGCTGCCGATCGGCATCCTGCTGGCGCTCGGCCGCCGGTCGGACCTGCCGCTGGTGAAATACCTCTGCGTGGGCTTCATCGAGTTCATCCGGGGCGTGCCGCTGATCACGCTCCTGTTCGTGGCCTCGACGCTGCTCAACATCTTCATGCCGCCGGGCACCAACTTCGACATCATCCTGCGGGTGATGATCATGATGACCCTCTTCTCCTCCGCCTATATGGCCGAGGTGATCCGGGGCGGCCTCGCCGCCCTGCCGAAGGGGCAGTACGAGGGGGCCGATTCACTGGGCCTCGACTACTGGCAGTCGCAGCGGCTGATCATCATGCCGCAGGCGCTGAAGATCTCGATCCCCGGCATCGTCTCCACCTTCATCGGCGTCTTCAAGGACACCACCCTGGTCTCGATCATCTCGCTGTTCGACCCGCTGGGGCTGGCCAACGCGATCCGCGCCGACTCGGCCTGGAACGGCATCTACTGGGAGCTCTTCATCTTCATCGGCGCCGTCTTCTTCATCTTCTGTTTCTCCATGTCCCGCTACTCGATGTATCTGGAGCGCAAGCTTCAGACCGGGCACCGCTAAGAGGTATCCACCAATGACCGACACAGCCTTTGACACGTTGCCCGAAATCGACCGTTCCGCGATGAAGGTGAGCGACGAGGTCGCCATCGACATCGTGAACATGAACAAGTGGTACGGCACCTTCCACGTGCTCCGGGACATCAACCTGACGGTGAACCGGGGCGAGCGGATCGTCATTGCCGGGCCCTCGGGCTCGGGCAAGTCCACGCTGATCCGCTGCATCAACCGGCTCGAGGAGCACCAGGCCGGCAAGATCGTGGTCGACGGGACCGAGCTGACCTCGGACCTGAAGAACATCGACAAGATCCGGTCGGAGGTGGGGATGTGCTTCCAGCACTTCAACCTATTCCCGCACCTCACGATCCTCGAGAACTGCACCCTCGCGCCGATCTGGGTCCGCAAGGTCCCGAAGAAGGAGGCCGAGGAGACCGCGATGCACTTCCTCGAGAAGGTGAAGATCCCCGAGCAGGCCAGCAAGTATCCCGGACAGCTCTCGGGCGGTCAGCAGCAGCGGGTGGCCATCGCGCGCTCGCTGTGCATGAAGCCGCGGATCATGCTCTTCGACGAGCCGACCTCGGCGCTCGACCCCGAGATGATCAAGGAGGTGCTCGACACCATGATCGAGCTCGCGCAGGAAGGCATGACCATGCTCTGCGTGACCCACGAGATGGGCTTTGCCCGCCAGGTCGCCAACCGCGTGATCTTCATGGACCAGGGGCAGATCGTCGAGCAGAACGAACCGGAAGAGTTCTTCAACAACCCGCGGTCGGAACGCACCAAGCTGTTCCTGTCGCAGATCCTCGGACACTGAGGGACAGGACGTTCCGGTCTCGGGGAGGAAGCCGGAGCGTGGACGAGGAGAGACCCCCGCCGGTTGGCAGACCGGCGGGGGTTTTCCGTTCAGTCGCCGGTGAGTTCGCGTGGGGTGATGAAGTTGATCAGCCTCGCCGTGCCGAACTGGGCCTGCGACCAGTCCTCGATATCAAAATCGGCGACCATGGTCGCGCCGGTGGGGTAGTCGGAGAAGCGGCCATGCGGCGGCGGACTCTGCACCAGCTGGGTCGCCAGTTCGCCGATCCCGGGATTGTGGCCGATCATCGCCACGCACTCGCCCTTGGCGGCCTGAAGCTGGGCCAGCATCAGCTCGGGCCCAGCGTGGTAAAGCGCCGAGAGGTACTCGACCTCGGCATCGAGCGCGAGCAGCGCGCAGGTCTCGCGCGTGCGGGCGGCGGTCGAGCAGAGGATGCGGTCGGGCTCGTAGCCGGTCTCGCGCAGCCAGGTGCCGATGGCGATCGCGGATCGGTGGCCGCGCCGGTTCAACGGGCGGTCGTGGTCCAGCATGCCGGGGTCCGCCCAGCTCGACTTCGCGTGTCGGATGAGGATCAGGCGCTTCGTCATAGAGTGTCGTTTCGTCTAAATGAACTGGGCCATGTGATAGGCGGAATGCGCGGCGACCCTGCCATGCGTCCGGCCCGCCGGGCAAGCGGTTCTGACGCCGCAGCCCCCGGTCATGCAGCCTGCGCCATCCGGGCGGGCGAGGAAGTTCTTGCACGCGGCGGTGTCGTAACCTGTCGCGGTGAGCGCATCGACCGTGCAGGCGGTGCGGCAGGGCTTGGTCGCGCAGGTGTCGCAGGGGCTCGGGGGCGACGGCGGGAGGTCCAACGTGCGGGGCAGCGCAAGCGCGCCCCGGAACGACACCCAGAGCCCGGCGTCGCGGTGCACCAGCAGTGTAACCGGAGACTTGTGCACCCAGCCGCTCTCCAGCGCCCAGCGGATGAACGGCAGGAAGGGCGGGCCTCCGAAGGGGTAGAGCGGGGTCGCGCCGAAGCTCGCGGCAAGGCCCCCGACGACGCGTTGCGACCAGCGATCGACCGGATTGGCCGCGCCGTCCCGCCATTCAGGGCTCGCGGTCAGGCTGTCCCAGTAGCCGGGTTCACCGGGGCCGAGCAGGAGGAGGGTCCGCGTGCCGGGCGGCAGGTGCGGGTCGCCCTGCGTGTGCAGGGCCGCGAAGATGTCGAGCTGGCGGGCACGGGCGGCCGCGGCGATCTTTGCATAGGTCATTTGCGAAACGGCAGCATCAGGCTCCACCCCAGCCGGGCCGGTCTGTCGTCCTGCCAGTCGAGGCCGAGCACCATGCCGTCATGTCCGCCCTTCGGCTGCGGCGTGTAGGTGCCGAAGAGGTGGTCCCAGAGCGAAAGCGTGAAGCCGAAGTTGGTGTCGTGCTCGGCCCGGTCCGTCGAGTGGTGGACCCGGTGCATGTCCGGCGTCACGAGGATCCGGCGGAGCCAGCGGTCGGTCCGCTTCGGCAGCGCGATGTTGGCGTGGTTGAACATGGCGCAGCCGTTCAACGCCACCTCGAAGAGTAGCACGGCAAGGGCAGGGGCCCCGAGCGCGTAGATCACCGCGATCTTCCAGAGCATCGACAGCCCGATCTCGAGCGGGTGGAAGCGGATCGCGGTGGTGACATCCATGTCCCGGTCGGCATGGTGAACCCGGTGCAGCCGCCAGAGCAGCGGCATCTTGTGGGTCGCCCAGTGCTGCACCCAGATCGCGAAATCGAGCGCGGCGAAGGCCAGCAGCCCCTCGACCCAGCCGGGCCAGCCGGTGAGGTTGAAGAGCCCCCAGCCCTGCACCTGCGCATCGAGCGCCGCGCCGACCGAGAGCACCGGCAGCGCCACCGCCATCAGCCGCAGGAGCACTGCGTCGGACAGGGAGATCGCCCAGTTGGTCCCCCAGCGACGCCACTGGCGCTCCACCCGCTCACGGCGGGGGCGCCAGGCCTCGGCCAGCGCGAAGAGCGCGAAGAGGCCGAGGAAGGCGGTCAGGCGGATGAGCGTCTCGTGTTCCATCCCTCCATGGATGGACGCGGACGCGGTGCTTGGCAATGCGGCGCGTCAGCCCTTGCGGATGATCGACCCGGCGCCGTGCTCGGTGAAGAGCTCGAGCAGCGTCGCGTTCGGCGCCCGCCCGTCGAGGATCACCGCCGCGCGGACCCCGCCCTCGATCGCCATCAGGGCGGTCTCGGTCTTGGGGATCATGCCGCCGGCGATGGTGCCGTCGGCGGTCCACTCGCGGATCTGGGTGGCGGTGAGCTCGGTCACCACCTCGCCTTCCGCGTTCTTGACCCCGGCCACGTCGGTCAGCAGCAGCAGCCGGTCGGCCTTGAGCGCGGCGGCGATGGCGCCGGCTGCGGTGTCGCCGTTCACGTTGAAGGTCTCGCCCTTGCGGCCCATGCCGAGGGGGGCGATCACGGGGATGATGTCGGCCGCGAACATCGCGTGCAGGATCGTCGTGTCGCATTCGACCGGCGTTCCGACGAGGCCCAGCGAGGGATCCGTCATCTCGCAGATCATCAGGTTCGCGTCCTTGCCCGACAGCCCGACGCCCTTGCCGCCCTGCGACGAGATCGCCTGCACGATCCGCTTGTTCACCCGGCCGGAAAGCACCATCTCGACCACCTCGACGGTGGCCTCGTCGGTGACCCGCTTGCCGTTCACGAATTCCGACTTGATGTCCAGCTTGTCGAGCATCTCGTTGATCATCGGCCCGCCGCCGTGGACGATCACCGGGTTCACCCCGACCTGTCGCATCAGGACGATGTCGCGGGCGAAGGTCTCCATCGCCTCGTCGTCGCCCATGGCGTGACCGCCGAACTTCACGACGACGATGGCGCCTTCATAGCGCTGAAGATAGGGCAGGGCCTGGCTGAGGGTCCGGGCGGTGGCGATCCAGTCGCGGTTCATGGCGGTCTGTTTTCTCATGAGATCATCCGTGGTTTGCCGATTTGATACGGCGCGACGCCGCCGTTTCCAACCCCTTAGACCTTAGTCCGAAACACCACACGGGGAATTCCGCGCATCACGGAGATGTGGATTGCACGACAATTCAGGGACTTCCGGCCCGCCGATCCGCCACACAACCGCTTTGAAACAAAAATCACGGCCAATGACGCACCCGCGAGGCGGGTGTGGCGCAATTCCGCCACACCCGGCGGAGAGGGCTGCATATCCGAAACCGAAAGCATACCTCCCCGTTGTGGACATGACGCCGCCGGGACCAACCCGCGGCGCTGAATTGAAGACCCGGAACCGGAGCCACTCCGGACGGGCACAACGAGGGCAGCAGGCCCGTAAGAAGGAGACACAACATGTTCCGCATCATCGCTTCCGCCGCAGCCGCGGCCGCCGCAGGCAGCCTCATCGCGGCACCGGCATTCGCAGGCAGCCTGGCAGAGCCGACCGTCGAACCGGCGCCGATCGCTCCGGCACCGATCGTCATGCAATCCTCCGACTGGACCGGCGGCTTCGGCGGTGTCCAGCTTGGCTACGGCGACTTCGACCTGGGCGGCGCCTCGGACGACGGCGTCGTCTACGGCGGTCAACTCGGTTACGACTACGACTTCGGCAACTTCGTGCTCGGTGGTGAATTCGACTACACCGGCGCGGACGTCAGCATCGGCACCACCAGCGTCGACAGCCTGATGCGCGTGAAGGCCCGCCTCGGCTACGACATGGGCAACACGCTGGTCTACGGTGTCGCGGGTGGCGCACGGGCCGACACGGCCATCGGTGACGACACCGGCTGGGTCGCCGGTCTGGGCGCCGAATACAAGGTGATGGAGAACGTCTCGATCGGTGGTGAATACCTCTACCACAAGTTCGACGACTTCAATGGCAGCGGCAGCGACCTGTCCGGGAACACCTTCTCGGCCAAGGTGAACTACCGCTTCTGATCGTCAGCCGACCCCTGTCGGCATGATCACGCCGGGCCCCGCGCGAATTTTCGCAATGCGGGGCCCGGCCTCGTTAAGGAACTGGTAGCCCGAAACGTGCGTTGATGGCACGATACTCCCAATATGGGCGAACACGTGGCACGGTTTCTCTACATGTTGATCCTCGGTGGCATGGCGCTTGTGGCCATGCCCTCTTCCGGATCGGCGGATCCTCTCGGATCGCGCGGATGGTCCGGAACCTATATCGGCGGCAATCTGGATTTCCGGCGCGGTGTCCCGATCGA
>Ga0098074_1001590_pt1 | contig 11297 bp, 17 predicted proteins | sample 32_taG_FD_75064 | JGI IMG/M metagenome (GOLD analysis project Ga0098074, IMG submission 75064) | Marine viral communities from the Gulf of Mexico - 32_GoM_OMZ_CsCl metaG | ecosystem: Environmental > Aquatic > Marine > Oceanic | place: Atlantic Ocean: Gulf of Mexico | collected 2015-07-12
GTTTGTGCTGTTGATTCTAGTATGTTTGAAGTAAATGTTACTGTAGTATTCAAAACCTGGAACTCAACAGTTTCAGTTACACAATTAAGTTCACCTATAGAATTAAATTCCCATACTTTTAATGGAGTACTTGAAGTTACAGTTACTAAATTACCATTAACTTCTACTTCATAATCTCCTTCAAAATCAATCCATTTTCCTTCTTTTTCACAAACAAAATGACCTTTATATCCTGAATTAGGAACATATTTACATTCTTCTGGTACTTCAATCTCTATAGATGTTCTTGCTTTATCATATTCAAAACTAAAAATATATCTATCTCTAAGTTTTTGGTAATCTGCTTTAGTTGAAGCTGTTAAAGATTTAACATAAGTATTGTCAAATTGTAATCTATCTTCTGTTTTAATTACCTCAAAAGGCAAGATTTCATTTTTAGTATGGCCATCACATACTTTGCAAGTTGCATTAATAGTACCAGAAAGATTTGACAGGTCTGAAGAATCTGTGATGGTATGGCTATTCAGACCTGTCAGAGTGGTGTTTGAATAGTTGAACAAAACTATTCCATTTTGTGATAGATTGTAATAATAAGAGTATAAGTTATCATCTGAAAGGCCAATACTAGGTGTAAAATTGCCTGCTGTTACAGTTGCATTAGTATCAGAAGGCAAAGTCCAAGTTATTGTTGGGTCAGCAGGGTCAACTAAAATAGTTATTAATCCTGTATTCTCTTCTGTAACTGAAGTATTACAACTTATATTGTACTGCCAAAACCCAGTAGTTAGTGATTTAGAAAAGTTAACAGCTATATTATTTGCAGCAGAATAGGATTTACTTTCATTTTCTGTTCCATTAATAATTAATCTACAACTAACAGCAGCAGAAGCATTCATAGTTAAATTAAAACTCATTGGTTGTGAATTAGTTCCAAAACCAGTATCATTAACAGGATTAGAAGTAGAAAGATTTACTTGGTCTCCTGATTGTACAATATAAGGATTAAAACCTGAGTATAACTCAGCTATTTCATCAGCTCCTAAAGTTCTATTATAAATTGCTACTTCATCCATATCTCCATCATAATTTTCTGTAGTTAAATCAAAACCATTTGCTCCAAGATAAATTCCTTTATTACTTGTTTGTAATGCTGCAATAGAAGTATTTGTACCAATAATAGAACCATTTACATATAATGCAATTAAAGAAGTGTTATAAGTAGCACAAGTATGATACCATTTTCCTGTTGCAACAGGTGTTGTTAGTATTCCACTCCTATCAGTCCATTCAAGTAATGCTCCATCAAATCTTAAATCAACTCTTCCAACATCATCATCTTCTTTAAATAAATGTCTAATAGCAACAGAATCTGTATTAAACCACATACAAATACTTCTTGCTTGAGTTGTACTTGCAAATAATCCTGAAGCATCAGCTGCAACTCTAACATAAGTATTTGCATTTCCATCAAAATCAAATCCTTCTGCAAGTACTCCTGCAATACCTGTTGTTACACCTCCATTAGTTGTACCATTAAATTGAATATAACCTGAAACATCTATTGGATTACTTCCTGATAAATCTGAATCATTCAAACTGTAGTAAACCCTTGCATCATCAGTTGTTGCATTTACAGCAATAGCTAATAAAACAAATACTGGAATTAAAATTATTGTTTTTTTCATAATTGTGCAGCCTGGTAATTTTTATACATAACAATTGCTAATAAAGTTCCTATAATTCCAACTATAAAAGGAAGATAACTCATAATATGTGATGTGAATGTTAACTGGTTTGCAACAGCAACTAAATCAGTTTGAGAAGCCATTTCATTATATATATTTGCAAATATTGCACTAAAAAATATAATCATTGCTAATAATATTATATAAAATACAAAAAATATTGGATGTATTCTAACTAAAGCTGCCAATATAAATGCTGCAATACTCATTCCAATCATCATAAATAAAAAACTATTGTCTAAAGTTACAGGAAAGGTTCTTAATACTCTGGTAGAAGCTTGTCTTGCTTCAGTTGAACCATTTAAATCAGATATTACATTTGAATCTTGAATTTCAGTATTGATTTCATCATATATTTTAAAAACTAAGAGGATTGTAACTGCAAAAGTTAATAAAGTAATTAAAATAAATATTAAGTCCAATGCTGAAGCTTTTTTATTCATATAAACCTCCTATTTATTTTCTTCATTATTCTATCTGAAGGTGAATCTGATAACTCAGGATTCAATTTCCTTTTGATGTCAACTTCTTCTAAAATATCTTTAATAATCATACTTCTTCTCCTGTCTGTGATTTTTCTTCCACCTAACATATCTCTAATCTTATTCCAAGACTCCTTATCAACATTAACATTACTTTTACTCATTCATTCATCCTCTTCTTGAATTTTCCTTCTCTTAAAAAATTCAATGTTTTTAACATAAAATCAAATAATATGAAAAACATAAATAAGTATGAAGCCCAACTAATTAGCCACATAAATGTGAATATATCTGAAGTTAAAGGTATATTTGCTTCAGCAGATATTGTTGCAACTATTGCTGATGTAAAAGTTGTTAGCCAAGCTGCTAATAACCAAATGCACCTCTTTAATGTTTCATTTAGTAAATAATGCTTAGAAAATTCAATTTTAAAAGGTAGAAGTAACATAAAGAAGATTACTGATAAACAAAATAACAAGATTACTATTCCTGCTGTTGTATCTCTTGATGAATCATCTTCTCCATCAAGAGTTATCTCATATCTATCTGCTCTAAAACCACCTCTGCTAGAATCATTACAAAAAATAATATATGAACCTTCTCCTAAATTACTCATTACAGATTCATTTACTTCAAAGTCCCAATCAAATGGTTCATCAAATTCCATATCTGATTTAGCTATATGTGAACCAAATTCATTATAAATATGTATTCTACAAGAAGTAGTTGTATTTGTTAAAGGGTAACCTGAACCATTAAAAACGTGTACGTGATATTTGTAGTCTTGTCCAGCTTCAAAATACATATTTGAAGGAGTTTCAATAGTGAAAATAGTAGAAGAAGTTGAAGTTACTTCTTGAGCTGGAGGTTGAGCAATTACAAAACTAACCAAAAGTAAAAATACCATAACCCAAATTAATTTCTTCACCATAGTTTACTAAACATACCTTTTTTTTCTTCTTGTTGATTAGCTACAGTACTTGCTTCAATATTTTTGTAGATTGTACTATCAACTTTCTTATTCCAACCATTAATTGCTCTAAAGATACCTGATTTTATAGTATTCTTGAACATTCTAACAATCAAATCATAATTTTTAAAATCTATTTGATACCTGTCAAAGTTATCAGACATCCCATCAGCTAAATCATTTGAAGTGTTCTTTAAATCTTCTAGTATCTGAACTTCACTAAAATTAGTATTAATCATATTTCTACTAAGATAAGGAGTAGTTTGAGGTATAATAACTTCATAAATAAAAGTATCATTACACATTGGTTCTGATACTTTTTCATATTTATCTTCTATTTTTTGAAAACCTTTAAGAGTCATTATAAGTTTAATCTGTTCATCATCTAAATCTTGCTGCCACTTCAACAAATCTGATTTAGATTCTTGTTGACCTAGTTCCATAGCTTCTGCATTAGGGTCTGTACCAACAGCTAAGGTGTTTTGTTCTCTAGCAAAAGCATTCTGCCTATTCTCAGCTGCTATTTGTAGTTTCTCTTCTTTATTTCCACCTAAGGGATTTAATATTTTATCAAACATTATTTCTTCCTCTTTTTGTATTTAGGTAGTGTTTTTATTACACCAAAACCAACTGTTGCTGTTGTTGCTATTGGAATAAAGCTTGATACAGTTCCAAAAGATTGTCCTAGACCTACACCAACACTAGCAGGAACTCCAGGCATAGAAGCAGCTCTTCCTGCTATTGCAGCACCAACAGGTAACACAACTCCTGTTTTAGTTAAACTAATTGAGGTATTAGTTAACATATCAATTGCGTTCTTTTTTCTTTTAGCCATTTTTCTCCTCCTCAAACCATTTCTCAGTTCCTTTTAACTTATTTTCTTTTAAAACTTTGAGTATTAGAATGATTGTTTCTTCATTTTCCTCAAACCTTTTTCCTGTTTCATAATCCAATTTACATCACCTTTAATGGTATTTTTCTTATCTCAAATCCTGTTAAGGGTCTTATGGTTTTGCCCTTTATTAAGTTTGCTGTTGCAATAACTGAAGGAGCAAACTTCAATTTTCTTTTTGGAACTCCAATCTTTAATTTTCTATCAAATACTTTAAGCTTTGGAATTTCTATTAATGGGAATTTTGTAATTATTGGTGTTTTTGTTGGAACTAAAGGAGGCCTTCTTATTATTCCTCTACCAGGAGGAAACTTAATAATTTCAGGAAGTGATGGTGTAATTAATTTTAAATCCAATCTAGTTATTTGTCTAGTTGTAATTGTTGTAACAGGAGTTACTATTGTTCTTAAAGGTGTTTTTTGAGCTTGTAATGGTTTAATTTCTTGAGTTGGTATTTGAAATGTTTTTAGTCTTGATATTTGTATAGTTGGAAAATCTAATCTACTAATGGATTTAATCTTTAGTTTAGGAATTATTGTAGTTGCAGCAGCAAGATTAACAGCACTCAAACCTATTAAAGACGTTGTACTTATTAGTGGAGTTTTTATTGTTTTTAACTCAGGAACTTTAAATTTTGTTGGTATTTTTAATAAATCTTGTTCAAAAGAACCTTTAGGGAATGTTACTTGTGGTTTTTGCCTTGTTACTTGTTGGAATATTGGAAATTTCCTTGAAAATCCTTTAAAGAATATCTTTGTACTTAATTTAACTTTGCCTTCTACAACTTTAGAAGGAAAAACTATTGCTTTTATACCTTGTCTTTTAACAGTTATTGGTTTTCCAAAGAAAGAACTTAATTTTGTTTGTTTTCCTGTTTGAATGTTAAATCTTTTTAATGTTAACTTTAATGTTTGGTCTGAAGTTCTAATTGTACCTATTTTTTGAGGAGCTTTAAACTGTTTTGCAAAAGTTAATTGTGTTTCCCTAGGTATTCTTCCTGTACCAAGCTTTACTTTCTCTAATCCAGTTAAAACATCAAATTTACTTGGTTTTAATTGTAATTGTCTTCCTTTTAATACAGCACCAGTTCCTCTTTCTATAATTGGTAGTCCTTTTGGTTTAATAGTAACTTCTTTAATTCTAACTATGCCTTCTTTAGTTCTAAAAACAAGTAACTCTTTCTTTTTTAATCCAACATCAAATTTTGTTGGTTTATATGGTTTTCCTGTTCTTCCAGTTACTTCTAACCTTGCTAATCTTTTAGCAGAAACTTGTACTCCTGCTTTTGCACCTAAACCAAAAAAAGTTAATTCACCTATTGTTTCTCCTACTAACTTAGCCCTTTTTTCTTTAGGAGTAGTTATAAATTCATATGTTTTTCCTGCTGCAAATAAAGTTCCTGCACCAATACCTAATGCTTTAGTTGTTGTTCTACCTAGTTTTGCTGCTTGTATTCCTTTTGAAGCTCCTGCTGCTGTTATAAATGATAAACTTGTTGAGATTGGTTTCCTAAGTGATATAGTTGATGCTGCAATAGATGCTTCAACAAATGGTTTAGCTTTAGGAAACTTTTCTACAAAAAATTTTTCTTGTATATCTAATGTTTGAAATACTGTTTTTCCTAAGGCTGTTTTTGATATTGCTTTTGATGTTCTTATGTTAGATACTCTAACAACTTCAGATGTTACAGGAAAATTAGAAGTAATTTCTTTAACAACATCTTTAATTCCAACTTGACCTGGTTTTAATTCCTTTAATCTTGTTTCAGCTAATGTTGGTGGAGGTGGTCTTATTACTCCTGAACCTTTTACAATAAATTCTTTCCCTGCTGCTAAAGAAACAGGCCTTATTGTTGTTGTTCTTGCTATTGAACCTTTTTCTGCACCAAAAGGAGCTATAAATCTTTGTCTTTGTTCTATTTTTCCAACTGTAAAACCAGTTTCAGGGTCAACAAATACTTCTTTTGTTTCTAATGTAAATCCTGTTGTTAAATTAGTTGGTAATTGTTGTTTTGTTGCTTCAAGTTGTTGTGTTTCTTGTTTTGGCGTTGCTTTAAGAGGAGTTCTAACTTCTCTTTGTCTTATTCTAGATTCTCTTATTTCTCTTCTAACTATTTTTGCTTCTCTTTCAGCTAAGTTTTCAGAAAAACCTTGAAATTCAGAAGGAGTAAATGTTTTAACTGTTTGCCAGTCACCTCTATCAAATCTTTGTTGTTCATAATTGCCAGTTTTAGGATTAAAAATGATTCTTCCAGAACCAGGAGCAGAAGGTCTGATAAATACACCAGGTGAAACTTCTCTTAAACTAAACTTAGTTAAAACCAATATCTATACCTCATATATTTTTTATATATAGGGTATATGATTCTGATATATTTAATACTTTCTGTTATTTAGCATATATTTAAAGAAAAATATATAAATAAGCAAAAAAATATATGTTTATATGAGTGAAGACTCCAATGAAGAATCCTGGAATATGGGTAAGGCTTTTTTACAAAGATTAGATTATTTATTAACTTCTTGTTTGTTTTTTAGAGTAAATAAAAGAGGTTTAAGCTATTATTCTTCAATAGAAGGCATTCATATTGAAATTTTTTCAAAATTAAAAGGTGAAGAAATTAAATATGGATTAGAATATTATAGTAGAGCAAGAAATATGAAAAATATTGCTATAAAAAACAATAAACAATTAGATTTTGATATTCTTTTAGAATGGGAGTTATTTCTTAGAGGAATTTTAGAAAAAAGAGGTATGTTAACACCAAGAAAGGAGGATTCTGGATTATGAGAGTTACAAAAAAAGAAATACCTATGGAAAATAAGTTAATTGAAAAATTAGATTTATGTATTAAAAGAATAACACAAGATAGTCCTAAATTAGACGCTGTTTTAAGTTTAGATGGGTATGAAGGATATGGAAAAACAACTTTAAGCATTGCTTGTGCATATTATGTTAGTCAAAAAACTAATAGACCCTTTTCTGAGAAAAATGTTTTCTTTAACGTAGAAGATTTAGTTAAATTTGCACAAAATAATAAAGAACAAATTATAATATGGGATGAAGCAGCACTTGGTGGTCTTTCTTCTGAATGGTGGAAAGATAGTCAAGTTAATTTAACTAAATTGTTGATGACTTGTAGAAAATTAAGGCATTTTATCTTAATAAACATTCCTAAAATATTTAAATTAAATGAATACATTGCATTAGATAGATCTTTAGGTTTAATTCACGTTTATGCAAGGAATGATGTTCAATTAGGTAGATTTGTATACTTTAATAGGGATTATAAAGAGAAATTATATGAATATTATAAGAAAAAAAGAATGAGAAATTATACAAACTATACATTTAGGGGATCTTTCCCTGATGTGTTAAATCCTAATAGAGATTATAACATACTTGACATATTTAATGCTAATTCATATGATGAAGAGAAAACTAAAGCAATACAAAGTATTGGAAAGAAGAAAAAGCCTGAAAGTGTTTTATCTAAAAGACAAAAAATACATTTATGTAAAGCTTTTAGATTAATTAAAGAAAAATTAGGTTGGACTGATGAGCAAATTGGGAATTTCTTTAGTATGAGTAGAAGAAATGTAAATTCATATAGAAATGAGGATATTGGAAGGCATAATGGCGCGGAATAACTATAAAGGAGTAGATATTAGTATACTAGTTCATAAAATCAATAATAAAAAAAGTGTTGTACATACAAAACATTTATATAGTTAAGGAATTTTTTAATTTAAGGTGAAAAAAATGAATATAAATGATGTAAGAAAAACTGAACTTAGTGAAGTTATGATTTCAATTAGAATAAAACCTAAGTTAAGGGATTGGCTTAGAGAAAATAAGTTATGTCAAAGTAGAATATTCAAGGAGGCTTGTAAAGAATTAGGGTATGAAGAATAAATTAAATTTTTTTACTCTCTCCTAAAAAAAGAAAAAGAAAAGGAGTTGTTTTCAGCTGAAAAGGACTCCAGATATGAGGGAATATTGGTCACATATTACCACATTAGTATGGTAATGTTGTACTACTATATAAATGTTTCTCATATAAACTAGATAGAGCTATAGAAACTATATAGTATAATACATACTTTATATCATATGCTCTTGTGAGAGAGTAAAAAAAAAACATTTATAAAGGAAGAGAGATAGAGAGTGAGAGAGAGTGAGAAAATGTTAACACCAAGGCAAAAAGAAATGATTAAAATCGCAAAAAGGAATGGAAAGTTAACACTACACGATAGTATGATGTATTATTCTGATGAGCGAGCTAGAAAAAATGCAATAAAAAGATTAATAGTTTTAGGCTTTATAAAGCCAACTCAAAGTGTTGGAGTATTTGATTATATAGGTGATGAAAAAAGTTTAGGGAGGTTTGTATAATGGAAGACATAATAATGAAATGGATTTCAGAAATTATACAAGAGGAAAAAGATAACGGAGAAGATAAAAATGGAATTAAAACAAATATCAATTGATAAAATAAAACCAAATCCTTTTCAGCCAAGGGAAGAGTTTAAGAAAGAGGAATTACAAGAGTTATCAGATAACATAAAAAAACATGGTATGATAGAACCAATAGTTGTAACTAAGAAAGGAATGATAGTTGCAGGAGAAAGAAGATGGAGAGCAAACAAGTTAGCTAAACAAGGAAAGATATGGGTTATTATGAAGGATTATAAGAATGAGTCTGATATTAAAAGGGACTCTTTAATTGAAAATGAAATGAGAGAAAACCTTTCTAATGAAGAGTTTAAAACATTTTGCTTTTCTTTAGCTAAAAGTTTGAAATATCCTATTGATAAAAATTTACCTTGGAAATTATCTGAATATATAACTGGTAAGAGACAAGGAACGTTTTATCATAAAATAGCTGCTACAATCGTCGTCGAGAAAGCTCCAAGAAAAATACAGAAACTTGTTGAAAGAGAAAATATAGACTTAGATACTGCAGCAAGAATAGCAAGAATTGAAGATAAAGAAGCAAGAGAAGAAGTTATTGGAATGGTTCAAGAAAAATCTAAAGCTGAACCTGGAGTTACACCAAAAATAACTTCAACAGCAATTAGAAATGAGATTAAAAGAAAAAATATAGAAGCAAAAGCTAAAGCAGAAACTGAACGATTTAAACAAGAACAAGATAAAGAAGAAAAGAAAATAACTGAAAGAAATATAATCAATAAGTTTATGAATATTTTTGTTGGATTGAGAACAGAATTACATTCTCAAACTAATCTAGTATATCCTTTAAGTAACAAGAGATTTATTCATAAATTTTCTCATGAAGGAAAATTAGAATTATTAGATAGTTTAAAATTAGTTAAAAAAGAAGTGGATAGAACTAAACACATAATTGAAAAAATAATGGAGATGATATAAATGGTTGATGCTACATTAAAAAATGGAAAAAAGTTAAAATTTAAATATTCTTGTCTTGTTAAGAATGCAAAAAACAATATGACACCAATTAAAAATCTTTCTGAAGTTTATTTTGGTTTAACTAAACAACAATTTTGTATGGAATGTTTAAAAGAATTAGGAAAAATGTATTCAATGAGAATAGAACCAAAAGATTTGTATTCTCCAACATACAAAATGTTTAGCAATAAGATTATGGGAACACATTTACAAAAAGAAAAGAAAGAAGATGATTTGTTTGTAAGTTTTAATTTTATGAAAGTTGGATGGAAACTCATAAGAGTAGATAGTAATACAGAATTAAGAGATTTTGATTTGGTATTGAATGAATATGCTGAATTAGGAGATAAAATTAAATTAGCAATAGATAGAAAGAATGATAAAAGAAGATTGAGAATAGGATATGATGAGAAAAAGAGGTTAAAATGATACAAACAAATGAAGAAAGAATAAAAATATTGGAATTGAAAGTAGAAGAAATAATTAAGTTTTTTAAAGATATAAAAGGGGAATTAAAATGAATGAAGATGAACTAATTAAAAGATTAAATAAAGCTATGCACCCAATTAATGATGCATTAGTTAGGCAGAAGTTTGTACAAATTGAATTAAGATTAAGGGAAATTGAAAATAGATTAGGAATGAAAAGAGATGTTACTCTGTTAAAGAGGTGTAAAGGTTGAGCATAACACAAAGAAACACTAAAGATATAGCGGAGTTAAGGCAAATGATAAATGATTTATACCATCAAGTTAGAAGAATACAATTTCAACTAGATGTGTATTTTGTAAAGAAAGAGGATTAAAATGCCAACTATACCAGGTGTAAATGAGATTGATTGGTTTGGTGGAACTTCAGCTATGTTAGCATCTTCAATGTATTGGATGACTATTATATTTATTTCTCTGGGTTTGTTGGGTGTGTTTTTTTTTGGGTATTGGTATTTTAGTTTTCCCTATACTGTAACTGTATTTCCTATGTATGGTTCAGGAAAGGATGGAATTTTTAGTGTAGGGAAGCCCAAAAAAAATAAGATAAAGTGGATTAATAAAAAAACAGCTTGGAGAACTTTATTCCCTTTATTCAATAAAAAGGAGATAGAACCTTTTGATTCAGAATATATATACCCAGGCCGAAAAATATATGCTTTTGAACTAAATGAGGAAATAATACCAGGAAGAATAAATATAGATAAAACTGAGGATGAAATCAGATGCGATATAAATCCAGTACCATATTATATAAGGAGTTGGCAGAGCCTTCAACATAAGAAGAATGAACAAGAGTTTGCCAAACACGATTTTTGGAGTGATAACAAAATGCTTATTATAACATTAGCAGTATGTGGATTAAACCTAGCAATATGTGGATTTACTATATGGTTTACTTATAAATATGCGATGGGTGGAAGAGCAGATATACAGAACTTAGTACAAGCAATAAATGATTTTGGGAATATGAAAGGTGTTGTTCCTGGATAGGTGAAAAATGAACACTAAAACAAAAGATGATGTAAACACTTTAATAGATAGCAAGAAAATACAATATACAACAGAAGAGAAAAGAGAAAAGTTAATTAACTTAAAGAAAAGAGGCTATTCATATAGAGATATAGGCAAAATGACAGGTATGGACAGCGGCCATATATCCAAGATTATTAATGGTAGCTATAAAGAAGAAAGAATATATAAACCCTATGATTGGGATAAGTTAATTGATTTTTTTAAAACATATGAACCAGAACAAGCAGATTCAGCAAAAATAAGAAAGGTGATAAAA
>Ga0098074_1001595_pt1 | contig 11263 bp, 17 predicted proteins | sample 32_taG_FD_75064 | JGI IMG/M metagenome (GOLD analysis project Ga0098074, IMG submission 75064) | Marine viral communities from the Gulf of Mexico - 32_GoM_OMZ_CsCl metaG | ecosystem: Environmental > Aquatic > Marine > Oceanic | place: Atlantic Ocean: Gulf of Mexico | collected 2015-07-12
CCGCTTACTAAGTCAACACCAATAAGAGAGGCTGTAGGTGCTGAGCCATATTACACTAAAGATAAGAAAGGTAAAATGATTCGCCGCAGAACTCTTGAAAAGAGGGAAGAGAAGAAAGCGGCTAAAGCAGAAGCTAAACGTCAAACTATCCTGGATTCAATCCCCAAGAGAGCTGCTCAAGCTTTAGATCTTTCGCCTTATGACATCGTTGGTATGAGCAAAAAAGACCTAGACAAATACATCAAAGATAAGCACGGAATAGATGTTGACGGTAGAAAATCTAAGGTAGGTATGTTAGAAGAATTTTTAGAAAAGAAACAATAGATCGGGGCTCGCTTATGAACGCGTCCCCTCCCTGCGCTAGTAATCTGTCGAGTCCCCGATCACCTTTACTACAGTTTTATGTTTCTTTTTGTATTTAACCTCTTGGAATCCAGCTTCTTCTAAAGATTTTGCAGCGCCTAGTCTAGCTGTGCTTTGTATCTTTTTGCATCCGGTAAATATAGCAAAATCTGTTATATCTTCTATAGCGTTTTCAATGTTGTCAGCAAAGTTTTTACCTGCTATCACGTTTATGTGAAGGGTTGATTCAGCTCTAGAACATATAACAATAAATTCAATATTTTTGTCGGCGAAACAAATAACCAGGCCGGATTTAAGCCGGTTTATCCAATCTTCTGTATCATATATTTTAGGATTGGTTACATCTTCAAAAGATTCATTCAGCATCTTTCTTATCTTGTCCTCGAAAATAAAAATATCTTTCGAAGGTATACAGATCATTCTGAAGTTCGTCTAACTGTTCTTATGCATCCAACTGGTATGGCAGTTACTGAATAATATTCCTCTTCTGATACGGTCGATGCTATCTTAAGAACATCTGCATCATTGTGTACTATCCAGCCTACTTGCTTGACAAGCTTGGTATTTACATCATCTTTCGTTTCCCAACCCGCATCTGAAACCGTATCTATCCACTCCACGAAAACAAGCTTTCCCATGAAGTCGTTATCTATTTGAGCCACGGCTGCAAACCTCTCTGATTATTTCTTTGTCTCTTTCTTCTGGTGTAGAAAAAGGACCCTTGCAACATAAATACGTTTTTTTAGAGTCGGCTAGAAGGAACCAATGGCGTTTACCACTTTCGTCATCAGTACGAAAACGTTCACAACGGTAATCGGTTCCTTCTATCCTTCCATGGTTAAAGGCAGAGCCCTTATGCCATATTATATTTCGCATTTATCGCCAGTGCATGCTAATTCTTGCATACCCGTTGTATTGTCTTGGTTTTCTTGCAGCTTACCCCAATCAATATTTTTTGGCAATACTTCCATATACTCTTCGTATTTGTTTTTGTCACAATCCTCGTAAGGAGCCGCTTCGTATATATGACCTTCGTCAGCGCTAGGTAAGAAGCTGACTCCACTCATTATATCGAAGTTGTTCCATACCCAGGCACCTACCTCTGGCCACTGGCTTTCACCAACATAACACGTCATGCTTGGTTTATGCTCGCACCATGCTAAAGCGAACTTCTTCCATAGGCCCAATTGTTCTATAGGGCCAACTTCTTTCCTCGTTATAGCATTTTTTGGTGCCTTGTGCGGAAACTCGAAAACCCATGCGCTATCGTTATATGGATCCGTCATATACGGGATACCAACGTCTATAAGCACTTGCGACAGAGGATCCTTTTTATCGTTTCTGACACGGCGAATGTAGAAGTCATTATAACGAGGATGAATGCCGCTAGCAGAATTAGTGAGCTGAGAAACGGTACCAGAAGGCTTAACGCAAGTAACGGCAGCAGATGGATTAATTCCAATCTTTTTTGCCCAGATTCTATTCGTCTTGACTGCATGGTCGCGTAACTCCTCTAGCTGCTTGGGTGTGCTTTCTAACAGGTATGGACAATCATATATACCAGTCAGGCTGACCCCCAATAATGCTTCCTCTTCAGTGTTATGCTTCCATCTACTAGACAAATAGCGAAAATTAGTTAGGGATGCCTGAAGAGTTCCCAGAATAGTAGCGATCTCGATCTTTTCCATGAGCGTAGCTTTCGTGTCATTGTATCTTGCTACTACCTCCGAAAGATTGCAGAACTGATTAGGTCGAAGTACTATTTCGGAGCACGGATTCGTCCCGAACTCATGGTCAGTATCTCTCCTTTCTGGAGAAAGCTTCTTGCAAGCCTGTCGATTGAATATACCTCTCTCGCCACTTCTTGAATCGTATATAGCTAACCACTCTTTCATGAATGCGCCTACATCTGGCTTTTCAGTGTAGCAGATAGAGTTGTTAGAGAGACCTCTCTGAGGGTTGTCAACAAACCATTGACCCATCTTAGCGTTTCTCATTCTCTCATCAGAGTGATTGCTTAGGGAGATCTCAGCTGTGCGTCTGACTCCACCAACAACTACAGCTTCACCAATGTAGTTCATAAGGTCGTGGCATTCTATAGACGTAAGCTTTCGACCGGCCGCGTTACGGAATAGCTCGACAGTAACCTTGAACAATCTATTTAACGGCTCTGGCCCAGAGGCTCTACCACCGAATGTAACCAAAGGTGATCCAGAAGGTCTGATCTTTGACATATCCCATGATGGGATTGTCCCGCTATATAGCATAGAAATCAGTTCTTTGTATGCTGATGCCCAACCAACTTTACTGTCTCTAACGGTTATAACCGTATTAGTATTGTGGAATGATTCAGCAACCTCTGGAAGCTCAGCAATATACTGTCGCTCAACTGAAAAACCTACGCCCACCCCGCACATGAGAATGTACAGGGTTTCATCAAAAGCTCTAGGCTTGTTGACTGGCAGATAAGAGCAGTTATATCCTGCAACGTGATCCTTTTCTAAAGCTTTACCAGCTGTCATTAATGCTCTCATAGAGGGCATAACATCTAGGTTCAATACTGCTGTAGCAGCTTTAGGCGGAATCTTGATATCCAGGTATTCTTCAAAGAAGTTGAAATATCTCGCGACAGTCTCTGGCCAAGACTCTCTCCTGTCTAGATCTGGTTTGTATCTAGCGTACCTGCTTTTGTGAATATATTGTTGGTAACTATCCATTAAGATCTTTCCAATGCTCTGAGGATGTCCAGGGTTCTTCTATTTCAGACATATACTCTGGATATCTTCTCTTTTGTGTTTGTTTAGATAGGCGCCAGATGCAATTCCTAGATTGCTGAGGAAACAAAGGTGCAAAGATATTAGATACGATATTACTGTCGTAATAATTCTTTAGTTTTTCCATCAACTCTAGTTCTTCTTCTGTCATAAACGGTTTGATATCTTTCTGGGACGCAAACGTTCCATATACCTCTTCGATATTAAAACCGATTTTCTCTATCGCTACGCCTAAAGCTTCGTGACGCATTTCATTTACGTGGTTTGCCGCAGCCCCAACCTTTGGATCCCAATTGGGAGTGCTAATAAAAGCCACAGCATTAGGATCTTGATCATGCAAGAATGCGTAAATCTTTTTCAGCATTCTTAGTGCATGCTCTGGTTCAACGTGCTCCAGCACTTCAAAACAAGTAATAACGTTTGGTACTACTTCGAATGCGTCGTAATTTAAGTCGCACACGTCAGTATTACTAAATAATTTGGTAGGTTTCCAACTCGCGTTTTCAAACATATCAGGAATTTCTAGTTTGGAAACATCTACCGCTGTGTATGATTTAGGAGTGGTTCTGTTAACATACAAGGTTTTAGCCAATGCAAGTTCCTTGCCAGGGCCTATGTCTAATACATTAGCTTGTTCCCATCTCCGCTTTTGCCTAAGGTACATACACACGTGACTCCACCTAAAGCAATGCGCGATGTAGTCACGGTGTATAAGACCTCTTTCTTCTGCTTTGTCTAGCGATAAATAAGTCTTATCGATAGATCTACCATGTTTATTTGCCATTAGAACGGGATATCATCATCAAGAGGTGAAAACGTAGGAGCAGAACCAGATGCTTCTCCTTGACCAATAAGCTGCAGATCTTTCAAGGAGCATGTAACACCCTTGTTAGTGCCTGCCACAAAAGGCCTGAATACAATATGAGCCCTACAGATAGATCCGCCGCGAACGTCGCCTTGGTCAATCGCTTCTCCAGCTCTATCAACAACTCGAGGCTGATACTTGGTTTTAGCCTTCAATACCCACATGTTTGTAGACCATTCTTTACCCATTTCGTCACCATCTTTTATGGGCGAGTACCAGTTATTAGCTGAAGCAACTTTTTCATCGTTGTTTTTAGCTTTTTCGATAGCACACTCAATCTGGTCCTTAGCTTCACCATCCTTGTCGAAGCACATAGTGATAGAATACATGCCTGTATCTTGATCCTGAAATTTTTCAGTTTCTTCCAGATGGGGAAACATACAGTTGAATTTATCAGTTTCAAAGAAAACATTTACATTTGCTCCCTTACTCATTTTTTGCTATTCTCCTTAGCATATTGTGGACAAAACTGCTTTACATTGCAGTACATCTTACATCTCATGCTATAACCAGGTCTATCTTCTAGATATAACTCATCCTGATCTTTTTGCATGATTATGAAGTCGTTTGCGTCATCCTTGGTATCAAAAAGCTTGACTGCTCTAGTCTTGCCTTTCTTCATGACAGCGAACTTATCTTCGCTTTGCCATTTCTCTTCTTTGGTACAAACCTTATTGTCCCAGAAATGACGCTGTATCCGTTTGCTGATGTATTCTTTCCTGTCTTTCTTTTTCCATAGATCGATAGGTACAATAGTTAACGGATCTTGAGGGTAGTTAGCGCTATTAGACGCGGCCTTCTGAGACCAGTCCTTAGCGAAAGCTACAATAAACAACCGTTCCACGCTCCACCCTGATTCACTCATAAGGTCGGCCAGTACATTTAACTGCTGCTCCCAGGCCGGTTTAACTCCATGCATCAAGGCGTAAGCGGAAACGGTCTTTATATCGTATATAGCGCTTTCACCAATATCGTATACGTCTACCTGGCCACTGACCATGTATTTATCGTATTCTTGGTGAAATCTTTTTTCAACTAGCGTCTTAGAATTAGACATGTTTGCTAGTTCACAAACGGAATGAACCGCGCTACCCCAAACAGCCCACACGCGGTCTGAAACATCTTCAGATATTTCGTCTCTATTCTCTTTTCTAAGAGATAGAATTTGTGGTGAGTCTATCAGCTGAGTAACGCTGATGTCAGACTTTTTGGGTCCAGTAGTATATGGGTTGTACTGAAGCATATTGCACAACCATTCGGGATAGAATTTTTTATTCGTATACGTTCCCACGAAGCTCTCCAAAGAAATAAAAAAATAATTATATCACACCCAACAGTCCCGAAGTAAGTCTAATTTAGTCTGGAACTATTGGACATAAGCTCTTGAAATCTTTAGCTCTTATGACAACATAACCATCTTCAAACTTCATGTGACGCTCGTGTAGATACACGACTGGACTCCTGTGCTCTGCTTCTCTAACCGCTTGACCCATTGCTGAATGAAGCCAGTCAGGTAGAGTCTTTCTATGTTTTACCTCTATAGATAAATGAGGATGTTCTACGTCTCTCCTGCTTTCACCATTGCATCCTGTTCTTTGCCCGCCAAAAAGCTTGGCTGCTTCTCGCTCCACGTTTTTCCAGTTACTAGTTCTCATTCAATGCTCCATCAAATGGTGTATGTTTGTTTCCAACGTATTTTTCAAAGAATTCTTCTTCTAATGAGCCATAATCATGGAATCGCATACTTTGCTCTCCATAATCTAAACCGCACATAGGTTCAAAACCTCCGTGTCTATTCTTGAAACATTCTAAAGCCGCTTGAGGAGCTGATGGAGGATTCCCTGACTCCCTTGACTTTTCTTCTATCTTGTTTCTGTGTACCATGAACCCAGCATCAACTAAGTCAGTTAATTCTGAGGCTCCCTTGATATCATACTTACTACCACGCTTGGTTTCATCATCTGGTTTTCTAACGTGAGCAACAAGATGAATACATAACCCAGTATCTCTACATACATTAGCTAAAACGTTAGCAAAGTTTTTCTGAGCTAGGTAGATATTACGCTGTTCAGATCCTAGATTAACCTTCATTAACGAGTCTATGACAAATTGCGTTACACCTAATTCCTCTTGAGCATATCTAGCTGCTGCAATTAGCTGCTTAGCTCCACAATCTACTTCGCGAGTGTATATCCACATCTTGTTATGCAACCATACCCAAGCCTCTTCTGCATCTATTGGATCAGGATATATATCGCCAGTAATCTGTCTTGCTAATCTCTCTAACTGGTAGACTGGCGCAAGCTCAGGTGACCAAAATAGGACTTTTTCATCACGTGTAGAATAATCACCAGTCATGAGGTATAACATAACTTGTTGAACTACAAGACTTTTTCCGTGCCCGTTCATACCAGCCCAGATAGTCAGAGTATTTGGTAAGATCCTAAAATCTATATCCCAGGGTAAACGCCCTCCTGGCTTAGAATCTTTGTTGCTTAAATGCTCTAACGCTTCATCAACAAATGCAACTGGTGACTGTACATAAGATTTCTCTGCACCTTCAGCATACTTGTTTACTTGCTCGTCGTCTAACTCAAGCTTTGTCGCTATCTCTTTAGCTCGTTTATAATCAACCATTAAAATTACTCCAAAACGTTTCTTTCTTTTTCAATGGTTGAGATTCCCAAACTCTAGTTTCAAGATATTTTCTTAAGCCTGGTACCCACTTACCATCGTCATTAGTCCACTGCTCTGATTCTTTGCGTTGCTCTATATCTTCAACGATAAGATCAACAATAGCCTCGTCTCCAAACTCACGCCACGTCTTAGTATCGCGAGCGATAGTGTTGCGTCTATGCTCAGGATATACAGACCACACACGCATGAATGCAGACTTGTCACTATTCTTTTTATTATTTATATTCTTTGTGTCAGCTACGCTGCTGACTAGCTGGTCAGACGCGTTGCTCTCTACCTGCTGACTAGCTACGTTGCTCTTTACGTACTGTGCATGAGCGTCAGCCGATTCGCAGATGGTATACAAAGATGTTGTACCAGCTCTAGGTGTTATATCTATATAGCCGAAAGACTTTAGATCCTGCATGTAGTTCTGGATACTACCCTTGGTATACATAGGCATCATTGCCTGTAGAGCTTCCAAGTGTATTGGTCTAGTATTAGTCGTCCTATGATTGCGCCAAGCTAATACAGACATAAGACATCGGAGTTGTCCAACCTTTAGCCGTCCGTCTCCGATGATTGTTGCGGGGAAGATACCGTATCGGTGGTCGATAGGTAACTGGGAAAGATCATTTCCTTTATCCATCTAGGTGTGTCCTGGTCGTTTTTAGTTAATTCAAATGCAGCAATATATTTTATTACCCAGTTTGGGCATTTGCCTTTTTTTAATTCAAGCATCATCATGCAATCTTTGTAATGCTCGTAAAACAAATCGAAATGAACGCCCATCTTAAAGAATACGCTACCTGGTATCTCGCTGAAGTCGTTGATCATTCTTTCTTCTTGTATGTAACACCACTCAGGCAGCTGTGCTCCATCCTGTGCTGCCAAATCCTCCGGTTGATCGCTCTGATTCTTCTTCATAAAGTTCCTCTAAATCGCATTCTTCTGTTTGAACACCAGATACTGGCATAAGCAAGAACTGCATTATCTTCATATCTGGAGTAATGAATACATCTTTCTTTGACACGTTTATCAGGTGAATATGTATCTCACCCTGGTATCCTGAGTCTATTACGCAGGCTCCTGCTATAACGCCAAGCGTAGTACATACACCTGATTTATTGAAGGCTATCAAAGCCCAGCCTTGCGGTATGTTTACCTTAATTCCGCTAGGTATCTTGATAGAATTATTAGGCGATACCTTTGTGATAGTGAAGTCTGAAGGTACAAAAAAATCTATACCCGCATCAAGTGAGTGGGCTCTCATCGGAGGAATCACCTTCCTCACCCGTGAAAATCTTAAGTTGGTCATCATCGATTTCCTCTACTGCTATAGAATATCCATTTTCTTCCTCTTGCAATTCCATATTATCTGTCAATGTTTTCTCTGCAAAAGAAAGAACCGCTAACAAAAAGTGAAGAACAGGCTTACTTGATGTACTGATTTTTATCTGGTATGTCATCCGTCTTTTCTCTCCTGATTCCATTCCAATAATCTTCTAGGCCTTGCAAGTAACCGCAGGCATCTACCAGATTATCTCGTTTGTGGTGAAAGCTTTCGCGAGACATCTTTAACGCTACTAACATCTTGTACATATCCTCTAATGGTAGCTCTCTACCAGTCATTCCGATAAATATCAGTCTGGCTCGAGCCATGCTCTCTGAAAACTCTCCGTAATTCTCATGGTTTGTGGATCGTTCCACAACTATCTCCCTTGCCTCATCTAAGATTGGTTTCTCTAAGTCTGTCATAAGATTGCTCCCTTTATGTTGTCTTGAATGAAAAGATCTTTTTTACGCTCCATCTCGGATATGGTATCTGTTGGTTTGTAACCGTATGTTTGTACTAGATCTTCGTTATATATAACATTCGGTTTTAATTCCCACCGTTCTCCATCATAATCAGACATTTCATGATCAGAAAACAGTAAACCCCAATGTCTTTCATATACATGTAAAGATCCTAGGTTGAATGTTAACGTTCCAAGAGTTGGAAACCTAAGATATTCTTGTATATGGTTTAGCATTAGCTGCTGAAACATAGATGCGCAGAATATGTCATTACACAAACCGAATACAGCATCACAAGATCTCATGTTCCATATTAAATGTAGTTTATCATTTCTGATTAGAAACTGCACGAATCCAGTACATGGATAATCATTTGGATTCTTCTCGTAATGATCAACATTGAATATAGGTATTACAGCTCTCCTACTCTCTGGATTCATTATCAATTCATCAGTCGTTTGATACCAAGGATCACCGAAAATGTAGCAACCATAATTGCTTTCTACTTCTTCATTGTCGTCCTTGATTTGATCCCAAATGCTAGCCAGTTTCCCCATGTTACCAATCTTGGGAGACTGACCTAAGTAAAACAGAAACTCTGCTACAGCGTATTCTGATTTCCATTTGCGATCTATATCGTCAATATTCAATAGAGTTGGATTATCTAGAGTATAACTAGCATTACATATTTCTATTGTGTTGTTAACCCTAGATCCAAGCCTACGTATATCGTACATCGCTCCAGCATAAAGTTCATTCATGCATGGCGATATTCTCTGGTCTTTCTTCTTCATCTGGATATGGCCACCCTTCTTCATAGTTACCCCAAAAGAATTCCTCTTCTTCTGAGCGTTTAATCTTCGGTTCCTTCTCCGTCTCTTCCAGCTTCTTTAGCTTTTCCTTGTTTTCCATCTTTCTGTTTCAATTTAGCATACTCCCCTAGTGATATACCAAACATTTCTTCGAATCTCTCGGACCAAGTTATTCGACCTTTCGGGGTCAATTGATTTCTTCGAGTCCAACAGTATCTGGCAAAGTGCAACTTTAGATTTTCGTAATCTTTCTGATTTTGGGGTGATCTTCTCAATGGCATCTTCTATATCTCTGTAAAAGTAAAAACCTGTTTGTTCAAATGCAAGACTATGCCTCTCAACTGACCACAACAATATCTGCAACTCTGTAGTGTTAATGCCTAACGCATCGCTAAGATCTTTAACAGACACACCATTTTCTGGTACGCACGTATAGTAACTCGGATTAAATTCCTTGTCTCTCCATGTGCCCCAATTGACATATTCCATAAAGCCTTTGCAACACATCTCCGTTTCTTCGCAATGGTCGTAGTTCTTACAACCCGTGCAAGGTGGTTCTGGTTGTTCATTCATTCTTCTTAGTAACTTCAATACGTTCATTCAATGTCCTGAAACAAAAAGGGGCACTAGCCGAAACTAGCACCCCGTGTTTTGTTAAGATCGGTGGTAAACAGATACACGTTCGGCATACTTAACAGGCAAGTCCTGGCAATACTTGGTATAAAGATAACCAAGCACTCTTGTGTATTGCTGGTGAGTAAGACCCTTTGTCTTGAAATCTTTGACATAAGGATGATCAGGTCCTAAAACCTTTTTCCACGTACCATCACTCATGGCTTTGTAAGATGCTGCTCTTCTTGGACCTCTACCTCTGAACCAGTATGCTTTGTGACCTTTCTTTTTAGCCATTTTCTGGTATTTAGGTATTTCAGAAACAGGAACATCCTTAGCTATCAGCCTACGTGTGGCGTAATTACCTTTTAATGTTTCTCTTGTCATAAAAACTCCCTGTGCACCGTTAAAGGATTGGAGCACTCAATAGTCACGGTGCCACAACTACTGAATGCCTTTCTTTGCTTTATCTCGAGCTGTCTTGCCAGGTCTTGACACACCTGTCTTCTCGAAACAGTATGAGTGATACGTAGGTAGATTGCCAAGCTTGGCCAGTTGATTAACTGACATAAACCTTTTCAACTTAGATTCGTGCTTTGTTAGTTTGCTCATGATAAACCTTTGAATAGCTATGATTTGGGCAGGGCAGTAGGTGTTGCATACTCCGAGCGTCCGGTTGAGGCTACCAATTACTTAATAACCATACCCATTGTTTATTATAACCCATCGTTAAGAAACGAGTGAAATCGTTATTTAACAAGTAATAAACGACATAGATCTTGAACAACCTCTGATTTCTCGTTGGGTTCTTCGCCGCATGTCGTCCAAGCTACTCTACCATCTTTCTCTCGCTCGAGTGTTACATGCCACATCAAACCCATCTTGTCTTCTCTGGTTCTCAAGATTACGGTATCACCATTCTCTAACTTCATTCGAAGCTTTCTCCCGGGACTAAAAGAGCGTCGCCCACAATACCGTTCTTGACTTTTTCATTAATCTTGTAAGGCTTCCAGAGACCTTCTTCATCAACCAGCATAACGTGATGTTCAGAGAAGACGTTAGAGATCTGCGAAGGCACACATTCCACATACCCACCAACCGCCTTTTGCCAGTTTTTAAGGCTGTGCTCTTCTTCCCATACTTCAACTGTGCCGTCTTGTTTGAGTAGATAAGATTTGTCTTTTTCGAATTCACTTTGTTCCTCCAAAGGTATATCAGGTTCTATCACTTTGTCCCACATTTTCTTTCTCCTTCATTTCTTGGATCAAACGTTTGTCCCAAAGCTCCTGCATCAACCTATCGATGATATGGTTGCAGTCAGTTTCATTGAGGGTTAAGGTCGATAAACGACCATCTTTTTCTGA
>Ga0098074_1001597_pt1 | contig 11256 bp, 8 predicted proteins | sample 32_taG_FD_75064 | JGI IMG/M metagenome (GOLD analysis project Ga0098074, IMG submission 75064) | Marine viral communities from the Gulf of Mexico - 32_GoM_OMZ_CsCl metaG | ecosystem: Environmental > Aquatic > Marine > Oceanic | place: Atlantic Ocean: Gulf of Mexico | collected 2015-07-12
GCCGCCATATATGCTGCCGAGAAGAACAGCGATTGCCGTGTGATCGTTCTGACCGGCGAGGGCGATCGCGCCTTCTGCGCCGGAGGCGACATCAAGGCGGGTGCGGATGGCGGCCCGTTTGTTCAGGATCCCTCGGACCCGGATCATTTTGCGGGAAAGTTATTCGAAACGATACAGGCGTGTCGAAAGCCAACGATCGCGCGCATCAACGGCGTCGCGATGGGTGCGGGGGCGGGCATCATCTGTGCATGCGACCTTGCGGTGATGGCCGATCATGCGCGCATCGGAACGCCGGAAGTAAAAGTGGGCCTGTTTCCCATGACGATCGTGCCACCGATGATGCGTGTTTTGCCTCGGCGGAGGCTGATGGAGATGTTCATCACTGGCGTTCCTCTGACGGCCGAAGAAGCCCTGCAATTCAATCTGGTCAACTATGTGACCGATGCCGCGGGGTTGGATGACAAGGTTGGAGAACTGGTTGCCCAGATTGCCGCGCAGTCGCCGAGCGCGATCCGGCTGGGAAAATACGCCTGTCACGCGATGGAGGACATGACCTATCCGCAGCAAATGCGGTTTGCAGAAACACTTTTACCGCGAGTAGCACAGACCGAAGACGCGCGAGAAGGCTTTGATGCCTTCATTACGAAGCGCAAACCTGAATGGACGGGCCGCTGAGCAAGCGGGGAGGAGAGGCACATGTCGGAACGAAAACTGCGCATCGGATGCGCATCGGGCTTCTGGGGCGATACGCCGGAAGCGATCGGTCAACTGGTCTCAAAGGGCGAGATCGACTATCTTGTTTTTGACTATCTGGCAGAGGTGACAATGTCGCTGATGGCGCGTGCCCGCGCCAAAACGCCCGAGTCGGGCTATGCGCCGGATTTCGTAAAGGCGCTTGTTCCGTGGCTGCCTGCAATCAAACGTCAGGGCATCAAGGTCGTTGCCAATGCCGGGGGCGTGAACCCACGTGGATGCCGCGACGCGCTTGCCAAAGCCGCTGCCGAGGCCGGGCTTGATCTCTCGGTCGGTGTCGTGCTGGGCGATGACCTGTTGCCTAGGGCTGATGAAATTCGCAAAAGCGGTCAGACGGAAATGTTCTCGGGTGTCGAATTTCCAGACGATATCTGGAGCATGAATGCCTATCTGGGTGCCCGGCCCATCGCGACCGCGCTGGATGCCGGGGCCGACATCGTGATCACGGGGCGCTGCGCCGACAGCGCGGTGGCGCTTGGCCCCTTGATGCACGAATTCGGCTGGGGCGATGACGACTGGGACAAGCTCAGTCAGGGATCGCTGGCCGGCCATCTGATCGAATGCGGTCCTCAGGGAACGGGTGGTAATTTCACCGATTGGCGGGACGTGCCGGGCTGGGATGATATGGGAATGCCTATTGTCGAAGTGTCGGAAGACGGCAGTTTCGTCATGACCAAGACACCGGACACAGGCGGGCTGGTCGTACCCGGATCGGTCGGAGAGCAGATGCTCTATGAAATCGGCGATCCGCGCGCCTATCTGTTGCCTGACGTGATCTGCGACTGGTCCGGGGTCACGCTGGAACAGGTCGGGCGTGATCGAGTGCTGGTCAAGGGCGGCAGGGGTCTGGGGCGCACTAACAGCTACAAGGTGTCGGCCACCCATGCTGATGGCTGGCGCGCGGTCTCTACCCTGACACTGGCCGCGATTGATGCGCCTGCCAAGGCGGAACGCGTGGCCGAGGCGATTCTGACCCGCTGCCGCCGAATTTTCCGCGACCGCAACATGGGCGATTTCCGGCAGGTCAGCGTCGAGGTTTTGGGCGCCGAGTCCACTTATGGCGCAAATGCACGCGCCCAGACCCGCGAGGTGGTGCTCAAGATCGGCGCGGTCCACGATGATCGCGCTGCGCTGAACATCTTTGCCGGAGAAATCGCACCGATGGCGATTTCGACCGCGCAGGGCCTGACCGGGTTCTTCGCCGGACGGCCAAAGGTGCAACCGGTGGTCCGTCTGTTTTCCTTCTTGCATAGCAAGGCCGAGACCCCCGTCGCTGTCGAGGTCGACGGCAAGGATGTGCCCGTCACCGTGGCCACCACGACAGTCCAACTTGATCCGCCTGCCGCGCCGCCGGCAGATAGCCGCGCGCCCGGTTCGGACGCGGTCAAGGTGCGCCTCGTCGATCTGGCCTGGGGACGCTCAGGCGACAAGGGGGATATCGCCAATATCGGCATCCTCGCGCGCAAGCCGGACTACCTGCCATATATCCGCTCGGCTCTGAGCGAAGAGGTGGTGAAAGACTATTTTGCTCATGTTTGCGACGGCAAGGTCGAGCGGTTCGAACTGCCCGGACGCCATTCGCTGAACTTCCTGTTGCATGAATCGCTTGGCGGGGGCGGCATTGCCTCTGTCCGCATCGACCCGCAAGGCAAAGGGTTTGCGCAGATGCTGCTTGATATCGAAATTCCCGTACCGGCCGATCTGGCCGCCCGCGATGGGCTGACGGCCTCGGACCGGAACTGAGAGGATACGACCATGACCATTTCAAAACTCCTGGTTGCAAACCGCGGCGAAATCGCAGCGCGCGTGTTGCGAACCGCCAAGGCACGCGGCCTTGCAACGGCGGTCTTGCGCCATGAATCGGAGCAAGAGGGCCCCGCCCATCTGATTGCCGACGAGATTGTGACCATCGAAGGGCCAACGCCTGTGGCCGCCTATCTCGATATTCCGCAGATTGTCGAGGCTGCAAAGAAAATCGGCGCCGACGCGGTGCATCCCGGCTACGGCTTTCTGTCAGAGAATGCGGCCTTCGTCGCGGCGCTGGAAAAGGCCGGTGTGACATTTGTCGGTCCGACCTCTGAGGTCATCGCCCTGATGGGCGACAAGGTCCGCGCCCGCGGCTTTGTCGAAGAACGCGGGTTTCCCGTCGCGCCCTCGGCGATCGAAGATGACGATCCGGCGAGTTTTGTCGAACGCGCCCGCACGGTGGGCTACCCTCTGCTGATCAAGCCCTCGGCTGGCGGCGGCGGCAAAGGTATGCGCATTGTGCGCGAAGACAGCACGTTGGAAACCGAAATCGAAACGGCACGTCGCGAAGGCATCCGTTATTTTGGCGATGGCCGGCTGTTTGTCGAACGCTACATCGAACGCCCGCGTCATATCGAGGTGCAGGTGATGGGCGACGGGCAGGGTAACGTGGTCCATTTCTGGGAACGCGAATGTTCGATCCAGCGCCGGTTCCAGAAGATTATCGAAGAAACGCCGTCACCGGCGCTGACCCCAGAACAGCGGGACGAGATCTGTGAAACCGCTGCAGGGATTGCCCGCGCCGTCAAATACCGCGGAGCAGGGACCGTCGAATTCATTTATGCGCAGGACGGGGCCTTTTACTTCCTCGAAATGAACACCCGCCTTCAGGTCGAACATCCGGTGACCGAACTGGTGACTGGCTTCGATCTGGTCGCCGAGCAACTACGCATCGCGGCAGGTGAGGGGCTGAGCGCGACGCAGGCGAATATTCCCCAAACTGGCCATTCGATCGAACTACGCATCTGTGCCGAGGACGCGACGGCCGATTTTCGCCCCTCGATCGGGGATATCCTGCTGCTGGATGAACCCTCCGGCCCCGGCGTGCGCGTGGACAGCGGCATTCTGGACGGCGGCAAGGTGACCACCGATTTTGATCCGATGCTGTCTAAGCTGATCGTGCATGGCCGCGACCGCGTGGAGGCCATCGCCCGTGCGCGGCAAGCGGTGCAAAACTATGTGGTTCTCGGGGTGACGACCAACACCGGATACCTAGATGCAATCCTTGCACATCCAGATTTTGCCGCAGGTAACGTTTCAACCGGGTTCCTTGCTGAACAATCCGAAACGCTGACCGCTCCGGGTGAGGACATCTCTGAGCTACTGATGGCGGCAGCGGCCTTATCAGATGAACGATTGGTGGGCGACGTAATGCAGATACCGGAAATGTACCGCAAGATGGGCGGGTGGAGAAACTGATGCAACGGATTTTTCAGATCGACGGAGAAGAGACCGAATGCTGGCTGGGCCATGATGGCAGCCGCTTCGTATTGAATACACCCGATGGTTCTGTTGCCTGCGAATTGAACCCGACGGCTCTGCCGGGCGGTTATACGTTGCGTGCCAAGGGTGTTGTGCGCGAACTGCGATTGGCGGTGGGACCGGATGCAACTTTTGTGCACATGAACGGCCGGACCCACGAAATCCGACGCATTGACCCCGACGAACGTCTGGCCGGACGCGACAAGGGCGCAAGCGATGATCGGTTGGTCGCGCCTATGCCCGGCGTCGTGGTGTCGGTCGCGGTCAAACCCGGCGATACAGTTGCAGAAGGCCAGCCGCTTTTGGTTATCGAAAGCATGAAGCTGGAAACCACACTGACGGCGCCACGTGACGGGGTCGTTGCTGAAATGCCATTCGCCGAAGGCGACAGTTTCAGGCTGAAAGACATCCTGGCCCAATTGGCCCCGGAGGAGGAGTGAGAATGCGCCGGATTGAAAGTCTGATCGACACCAACGCCGCCGACTACAAGGCAAACTATGCCGCCATGTCCGAGCGACTGAAAGAGTTTCACGCCCGCCAGCACGCGGCGCGTTTCGAACGCCCGCAACGCGATATTGATCGCCTTGCCCGCCAAAACAAACTGGGCGTGCGCGAGCGGTTGAAACTACTACTGGACCCCGGCACGCCCTTTTTGGAGTTTTCCACACTTGCCGCTTGTCGCGAATACGACGGCACAGTGCCTGGCGCCGCTGTGGTGACGGGCATCGGTATTGTGCAGGGCCGCGAGGTCGCCATCCACGCCAATGACGCTAGCGTCAAGGGCGGGGCTTGGTATCCACATACCGTCAAAAAGGTCGTGCGGCTTTTGGATGTGGCGCTGGAAAATCGCTTGCCGGTTGTCCATATCTGCGACAGCGCTGGCGGCTTTCTGCCATTGCAGCATGGCGTCTTTCCCGACCGCTATCTGGGCGGACGAGTGTTCCGCAACCAGGTCAAGCTTAGCCAAGCCAACATTCCGCAAATCGCGGTGGTCGGCGGGCATTGCACCGCAGGCGGTGCCTATGTACCTACGCTGAGCGATTACAACATCATCATCGAAGGCACTGGGGCGATTTTCCTTGGCGGTCCCCCGCTAGTCAAGGCGGCCACCGGCGAAGAGGTCGGTGTTCAGGAACTTGGTGGGGCGGTTATGCATACCTCGGTTTCGGGAACCGGCGACTACCGAGCCGCCACTGAACAGCACGCCTTTTCACTGGCGCGCGAGATTGTCAGCCAATGGAAGCGCACCCCGAAAACGATCATCGAAACCGCCGCTTTTGAAGAGCCATACTACGACCCCAAGGAGCTTTATGGGATCATCCCCAAGGACCGGAAAACCCAGTTTGATATGCGCGAGGTTCTGGCGCGGATCGTCGATGGCTCGCGCTTTCACGAATACCAGCCCGACTATGGCACCACGATGGTTTGCGGCTTTGCTCATATCTGGGGTTACAAGGTTGGCATCCTTGCCAACAACGGGGTGTTGTTCAACGACAGCTCGCTGAAGGCGGCGCATTTCATGCAGCTTTGCAATCAGAACCGCACACCTCTGGTCTTCTTTCAGAACATCACTGGCTATATGGTGGGCCGCGAGTACGAAGAACGCGGCATCGCCAAGGACGGTGCCAAGATGCTGATGGCGCAGGGCGGTTCGGTCGTACCGAAGTTTACCGTGATCGCCAATGCCTCGTACGGGGCAGGCAATTACGGCATGTGCGGGCGGGCCTGGGATGCGCGCACGCTGTTTATGTGGCCGCAAGCCGAGATCGGCGTGATGGGGGCGGATCAGGCTGCTAATACCATGGCGGACGTCAAGATCCGGCAGCTTCAGCGTGAAGGCAAAGAGCTGACAGAAGAAGAAATCGCCGCAATCCGTGAACCGGTGCTGGAAAAATACAAGCGCGATGTCGAAGCCTATACCTCCACCTCGGAACTGTGGGATGATGGCATCCTCGATCCAGCGGACACACGCAACGCGCTTGGCATGTCGATTTCCGCCTCGCTTAATGCACCGATCGAGGAACCACACTACGGGATCTTCCGGCTGTAACTGCTTGCGGGACGGCGCACCGATTTAGGGGGTGCCGTCCCGCGTCAAGGTCTTTCCATCTGGCGCTTTCGCAATGCGAAGTTCGCCGCCGCGGTCCGGTGCCCGGACAGGTCAGGACGACGTCTGCCGCGCCTCCTGAATCGAAACGACGTCAGAGGCTGCCACCTCGGGCCGGTCGGCTTCGACCATCTTCAGCGGCTCGACGGGCATCAATCCGGCCAGACAGTCACGCGCGAGTTTCTGGTATTCCGCCGTCCCGCGTGTCTTCCAAGCGACTTCCTTCTCGCTGACGCCGCGGATCACCTTGGCTGGCGATCCGACCACCATCGAACGCGGCGGAATCACGGTTTCGCCTCGTACAAAAGCTTGTGCGCCGACGATTGATTCCGCCCCTAGTTCTACACCATCCATGATAACAGCATTCATCCCGACCAAAGCGTTCCGGCCCACAATACAACCGTGCAGGATCGCACCGTGGCCGATATGACCGTCGGATTCGACCACTGCGTCGCGCCCGGGAAAAGAATGGATGATGCAGTTGTCCTGCACATTGGCGCCATCACCGATCACGATCTTGCCAAAGTCGCCTCGCAGGCTTGCCCCGGGTCCGATGTAGCACCCATGCCCTAGGATGACATTTCCGATAAGGACGGCCTGAGGATGGACATATGTGTCCTCGGGCACAACGGGTATAAACCCTTTGAATTCATAACAGTACGCCATTCTCGCTTCCTTTCGCAGTCTGCATGTCGCTGGTTTAAGAAAACAGTCACCAAACGTTCATGGACAGTCATGCTGGCAACCGAAGGTCCGAAATGCGCTGCCTTCCATTACCCACATTCAAATAAAAGAACATATGTTAGAAAAAGGGGCAAGCACCCTACGTCACGGCCTTACAGTGTTGACAGTTGATGGGCTCAGGAGTTTAATTCTAACAAATGGTAGAAAATGGTATGGCGCAGCTTTGCAACAGCCAGATTAAAATTGGGAGAGAGAGATGAAAGACAAAGCTTATGTCGCCGGCGTCGGGATGGTGCCGTTCCAGAAGCCTGGAAAATCCGAAAGCTATGACGTAATGGCGGCGGCTGCGACCCGCTCCGCTCTGGCGGACGCAGGGTTGGATTATAGAAAAATTCAACAGGCCTATGTGGGTTATGTCTATGGCGACAGCACCTGCGGTCAGCGCGCCTTGTACCATGTTGGAATGACCGGCATCCCGATTTTGAATGTGAACAACAACTGCTCGACCGGTTCGTCTGCCTTGTTCCTGGCCCGGCAGGCAGTTGAAAGCGGAGCGGTTGATTGTGCTCTGGCACTTGGGTTCGAGCAGATGCAGCCCGGCGCAATCGGTGCGATGTTCCATGATCGGGTAAGCCCGTTTGCGGCCTTCGACGAAGAAACCGACATACTGGTAGGCAGCTCGGACATCCCGCTGGCGTTGCGATACTTCGGTGGTGCGGGCAAAGCGCATATGGACGAGTTCGGCACCCCCCTTGAGACTTTCGCCAAGATTCGCGCCAAGGCCAGCCGACATGCAGCGAAGAATCCGGTGGCCCTGTTCCGGCAGGAAGTGACGGCTGAAGACGTCATGGCAGCACAGGTCGTCTGGCCGGGCGTGATGACCAAGCTCATGGCCTGTCCGCCAACCTGCGGCGCAGCGGCGGCAATCATCTGTTCCAAGGAATTCGCCGACAAGCACGGACTGGACAGTTCCGTTCGGATTGCGGCGCAGGCAATGACAACGGATGGCATGGAAACTTTCGAAGCACATGATATGCGCGAAGTGGTGGGCTTTTCGATGGCCAAGCGCGCCGCCGATCAGGTCTACGAGGCCGCGGGCATCGGGCCAGAAGACGTGGATGTGGTCGAATTGCACGACTGTTTCGCCCATAACGAGCTTATCACTTACGAGGCACTTGGCCTTTGCGGTCGCGGCGAAGCAGCAAAATTCGTTGATGATGGTGACAACACTTACGGCGGAAAATACGTGACCAACCCGTCGGGCGGTCTGTTGTCCAAAGGACATCCACTTGGCGCCACCGGCCTGGCGCAATGTACCGAGCTTGTGCAGCAGCTTCGCGGCCAGGCCGATGCGCGCCAGGTTGATGGCGCACGCTTGGCGCTTCAGCACAATCTGGGCCTCGGCGGGGCCTGCGTCACCACGCTTTATGAAAAAGCGTGAACAGAACCTTTCAGGAGAAAATTTTATGACAGGAAAACTCGACGGGAAGGTCGCCTTGGTCTCGGGTTCGGGCCGGGGTATTGGCCGCGAAATCGCACTCAAACTGGCCTCGGAAGGGGCGCGTGTCGTGATCAACGATCTGGACGCTGACCCGGCCAATGAAACCGCCGAGGCGTTGCGCGCAATGGGAGCCGAGGCCGTGGTGTGTGCCGGTAGTGTGACCGAGGACGGATTCGCCGAACGATTCATCAAGACCGGCATGGATAGCTTCGGCGGGCTCGATATCATCGTGAACAACGCAGGCTACACTTGGGACAGCGTCGTTCAGAAGATGTCCGACGAACAGTGGCAGGCGATCATTGACGTCCACCTAACGGCACCTTTCAAGATCCTGCGCGCCGCCCAGCCTGTGATAAGTGCCAAGTCCAAGGAAGAAGCCGCCGCCGGAAAGGAAGTGTTCCGCAAAGTGGTGAACATTTCGTCTATCGCTGGCACTGGCGGTAACGCGGGGCAGATCAACTATTCGGCCGCCAAGGCCGGCATACTGGGTGTCACCCGGACGATGGCCAAGGAATGGGGTCGCTACAAGGTCAACGTCAATGCCGTGGCCTTTGGCCCGATCCGCACCCGCCTGACCGAAGGCAGCGCGGACGGCGAGAGCACGATCAAGGTCGAGGAAAAAGAGATCAAGGTCGGCGTCAACCCTGATCTTCTTTCCCAGATGGAGCGCATGATCCCACTGGGCCGGGTCGGTACTCCAGAAGAGGCTGCTGGTGCTGTCTATCTGTTCTGCTCACCCGAATCGAACTTCATCTCGGGCCAGCACATCATCTGCGGCGGCGGCTTCACGATCTGAATACAATCGGTTCAGCCCCTTGCCAGAGGGCCGGACAACAAGATCAGCAAAGGCGGGTGAGCGAGTTTCGGTCACCCGTCTGTATTTTCGCGGATGCCGGATCAACCGTACTTTTTCAGATTGACACTCTGGAATCGGCAACCTAACAAGTGTTAGTTATGTATGAGATTGACTGGATACGATGACAGATGCAGCGGTCACTAGTAAAGAGATCGAAACACCCCGAAGCCCTGTTGGCCGCAAAGGGGTGCTTGACGTTGCCGCCCGACTTTTCCGGGACCATGGCTATGGGTCTGTCTCTCTTAGAAAGATAGCTGATGCTGCAGGGATCAAAGCAGGAAGCATCTATTACCATTTCGGGTCTAAGGACGAAATAGTGGTGGCCATTCTGGATGAAGGCATCTGGGCCGTTCACAAGAACATGCGTCGGGCGGTCGCGGAACAAGCCGATACCGCCGGAGCCTCGGTTGTCTTGCGCGCGGCCATCAGTGCGCATCTTCGCGCACTTCTGGATGTGAGTGACTATTCCTCGGCCAACGTGCGGATCTTCGGGCAGGTTCCACAATCGGTACGCGACGCGAATTTGCCCGCGCGCCGTGCCTATGAGAACGAGTGGGACGATCTGCTAGCACGGTTGCAAAAGCACGGTGAGTTGAGGGCCGATGTCGATGTTCGCCGATTGCGCCTGATGCTTATCGGTGCACTGAACGCCACGCTTGAATGGTTCGACCCCTCTCGTGGCGGCGTCGATGCACTGGCCTCTGCCTATGCCGATGTTTTTCTCAACGGAATGCTCGAAAAACGGAAGGTCTGAACCATGGCACGTCTCGAAACAACAGTGCTGACCGCATCGGAAACCTACGTCCGCAACCATGCAGCACAAAGCGAGAGGGTTGACACGCTGCGCACGCGGATCGCAGGGGCTACGTCGGGCGGACGCCCCGACATGGTTGAACGTCACCGCAAACGTGGCAAGCTTCTGGTGCGTGAACGGATCGACTTGCTGGTGGACCCAGGAACTGCGTTCATGGAACTGTCGTCGCTCGCGGCCTACGGGCAATATGGGGATGAGGTGCCTGGCGCGGGGATCGTGACCGGCATCGGCGTTATCCATGGGTTGCCCTGCATTGTGATCGCCAACGATGCTACGGTGAAAGGCGGCTCGTTTTACCACGAGACCGTCCAAAAACACATTCGCGCCCAGGAAATCGCAGCCGAGAACCGGTTGCCCTGCCTCTATCTGGTGGATTGCGGCGGTGCCTATCTGCCAGAGCAGGACCGGGTTTTTCCCGATGCTCGCCATTTCGGTAATTCCTTCTATCGCCAGACCAACATGTCAGCGAGCGGTCTGCCGCAGATCTCAGCGGTCTTTGGTGGTTGCACGGCCGGTGGTGCTTATATCCCCGCCCTGTCGGACGAAGTCATCATGGTGCGGGGCAACGCGCGCATCCATCTGGGCGGTCCCTCAATCGTCAAGGTGGCAATCAATGAAGAGGTCGATGGCGAAACGTTGGGCGGGGCTGAGATGCATTCGCGCGTATCGGGTGTGTCTGATCATTTGGCCGAGGACGAGTACCATGCGCTCGCGCTGATGCGCGACATCGTGGCCGAGCTTGGCCAGTCGCGCCCGATGCGACCGGACCAGACCCCCGAAGCGCCCGCCCACGATCCCTCCGAACTGCTTGGCGTGATCAGCGCTGATCGCAAACAGCCCTATGACATGCGAGAGGTTCTGCTGCGCATGATCGACGCTGGCGAGTTCCGAGAATTCAAGCCCGGATGGGGCGACACGCTGGTCTGTGGCACCGCGCGCATCCACGGCTATCGAGTAGGCATTCTGGCCAATAATGGAGCGCTTCTGTCCGACAGTTCGCTCAAGGGTGCGCAATTCGTTTCGATGTGCGATCAGCGTAACATCCCGCTTTTGTTCCTGCACAACATCTCGGGCTTCATGGTCGGCACCGAAGCCGAGCGCGGCGGCATCGCCAAAAACAGTGCCAAGCTGGTGTATGCCATGTCGGTGGCCAAGGTGCCGCGCCTGTCGGTTTTGCTGGGGGGCTCATACGGGGCGGGAAATTACGGCATGTGTGGACGGGGTTTCGCTCCGAATTTTCTCTTTGCCTGGCC
>Ga0098074_1001599_pt1 | contig 11243 bp, 8 predicted proteins | sample 32_taG_FD_75064 | JGI IMG/M metagenome (GOLD analysis project Ga0098074, IMG submission 75064) | Marine viral communities from the Gulf of Mexico - 32_GoM_OMZ_CsCl metaG | ecosystem: Environmental > Aquatic > Marine > Oceanic | place: Atlantic Ocean: Gulf of Mexico | collected 2015-07-12
GGCGAGCTGCTTCATCTGCGCCGGGCTACCACGAGCGCCCGAGTGGGCCATCATGTAGATCGAGTTGATCTCGGCCTGGACCCCGTCCTTGCCGATCGGGCGGGCCTTGATCTTTTCCATCATGGCATCGGCCACGCGGTCGCCGCACTGGCTCCACGCGTCGATCACCTTGTTGTACTTTTCCTGCTGGGTGATCAGGCCGTCCTGGTACTGCTGCTCGTAATCGGCAACCAGCGCCTTGGTCTTCTCGACCATCTCGACCTTCTCCTCGGGGATGATCATGTCATCCTTACCGAAGGAGATGCCGGCCTTGAACGCGTGGCGGAAGCCGAGCGACATGATCGCGTCGGCGAACAGCACCGTGTCCTTCTGGCCGGTGTGACGATAGACCTCGTCGATAACGTCGGCGATGTCCTTCTTGGTCAGCAGGCGATTGACGATGTCGAACGGAACCTTGTGGTTCTTGGGCAGACATTCGCCGATCAGCATCCGGCCGGCAGTGGTCTCGAACCGCTTCATCGCGATCTTGCCATCTTCGTCGGCCTGCGGAACGCGGGCGAGGATCTTGGTGTGCAGCGAAACCTGCTTGGTTTCGAGCGCCTGGTGAACCTCGGCCATGTCCGAGAACATCGGCAGCTTCTCGACCTTGTTGCCATCGCTGTCCTCGACGAATTCGGGCGTCTTTTCCTGCCGCTCCATCGAGAGGTAGTAGAGACCCAGGACCATGTCCTGCGACGGCACGATGATCGGCTTGCCGTTGGCGGGCGAGAGGATGTTGTTGGTCGACATCATCAGCACGCGTGCTTCGAGCTGCGCCTCGAGGCTCAGCGGCACGTGAACGGCCATCTGGTCGCCGTCGAAGTCGGCGTTGAAGGCCGCACAGACCAGCGGGTGCAGCTGGATCGCCTTGCCTTCGATCAGCACGGGTTCGAATGCCTGGATGCCGAGACGGTGAAGCGTCGGCGCGCGGTTCAGCAGGACCGGGTGTTCGCGGATGACTTCATCCAGGATGTCCCAGACTTCCTTGCGTTCCTTCTCGACCCACTTCTTCGCCTGCTTGAGGGTCATCGAGAGACCCTTGGCGTCGAGCCGGGCGTAGATGAACGGCTTGAACAGTTCGAGCGCCATCTTCTTGGGCAGGCCGCACTGGTGCAGCTTGAGTTCGGGGCCGGTCACGATGACCGAACGGCCCGAATAGTCGACGCGCTTGCCGAGCAGGTTCTGGCGGAAGCGGCCCTGCTTGCCCTTGAGCATGTCGGACAGCGACTTGAGCGGACGCTTGTTCGCGCCGGTGATCACCCGGCCGCGGCGGCCGTTGTCGAACAGCGCATCGACCGATTCCTGCAGCATGCGCTTTTCGTTGCGCACGATGATGTCGGGCGCGCGCAGTTCCATCAGGCGCTTGAGGCGGTTGTTGCGGTTGATGACGCGGCGATAGAGGTCGTTGAGATCCGACGTCGCGAAGCGGCCGCCGTCGAGCGGCACCAGCGGGCGCAGTTCGGGCGGGATGACCGGTACGACTTCGAGGATCATCCATTCGGGGCGGTTGCCCGATTCGATGAAGCTTTCGACGACCTTCAGACGCTTGATGATCTTGGCCGGCTTGAGCTTGGACTTGGTGGTCGCGAGGTCTTCGAGCAGGTCTTCCTTTTCCTGTTCGAGATCGAGATCCATCAGCATGGTCTTGACCGCTTCGGCGCCGATGTTGGCGGTGAAGGCATCTTCGCCATACTCGTCCTGCGCCTCGAGCAGTTCATCTTCGGTGAGGAGCTGGAACTTCTCGAGCGGGGTCAGGCCGGGCTCGGTGACGATGTAACTTTCGAAATACAGCACGCGCTCGAGCTGCTTGAGCTGCATGTCGAGCAGCAGGCCGATGCGCGAAGGCAGCGACTTGAGGAACCAGATGTGCGCAACCGGTGCGGCCAGTTCGATATGGCCCATGCGTTCGCGGCGGACCTTGGTCACGGTCACTTCGACGCCGCACTTCTCGCAGACGACGCCCTTGTACTTCATGCGCTTGTACTTGCCGCACAGGCATTCGTAGTCCTTCACGGGACCGAAGATGCGGGCACAGAACAGGCCGTCACGTTCGGGCTTGAACGTCCGGTAGTTGATCGTTTCCGGCTTCTTGATTTCGCCGAAGGACCACGAGCGAATGCGCTCGGGGCTGGCGATGCCGATCTGGATCTCGTCGAAAGTTTCGGGCTTCGCGAGCTGGTTGGTGAATTTGGTCAGTTCGTTCATGACTTATTCCCTTAGCGGGTGAATTCCTTGGGGCAGTGGTGGGGGGCGTTGCCGCTCCCCCTATTCCGCCGCGATCGCGAGACCGTCGTCGTCCTCGTCGTCGGCCAGCGACTTGAGTTCGACGTTGAGGCCCAGGCTGCGCATTTCCTTGACGAGCACGTTGAAGCTCTCGGGAATGCCGGCCTCGAAAGTGTCGTCGCCCTTGACGATCGCTTCGTAGACCTTGGTCCGTCCGATCACGTCGTCCGACTTCACGGTGAGGATTTCCTGCAGCGTGTAGGCAGCCCCGTAGGCCTGCAGCGCCCAGACTTCCATTTCCCCGAAGCGCTGGCCGCCGAACTGCGCCTTGCCGCCCAGCGGCTGCTGGGTGACGAGGCTGTAGGGACCGATCGAACGGGCGTGGATCTTGTCGTCGACCAGGTGGTGCAGCTTGAGCATGTAGATGATGCCCACGGTGACCTTGCGGTCGAATGCCTCGCCCGTACGGCCGTCGAACAGGACCGACTGGCCCGACGAATGCAGACCGGCCTTCTCGAGTTCGATGGTGACATCGCCTTCGCGCGCCCCGTCGAACACCGGCGTACCCATCGGGACGCCGGCGGTCAGGTTGCCCGCCAGTTCGACGATCTCGGCGGTCGAACGTTCGTCGATCGCATCGTGATACTCTTCGCCGTAAACCTCCTTGAGACGGTCGACGACCGCTTCGGGCGGCTTGGCCTTGGCATAGTCCTTCGCCGCATCGGGGTTGGCGCGCTTCCACTCGTCGAGCTGCTCGCCGATCTGGTGGCCCAGGTTGCGGGCCGCCATGCCGAGATGCGTTTCGAAGATCTGCCCGACGTTCATGCGCGAGGGCACGCCCAGCGGGTTGAGCACGATATCGACCGGCGTACCGTCTTCAAGGAACGGCATGTCCTCGACCGGCAGGATGCGCGAAATCACACCCTTGTTGCCGTGACGGCCGGCCATTTTGTCGCCCGGCTGCAGCTTGCGCTTCACCGCGACGAACACCTTGACCATCTTGAGCACGCCCGGAGCGAGTTCGTCGCCGCGTTCGAGCTTTTCCTTACGGTCTTCGAACTTCTCTTCGATGAACTTGACCGCTTCGTCATACTGCGACTTGACCGCTTCGAGCTGCGCCTGGCGGCCGTCGTCGGCCACGGCGAACTTGAACCAGTCGTGGCGATCGATGTCCTCGAGCAGCTCTTCGCTGATCTCGGTGCCCTTCTTGACGCCCTTGGGCGCCGCCGATGCGGTCTGGCCGATCAGCATGTCGCGCAGGCGGTTGTAGGTCGCCCGGTTGAGAATGGCGCGTTCGTCGTTCGAATCCTTGCGGAGCCGTTCGATCTCCTCGTTCTGGATCGCACGGGTACGGTCGTCGATCTCGATACCGTGGCGGTTGAACACGCGCACTTCTACGACCGTGCCGGCCACACCCGGCGGCAAGCGAAGCGAGGTGTCGCGCACGTCGCTGGCCTTTTCGCCGAAGATCGCGCGCAGAAGCTTTTCTTCCGGCGTCATCGGGCTTTCGCCCTTGGGCGTGATCTTGCCCGCCAGGATGTCGCCCGGATGCACTTCGGCGCCGATGTAGACGATGCCCGCTTCGTCGAGGTTGCGCAGCGCTTCCTCGCCGACATTGGGAATGTCGCGGGTGATGTCTTCGGGCCCGAGCTTGGTGTCGCGCGCCATGACTTCGAATTCCTCGATATGGATCGAGGTGAAGACGTCGTCCTTCACGATGCGCTCGGAGATGAGGATACTATCCTCGTAGTTGTAGCCGTTCCAGGGCATGAAGGCGACGAGGCTGTTGCGGCCCAGCGCGAGCTCGCCGAGATCGGTCGAGGGACCGTCAGCGATGATGTCGCCCGGCGAAACCGTTTCGCCCACCTTCACCAGCGGGCGCTGGTTGATGCAGGTATCCTGGTTCGAACGCTGGAACTTCTGCAGCGTGTAGATGTCGACGCCCGACTGGCCGGGTTCGACATCGCCGATCGCACGAATGACAATACGCGTCGCGTCGACCTGGTCGACAATACCGCCGCGGGTCGCCGCAATGGCCGCGCCGCTGTCGCGGGCGACGGTTTCTTCCATGCCGGTACCGACCCAGGGCGCTTCCGCCTTGACCAGCGGCACGGCCTGGCGCTGCATGTTCGAGCCCATCAGCGCGCGGTTCGCGTCATCGTTTTCCAGGAACGGAATGAGCGATGCGGCAACCGAGACGAGCTGCTTGGGGCTGACGTCCATCAGCGTGATCGATTCGCGCGGCGCCATGAGGTTGTCGCCGTCGTGGCGGGCCGACACGAGGTCTTCGAAGAACGAACCGTCCTCGGTCAGCTCGGCCGACGCCTGCGCCACCGTGTGCTTCTGCTCTTCCATGGCGGAGAGATAGACCACTTCGTCGGTGACCTTGCCGTCGACGACCTTGCGATACGGGGTCTCGATGAAGCCGTACTTGTTGACGCGGGCGAAGGTCGACAGCGAGTTGATCAGGCCGATGTTCGGGCCTTCGGGCGTTTCAATCGGGCAGATACGGCCGTAGTGCGTCGGGTGGACGTCGCGCACTTCGAAGCCGGCCCGCTCACGCGTCAGGCCGCCCGGGCCAAGCGCCGAGACGCGGCGCTTGTGGGTGACTTCCGACAGCGGGTTGGTCTGGTCCATGAACTGCGACAGCTGCGAGGAGCCGAAGAATTCGCGCACTGCGGCGACCGCGGGCTTCGCGTTGATCAGGTCGTTGGGCATGACGGTCGAGACATCGACCGAGCTCATGCGCTCCTTGACTGCACGCTCCATGCGCAGCAGGCCAACGCGGTACTGGTTTTCGAGCAGTTCGCCGACCGAACGCACGCGGCGGTTGCCGAGGTTGTCGATGTCGTCGACGTCGCCCTTGCCGTCCTTGAGATCGACCAGTTCCTTGACCACGGCGAGGATGTCTTCCTTGCGCAGCGTGGTGACGGTGTCTTCGGCATCGAGCTCGAGACGCATGTTGAGCTTGACGCGGCCGACTGCCGAAAGGTCGTAGCGTTCGCTGTCGAAGAACAGGCCTTCGAACAGCGCTTCGGCGGTTTCCTTGGTCGGCGGTTCGCCCGGGCGCATGACCTTGTAGATCGCCTCGAGACCCTCGTCGCGGTTCTCGGCCTTGTCGACCTTGAGCGTGTTGCGGATCCACGGACCGGTGGTCACGTGATCGATGTCGAGCAGTTCCATCACGTCGACGCCGGCAGCGTCGAGGACTTCGAGATTCTCGGCCGAGACCTCGTCACCCGCTTCGATGTAGATGCGCCCCGTTTTCTCGTCGATCAGGTCGCGGCTGGCGTAGCGGCCGAAGATTTCCTCGGTCGGCAGCAGCAGCGTTTCGAGCCCGTCCTTGGCCGCCTTGTTGGCCGCGCGCGGGCTGATCTTCTGGCCGGCGGCGAAGACTTCTTCGCCCGTCTTGGCATCGATCAGCGGGAAGGCAGGCTTCTGGCCGCGCCAGTTTTCGGCGACGAAGGGAATGTTCCAGCCTTCGCCCTTCTTGCCGGTCGCCCGCTTCCAGGTGACGGTGTCGTAGAAGTGCGAGAGGATGTCTTCGCTGTCGAGGCCGAGCGCATAGAGCAGCGCGGTGACCGGCAGCTTGCGCTTGCGGTCGATCCGCACGTTGACGACGTCCTTGGCGTCGAATTCGAAATCGAGCCAGCTGCCACGATAGGGAATGATCCGCGCCGCGAAGAGGAGCTTGCCCGAGGAATGCGTCTTGCCGCGGTCATGGTCGAACAGGACGCCCGGCGAACGGTGCATCTGCGACACGATCACACGCTCGGTGCCATTGATCACGAAGGTGCCGTTGCCCGTCATCAGGGGCATGTCGCCCATGTAGACGTCCTGCTCCTTGATATCGAGCACCGAACGGGTTTCGGTTTCCTGGTCCACCTCGAACACGATCAGCCGCAGCGTCACCTTCATCGGCGCGGCATAGGTGATCCCGCGCTGGCGGCATTCGACGATGTCGTACTTGGGTGCTTCGAGTTCGTAATGGACGAAATCGAGTTCGGCAGTGCCGGCGAAATCGCGAATCGGGAAGACCGAACGCAGCGTCTTTTCGAGGCCGGAGACGTAGTCGATCTCCTTGTTCGAACGCAGGAAGTGCTCGTAGCTCTCGCGCTGCACCTCGATCAGGTTCGGCATGTCCACGACTTCGTGGATGTCGCCGAAGATCTTGCGGATGCGCCGCTTCGCCGTACCCTGCGCATTTGCGCCGCGGGTCTTCTTGGGAGCCTTCGCCTTGGTAGCCATAAGGGGTAGATACCTCTTCTCGTGTGCATCGGCCGCTGCGCGGACAGAGCCGGAATTTCGTGTCTCATGCGCGTGAGATCCATCGCCGGGACGCGAAAAGGCCGCAGAGTGAGCGCACCCGTCCGGCGGCCTGCTGCAGCTTCTCTAGCGTCGCGATTATGGAAACGCCGCTTCCATCCTGTACCCGATTCCCGCGCATGAATCGGATTCGCTCGAAGCGTGCGGTTGCCGCATCATGTAGGATTTGCGCCGCGCCGTGTCAAACCGGCAGATCGGCATCCGCATAGCGATACCGCTGCGGCGCGGGATCGGCCACCTATTCGGGCGCGCGGGCGTTCCACATCATCCGTTCGATTTTCCAGTAACCCTGGTCGTCGGGGCGCGCATGGATGATGTAATGCCCCTCCTGCGCAACCCGCGTCCCGCGCGAAAAGAAGGCGATCCGGCTGTGGCCGGTAATCGCCGCGAGCGCGATCGACCCTTCGATGGCGAGAGTGTCGTGCTCGATGAACTCGACCGCGGCCGGCTGGCCCTCTTCGGCGAACCAGAATGCACGCAGGCGCTGCTTGCCGTCGATGGGCGAAGTGCCATAGCCCGGATAGACGACCACATCTTCGGCAAACAGCGTCATGAGCGCCTGCTCGCGTGCCGCCGCGTCGGGAACCAGCCACGCTTTCGCATAGGCCTTGTCGAGCGCGCGGAGCGCCGCACGGTCGCCCGAGGTCAGGCTCCCGGCCGGGCGCGGTTCGATGCCCTCCGGTTGCGCGCAATCCCCCGGCGAACAAGCGCCGAGCATCATGGCCATCAGCAATAACGCGAAGCGCGGCATCCCATACCTCCAGCGAGCCGGAAGTCCGGATGGCCGATCCGCCCGGCAACCGCGACCGCTGCTCCACCAATGGCATGCGGCAAGCGGCGAACGGCTTGCCAGCGAGGATTTATCGATTTTCGATATTATCGATTGACGATAAGGAAACGGCGATTCATATCGTTTTTCGATATTGGAGATCGCACCGTGTACGTTTTCATCCTCGCCGGGCTCAGGTTTTTCCGCTGGGTCAACTGGATCGTCGCCGCATTGCTGACGCTGTTTTTCGTGGTACTGCTGACCGATGCCGGGGGCCTCGGGACCTCGGTGCTGGCCGGTGTCGAAGGCGATCTCGCGGTGAGAGCGCAGGTGCGCGGCTACCTGCTCGGTGTTACCGGACTGGTTCTGCCGATGGCACTCGCGATAGATCGCATACTGACCCGCCTGGCCGGGCTGGTGCACGACGCGCGTGCAGGCACGGCGCTGAGCGAAGCCAACGCGGCCCGGTTGCGGACCATCGGCTGGTGCCTGCTGGCAATCAACCTGGCCGATCTCGTCTATGGCTGGCTGTCGGTACGGGCCAGCGCGGCCACCGGCGAATACTTTGGCTGGTCGCTCTCGCTGACCGGCTGGGTCGCGGTGCCGCTGCTGTTCGTACTCGCGCATGTATTCCGCGAAGGGGCGGCGATGCGCGACGATCTCGAAGGAACGGTTTGATGACGGACCAGACCTCCTTCATCGCCGTCCGGCTGGACGAACTGCTGCGCGAGCGCGGCATGACATTGACCGAACTGTCCGACCGCATCGGACTCACCCTGGCCAATCTCTCGATCCTCAAGACCGGGAAGGCCAAGGCGATCCGCTTTTCCACGCTGGAGGCAATCTGCCGCGAGCTACGCTGCCAGCCGGGCGACCTGCTGATCTATTCCGAAACCGGGGGAATCGACCAATGACCACTTTCCTGCCTGCTTTCCGCGCCGTTCATACCCGCAGCCTCGCCTTCGCTGCCGCACTGCCGTTCGCCGCGGCCATTCCGCTGGTGGCCGAGTTCGTCCAGCACGTGGTGGAGATGCGTGTCGGCATGTATGCCGGCGTCGAAGCCGCGCAACTGGCAGAGAACGACCCGGACCGGATCCTGGCCGGCTTCTTCAAGACGATCGCGCTGGGCCTGCCCGCCTATTTCCTCATCCGCTGGCTGCACAGCGAGGGCGATCGCGGTTTTGCCGTCCGGTTGGAAAAACCCGCCAGCGCGCTGTTCGGCCTCGTCATCGGCTTGCAAGCATTGTTCGCGTGGCTCGGCCTCTATGTCTGGACCGGCGGACCGATCGCCATCGGCTTCTTCGTCTTCGGCCTCATCTTCATGCCGCTGATCGTGCGCTTCGTCGTCGCCGCACCGCTGGGCATGCTGATCAGCCCGCTGCAGTCGATCCGGGTAATGGCGCGCGATGCGGTCTTCGCGATCCTCTTCCCGCTGGCCGCGATGCTCCCGCTGATGGCAGTGCATTACGCGCTCGGGATCGGGGCCATCTTCGTCGCGGGGGATGCGACCAAATGGGTGATGCTGGGGCTCGACAGCGTGGTGACCGCATGGCTCGCCCTGGTCATGATTTGCGCCCAATACGTGATCGCCACCCGCCCCGCGCCGCTGCCCGGTGCCCCGCAGCGGCAGCGGGCCGCAGCGGGAACAATCGCCGAATAGGTCCATTTTCGTCGCACACGCAGGAGAATAGACATGAACAAGACCGCACTTCTTGCCGCCCTTCCCCTGGCGCTGACGCTTGGCGCCTGCGGCGAACCGATCGACGGCAGCGACACGGCCGATCTCGGCAACGACACCACCACCGCGCCCGCTGCCGATGCACCCGATGACGGCCCGCTGGATTACGAGCCCGGCGAAGACGGCCTGCTGCAATCGGACATGGAGCCGATGGGCGACGACGACGCGGCCGGCGAGACCGCGATGGACGACGACGCCGCAATGTGATGCCCGCGCGGAAGCGCCGGACAGGCTTGACCGCAGCAACCAAACCGCTAAAGGCCCGCCACGCAACGGCGGGTCTTTTCGATTCCGCCCTGCATCCGTCCGAGACAGTTGGTGAAGGCGAATTGGCGCTTTCTTAATCTCCAACCTAGGCGGGGAACAGAGATTTCCGGTGCTTCGGCGCCGTTTCGCGCCAACTGGCGCACTCCTTCCCCATCAACGGACTCGCCCGTCCCGGTTCGCCGGAACGGACAAACGTAGCCGGTCGCGGCGGGTTCTCCCGGCGCGGCCATAGTGAAGGAGTATGGCATGGATCGTTCGCAGAAAGCCGACGCGGTCGCCCAGCTCAGCGAAGTCTTCGCCCAGTCCGGCGTGGTGGTTGTCACCCGCAATCTGGGGCTGACGGTGGATCAGTCCACCGAACTGCGTACGAAGATGCGTGAAGCCGGTGCGACCTACAAGGTTGCCAAGAACCGTCTCGCCAAGCTCGCCCTGAAGGACACCGACTACACGGGACTCGACGAGTTCCTGACCGGTCCGACCGCTCTCGGTTATTCCGAAGATCCGGTCGCCGCGGCCAAGGCCGTGGTGGAGTTCGCCAAGACCACCGACAAGATCGAAATTCTCGGTGGTTCGATGGGCGCGCAGAAGCTCGACGAAGCAGGGGTACGGGCACTCGCCTCGCTGCCCAGCCTCGACGAACTTCGTGGCACGATTGTGGGTCTCGTCAACGCACCGGCAACCAAGGTTGCCCAGGTCGTCAACGCACCCGCAGCCAAGCTCGCTCGTGTCTTCGGTGCCTATGGCGCCGAGGAAGCCGCGTAAGAGCTGGTTCGACGCACGAACATATATTCATCGGGGCAATACCTTCGGGAACCCCGGCCCTAATTTTGGAGTGAAACATCATGGCCGATATCGCCAAGCTTGTTGAAGAACTGTCGAAGCTGACCGTCCTGGAAGCCGCTGAGCTTGCCAAGGCACTTGAAGAAGAGTGGGGCGTAAGCGCCGCCGCTGCCGTTGCTGTTGCTGGCCCCGCCGGCGGTGGTGACGCCCCCGCAGCCGAAGAAAAGGACGAATTCGACGTCGTCCTGACCGGCGACGGTGGCAAGAAGATCCAGGTCATCAAGGAAGTCCGCGCCATCACTGGCCTGGGCCTCTCGGAAGCCAAGGCTCTCGTCGAAGGCGCACCCAAGCCGCTCAAGGAAGGCGTCAACAAGGCAGAAGCCGAAGAAATCAAGGGCAAGATCGAAGCAGCCGGCGGTACCGTCGAGCTCAAGTAAGCGACTGCCCGTTTGGGCGCTTACGCTTCGATCTCGTTTCGCGAGATCACGGAAGGGCGGTGCCGCAAGGCGCCGCCCTTTTGCGTTGTTGGCCGGTGCCCGCAAGCGGCTCGGATCAGTCCAGCTGCGCGTGCTCCACGGTGTAATAGACCGAGTCCCCGTCGCGGCGGCGGTGCAGCACGATATGCCGCGACGGCGCATTCGCCCCCAGCGCTTCGGTGATCGTGCTTTCCTTGGCCCGGACGAAATCCTCGGCGGACAGCGTCTGGAAACCGACCCCTTCCTCGTCCGCGAAAACGAGCGCCGCCGGCGCTTCGCCCCCCATCCGCGCGAGGAAGGTGGCGGCCGGTTCGCCGGTCATATAGCCGCTGAGTTCGAGGATCTGCGTCAGCGAATGCGACATCGCTACGTGGTTGTAGCCCTTCCCGTTGTGCAGCTTGCACAGTGGCATGAGATAGCAGGTCTGGGACGCGGGGACGCTTCCGTCCTGGTTCGGGGTCATGTGTCCGCCGACCTGGAAGCCGGGATGCGACCGGTCGGGAACCTGCGGATCGACATAGCAGTGATTATCGCTGCCGACGCCGATCCCCTTGCCCTGGAGCAGGCTGGTCCAGCTGGAGTAGCCGGGCACCTTGGGATCGTCCGTGCTGCCGATCACGTTGTA
>Ga0098074_1001600_pt1 | contig 11229 bp, 17 predicted proteins | sample 32_taG_FD_75064 | JGI IMG/M metagenome (GOLD analysis project Ga0098074, IMG submission 75064) | Marine viral communities from the Gulf of Mexico - 32_GoM_OMZ_CsCl metaG | ecosystem: Environmental > Aquatic > Marine > Oceanic | place: Atlantic Ocean: Gulf of Mexico | collected 2015-07-12
CATGGCGCCGCAGACCGCATCCATGTCGGCCTGGAACTCCTGCGTCGGTATCCATGGGACCGAATAGCTGCCCTGGCGCACTGTGTTGATCTCGGCCCGGATGTCACCCACCGTCAGGAGGTGGCAGTCGAGGAAGGCATCGTCGGAGACGCGGAGACGCGCGCTTTGCCGGGTCGCCCGGTCATAGACGGATCGGCCAATCGTGTGGTTGGCAGCCAGGCCGAGCAGTCGATCCTTGCCGCCATCGGCGAGCAGGTTGCGCATCCAGGTCTCCCTGTCGCCTCGCAGGGCTCCGGACTCCACCGCGACCGCGAACATCAGAATGGCTCCCATGGCCGGGTAAAGGATGGCCTTGGCCGACTTGTTGTCGGTGCGCCCCTCGGGGCCTCGATCCTCGTGGTAAACCTTCATGACGCTCCTCCCTGTTGAGCGTGGCCTAGGTGTAATCTTCGGGATTCTTCACAACCTTCAAGGCGAAGTCGCAGAGCCGTTCTGCGGCCGCCGGCAGATAGGCGCGCTCGGTGATGACGCTGCCGAGGCGCTCGACACGCTCAAAGTTTCCCGTCCGCATGGTGCGATGAACGTAGTCCCCGGTCTCTTCGCACAGCAAGGACCGTTTGTCGGTCAGCTTGATCAGCGCGGCGGCCTCGATCCGGCTGGCGTGGCTGTTCTGTATGATCTGCGTGATGTCGGTGAATTCCAGGGGCAGCGAGTCCGCTCCTTCGTGGAACATTTTCCCCATGTTCCGGAAGGCCTGCATGTTCTCGCGAGACCGGGCCTCATCGATCTGCCCTACGACAAGCCAGCCGGCTGCGAGTAGGCCGAATGCGGCTCCAACGATGATGGATGCCTTGCGACGCGGAGCGGTGGTGGTGTCAGTCATGGAGCCTCGAAGTTGATCGTCGCAATCCTTGATCGACTTCGGAGCGAAGGGCAAGGATTAACCTCGCCCTTCGCAGAATGTCAGGGCGCCGCTGTCGCGCCAAGCAGGGCGCCGAGAGGCCCCCAGTCGTCGTCGGCCAGGAGGGTGGGGAGGTCGGCCAGGGGAACCGGGCTCGCGGGCGTCAGGCGCAGCCGTGCGCTTCGGCCCTCGCCGATGGCGGTGCCGACCCAGTCGGAGAGCAGGTCACGCTGCTCGGACGAGAGATCCTTCGCACGGTCGGTAGCGAAGTCGGCCAGGCCGCGCCCGGTGAGGTCGCGCAGGAGGGGGTCGACGCCTTTGTCGTCCAGCATCAGGTCGAGCTTCTTCAGCAGGATCGGCGCGTAGAAGGCCATTTGTTCGATCGTGGTGCCCTCCGTCGCCGGCTCGGCCTTCCCGAGCTCCAGCTTGGCTTCCAGGCCCATGCCGATCAGGGGATCGAGCGTCTGGAACAGGGCATAGTCCAGGCTGGGGCCCTTCTTCTCAGCAGACATCTCTCCGCTGAAAGTCAGAAGATCGATGCCCTTCGTGCCGAGAACGGCGGCCGGCAGGAGGCCGAGCGCCTGGCTCTTCACTTTCAGTGCATCGATCGTGATCCTGGCGCTCCCATGCGCCTCACGGAAGGCGTTCCACATCTCATGGGGCTCACGCTTCGAGGCAGCCTCCTGCAGGTCGCTGTCGCTGGCGCCTTCCAGGGCCATGGAGATGAACTCGTTCACCCCGGATCTGGCGAAGGGCACCAGGCTGTCGGAGTGATGGTCGGCCTTGATCGAGGCAAAGGACAGCTTCACCGCATCCTCGATCCCGTCCCATGCAGCCGTCACGTCCGCAACGCTCCAGTAGTCGAAGAACTTCTCCCCCAGCTCGGTCTCGGGGAAGGTGGCCATGACCGGCCGGAAGGAGGCGATCTGCATTTCGCCCAGTGTAAAGCGGCCGACATCCTGGCTCGCGAGCGAGAGCCCCTCGATGGTCCCCTCGGCCCGGGCAAGGCACATACCGTCGCGTGGGAGGCCATCGATCGCGAAGGTGGCCTTCTCCAGGGAGAACGAATCCCCAGGCGCCGTATCGTCTCCGGACGGCCGGCTTGCCGAGAGGCCTGTGACCTTCACCAGTGAAGAGGTCCGAGCCTCGCCGTCGCCGCATAGGTCGGCTTCGGAGAGGCTCGGATGGCCGAGGATGAGGGGCAGAAGCGATGCGCTGCTCGAAAGGGACACGCGCTCGATGAGGACCTCACTTGCTCCGTTATCCGGCCCACGTCCCTCGGACAGATCGATGACGATGAGGTCGTCGCCTCCGGTGGAGAGCGTGGCTTGGGCAAAACGATAGTCGCCCACCGTCAGCTCGCTGTAGCGCTCTTTTCCCGCCTCGAGATCGAAGTCCGCCCAGGTCAGGGTGTTGGCATCGGGCCCCAAGGCGTCGAGCAGGGTGCGCATGAGTGGCCCGCCGCCCTTCTGGACTGCCTCGCTCGATGCCAACGATACGGCCTGTTGGGTGGTCTCGGCTAGAAGTGCGGCGGGGGTCAGGATAAGGGTCGAGGCCAGAAGGGCGGTCGAACAGCGTGGCAAGGCGGTCTCCATGGAAAGGTGCCATGGATATATGGCAGGCCGTGGGGTGTCTGCAAACGAAAGAGAGGCGCCGCAGCGCCTCATCCTTGGTCAGGGGTCCGGGCGTCAGGCGGCCGGAGAAGGCTCCCGGGCTGGCCGCCGGGCCGCGCTGTAGAGGACGGCCGCCGAACAGATCGCCGCCAGGCCATACCCGACCAGATTGGCCGAGACGTCGAACTTGTAGGTTTGGCTCGCGATGCCCCAGGCTACGGCGTAGAGCACCAGCCAGTCTCGGGTTGCCCGCCCGACCCGGCTGGCTCCCTTTTCGACCCCGGCCCTCGGATTGGGGGCACGGAGGGCGATGAGCAGGAGGCCGCCCGCGAAGGCTATCGGCGCCGCTGGCCACATCTCCAGAAAGACATCTGCGACAGCGAACAGGGCGAAGAGGGCGTTTGTGGCAGCAGTCTGCGGAAAGGCAGACGGTCCCATGGAGAAGCCGTAGCGTAGAAGGCGCCAGGCCGCCCAGACGGTGACCACGAGCAAGGCGATCTCGAGCAGGAAAATGATCATTTCATGAATTCCTCATTGGCTGGATCCAGTGTGGTCCTGCGCCCGAGGTGGGGTCAACCTGAAATTGCAGCATGTCTCAGGCCGAGAGATCGCTGTCCTCTAGTTGTGAGTAGGACAGTTGCCCGGTGGTCTTGCCCGTCCGTGCTTGGAAACGAGAGATCACCCCGGCGGCCCAGCGCGCAGCTCTCTCGAGCGTGTCTCCATGGCAATCGAGTGGCGCGCAGTGGCATCCCAGCCTCTTTCCATCGAGCCCCGCCAGGGCCACGAGGTCGATCTCGTCTTTGCGGATCTTCTTCCACAGCCAGTTGCGATGGTCAGCAATGACTTTGGCCCGATCCCCATCCTTGCCGATGATGAACTTGTTGCCCCAGGGCGAGCGCCGATCGATGCGGACATCGAACTGTTCGAAGTTGAGGTTCACCACGGGCATGGACTAGAGCTCTCAGCAGGCAGCCGGCTGCTCGCCGGTGCGGGGGCGTATGTGTTCTGCGAAGCGTGATGCCCAACCTCCGGTGTCGCCGAAGCATCCCTGGCTGATCAGGGCGTGATCCGGCACGATCTCCCGATCGATTTCCTTCCAGACATGCAGTAGGCCGAGAAGAATGGGCGTCCGTTTCTGGAGGATGTTGTAGGTCACCTCGGTGAGGTCGACATAGCCGTGCTCGCGCTCTCGAACGACGCGGCCGATGACACGATAGGCGGGCTTGTGAGCCTGGGCGATGCGGCGGAACTTCATGAAATTCTCCTTGCTCATAAGGCAAGGTTAAAGGGCGCATCACCCATGTCAATGTCAGACGCTGGGCGCCGGAGCCTTGGGGGCGACAATCTCGTAGCCGGCCTCGACGGCCCTAGCGAGATGGCTCTCGAGGAAGGCGAGGTAGGAGGGGTGGTGATGCGCCTCGATCATGTAGGCGTCGAACAGGCCCGATTGCGCTACGGCCTCTGGTTCATCCAGGAAGTCGCATTGCTCGGCGTACTGGGCCTCGTCAAGGCAGATGAGCGTTTTCGCCTCGTATTCCCCGGCTTCTCGGTGCGTGATGAGCTTGCCGTCGGCGTTCGGAACGCTCGCCACTTCCAGCGGCATGTTTCGAGCTTCGAACTCGCTGTAGTCGACGTCGAGTTGCAGCATGTCGTCGAAGAGCTTGGCGCCGGTGACTCGGGCCATCATGCCCGGGCGATGATAGGACGCGAATTCGCGCCAGATCTCGGCCAGCACGCAGTCCTTGATGCGAACCACCTTGCCGACAAGAGATTGCGGATCGAGGCTCATTTCGGGGCATCCGCCGTAGCGGTGCCCGCCGCCGGGTCGAAGCCATGCTCCTCAATTGCGCGCCGTACCAGGCCCTCGAGGAATGCGGCATAGCTCTGATCCTGATCCTCGCGGGCTAGGTAGGCCACGAAGATCGGATCCTCGGCATCCACGACCTTGATGGCGTGCTCGAGGTCGCTCAGCATGATGTGGAGATCCTCGACGTCTTCCGCTTTGCCGGCTTCGGTCGCCGTGACCGTGGTGTGCCCCATGCGGTAGTCCGGCGACTCGCAGGTCCGGTTGTGAGCGGCGAACTCCTTGAGGTTTAGTCGGAGGACCGCGACTTCATCGTCCATGACCCGGGTCGAGATCACCCGCGCCTGCATGCCCGCCTCGGCATAGCCGTCGTGCTCGGCATTGGAGCGCACAGAGGGATGGTCCTGCAGGGTGACGATGCGACCCGGCAGGGCGTTCAGTGAAAGGGTCATGGACTACTCCGATCGGTCAGAAGCGCGGCGCTGGCGCCGGCTCGGGTTTGATTTGCTCGCAGAAGGCCGGCCAGACGTCGTCGACGAAGGTCTGCACGTCTGGCTTGAGGCGGCAGGCCCGCCCTATGTGGAAGAGCTCGCGCTCGGACCCAAAGACGTAGCCCGTCCCCTGCGCCACGCCGCGCACGAGAAAATCGTAGGCTTGGCCGTCGTCCACAAACGCGCCGTTGGTGTAGCTGATCTTGCGGTTGTCGATGTAGGTCAGCGCTTTCTGGAGAGCCTCGGCGCTGCCTTCGACCTCGGTCGACGCGACGATGAGGGCTTCGCGCATCTGATCGCAGGACTTCATGAAATCGATCTCGTGTGCGGCGAGACCCCGAGCGGCCTGGGCGACGTACTCCGGCGACAATGAGGACAGGAAGTCGGCCCAGTCGTCGGTCCCCGTTGCGTTGAAGGCCAGAGAGAACTGGCCGCCCTCGGTCGTGATCTGGACCTGAAGGCGATTGCTTCCGTCCGGGCCGCACTCGACGCGCGCCTTCGCGGTCTGGTCGTTGCAGTCGATCTCGTAGGTCGTCGTGGTCCAGTCGTCGATCATGGTCGTGTCCTCTTGGTCAGCGCCGTGGGGCAGGAGCATCCTGCTCGTGTTCCGGCGCCAGCTCGGCCATGCAGGGCTGCCAGAGTTGTTCGAAGAAGGCGGAGTTGGCCGAGAAAGTCTCGCAGACCTCCTGCTCGGACATGCCCGCCAGCAATTGCTTCCAGTCGTCCCCGATCTCGCCGGACATTCGGCCACTGAAATGGCCCAGCGTGCTGGCGATCTCGATATCGATGATCCGGTACTCGCAGTTGCCCGGCTCTGCCCTGCGGTAGCCCGGGTTGATGTTCACCATCATCAGGGCGGAGTGTTCACCTGCACGCAGGCGGACCGGCAGGCCGTCGAGAAGGTCGGCTTCGGCATGGAAGGTGGTCTGGTCGAGCATCGTTCGGTCTCCCTTGTGTGGCATGGCCACGGAAGCATTGGAGGGGATATAGGCGGCACCTGGCAAGAGACCGGCCCCGCCCGGTGACAATCAGGGCTTGGGCGCCGGGTTCATGAGCCAGGCCGCGCGGAGGGCAGGGTGGTGACGTGCGAACCAGCTCAGTGCCACGACTGCCGGCCCCGCCTCGATCTCGCCGGCGTCGAGCCTGGCGATCGCATCTTCGGCCGACATGACGACGGCGCGAATGTCCTCGTTCTCGGCCGCGAGGCCGAAGGTGCCCCCGGCATGGCTCAGGTCGGCCTCGGCCACATAGGTTTCCACCCGCTCGGACGATCCGCCGGGGCTCGGCAGGAAAGCGTAACCCTTGCGCATCCGGCCGATCTCGCATCCGGCCTCTTCCACGGCCTCGCGCTTGGCGACGTCCGGGCCATTCTCTCCCTCGTCAACCATGCCAGCGATCACCTGGAAGGGGCAGTTCTGAACCCCAGCGATGTGAGCGCCGATCAAAAACTGCTTGATCAGCAGGACCTCGTCCCGCTCCGGGTCGTAGGGCAGGACGCCGACGGAAGTCCCGCGCTCGAAGACTTCCCGCGTGATCTCTGGGCTCATGCTGCCGTCGAAGCGGCTGTGCTGGAAGGAATAGACGTTCAGCTTGAAGAAGCCGTCATAGCCGCCAATGCGCTTGAGGTTGACCACCTTCGTGGCTTGCTTCTGATCGTCCATGGCTCGCTCCTTCGCCGAAGGCTGGCCCAGCGCCACCCTGCAGAGGGAAGCTGCACCTCCCGGTGCAAAGTGTCAACGCTCAGATCATGGATAGATAAGAATAGATGGCGCTCCCGGCAGGAGTCGAACCTGCGACCTACCGCTTAGGAGGCGGTTAATTTTGCTCTAATCCTCTGAGCTACGGGAGCATGTGTTGATCATGGACTGTTCGCCAGCAAGTGGCAAGGGCGTCAGTAGTAATTCTTGTGGCTGACGGTCCTGAAGAAGCGAAGGCTGCCGGAGAAGTTCCTGGTCATCCCCGGGGCGCTGGCGTGCGGTGCCAGGATCAGGTGCTCGGCGTAGGCCTCGTAGTACCGGTAGGCATTCTCATTGGCCAAGGCGTCCTCAGCCAGAATGATTGGTGCCATGAAGATGCCACGAGCGCGGGCCTGAGCAATGGCCGGCCGGGCGGCCTGGAGTTCACCCTCGAGCGGCAGGGCCACCACCACGCGACCCGTCAGGCGCAGGCCGGCAGAGAGGGCCTCATGGCGCAATTGTATCAGCCGGTGCAGGCACGGAAGCGGGCTGTCTGGCCAATCGGCGTTAGGGCCGGCCCATGAGCGCGCCGTTGCCCGGCACGCCTCGGGCGTCGTCAGGTCGGCGAAGGTGAGCCAGTTGGCGGAAGGGTTGAGCACCGGGCCCATGACCCAAGCCCGCAGCAGGGCAGAGATGTCGGCGATCTGTGAACGATGATCGACCACGGCCAGCAGGTGGCGGCAGTCCGAGATGCTGTCCTGGGTGATCGGATCGCCAGTAGGCTGCCACCGGGCTTCGGGCGCCGGTGGCAGGTCGGGGGAGGTCTTGCGCAGCCCCCGGAGCATGGTCAGCCGGTCCCCAGCAGGAACTGGAAGTCGCCGGTAAAGTTGCGGCCGTGCTGCGGAGCAGCCGCGCGCGGCGCCAAGGCCAGGTGCTGGCAGTTCGCCCGCAAGCGCTGGAAGTAGGCCGGGTCGCTCAATGCCAGCTCGGATGTGATGATTGGCACCAGGAAGACGTATGCCGATCGACACTGAGCTGCGAGTACGGCGACTGTTTCGGCCGCGCTGGTCACAAGCAACGGAACCACGGTGATGACCGGCTCGCCATCATCTTCATGCAGGGCCCGCAGCTTGGGCGCGTCATGCGACACGCGCGCATCATCCGACTTCACGTTCGAGGCGATGAGGTCCCCGACGACCCGGCCGAGCAGGCGGGCCGCCGTGTCATTCGGGCGTTTCAGGTCCTTCGAGGGATCGTTCTGCAGGAAGGCGCGGTAGCCATCGTCCGTGGTCAGGTCGACTAGCTTGGCCGGGCGAAGCCCGCCGGGCTCGGTCGCGCAGATCTCCCGCAATGTGCGGACCACGAGCGCAGCATCGCTGGGCTCCTCGACTACGGCCAGCATGTGCTTGCAGGACTGGATGTCGGCGAGGCCGAAAGTGCGGGGGGAAGGGGAAGTGGTCATGCGGCCTCCTGACGCTGTCTACAGCGCAAGTGGAGGCCGCCTCTTAATGGTCGATTAAGGTCGCAGGCTCTGGAGGTCGAGGTTGGCATCCGCCTCGGCCCTGATGGCGGTCTGGTAAAGGGCGAATGCGTCGTCGAAAGGCATCTCGTTCAGGATTTTCCAGTCCCTGGGGGTCTGCTGTCGGACCTGTTCGATATGGTTCCGCGTAAGCCGCCTGGCCTTTGGGAAGGACGTCGCAGTCATGTGCTCCCCGTCTGGCCGGCACGTGACGACTGCTCGCTTCAGGATACGCTGCAGGTCTTCGCGCTCCTGGAGATCGAAGACGATGCCGAAGCAGTAGGTGTCGAGATCCATCGCCATCTCGTCGTCGATCTTCATGTTGGCCGCGACCCATTTCTCGACGGCGCGGTAGGCGTCCTGGTCTCCGAGGAAGCAGCAATCCCCACCGGTGCCGCCATTGTAGATGATGCCGATCTTCGTGCCGTCGACATGAAGATCGGCGCGGAAGTGGGGTGTTTCCTCGGTGCGTATGGGGTCGTGCTCGATGTTCAGGAGTTCGATTTTCACGGCGGCTGTGTCCTGTAGGCTGATGAGGTCGCCCTACAATGTTCATCGCCGACCGAAAGTCACCAGCGCCCTCCCGGGCTTTCCGAGAGGGCGCTGGGTTCACCAGTAGTAGATGAAGGGCTTGCTGGCCAAGGGCCAGGCCAGGTTGTCGGGGTCGTCTCCCCGCAGAACCCGACGCTCGAGGTCGCGCTCGCGCCGGCGGGCAGGGCGGATGTGGTGCAGCTTGTCCCAGGAGCGAGGGTTGTGCTGCGCCCAGCGCCAGTTGTCGTACTCGGCGCCGAGACGGCGCTTCATGAAATTGTCCGTGGAGCACTCCGAACCGGAAGTGCGGGCACGCTTGCGCTTGTAGTGGGCCATTGGGCCTCCTGTAAGTTGGGTACTTACATGGCCGGCCTCCTTTCGTGTTCCGCTGGCGCTGGGCGGGCGGCGATGCCCGTCGCGACTTGGGTGTCCGTTGCCCGCAGATGTAGTGGATGACACCTCGTTTGAGAAGCCAGATCGCGCCGAGGCTACCGTGGTGCCGGCCCCGCCTGGCGCTCGAGCATCAGCTGGTCGAAGACCTCGGCCACATGCGTCCGTGTCCTGTCCATGATGCTCTCGGTCACCTCGGCCAGCGGACGGAAAGCCTGCGCAGGGTCGGGAGATTGCGGGTTCTGGATCAGCCTCTGCAGATCCGGCAGTGAAGCCTCGTCGCACGACACGATGCCTGCTGCGTAGCGCTCGACCACCTCGCTGGGGATGGAAGCCGCCGGCCGCATGCCGAAGACATCCAGTGCCCAGTCGCGCCCCTCGTGTTCAATGATCGCGTAGACATGGACGACTGCAGGCAGATTATCATCCGGATCGTCCGCCTCGTAGGCGAGGTCATAGGGGTCGGTGACGACGACGAAGTGGGTGCCACTAAAGGCTTCGTTCGCGGCCATGGCGAAGGCGTGGCAGTAGTCCTGGGAGAAGTAATCGACCCAGCCCTGGTCGATGGGTGCCCCTGGTTGAAACTCGATGCCCCGGGCGAAGTCGAGGACCTCTTGGTCCTCAAGAGATGGCTGCGCAGCCATCTGAAGGCTCACGAACTCGGCCGGGCTGAGGTGTCCGAATTTCATGAAGCTGGCCTCCTGCATTCAGGCGTATGATCTGCAAGGTAGGTGTCGATGTGCAAGCGGGAAGGAGGGGCAATGCGAGATGCCGGTAGTCCTTGGCGGCGCAATCGGTTAGCCTTGCCATATCTCACTTGGAGTCCGACGATGTCCGCTCTTTTCGACCCCAGCATGCTGTTCGATCCGGCGGCCGTGCCGATCACGCGCTTCAAGGATGAGGACGGGCTGTTCAACCACTTCCTGTCGAATTTTCATGAAGGCTACGTCGTTCTCTATCTCGGGCGTTACTGGCCGACATCCGAGCATGCCTATCAAGCGGCGAAGACGCTCGACGAGGAAGAGCGAGACAAGATCGCCGAGTGCGCTACGCCGGGGATGGCGAAGCGAGCGGGCCGCAAGGTCACAGAGCGGGCCAATTGGAACCAAATCAAAATCGAGGTGATGCGGGAGATCCTGCGCATCAAGTTTGCACACCCTGAGCTGCGCGCCCGCCTTCTGGCCACCGGCGATGTCGAGCTGATCGAGGGCAACTACCACGGCGATGACTTCTGGGGACAGTGTCCGCTGGGGAACGGAGAGAACTGGCTCGGCCGGCTGCTGATGGAACTGCGGGCCGAGCTCAGATGCGAGGCGCAGACGGCGCCTGCCTAAGAGGTCAGATCTTCGGCGCGGCCGGGGCGGCGTCGAGACCGGCTTTCTGGAGGTCTGCTTCCGTCGCCGTGGTCTTCCCGTTGGCGTCGTAGTCCGTCTCCCCCATATCCTCTAGAGTGGGGAACGCGACGGCGGTCTGAATGGTGTCGGGACCCGACATCTCGAAGCCCTCCGCGACCACGCGCTGGGCAGCAGCCGTGAGAACGGCGCGAAGATCTTCTTCCGAAGAAATGCTCTCCTGCATCTCCGAGGTAACGAACACCTCGATCAAGACCGAGATCGGCGCGTGGAGGGGTTCGTCCAGCTCGTGGCGGCTGACCTCTGACTCGGTGGCCTTCTCGAGGTTGTGCTTCAGCCAGGCGTCCTTCGAGGCAACGCCTTCTGCCGGGGCGATGTTCACTTCGAAGTCGTAAAAGGTGCCATCGGAGATGGGCCTGCTGACGGGGGTGTTGTCGGTCATGATGATCTCTCTCGTGCAGGTGGGCTACATGCCTGGGGTCAGGCGGGGGAGGTCGTCCAGGTCCGGCCCCAGATCTTCGGCGTCGAACGCTCCCAGGCGGGTGACGCCGAGGCTGAACAGGTCGAAGAAGGTCCCACGCTCGGGTTCGTAGAACGCGTAGTTGTCCAGCGCCTTGATCGGCACCTTCGAGTGGAACAGGTCGAGAGCGCTCTCCTCCAGATCGATCTCGGAGCGATCATCCACGCCGACGCCGATCAGGTACTCCTTCGGAAAGCCTTCGATCCCTCCGATCCTGTCTTGTCCGTTCGCATCGACATCGTTGGGGTCGAGATCCGCTTTTCCAGCGGTACAGATCACGCCGACCTTCATGTAGACGACGTTTGCAGCCTTCTCGGTGCGGATCGGCACGTCGCAGGTGTCTTCCATCTCGGCGAAGGTGAGGGCATCCATGCCGCCGGCTACACGATGCAGCTTGGGCAGCACCTCCTGCTTCTCAGGGTACTTGTCGTC
>Ga0098074_1001601_pt1 | contig 11224 bp, 14 predicted proteins | sample 32_taG_FD_75064 | JGI IMG/M metagenome (GOLD analysis project Ga0098074, IMG submission 75064) | Marine viral communities from the Gulf of Mexico - 32_GoM_OMZ_CsCl metaG | ecosystem: Environmental > Aquatic > Marine > Oceanic | place: Atlantic Ocean: Gulf of Mexico | collected 2015-07-12
CATTGCCGTGATCCTGCCAAGATATTGGACAAAGACAGAAAACCCCGTCTACGCCTCACGACAGCGGGCTACTGGGCATCTGCAAGACGCCGGGTTGAGTATTTGGATCAGGAGTGATAAAAAGAATGGGCCCGACCGGCCAATGATCCAGTCGGGCCCAGCCGGTAGAAAACTTCTTGGTGGGAGTTTCCGGCCTGAGAACCAATCTCAGCAAGAAATTCCCTCCAAGTCAAATCCACCGGTCACCGCAGGTTGTCGGTCATTGTGTACGCTCGCCTGTATTCATGGTGGTCTGCCTTCCGGGTCGAATAGTGCGGGGATCAGGCAGAAAGAGGAAAAGCCGCACTATGCTGACGCGACGGCTCTCGGTTACGACGCATATCAGCAAGACGTTGGTCCCTGACAGGGCCGGGTCTTGCTTTGCTCAAGATCGGTTACTCTGCATATATAACAACAGGTTATCAGTATGATTTGTAAGTGCGGTGGAGTATTTAATCTACACAAAATCAAGGCAGGGCTGGCCGGTAAGTGTCCAGCCTGTGGTAGAAGGCATGAAATATCCACACATACAGGGCCGGTACTGGCTGACAGACGGGAGAAGGAAAATGAACGCAAAAGCTGAAATTGTTGGTGCGAAGGCGCAAGCGACTGCTACCAAGAATATTGACGTATTACACAACAGGTTAAAAGCTTACGAAATGTATGCCGCTAAGTTGGAAAAACGGTGTAAAGATTTGACCTTTCTTGCTATACTGTTCTCATGTACAACGCTCGCCTTGTTAGCGTTCGTCGGATTGAAAGGACTGTAGGCATGACACCGAAAGCGAAACTGGTAAATCACGATCTGAATGTGACCGACCGTTTTGAGCTTACTGTGCGCAACGACTACATGACCATGGCCGACGATGGCACCGTGACCATCATGCTGTCGCGTGGTGATGTGAACAATTTGCACATTGATTGCTCACAAGCCCTGCTGGACGACGATGTACGGCTCGGCGTTGTCACGCCATAAATTTGGTATCATGGGGCTGACGGTTCGCCCCGTCATTGCAATAACCAATCTCCCGTTGGTTGTGCATGAAGCCCCGGATTCTGCGGAAGAAGGGGCTTTTTTATGACAATCGACACCAGCCCGCAATACACTGACCCGCCTGTTCCTGACAATGTCTTGGAGCGTAGGCTGCATGAGCTACGCGAGCAGGCCAAGATTTACGCCAAGGCTCAGGCGGATCGTATTTATCTGGATCACTTTCGCAAGTCCAAGCTCGCCATGCTGATGAAAAAATATCAGCGGGAACAGGGCATCGACACCGTGAATGCCCAAGAGCGCGAAGCCCTGACCGATCCCGATTACCTACAAGTTCTTGACGCTTTGAGAGAAGCGACAGAAATCGCAGAGCGAGAAGGCTGGCTGTTACGGATCGCCATGCGTGGCTCGTCCCTGTACCAAACACAAGAGGCAACAAAACGTGCAGAAATCAGCGCCTACAACGCTCGCGGATCGTAAACGATTCTCAAGAATTTCCATGTACGGCTGCATCTGTTGCCGCAAAAATGATGTGTTCAGCTACCCGGAAATCCACCATATTGTTAGTTGTAGGAAGCGATACGGGCATGACCACACAATACCGCTGTGCGCATGGCATCACCGGGGCGTACCACCACAATTTGAAATGACCAAAAAGGAGGCGGCAAAATGGCTAGGGCCATCACTCGCGGAATCAAAAAGGGAGTTCGTCCAAGAGTTCGGCACGGAACTGGAACTGTTGATGGAGATAAATCAGTGGCTATCGGGGGAAAGGGGCGACGGAATAAGGGAGCCGCAGGAGAGCGGGAGTTCTTTACCCTTCTGAACAAATACTTGCCAGAAAGGCTCAGGCTCAACCGCGAATTGGCTCAGTCGCGTGATGGTGGGTGTGATGGCTCGGGCTCGGGGCTCGCCATCGAAGTAAAACGGCAGGAAAATTTACGGCTCGGCTCATGGCTCAAACAGGCTCGGGGCTCGGCTCAGGGCTCAATCCCGGTTGTTGCTTACCGCCAGAATCGTGGCTCGTGGAAGTGTGTGGTGGAGATGACGCCGTTGCAGTTGGCGTGTTATATGCGCTACAGAAAAAACATTGAGGACACGGAGGCAACCATAGCGGCTGCCGTCCGTGACCTCTAACTCTATTCTCCCCGACGTTTTGCGAACCATGCTTGTCTTTCCGCGTGTTCGCGCATGGCGCGTTTGATGCGCTTGCTATGCGGCCCGATACGGTACCCGCGCGGGTCCTTACACTTGCTGCGACTGTGCGCCCGACAGTGCGGGCATGGTACGCTGTAGGTATCGCGGAATAAATCAAACGCTTTTGGGTAAATCGCGTAATCCTTCATGCCTCTATTCTCCCGTGGTCAGTTGGCAAAAAGCTGGCGGCTATTGCTAACCGCCAACGTTTTGCTAACTACGAATGTCGATGAAATCGCCCCACAATTCCCGTTCATGGTAGCGTTCGCTGCCGTAGCTTGTCCCTAAGAAAATGGCAGGTATGCCGTTATCCTTCGGGTTATCGCAAGGGTAGCAATCCGTGATCCAGACAATTACCTCGACCTGCTGCTCTGCACAATAATCCAGCACTGGCTGGAAATCCGTGCCGCCATAGCTCCGCTTTGTTCGCGGCGTCGGCTGTTCCCCCGCTGATAGCGATTCGGTATAAACAATTTCGCTATCGTGCCGGATAATCTCGACCGAATCAGGCTGCCATTCCTCCAGAATCGCGGCTGTTTGTTCCGTGGCCATGTTCAGTTCATCATCAGACATACTGCCTGATTCATCACCGACAATGGCAACCTTACCGATACCTTCAGAGTACAGCGTCGGTTCGATCATACCGACGACGGCATACGCTTGATTAAAGCGTTCAAAGCTATAATCCCGTGCCGCTGCTATGGTTGCGAATTTATCGTGCAAGCGTTGCAGCCAGCTTGTCTCGCTGTTTTGCGCGGCCTCATTTACAAGGCTTTGCATCCAGTCCGGCAGTGTACCGTTTCCGGCAGTTTTGGCCAGCGTAGCAGCTGCTATATGCTGCTCCGCTACTTCATGCGGGTCCAAATCGACCGGAGCGGGCAACAATTCGCCGCACGATGATGGCGTGTTACCGCCAGCATTCTGACCGGAATTGCCTGATTCTGATTCGCTGCTATCGTCGGCGTCACCGTCACCGTTTGCGTCACCGTCACCATCGTGGCTGCCGGTTTCGCTGTCGGTATTTTGGTCGCTGTCCGAATCGCTATCGTCAGAATTTTGGCTGCTGTCCTGCTGCTGGGAACCGTCACATTCTGCGGATTCTGAATCGCCAGAATCGCTGTCCTGTTCCTGTTCCTGCTGCTGTTCCTGCTGCTGCTGTATCAACTTGTCTAAAATCAATTCAGTAGACAATGCGCGGCCATCGCTGGCCACAAAAGCATAGTCAATCAGGCCATCGTCGGGCATTTCATACGGGCTGCCGTTTTGCACTAAATGCAAGTTGACAGCGTAATCAGCCGCTTGATGAACCAAATCGCCGTACAGCTTGCGAGAATCCCGCAAACGCTCCGGATGCCTGAACCATACGTGCATAGCTTCATGCAGCATTGTGAACAAATTAGCGAGTTTCGAGCGTTGCAGCGGCCATGTTGGGTTAATGAAAAACGTAACCCCATCAACTGCCATGGTTTCGACTTCGGTAGTGAAAACGCGCTTCATAACCGACAGCCGAAAACCGCAAGCCGAAACAAACTCGATTTTGCTGCTTTGCAAAATAATCAATAATTCGCTGATATGTCGTTCAATCATTGGTCTATTCTCCCGTGGTTTAGTGTCAAAATTAACACTAAGGTATAGCGCTGTTTCCAGCGCCATACCGTGGTGCTAACTTAGAGAAAAGCCGCCAATTTTCTGGCCGCACGGTCGGCAAGTCGGTGAGTTTCCGCCTTTGCCTGTTCCTTGGCGTGTTCCAGCCCGCCAGCATCCTGATAGTTTTTAACCTCAGTCGCTGCGGCTTTCATCGTTTCAATTGCCTCGGCTAATTCCGGGCTATTGGTCGCGTTCAGTTGCGAACTAACAAACGCTTCCAGCTTGGCAGCCCAGCTATCCGCGCTGAAACGCTTGCCTTTTTCGCCGCTGGTCCGGTCGCGCAAATTGCGCATCTCGGCCAGCATCTTGCGAGCGTAGTTTTCAGTCGCGTCCTGCGTTGCTTTTTCGATTGAATCAGCAAGCCGCTGTTTTAGCCGATTAGCCTGTTCCTCGGACAGCCCGCCGATATTGAACGCTTCCGGGTCCTGTATCGGATAGAAGGTCAGTTCAAAGCGGAACCGTTCGCGGATAGTCTCAACGCCGGGATAGTCGCCCCGATTGAAAAACCCGCCTTGCCGCTCCAAGCGATCAAGCGTTGCCGCGTAGTCGCTAACAAATTTGTCAATCAGCGGCAGCATGGCAAGCTGGGCATCAGCGAACGCGGTTTCAATCGCGTCAACTTGCTTAATGCTGGCCAGTTGCTGGCCCGTGCCCATCCAGCCAATTGTGCGCTGCCGCATAAAGGTATCAAATTTGTGATATGGCTTTTTGATTTCGGCCAATTCGCCGTCGGGGAAAAGCTTGATGTTTGAGCTAATCTGTTCCTCGGCTTGCTGCCGTGACAGCCCGCGCTGCATGGCTTCCTTTACGGCCGCTTCCTTTGCTGCCGGTGACTTCTTAGTCACTGGCGGAAACGATGCCTGTAAGGAAACGACACAATAGCAATCTTGCGTAGTCGGTATATGGATATTCATGGTTGTATTCTCCCGTGGTTGTGAAACGTAGCGAATCGCTACTTAATGCCTACTGGCCAAAATTCTGGCCAATAGACATTAAGTAACGGGCCCAACGGGCCCGCTACCATGCTGCTAGATACTCAGCTTGTATTCAGTCCGAAACTGAATGTATGCCCGCGTTTCTTTGCACTCTGGATGCCGCTTCACAATGTCGGCGGCTGCCGTGGCTGCCGTTTCAAACGGGAACCGGCGCAGGTACGTACATATCGCGTCCATATGCTGCGGTTCGGCGTAGTAGGCAATCATTGCGCCAGCGTAGTGACAAACGATTGTATCGTCCGGAACCGGGCACGTTTCCGGGCTGGCGAGTATTTCATCCCGCTCCGGTATCTGGTCAATCAATTTACAGTGGAGTTTGAAAAACTCGCCCACTTGATTGCCCAGAATTGAACCGGCCCAAGTATCTGCGGAGAGCCCAGCATCCAGCGCTTTTGCCATGTTGGTAAATGCGCGTTCGCTGGACCACGCCGCCGGATTCTCGCCGCCATCCCAAGTGTTCAGGACGCCAGCCGGGAAGTCCGAACTGCCAGCCGCGTGTCGCTCCACAAACGTGGTTACGTAGTAATGCAGATTATTCGGAACCGCATAGTCGCGGAGCCACGTTTGTTCCGTGTTTTCCACGACATACTGCGCAGCCCTGTTACGGGCCGGGCCCGCTATGTCTACATCGCCACCTTTGGACGTTGCCAGATTGCCGGTCATAACCAGCAGCCAATTGCGTCCTAGCTCGAATTGACCGGCCCGCCTTTCCTGCATAACGCCGAGTAGCGAGCGCAGCACCATTGGCGGCGCTTTGGTCACTTCATCAACGTTGATGATGGCTGGCTTGTCGGGGTCGAGCCCTTTGGTCCAGTCCGGCAGGTAATGCCGGATATAGGCGTCACCGTCTAACGGTATGGTACGGCTGCCGGTTATATCCGTTGGGCTATAGTGCAGCCCTTGGATTTCCCGGTAGTCGCAGCCCAGCCGCTTGGCAGCAGCCTTGCAAGCGTAAGTTTTGCCCGCGCCAGCTTCGCCATAGAAAATGACCGGCAGCCCTGAAAAGCTGCCATCAAATCCAAGCCCGCCAATGTTGAACGCTTCGACAAGCCTTTCGACCGCTTGCGTGGTAGTGATTTTCGGTATGTTGATTAGCATGGTTGTTTCTCCCGTGGTTGGTAGTCGCAGCGTATGCTCCGCTGCTGCTAGAACACTGGTCACAATGCCCTAGCAGCAGCAGCCTGAAAACAGGCCGCTACCGGGCTCTAAGAGCCGCCCACGGGGAGAATAGAGTAAGGGTCAATAACGCCGATAGAAACACGACATAGGGTGCCCGCGATTAGGGTCGCAAACCGGCCATCCGCTTTAGTGGGAGCCCACTGGGCGCGTCTCAAACTGCGCGCCCGGAGTCTCGGCATTTTCTATCCGCTGCCGGTCGCGGAACTACCTACGGCCTCCATTATCCTGATAGTCAAACTATTGTCAACACTGTAATAGCATTATGATACAACTTGGAAACATTACCGTGGTAACACGGTGAAATAAAAAGCTTGACATTTAGAATCCTTCACCAGCCGCCCTGAGAGCCCTGTCAGCGCGTCGGGAAGTGACCCGCTACCATGGCCTTGGTATAATGGTGAAAAGGCCGTGAGCGGCCTCTCAAAGTGTCGATTTTCAGCGTGTATTTCGACACGTTTCACGCCTTGTGGCCTAGCACGTTGCAGAGTGTATGTCAAACATCGACTGGTCATTGATCAAACTACGTTGGGAAGGCGGGCAAACGGCCTACCAAATCAGCCAGTCAATGGGCGGGCGGCCTAGTAAGCAGGGCATTGACGGCAAGGCCAAGCGCGACGGCTGGAAGCGGCACAAAAACGCGCTAGTGATAGCCGAATCGTTGCCACTGGTCGAGCGAGCCAAGGCGTTGACCGGGCCCACAAAGGCCACAGCGGAGCGGGTCGCGTTTATTCTCGACTGTATAGGCAGCGGTAGCAGCCCGGCACTAGCAGCCCGAGCGGCTGGCGTTAATCCAAAGACATTGACACGCTGGCAGCAAGAGGACCCCCAATTCGCTGAACAGTGCCGACAGGCAAGGGCTGGCAAGCTTTGTGACTGGATAGCCAGCATTGACGGTGCCGCAATGTCGGGAGACTGGAAGGCCGCGAAAGAGCTACTGGAACAAGCGCCGGATGAAAGCGGCTTCCAGCGAGCGGAGACTCACGGCGGCATTACCGTGGTGCTGAATATTGACCGGGATGGAAAAGACACAGGGACCGTGATCCAAGGAAATTAGCCACCTTGGAAACTATCCAGTTCGGTCAGCACTGTAATTGTCAATAGATTGTAGGCAGTCAGTAGAGTTTGAGCAGAGTGGAATATTTCCGGGTTGGTAATATTCTGTGCGGTGTCTGAAGTTTCCGGGTTGGTATAATTCCCAATATGTTGCTGACCATTCTGGAAACTTCCGGTCTGGTAAATATCTGTAACTTGTTGACCAGACTGGAAACTTGTACAGGCTGGAAGGTTCCGGACCGGTAAATATTCAGGCTCAGGCTCAGGCAAAAACCGAAAGGTGGTCGTACCTCTCAAATCGTCTTCGCCATGCTCCCCCATCCCTATCAGCCCCAAAAACCAGAAAATCGCCAACTGTGATAGATTACTAACTTACTAACTTACTAACAGGGTATTACTAACATGAGAGTGACGATATGTGATTATTGCAGGCAGGGGATTGACCAGATTTGGACGGTGGAAGTGGATATGCGGGTGAGGTTTACGGACCCATCACCGAATCCGAAAAAAGACCCCATTACCGGGCCGGAACAGGTCTTGATGCACTTTTGTACGGACTGTGGTTCTCGTTTTCAGGGGCCGGATTTGCGGGTTATTTTTTTGCGGGGTCTGAGCGAGTACCCGGAGAAAGAGAGTGCCGTACTGTAATCGCTGTCATGGCGTCCATGAGGAACCGGCATCCCGCTGTCCCAACCAATTTATTGCCAGTAAGACCGTATCGGGAGGCGGGGATAAAAAACAGCCCATCTCTGAGGAACCCATTACGCCGGAACAATTCTGGGAGGGTCGGGACACCCGCAAAAAATGCAAGCCGGAAACCCAATATATGCGAGAGTGGCGAAACCGTAACCGGGAGCGCTACAATGCCTATCAGCGCGAGTACATGAGGAATTACCGTGCCCGCAAAAACGCAGAAGCAACGGAGATTCATGGCGGCTTGCAGCACACCGAAAGGCCGCAAGAAGATGAAGGCTAGGGGCAAGAAATGCCCGCCCGTTAAAATCGCCAAGAAATACCGTCGGATGAAGAAATAATGCCCTCAGACCTCGGATATGCCGTAGGACGGGCCACAGAGGTTCAGGGACGCCAATTCACCGAGGCCGAGAAGCAAAAGGCCAACGAACGCCTGTTAGCCCTTGGAAAAGGGGCTTTAACGGCTCCCTTTACAGCGGCCCCCGACATTCTCGGTGGCATCGCAGGACAACTACGCTGGACCGAATCCGGCGAGCCCATCTTTGAAAACCCCATTTCCGGTGATCCCATCAGGGAAGCCGTTAGTCTCGACCCCGAAAACCCGTGGGGCTGGGCCGGGGAATTTCTTGATCCTACGTCCGGTGCTTTACGGGTCGGCAAATACGCCATGGCCCTGCCTGCGGTCATCAAGGGCGGCAAAAACATCCTCAAGGCCAAGCGGATCGCCAAGGCCCGCCGATTACTGCCCTTTGACGACGCTTTTGAAGTGGCAGGCACCAATGCGGTGGTTCGCAAGACCATCTACAAGCACCCGAAACTGCGTCAGTCCATCGACGGCTGGTCGGTGCAGGTTCCGGCCCCGGTGGAGCGTAAAACCATCAGGATTGCCGGGAAAAAACGTAAGCCTTCACCGGAAGAAGCGAACGCACTCGACAGGCCAATGACCCGCCGCCGCCAGATCGAGGTTTTGAAAAACCCCACTGAACAGACCCTGCGCCGCTTCGTACAGACCCACACGCCTGATTCATGGGTGGACATGGGCAACGTCTACGGGCAGGGCTACGAGGGCGCGTTACGCTATTTCAAGGACGCTGACGGCAACTGGTACTTCTGGGACGGCTCCGAGGCCATTCACTGGCACGTATGGAAGCAACTGCACCCGGACAAAAAGAGCCTGTTTGACACCGCAGCGGTCCACAAGATTACACGGCCATTCTCCGAGCGATTGCTGACAAAAGACGACATTATGAAGGGTCGGTTCACAACTCACAGCGAATGGGCGTTGCTTGACGACGACCTTGCCGGGGCCGCGCCCCGCTACGACCCGGACAACATCGAAGTGTTCAAGGAGGTCGGACCCGGATTTGAGAATTACCAGACGGCGATTGACCATTTAGAGGCTAACCCCAAAGATTTTGGCAATATGGGCGTAGCGCCTGTAGAACAAATCCCCGATACCGACAAATACCGCAAAGAGTATGAGGCGGCACAGGAAGCGGCGGATAAGGCCATTCAGGACGCCATGAAATGACCGTCATCAACCTGCATTACGACCCCCAGCCGAGGCAGAAAAAGCTGCATCAGGCCGTCGTGACGCAGATTCTGTACGGCGGTGCCGCAGGCGGCGGCAAATCCCACTCATTACGGTGGGATGCTTACGACTTTTGTATGAGAAATCCGGGCTGCAATGCGTATCTCGTTCGCAAATCCCACCCCCAGTTAGAAGCCAATCACATTCTCCCGCTGAAACGCGAACTCCCCAAGGAGCTTGGTTCCTACAATGAAACCAAGAAGCGTTTTGATTGGTGGAACGGGAGCGTGTTGCAGTTCCGGCACTGTGAATACGACCGGGATTTACACGATTTCCAAGGCTGGGAATGCCATTGGCTGGGTATAGACGAGGCATCGCAGCTAAATCCCGAACACATCAAGTACATGAAAACACGGGTCCGTCTGGGAGGCTGGAAACCCCAAGACAATGCTGCTCAGAGGCGGCTCCCTCGTTGTGTGATGACTAGTAATCCGGGCGGGCCCGCTCACCATTACCTGAAAGAACTGTTTATCGACCGTGCGCCACCGGAAACGGTGTTTTACGACGAGGAAATGCGCAATCCCAACAACCCGGAGCATAAGGGCTGGTCGAGCATCTACATCCCGGCCAAGATGACCGATAACAAGTACCTTGACGACGATTACGCGGGCCAGTTCGGCCAGCTACAGGAATGGCAGGCCAAGCAACTGCGTGACGGCGACTGGAACGTCATTCCGGGGGCGTATTTCGACTGTTTTAGTGCCGAAAACATCATTCAGCCCTTCACGGTGCCCCATTGGTGGCCGAGGTTCCGTTCCTGCGATTGGGGCTTTGCGACACCGTTTTCCATTGGCGAATGGACCGTATCGGACGGTTCCGAGGTCGAGACACGCGATGGGCGGGTGAGTTATCCTGAAGATGCACTCATACGAGTGTGGGAATGGTACGGAAATGAAAAAGGCAACAAGGGGCTGCGCATGGACGGGCGCACCGTGGGCGCAAAAGTCGTCATGGAACGCGAACGTGTCAGTCCCGGTCCCTGCGACCCGTCAGCGTGGCGGGCTGATATGGGACCGTCGGCAGCCGAAAAGATGGCGAAAGCAGGATTGATATTCTTCAAGGGCGATAACCAGCGCGAGGCAGGCTGGCAGGAAATGTACGGGCGCATTGCTGACAATATGTTGCTGGTATTCGATGACTGCTATGACTTTATTCGCACTATCCCGGCCTTGGAGGCCGACCCGCACAACCCCAACGATGTCCTGAAAGGCGGTGAAGACCATGTGGGCGATGAAGCCCGCTATATGTGCATGGCAAGGCCGTACAAGCGCAAAAAGCCCATCGTGCGACCGCCTTACCACCAAGATATTCCGAAATTACGGTACTGCGACCTTGTTGATGTCGAGATACCCAAGAGGCGCTGGATATGAAACGCGACCCCAGATTCTGGCTGGCAGAGTTTGACCTGTCATCCAAGCACGAAAAGAAATGGCGCTCCCGCGCCCGCGAAGTCATCAAGGTCTACCGTGACGAACAGGACACGGGCGATGCCCGTTTCAATATCCTGTGGTCGAACACCCAGACCCAGCGACCCGCGTTGTATTCCTCGACGCCGAAACCGGTCATCAAGCGCCGCCACGGCGAGCGTATTGGCAGAGAATTGGCACTAGGGCTGGAACGGGCGCTGAATTATTCGCTGGACCCCGGTGGTGCCTACGATTTTGACCGTATCGGCCAGAAGCTGATTCTCGACTTCCTGCTGCCGGGGCGCATGGTGGCACGGGTCAAATATCACCCGATTTTCTTATACGAGCTGACTTTCACCGAGAAAAACGGTGAACTGGAAATGGAGGAGGATGACAGTGCCGCATTCACCCGAGACACCAAGTTTGACGACGA
>Ga0098074_1001603_pt1 | contig 11214 bp, 9 predicted proteins | sample 32_taG_FD_75064 | JGI IMG/M metagenome (GOLD analysis project Ga0098074, IMG submission 75064) | Marine viral communities from the Gulf of Mexico - 32_GoM_OMZ_CsCl metaG | ecosystem: Environmental > Aquatic > Marine > Oceanic | place: Atlantic Ocean: Gulf of Mexico | collected 2015-07-12
GCTTCGTCATCGCGGTGCTCGCGCCCTTTCTGGGTGCGCTGGCCGATACATCGGGCAACCGGCTGCGCTATATCTGGCTCTTTTCCGTCATGTATGTGATCGGCGCCTTCGGCCTCTGGTGGGCGGCCCCCGATGATTTCAACCTGATCCTCACGCTTGTCTTCTTCGCCATCGGCATGATCGGCATGGAATTCGCCACGATCTTCACCAATTCCATGCTCCCCGATCTGGGCCCGCGCGATCAGATCGGCCGCATCTCGGGCAATGGCTGGGCCTTCGGCTACCTGGGCGGCATGGTCACGCTGATCATCATGCTGGCGCTGCTGGCCGAAAGCGCCACGACCGGCAAGACCTTCATCGGCATCGACCCGATCCTCGGCCTTGACCCCGCGCAGCGCGAGGGCACCCGCGCCGTCGGACCGTTGACCGCGATCTGGTATATCATCTTCATGATCCCCTTCTTCCTCTGGGTGCGCGACCCCAAACCCGTCCGCGCCGCGCCCGGTGCCGCCCGCCGCGCCCTGGCCGAGGTGGTGACAACCATCCGCGCGCTGCGGCAGACGCGGTCCCTTTTTGCCTATCTCGCCTCGTCCATGTTCTACCGCGACGCGCTGAACGGCATGTATGTCTTCGGCGGCATCTACGCCGCGGGCGTGCTGGAATGGTCCGTGGTGGATACCGGCGTCTTCGGCATCGTCGCCATCATCTCGGGCACGATCTTCGCCTGGATCGGGGGCAGGGCGGATGACCGTTTCGGCCCCAAACGGGTGATCCGCACCTGTATCCTCATCCTCACCTTCGTGGCCATTTCCATCGTCTTCGTCTCGCGCGACAGCGTCTATGGAATGCCCGTCGATCCCGCCTCGAACCTGCCCGACATCACCTTCTACATCCTGGGTGCCCTGATCGGCGCGGCCGGCGGCGTCATTCAGGCGGCCTCGCGCACGATGATGGTGCGCCAGGCCAACCCCGCCCGCATGACCGAGGCTTTCGGCCTCTACGCCCTCGCCGGCAAGGCCACCTCCTTCCTCGCGCCCCTCTCCATCGGGATCATGACCGCCGTGACACAAAGCCAGCAACTCGGCGTCACCCCGCTGATCGTGCTTTTCCTTCTGGGCCTCTTGTTGCTAGGCTGGGTCAAACCGGATGGAGATGGCAAGGCATGGGATACGCGCGCACCCTGACACTGACGATGGCCCTGTTGCTGGGTCTGGTGTCCGCCGATGAGGCGGGCGCGCAGGCTGCCAAGCAACTCTTCGGCGCGCAGAAAACCGCAGCCGCCGCCCAGCCCGCGCCCTTCGGCGGCTATGCCAAGGGCTGCATCGCAGGGGCCGTGCAACTGCCCGAAACCGGCCCCACATGGCAGGCGATGCGCCTGTCGCGCAACCGCAACTGGGGCCATCCCGACACGGTCGATTTCCTGATGGACCTCTCTGCCTTCGCCGCGCGCCTGCCCGGCTGGCAGGGGCTCTATATCGGGGACATCAGCCAGCCGCGCGGCGGGCCGATGCTCACGGGCCATGCCAGCCACCAGATCGGTCTGGATGCCGACATCTGGATGCTGCCGCCGCAACGCCTCAACCTGTCGCGCAACGAGCGTGAGAATATTTCCTCGATCTCCCTGCGTCGGGCCGAGGGGGCCTATGTCAATTCAAGCTGGACCCGCCAGCATCACGAGGTGATCAAGGCCGCCGCCTCCGATCCCCGCGTCGCGCGGATCTTCGTCTTTCCCGGTGCCAAGGTGCAGATGTGCAAGGATGAACGGGGCGACCGCGCCTATCTGCGCAAGATCCGGCCCTGGTATGGGCATCACTACCATTTCCACGTCCGCCTGAACTGCCCGCGCGGGGCGCGCGGCTGTCTGGATCAGGACACGCCCCCGCCCGGTGATGGCTGCGACGAGGCGCAGGGCTGGGTGAACAACATCCTCAACCCGCCACCGCCCGCGCCGCGCGACCCCAACGCGCCCAAGCCGCAGCCCCGGCGCGAGCTGACCCTTGCCGATCTGCCCGACCAATGCGCCGCCGTCTTGCGCTCGCGCTAGGGGCGGTTGCGGCGCTTGGCCTTGCCCTTTCGCTGACAACCCAGGCCGGGCAACCGGGCAAGGCCACCTATCTGGGCAGCTATCGCTGGGCGATGGATGATCCTGCGTTCGGGGGCCTCTCCTCCCTCGCGATGCTTGAGGGGGGCACCCGCCTGATCGCCATGTCCGACAGCGCCGATCTCTTTCAGGCCCGCGTGACCCGCGACGCGTCGGGGCGCATCACCGCGATCACGGCGGGCCGACCCCAACGCCTGCGCGCCATCGCGGGAGAGGCTCTGGCCGGAAAGGCCAGCGATGCCGAAGGTCTGGCGCTTGATCCCCAAGGCGGCGTCTTCGTCTCGTTCGAGGCGCAGCACCGCATCCGCCACTACCCCGCCCCCGATCAACCGGCCCTGCGTGTGCCGGGTCATCCCGATTTCGCCGCGCTCCAGATCAACTCCGGCCTCGAGGCGCTGGCCATCGACGCGCGCGGGCATCTCTTCACCCTGCCGGAACGCTCGGGCGCGCTGGATCGCCCCTTTCCCGTCTACCGTTTCGACGGGCAGGGCTGGGACATCCCCTTCCGAATCCCGCGCAGCGGACCATTCCTGCCGGTCAGCGCCGACATCGGCCCCGATGGCTGGCTCTACATCCTCGAACGCGCCCTGACCGGGCCGGGCTTCCGCAGCCGCCTGCGACGCTTCGACATCACCGGCGACCGCCTCAACGCCGAGGAGCTGCTGCTGCAAACCCGCACCCGCCAACACGACAACCTCGAAGGCCTCTCCGTCTGGCAGGACGGGCAGGGGCGCATCCGCCTCTCCATGGTCTCGGACGACAATTTCAAATTCTTCCAGCGCAGCGAGATCGTCGAATACGCGCTGGACGCCCCCCTTGCCAGCCTGCCGGACAAGGAGTAAACGGCGGCCTTCACATCGTCTGCCCCCACCGGGGCCAAGTCGCCGCAACCTTGTCAAAACGGGCACCAACATGAACCGCACCCATCTTCCCGGCATCCTTGCCATGGCCGCCATCGTCGTGGCCTCGAACATCCTCGTCCAGTTCCTCTTCGGCCAATGGCTGACATGGGGCGCCTTCACCTATCCGCTCGCCTTCCTCGTCACCGATGTGATGAACCGCGTCTACGGTGCCGGTCCCGCGCGCCGTGTCGTATTCGTGGGCTTCGTCGTGGGCGTCATCTGCTCGCTGATCGGCACGCAGATCATGGGCGAATTCGGCCCCCTCGTGACGCTGCGCATCGCCATCGGCTCGGGCCTTGCCTTCCTTACCGCGCAACTGCTCGATGTGGCGATCTTCGACCGCCTGCGGTCGGGTCGCTGGTGGCGCGCGCCGCTGGCCTCCACCCTCATCGGCTCGACCGTGGATACCGCGCTCTTCTTCACCATCGCCTTCTCGGCCAGCCTCAGCTTCATCGAACCCGCCAATGACGTGTCCTGGGCCGCCGAGGTTCTGCCCCTTCTGGGCGTCGGCCCCATGGCCCCGCTCTGGGTTTCGCTGGCCGTCGCGGACTGGAGCGTGAAACTTCTGCTCGCTTTGGCAGCACTTATCCCCTTCCGCATCATCGTGGGGGCACTCACCCCGCGCACCACATGATTTTGTTTTTGACATCTGCTGATTTTGTGGCAACCTGACCTCAGGCGAAACAATTGAAAGGAGGTGCTCTAGTGTCTAACGGGATATTGGAGAGAGGTGTCGGAACAGTTCGGGGGACGCAGTCCTGAGGCAGCCCTTGGGGATGCAACATCCGAATTGGTGAGAGCCTAACCGGCCCCACCTCCGTAAATCTCAGGGGGCCATCCGCAAGGGTGGCCCTTTCTGCTTGGCGCGATGCCGCGCCCGCCCTACAGGTCCGTCATGCTGCATATCACCGACGCTATCATCATTCAGGATTGGGAGCTGACCGAACAGTTCATCCGCGCCAGCGGTCCGGGCGGGCAGAACGTCAACAAGGTCTCCTCAGCCGTCGAACTGCGCTTCGAGGCGGAACGCTCCCCCAACCTGCCCCTGCCGGTCAAGAACCGCCTGCGCCGTCTGGCCGGTCGGCGCTGGACCAAGGAAGGCGCCATCGTCCTGCAAGTCGATGACACCCGCAGCCAGGTCCGCAACCGCGAGATTGCCCGCGACCGTCTGGCCGAACTGATCCGCGCGGCCCTTGTCGCCCCGAAACGCCGCGTGGCGACCAAACCCACCTTCGGCTCGGTCAAACGCCGCATCAAAGCCAAGAAAGTGCGCGGCGAGGTCAAGGCGATGCGCGGCCGCGTCGAGGGCGAGGAGTGACCGCAAGGTCACGACCGAGCCACCCCCGTCATCAGATTTTCACTTGATATGGCGGGCATTTGCCCCTATCCACCCGCTTCCTGTTGACGTCCCGCCCTGCCACCCGCAGGCCGCCATACATGGGGGAAGGCTCGATGCTGCACACGCCTTACTACCTGATCGACAAGGCACATCTGCTGCCCAATCTGGAAAAGATCGCCCATCTGCGCGAAACATCCGGTGCCAAGGCGCTGCTTGCGCTGAAATGCTTTGCCACATGGTCGGTCTTCGACATGATGGCCGAGTATATGGACGGCACCACCTCCTCCTCCCTGTTCGAGGTGAAACTGGGCCGCGAGAAATTCCCCGGCGAAACTCACGCCTATTCCGTCGCCTGGGCCGATCACGAGATTGCCGAGGTTCTGGCCAATTCCGACAAGGTGATCTTCAACACCGCCAATCAGCTCCGCCGGTTCGAAGGCGTCAGCCGTGGCCACACCCGCGGGCTGCGCGTCAATCCCGGTGTCTCGACCTCCAGCTTCGATCTGGCCGATCCCGCCCGCCCCTTCAGCCGTCTGGGCGAACATGACCCCGCCGTGATCGAACCTGTTCTCGATCTGGTCAGCGGCTTCATGTTCCACAACAACTGCGAGAACGCCGATTTCGACCGTTTCGATGCGATGCTGGGCAGTATCGAACAGCGTTTCGGCCATCTGATCCGCAAGATGGAATGGATCTCCCTCGGCGGCGGCATCCATTTCACCGGCGAAGGCTATCCGCTGGATCGTCTGGCCGAACGCCTCAAGCGTTTCGCCGGCCAGAACGAGGTGCAGGTTTACCTTGAGCCCGGTGAGGCGGCGATCACCAAATCCACCACGCTGGAACTGACCGTTCTGGACACGCTCTACAACGGCAAGAACCTCGCCATCGTCGACAGCTCGATCGAGGCGCATATGCTCGACCTGCTGATCTACCGCGAAAGCGCCAAGGTCGCGCCTGACGCGGGGCCAGAGGAATGGATGATCTGCGGCAAATCCTGCCTGGCGGGCGACATCTTCGGCGAATTCCGCTTCCCCGCCGCCCTGAAAGCAGGCGACCGCATCAGCATTCAGGACGCCGCCGGTTACACGATGGTCAAGAAGAACTGGTTCAACGGCGTGAAAATGCCCGCCATCGCCATTCGCGAACTCGACGGCACCGAACGCCTCGTGCGCGATTTCGGCTATGACGATTTCGTCGCCGCCCTGTCCTGATAAAACAGTCGTGATCACCCGCGCCGGGGGTATGGCGCTTTCCCTGCAACTGGAACCTTAAAGGAGGTCTGGTGACACCATGAAACGCAACGTGCTTATCATCGGCGCCGGTGGCGTGGCTCAGGTCGTGGCGCATAAATGCGCGCAGAACAATGATGTGCTGGGCGATCTGCATATCGCCAGCCGGACGGTCGCGAAATGTCAGGCGATCCTCGATAGCGTCCATGAAAAATCCGCCATGAAACAGCCGGGCGTCTTCACCGCCCATGCCCTCGACGCGATGGATAGCGCCGCCGTGGCGCAACTGATCCGCGACACGGGCTGCCAGATCGTGATCAACGTCGGTTCCCCCTTCGTGAACATGACCGTCCTGCAAGCCTGCATCGACACGGGTGCTGCCTATATGGACACGGCCATCCACGAAGACCCCGCCAAGATCTGCGAAACGCCCCCCTGGTATGGCAATTACGAATGGAAACGTCGCGAGGCGTGCAAGGAAGCCGGCGTCACCGCCATCCTCGGCATCGGCTTTGATCCCGGCGTGGTCAATGCCTACGCCCGTCTGGCCGCCGATGACTACATGGATACCGTCACCTCCATCGACATCGTGGACATCAACGCAGGCTCGCATGGGCGCTGGTTTTCCACGAATTTCGACCCGGAAATCAACTTCCGCGAATTCACCGGCACCGTCTACAGCTGGCAGAACGGCGCGTGGCAGACCAACACCATGTTCGAAGTGGGCCGCGAATGGGATCTGCCCGTCGTCGGCAAGCAAAAGGCCTATATGACCGGCCATGACGAGGTGCATTCCCTCGCCGCCAACTATCCCGAGGCCGATGTGCGCTTCTGGATGGGCTTTGGCGATCACTATATCAACGTCTTTACCGTGTTGAAAAACCTCGGCCTTCTGTCCGAACAGCCTGTCACAACCGCCGAAGGGCTCGAGGTGATCCCCCTCAAGGTCGTCAAGGCCGTCCTGCCCGACCCCTCCAGCCTTGCGCCCGATTACACCGGCAAGACCTGCATCGGCGATCTGGTCAAGGGTCTGAAAGACGGCCAGCCGGTCGAGGTGTTCATCTACAACGTCGCCGATCACAAGGACGCCTACACCGAGGTGGGCAGCCAGGGCATCTCCTACACCGCCGGCGTGCCCCCCGTCGCCGCCGCGATGCTGATCGCGAACGGCACTTGGGACACGGGCACGATGGTGAACGTCGAAGAACTGGACCCCAAACCCTTCCTCACCCTGCTCGACCAGATCGGCCTGCCCACCCGCGTCAAGGATGCGGCGGGCGACCGCGCGTGGAACCAGTAAATCAGGACATCAGGCAGGCCCCCCGGTCTGCCTGACCTCCCCCAAGGGCGAGATCACCTTGCCCCCCGCCGCCAGCGCATCCTCCAGATCATGCGTCACAAGGATCGCCGGAATCCCCTCAGCCCGCACCCGGCCAAAGACAAACTCCCGCATCTGGCGGCGCAAATCCGCATCCAGCCGGGAAAACGGCTCATCCAGCAGCAGGGCGCGCGGCGCGCTCAGCAGGCAGCGCATCAAGGCCACCCTTGCGCGCTGCCCGCCCGACAATGTCGCCGGATCGCGCCCCGCGAAGCCGGACAGCTCCGCCGCCTCCAGCGCCGCCGCGATCCGTGCCGCCCGCGCCGCGCGTCCCTTGACGGAGGCAGGCAGGGCAAAAGCCAGATTTTCCCCCACCGACAGATGCGGAAACAGCAGATCGTCCTGAAACAGCAGCCCGATCCGCCGCGCCTCTGGCCCCAAACCGCTCAGGTCGCGCCCCTCCAGCCGCACGCGGCCGCCTACGTCAAACCCCGGATCAGGCCGCCCGATCAGCACCGACAGCAGCGTGGATTTCCCCGATCCCGACGGTCCCATCACGCTCAGCACCTCGCCCGGTGCCACGGTTTCATGCAGATCCACCAACCGCCGCCCGTCCAGCGTGATCGTCAGGTGATCCAGCTCCAACCCCTCCGTCATCCTCTACCCCCTGTCCAACACGCCGCGCCGGTTGCGATAGAGCAACGCAGGCAGCGCCAGCGCCAGCGCGAAGCCCACCAGCGGCATCACCGTCTGCGACAGCGCATAAACCCCGATCAACCGCCGATCGCCCCCGGATGACAGGGCCACCGCCTCGGTCGTCAGGGTGCTCACGCGGCCCATCCCGATCAGCAGCGTCGGCAGATATTGCCCTACCGAGACCGCAAACCCCACCGCCGCCGCCACCAGCACTGGCCGCAGCAGCATCGGCAGCCGCACCCGCCACAGGATACGCTCCGCCCCCGCGCCCAGGCTGGCCGCGACCAACCCCTGCCGCGCATCCCATGCCCGCCAAGGATCTGACAGCGACAGGAACACATAGGGCAGCACGAAAATCACATGGGCCGCGATCACCGCGCCCCGCGCCCCTGTCCATCCCGTGCCGATCGCCAGCGTCTGCAACCCGATCAGAAAGGTCGCCTGCGGCACGATCAGCGGCAGATACAAAAGCCACAGCGCCCGCGTCGATGGTCTGAGGCCGTGGCGATACTCGGCCTCCAGACAGGCCACGGTCAGCGCCAGACTGATGCCCGTGGCCACCGCGCCGATCACCGCCGTTTCCACCGCGATCCGCGCCAGCCCATCGCCCTGTCGCGCCCAGTTGCGCCATGTGAACTGATCCGGCAGCACATCGGGAAAGGTCCAGAACCCCGCCACCGACCACACCGCCAGACCCAAGATCCCCAGACCCACGGCCAGCGCCATCACCAGCGCCAGCCCCATCGCCATGGCCCGCATCACCCCGTCCCGCGCCATCCGGTGTCCGCGCCGGATGCAGGCACAGCCCGCCCGCGCCACCAGATGCTCGCCCAGACGCCAGATCGCCAGAACAGCCAGAATCAGCCCCAGTTGCAGCACCGCCCCCGCCGCCGCCTGAAACCGCAGGCTCAGATCCGGGTCCGACAGCCAGTCCAGCACCTGCACCGCCAGCGTGGATGGCCGCGTCGGACCCAGGATCAGCGCCACGTCAATGACCGAACAGGAATAGGCCAGCACCGCATAGACGGGCAGGCGGATCTGCGCATAAAGCCTTGGGAACACAGTCAGAATCCAGCCCGCCATGCGCCCGTAACCCATGGTCTGCGCCAGCAGCACCGACCGCCGCGCGGGCACCTGCCCCAGGGCCGCCAGCGTCATCAGCAGCAGAAACGGCACCTCCTTGACCACCAGCCCCGCCATCAACGACAGGCCCAGCGGGTCTTGCGTGATCAGAATGTCGGGCGGCTGCGCCCACCCCGTCGCCCAGGGCGACAGCCCCCGCGCGATCCAGCCGGACGGCGCGATCAGAAAGGCCAACCCGAAGGCCGCCGCCGCATGGGGCACCGAGAGCAGCGGCGACAGCGCCCGCTCGATCACCGCAAAGGCGCGCGTGCCCTGCCATGCGGCGCAGATCATCACCGTCACGGCCAGCGACACCGCCGTGGCCCCCAGCCCGGTAACAAGGCTCAGCCAGACCGCATCGGGTAGCCCCGGCCAGTCCAGCAAGGCCCGCCAGGGGGCCAGTGACACTGTCACACCGCCCAGCGCGGGAAACCACCCAAAGGCCGGGGCGATCACACCTGCCAGCCCTGCCCCCACGGGCAGCAACAGCACCGCCAGCGTCAGCCATGGCGCCAGCGGCAAAAGATCAGGCCGCCTCCGCCCCGGCATCCGGTCCGCCCGCCTTACTTGGCCACGCCGAAACGCGCCTCCCAATCCGCGGCGATCCGCTGCATCCAGCTGGGATGCGGCTCGGGCAGGGCAGGGCCCAGATCCGCCGGCGAGAGCGTCGCCACGCCCAGATCAAGCGCCGCGAACTTTGCCGCATCCTCGGGGCTCAACCGCTCCATCGCCAGAACCGTGGGCGTGCCCATCACACTCGCATCCTGCTTGTGAAGCTGCGCCTCGACCGACATCAGGTAATTGGCCACGACCATCGCGCCCGCCTTGGCATTGGCATTGAACGGAATCGCCAGAAAGCTCGCGTTCCCGATCGTGCCCCCGTCCAGCACCATGCTGCGCACCGTGTCCGGCAATTCGAAATTCGCAATCGCGGCCGAGGCCTCGCCGGGGCTGAAGGAAATCGCGATGTCGATCTCGCCATCCGCCATCAACTGCCGCTGCGCGGGGCCATTCTGCGGATAGGCCTTCCCCTCGCGCCACAGCCCGGGGGTGAGGGCGGCGATATAGTCCCACAAAGGTGCGGTCACAGCGTCGTAATCACCCTCCTCCACCGGGGCGTAGAGCGGGTCACGATCCGTCACCAGTTCCAGCAGCGCCTGTTTCAGGAAGGTCGTGCCCAGAAAATCGGGCGGCTGCGGATAGGTGAAGCGCCCCGGGTTGGCCTGCGTCCAGTCCAGAAACTCCAGCATCGTCCGTGGCGGCGCATCCACACGCGCGGAATCGTAGTAGAACACCACCCGCGCCATGCTCCACGGCGCCTCCAACCCCTCGACCGGCACGGTGAAATCCTGCACCAGCGCGGGATTCGCCACCGGATCGACCAGCGCCCAGTTGGGAATATCCTCGGACCATGGTCCGAACAGCAGGCCGTTCTCCTTCATCGCGGCAAAATTCGCGCCATTGATCCAGATCAGGTCAATCGACCCCTCCGCCATCTGTCCGGCCGCCTTTTCGCTGACCACGGTGCTGACGGCGGTGGCGGTATCGGACAGTTTCACATGTTCCAGCGTCACGCCGAACCGCTCCTTCACCTGCTCACCAGCCCAGGCGATATAGTCATTGGTGCGTGGATCGCCGCCCCAGGCATTCCAATAGACGGTCTGGCCCTTCGCCTCCTCCAGGACGGCCTCCCAATCCTTTGGATCGGGGTCGGCCAGGGCTGGCATGGCAAGCCCCGCGACAAGGGCAAGGATGGCGGTCAATCTGGCGAACATGAAGTCTCTCTTTCCCTAAGCAGCCTCTGGCGGGCCATGTGATCCGAGAAACACCGCCCCGCGCCATGCCGTCAACCGTGACCATTACACATTTTCGTTGAAGACAGGTTAAAGCGCCCCTTTACACCCCCGCCGGCTTGGCCTTGACTGGCCCGACCACCACGACCGGGGAGGGTCCGATGGGCGCGCGTTTATTCTCGGACAGGGACCGACCCGTCCATCTTGGTCCCTATCCGCTGGAACGTCTGGCGCGGCGCGACGGCCTGCCCGACCTGTCTGCCGTTCCGCCCATGCCCGCGCTGCACTTTCACCGCCCGGACACGCCGCACAGCATCGTCAACGCGATGGGCGAGTATCAGGCGATGCTGGACGCGATCCGCGACGGTCTGGTCAACCGCGCCCGCGCCGTGATCCCCGATGATCCGCAGACCCGCGCCAACCACCTGAAAGCCTTTGGATATTTCTCGGATGCCGCGATGGTCGGCATTGGTCCGGTCACGCCTGCGATGCTGCTGGATCACCCCCTGCGCAACCCCGACATCGACCGTCTGGCCCATGACCTGAGGACGCGCCAGACCAAGACCCTCGCCTCGGGGATCGACATGATCATGGCCGATCTCAAGGACTCGATGGAGGCCCCGCCGCGTGGCATCGCGGGCCATCACACAGCACTCGTCTTCCTCTATGAACACCACCGCGACCCCAGACCCGATGAGGCCGGGGCCGCCTGGA
>Ga0098074_1001607_pt1 | contig 11207 bp, 10 predicted proteins | sample 32_taG_FD_75064 | JGI IMG/M metagenome (GOLD analysis project Ga0098074, IMG submission 75064) | Marine viral communities from the Gulf of Mexico - 32_GoM_OMZ_CsCl metaG | ecosystem: Environmental > Aquatic > Marine > Oceanic | place: Atlantic Ocean: Gulf of Mexico | collected 2015-07-12
ACGATGCCGTATTCCAGCATCGTCCAGGCCCGCCGGTGCTCCGGTGACCAGTAGAGAAAGACCGGATCCGCCACCAGCGAGAAGGGTCGCGCGTTCAGGCCGAAATGTTCGGTATAGATATCAATCGTGCTCGTCATGCCACCTCGACAGACCTGTTCCCGATCCTGCCGAACCGGCTTCTGCCCGACAACAAAGGCAAACCGGAGCCGACGATGCGGAACCTTTGTGGCCATCGTCGGACCCAACCTAGTGACGGCGGGGGGGCTCCGCAATGCCGGGTTGCGGGGGCGGCGCGGGGCCTGCCGCGCAGGGCGCGCGCGGGGATGCCGTGGCGGGTCATCAAATGTCGTTCACCTTCCAAACAGATCGCGTCGCCCGCGTGGGGAGAGGCCGGGCCCCGAAAAACAACCGAAGACATGTTCCCGGCCGGGAAAGCCTGCTCGCCCGCAAAGAATTTTTTCAAGATTCACGAACCTTAACGGCCCGGAACCATGTACTATAGTGACCGAGAAAGCGACGATTCGCCCGATCAAATATTCGTTCTTTATACCATTACGATAGCTGACCGTGCGTCATACAACCACGCGGCGAAAAGGAGGCGAAACCAAGGCACGATTCGGGAAACAATTCGTTAACGCATCCGAAAAACCCTTTATTTTCACGCTTCTGCCTTGTTTGCGCCATTTTTCTATTCGTTGCGACAAGACCCCCGAGCCTCTAAGACTAATTGTACGAAGATGTTGATTCTGAAGAGCCTGTATTTTTGATGCCACGCGCGCTGACCTCGGTTGCAAGAACGGACGACGCGCCCTGGCAAGTTGCCAACCGCGACAGTCGCGGCTTCCCCTCCGGAGATCGGAAGAAGAGTATGATTCACCAGACGTCGTTTACCGGTTCGGTCTCCGTGGCCCAGGTGGCGGACCAGGATTTCCCCCGCCCGATCGAATTTCCCCTGCCGCAGCCCCAGGCGCGTCCCTCCGGTGTCTACCGGCGTGTCGGCAAGCGCCTCTTCGACATTGCCGTCGTGCTGCTGACCGCACCCTTCATCGTGCCGCTGGTCGCGCTGCTGGCGCTCGGCATCCGCCGTGACGGCGGTCCGGCCTTCTATGTCCAGGATCGCGTCGGCGCCGATGGCCGGATCTTCCGGATGTGGAAGCTGCGCTCGATGACCGTGGATGCCGATGCCCGGCTCGAGGCGCTGCTGGACAGCGACCCGCAGGCCCGCCGGGAATGGGCGCGCAGCCAGAAGCTGCGCAACGATCCCCGCACCACCGCCCTCGGCCGCGCGATCCGCAAGGCCTCGCTGGACGAGCTGCCGCAGCTGCTGAACGTGCTGAAGGGCGACATGAGCCTGGTCGGCCCGCGCCCGATGCTGCCGGAACAGCAGAAGATCTACCCCGGCCGGAGCTACTACCACATGCGCCCGGGCCTCACCGGCAACTGGCAGGTGTCCTCGCGCAACGAGAGCTCCTTCGCCGACCGCGCCCGGTTCGACCAGGCCTATGACGAACGGCTGTCGCTCTGGACCGATCTGCTGTTGCTCGTCGCGACGGTGAAGGTCATTCTCTCCGGGACCGGCTACTGACGCCGCGAGACCGGCCGGTTCCCGATCCGTGCCACGGTCCGGGACCGTGGCACATCCCGTTCATGGCGCCGCTCCGGCCGGTCCGCCATGCAGGCGCCCCTCGAAGAGGGCTCAAGAGCAGATGACTGGACCCATGCACAAAACCCGTCTCGTCCTCGCCCTGGCGGTCGCCGCCAGCCTTCTCGCCGGCTGCAAGAGCGACGAGGAGAAGGCGGCCGAGTTCTTCGCCTCCGCCCAGGCCTATCTCGAACAGAACGACGTCGACCGCGCCCTCGTCGAGCTGCGCAACGTGTTCCAGCACGACGGCTTCCACCACGACGCCCGCGCGACCTTTGCCCGGCTGCTGCTCGACCGCGGCGACGTGCCCGGCGGCTACGGCCAGCTGCTGCGGCTGGTCGAGCAATATCCCGAGGATGTCGACGCCCGCGAGACGCTGGCCCATCTGGCGCTCTCGATGAGCAACTGGGACGAGGCACGGCGGCACGGCGACATCGCCATCCGGCTGGCGCCGGAGCGGATCGGGGTGCGCGCCATCGCCGCGACCCTGGCCTATCGCGACGCGGTGCTGGCCCGCGACGACGCCGCCCGCGATGCGGCGGCCGACGAGGCCCGCGCGGTGCTGGGCGAGGATCCCGACCAGATCCCGGCGCGCCAGGTGCTGATCGACGTGGCGCTGGTCAACAAGGATTACGACGCCGCGATGTCCCAGGTCGAGCTCGCGCTCGACTCCGATCCGACCCGGCTCGATTTCCACAAGCTGAAGGCCGACCTGCTGAGCCGCAAGGGCGATACCGCGGCGGTCGGGGCGCAACTGCAGGAGATGTACGAGCGCTTCCCCGAGAACGAGGATGTCGGCAACGCGCTGATCCGCTGGTTCCTCATGCAGCGCGATTTCGACGGCGCGGTGGCCTTCCTGCAGGGCAAGGCCGGGGCCGACGACAGCGATCCGGAGCTGCACCTGCCGGTGATCAACCTGCTGCGCACCGCGAAGGGGCCGGAGGCGGCCCGGGCCGAACTCGACCGGCTGATCGCGGCCAACGAGGGCAGCCCCAATGCCGGCTTCTACACCGCGGTCCGCGCGGCGCTGGATTTCGACGCGGGCGAGCGCGACGCGGCGATCGCCACGATCGAGGGCGTGCTGAAGGGGGCCGAGCCTTCGGACCAGACCCGCAAGATCAAGGTCATGCTGGCCCAGATGCTGGGCGCCACCGGCGACAGCGTCGGCGCCCGCGCCCGGATCGAGGAGGTGCTGGCCGAGGATGCCTCCAACGTCGCGGCGCTGAAGATGCGCGCCGCCCGGCTGATCCAGGAGGACCAGCCCGGTGCCGCGGTCATCGACCTGCGCACCGCGCTCGACCAGCAGCCGCGCGACACCGAGATCCTCGCGCTGATGGCCGAGGCGCATCTGCGCGACGGCAGCCCCGAGCTGGCCCAGGAGCGGCTCGCCCTGGCGGTGGAGATCTCGGGCAAGGCGCCGAAGGAGAGCCTGAACTACGCCCGCTTCCTGCTCGGCCGGGACCGGCCGGAGCTGGCCGAGACGGTGCTGACCGACGCCCGCAACACCACGCCGGGCAATTTCGAGGTGCTCGCCATGCTCGGCGAGGTCTTCCTGCGCAACCAGAAATGGCCGCAGGCGCAGGTCCTGGTCGACGAGCTGCGCCAGTTCGACACGCCCCAGGCCGCCGCCCTGGCGCGCAATTACCAGGCCGCGATCCTGATGGGCCAGAACAAGGTCGACGACAGCCTGGCCTTCCTGCGCGAGGGGCTCACCGGCGAGGAAACCGACCAGCAGAACCTGCCCGCGGTGCTGCAGATCCTGCGCACCCAGGTGATGGCCGGCCGCGCCGAGGAGGCCCGCGCCTATCTCGACGGGCTGCTGGCCGAGGAGCCCGAGAGCCTGCCGCTGCGGCTGATCAGCGCCAATCTCGACGCGCTCACCGGCAACCTGGAGGCGGCCGAGGCGGCCTATCGCGCCCTGATCGAGGAACGGCCCGACATGGTGCCCGCGGTGCTGCAGCTCTACGCGCTGCTCAGCGCCTCGGGCCAGCCCGACGCCGCCGACGCGGTGATCGATGCCGGGCTCGAGGCCCAGCCGAACGCCCGCCAGCTGCTGCTGCTCGATGCCTACGGCGCCGAGCGCGCGGGCGATCCCGAGGCGGCGATCGCGATCTACCAGAAGCTCTACGACGCCAACAGCAACGACGTGATCGTGGCCAACAACCTCGCCAGCATGATCTCGATGCACCGCGACAGCCCCGAGGATCTCGAGGCGGCCTATGCCATCGCCCGCCGGCTCAACGATTCCGACGTGCCCGCCTTCCGCGACACGATCGGCTGGATCCGCTACCTGCGCGGCGAGACCAGGGCGGCGATCGAGGATCTCGAGGTGGCCGCCAAGGGCCTGCCCGAGGACCCCTCCGTCGCCTTCCACCTCGGCCTCGCCTACGCCAAGGACGGCCAGACCGAGAAGGCGAAGGCGACGCTCCAGCGCGGGCTCGAACTGGCCGGCGACCGGGACGTCGCGCAGCGCAAGCTCGCCGCCGACACGCTCGCCGGGCTCTAGGACCGGCGGCGCCGTGGCACAGCCTGTTGTTGCCACGGCACGCTTCCCCGGTCATTCTTCGCGGATGCGTTTCGCGCGGCGCCACTTGCCTCTATGATACGCAAAAGACTGTTGGGGCACCCGGAGGTATTGGGGATGATCAGGGCGACAATCGGGCGGCTGGCCACGGGCCTGTGGATGCTGGCCGTCACGGCGATGCTCTTCGCGCTTGGCGGTACCTCCGCCACCGCGCAGAGCGGCTACCAGATCCGGCCCGGCGACGTGCTGCGGGTCGAGGTCGTCGAGGACGACACCCTCAACCGCGAGGTGCTGGTGCTGCCGGACGGCAGCGTCTCGGTGCCGCTGGCCGGCTCGGTCCGCGCCGGCGGGCGCAACACCACCCAGGTAGAAAGCCTGCTCTCGGCGGCGCTGGCGCCTAACTTCGCCAACCCGCCCACCGTCTCGGTCAGCGTCAGCCGGCTCGCCGAGCCGCGGATCCCGACCGGTCCCGCGGTGCCCCAGACCGTCGACGTCTACGTGCTGGGCGAGGCCAACAAGCCCGGCCGGCTGGCCGTGGAGCCCGGGTCCTCGGTGCTGCAGGTCTTCGCCGAGATGGGCGGCTTCACCAATTTCGCCGCCACCAAGCGGGTCCAGCTGCGGCGCACCGATCCGCGCACCGGGGTCGAGAAGATCTACACGCTGAACTACGACGCGATCCAGAGCGGGCAGAGCCCCAACGGCCGGACCACCGTGCTGGAGGGGGACGTCATCGTCATCCCGCAGCGCCGCCTGTTCGAATAACCGCCGCAGGAGCCGGGCATGCCCCGCCGTCCCCTTTCCCCCGCCCGTCCCGGGCGCGTCGCCGCCGGTTTCGGCGGCGCGCTGGCGTTCGGCCTAGTGGCCGCCCCGGCCCTGGCACAGCAGGGCGGCGTGGTGCTGGGCTTCACCCTGTCGCAGCGTTTCGAGGCGAGCGAGAACCAGGCGCTCGACCCGGTCTCGGTCGGCACCACCTGGCGCAGCGACACCCGGCTCGGCTTCAATATCTCCAGCGAGACCCGAAACGAGGTGCTGAGCGCCCGGGTCTCCGGCGCGCTGCGCGCGGTGGACGCCCCCGGCACGGTGGATGACGAGAGCTTCGGCTTCGCCGATCCCGACGCCGCCTTCTCCTACCTGCGCCGCGGCGCCACCGGGCAGTTCAGCTTCGACGCCAGCCTGACCAGCCGCGACGTCGCCTTCCTGACCGCCGCCGACCTGGTGGGCGAGGATGGCGGGATCATCCTGCCCGAGGATCTCGAGGACCTGACCGGCACCGGCACCAGGCGCCAGGCCCGGGTCAGCGCCGCCCTGCGCGGCGGTGACGGCACCCCCTTCGGCTACGGGCTGCGCGCGGCCTATACCCGGATCGACTACATCGACGTCAGCTCGACCAGCCTCTTCGACAGCGAGCGGCTCGACCTCGGCGCCGATGCCCGGTTCTCCTTCGCCCCCGACCGGCGGGTGACGCTGGGGCTCGGCTATTCGCTCTACGACGTCGAGGATCCGACGACCACCGAGCGCGAGACCATCAGCCTCGACACCGGGATCGAGGTCGACCGGCCGCTCGGCGCCGTCTCGCTCGACCTGGGCATCGACCGCATCGAGGAAGGCACCCGCTACGACCTGACCGCCGGGCTCGCCCGGAAGCTGCCCTGGGGGGCGGTGGATGTCGCGCTCGGGGTCTCGCGCAGCGCCGCGGGCAACACCGGCGTCATCGGCGAGGCGGGCATCTCGCGCGAGCTGCCGCGGGCCGTGGTGAACGCCCGGCTGAGCCACCGCTATTCCGCCGGCTCCGACGACACCGAGCGGATGGTCACCGCGCTGACCGCGGGCTGGACCCAGAGGCTGACCCCGCTCTCGGGGCTCAGCCTCGACGTCGCCTATGTCGACTCGCGCACCGTCTCGACCGACCTGTCGCTGATCACCGCCTCGGCCGGCGTCACCTGGAGCTACGACCTGACCGAGGACTGGTCGCTCGACCTGGGCTACCGCCGCCGCTACCGCAACGACGAGAGCGCCAGCACCGGCTGGGCCGCCTCCGACACCGTCTTCCTCGGCGTCGGCCGCAGCTTCCGGGGCGGGTACTGAGCCGGCCCCGGCCCGGGGGGACGATGCGGCGGTGCTCCTTGTCCGACCCTGCCCGGCAGGGCATACCTGCGTCATGAGCGCGGTTCCCGAGATCCGTGAGACGGTTGCCACGTCCCGCCGGACGGCACGCACCCATGCGGTCTGGATCGGGCTGATCCTGGTGCTGTGCCTGATCGAAGGCACCCTGATCCTGGCCGATCACGGCTGGATCGGCACCGCGCGCTGGCGCTCGGTGGCCTATGCCTACGGCGCCTTCTGGGCCGGGCTGCTGCACGGCTGGGCGCCGAACTTCACCGGCCAGCCCGTCACCATGTTCGTCAGCTACGGCTTCTTGCACGGCGGCTGGCAGCACCTCGCCGGCAATGTCGCGACGCTGGTCTGGCTGGGGCTTTCGCTGGGCCCGCGCTGCGGGCCGGGGCGCTTCGCCGGGCTCTATGCGATCGCGCTGATCGGCGGCGGGGCGGGCTTCGGCCTGCTGGCGCGGGTGCCGACGCCGATGGTCGGCGCCTCGGGGGCGATCATGGGGCTGGTCGCGGTCTGGATCGTCTGGGAGGCCCGCGAACAGGCCGCCGCCGGCGCCTCCCGCGCCCGGGCCGCGGGCACGGCGCTCTGGATGAGCCTGGTGGTGGCGGGGTTCAACGTGATGATGCTGGTCGTGCTGCACGGGGCGATGGCCTGGCAGACCCACCTCGGCGGCTTCCTCGCGGGGGCGGCAGGGGCGCTGGTCTGGGGGCCGGACCTGCGGCGCACGACGGGCTGATCCGCGCGGGGGGCGGACAGCAGAAGGGGCGCCGCCTGGACGCCCCTTCCGATGGGTTGGATCCGATGGACCGTCAGGCTTTCGCGCGGCGGCGGCGGATGATCCCGAAGGCCCCGAGCCCGGCCAGCAGCAGGGGAAGACCTGCGGGCAGCGGAACGGGCGTCAGAGTGGGCTCGAAATTGACGTCCGCATCCACCCGGAAGACCGAGGGGTTGCCGTTGGTCGCGGCATAGACGAAGCGCGCGATTCCGCCATTGTAGCCGTTGACATCCGTATCGATCTCGACGGTCGGCTCTGCACTCGACGCCAGAAGATTGCCGTCGTCGTAGAAGCTGAAGCCATCGTCATGGGACACGGTGAAATTGAAGCCTGTGACCGAGTACCCGACAATGTCGAAGAAGGTCGTAGTGGCGGTGCCGTTATTGATGTTGGGGGCACTCAGTATGTTGTTCCCGCTTGCTCCCAAGTTGGAGACATAGGAACCACCAACCCCTGTGCCCAGCCAGTCGTAGATGGTCGTGGCATTGCTTCCGTCGTAGGTCCCGAAGTCCAGGAGCCCCGTATAGAGAACAGTGCCGAGGTGTGTCGCACCTCCAAAATTGACCGGATCGGCTTCCGATTGGGCGGAATTTGCACCAATGCGTTGGTAGACTTCCATCTTGACCGTACCGCCAACCGGCACTGCCAGCGCCGCGGTCGCGCTGGCCATCGAGATGATCGCAGCGACAAAAGTTTGCTTAAACATGTTCACCTTCCAGATTCGAAATGTGGCAATTTTATGTCTCATCGTAGCGTAGCGTTAACCTTTCTGCAACGTTTTTAATCATATATTGCGTATGCTATGAGTTACGCGGGCGCCTGCCATCCGGCTCAAACGCCGGCGAAGGCCCTGCCAGCCACCGGGCGCGAACACGCCGCCGGCGCGCGGAAACCGCATCTCCAAGCAGAATGACGCCGGTTCGCCCCGGATCCCGGGGATCGAATTGACCCCTGTCCACCCGCGACCCAAAATCAACCGGAGCGTGCTCCATTTTGGTCGAACTTTCGCCCCATTCGAGTGGTCCATTGGTCGCGTAGCAAGTGGGAGACCGGCAATGATCCTCGGGTATCTGATCATCGGAATGGCGACGGGCTTCGTCGCGACGATCGCCACCCTGATCGCCGGCTGGGGCATCGGCTTCGCCCTGCTCGCCTATTGCGGCACCGGCATGGTCTCGGTCCTGTTGCTCGCCCTCCTGGCTTTCGCCCTGCCCGGGCGCCGCGAACCGATGCTGCAGGCTGCGGGAAGCTCCGCCAGCTGAGAGGTCTCCCCGGCGTCACGTCGTGAGAGGGACCGGGCCCAGAGGCTCGCACAATTCGATCTGCAAAAATTCAGATAGCCTGTGCTTGTTTCCCGTTAGGCTTCCGGTCTCGCGCGCCAGAAAAATCCAGGCAGCACTTCGCAGTTCTGTCAGGGGATGATGCCGAGCGCACGGATACCCAAAAGGGCACGTTCCAGCGCTTTTTTGACAACTACGAGCCGGTGATCCGCGCCCTCGGCCGACCACTTCCGGGCTGCGCCTTGAGGTTTGAAAGTCTGGCGGCAGCGTCCGGGAGCGCGCGTGCCGCGCAGGTCTTCGCAATCGAACAGGAGGATTGATCCGGCCCTCGGCCAGGATCGGCGCAATCTCGAAGCGACGCGTTCGGTGTGACACGTCGCTTCGAGATGGTCCGATCCCTGGATTGTCGGGCGGCGTGCGCTTTCTGAAAGGACGCTGCATGTCTCAGCAGCCTCTTGCCCCCTGGCAAGCGACCCTCTCCCGCGGCGATGTCGTCGCATTCCGCTTCCCGCATGAAAAGGAAGGACCCGACGCCGAGAAGACCCGGCCGGCCCTCGTTCTGGGAACTGTCGAACTGGGCGACGAGCTTTTCGTCGAACTGGCCTACGGCACCCGCCAACGGCGCTCCCGCAGGAGCGGTTGCGTGGTCACCGTCTCCGACCGGGACGAGTTGATCGCGGCCTCGCTCGACGCGGTCACGAACTTCGACGCCGAACGGCGGATCACGGTCTCGGTGCGGAACCCCGGATTCATCGTGAACGGGAGGGTCGGCACGGCGGTGCTCGGTCGGCTGACCGGTCAATCTCTGGCGCAGCTACGGCGCGTAATTGATCGCCTGGGCGGATCGTCAGACCGCAGGCCGCGGCCGCATTTCCGGCGGCGGTCGGACCCGCGCACGGTTCGGGTCGAGTACCGGAGCCGGGGGCGGACCGTCGGGCGGGAGATGCGCCATGTGTGAGCGGATCGTGGACCAGGACCCGCTGGTGAACGCCGTCTATGCCGTTCTGTCTCGAGCCGAGGATATCCAGCGCATCTGCGCGCGCCTCGCCCGACAGCTCGATGCCGCGACCGCCGACGTCGTCGACGGTCTGATCAGGAGCATCTCGAGCGAAGAGATCTTCCGCCGCCCGCATTTTGCGAAGATCGACATCATCCTCTCCGCGATGGAGCAGGAAATCGAGGCCGGGCGGGAACAGAAGGTCGAGCACCACGAGTACGGGGAGCCCGAGATCTACTGGGGCTACACCGAGGAGGCCTCTCAAATGAGGGTCTATCAAGGTGATCTGGAAGGGTTCCGGGACGCGCTCGAGCGTGTCGCACTGCTCCGCCGGGCCGAGCTTCTGGCGGCCGAGTTCCGCGATCTGGACCACGGTTGATCCTCGTCGCGTCCGGGCACGGCCCGGGCGCGACCCCCATTCGTTCACACCACAACTCAGCCGGCCCGAGCCTCCACCTGGGGCCGGAGCCAGAAAGGGAACCGCATTGAGCTATTCCATATCCGAGCAACGGCGCGAGACCGCGCGGCGCCAATTCGAAACCACCCCGCCCGAGGTCAGCGAGGTATCCGCCCCAAAGATTGACGTACCGGAGCGACATGCATCCGGCGAGACATCAGCGAGCCCGACCGATGGAGCCTCCCGATGAGGGGCTACCTGTTCGTGGATTTCGAAGCCTCGTCACTTTCGGACGAGAGCTGGCCGATCGAAGTGGGGGTGGCGCAGATCGTCGAGCGCCAGGTGATTGTCGAAAGCCGGCTGATCCGGCCACATGAAACCTGGGACCCGGAGGATTGGCATCCTGAGAGCGCCGCTGTGCACGGTATCTCGCGCGCGGAACTCGCGGCGGCGGACCCCGCGGAAGACGTCGCCCGCTGGCTCGTCCGCCGGGCGGGATCGGCGACCCTCGTCAGCGATGCGCCCGAGTATGACCAGCGATGGCTCAATCGGCTGTTGGATGTGATCGGGCAGGGGGCCTCCGGGCCCGAGATCATCGACTTCGACCAGCTGGCCTGGGCTCTGTTTTCTCACTCCAGCGACGTGGCGCCGGGGCGGCTGCACGTCGTTATGAAGCACTTTGCGTCCCGGCGCTCCGTCCACCGCGCAGGACCCGATGCCGCCGACATGGCCTATGCGTTCAGGAAAGGGCTCGGAAGGTAGCCATCACCCGGTGCGGCCGCTGGTTCGCCACGGCACAGAGGTCCCCGAACATTTTTTCGGTGAGTTCATTTTTGCGCTGCCTCGGTCCGACCCACTTCCTCCTCGGGCGTTGCACGTCTCCCTTCCGCGAGAGGGGCGTTCGGCGCTCAACATCTTCATTTTAAGAAAGGATACCAAATGAAGAAACTTCTCGACTGGGCGATGGATCACGGAGAGGGGCGCAATACGATCCGGGCCATCCGACGCATTCCCGCGCGTCTCGGCCTGCCCGAAGCCGACCTCAGAGCTCTGCCCGAAGACACGGTCTTCTTCGAACGCAAGATCGCAGGGACCGGTTACCGTGTATTCAAACGCGCGAAAGACCGGGATGTCGCCGGTCGATGTGAGGATTCGCGCATCCGGGCGGCCCTTAGGCGATACCATTCGAGAACCGCGCCACTCTTGCCGGACGATCGGTCGGTCCGGGACCGCTACGATACGCTGATCGGGCTGATCGCTGCAGAGGAAGGCCTGCCCGGCTCGGGGGCCAGGTGGAGCGTCGGGTGCCATCGCAGCCTCATCATACTGCGGGCTCGCGCGCGTTGTGCGCCGGAGGCGCTGACGCAGGCCGAAATCGACCGTATCGGTCGGGGTATGCCCCGAGACCAGCGTAAGGCGTTCGGGAAAGCGGTCACGTTTATCAACAGTCTGCGGAGGGCGGTCGGCGATTTGCCGACGATAC
>Ga0098074_1001609_pt1 | contig 11194 bp, 8 predicted proteins | sample 32_taG_FD_75064 | JGI IMG/M metagenome (GOLD analysis project Ga0098074, IMG submission 75064) | Marine viral communities from the Gulf of Mexico - 32_GoM_OMZ_CsCl metaG | ecosystem: Environmental > Aquatic > Marine > Oceanic | place: Atlantic Ocean: Gulf of Mexico | collected 2015-07-12
AGGTATGGCGACCGGTGCATCGACACCGCCATGTCGGACTTCGCGACACGGGTCGCCGAGGCCGGCGGGCTTCCGGTGCACGTGTCCTACGACACCGACCCCGACGCCGTGTGCGCCTGGCTGTCAGGGGTCGTCATCACCGGCGGCCAGGACATGCACCCCGCCTGCTGGGGTGGAGATCCGTCGGTGGTGCGTGGCATCGACCCGCGCACCGACCCGATGGTCCACGACCGCGAGCGCGACGACTACGAGGTGGCGATCGTGCGGGCGGCCCTGGACCGGGGGATCCCGGTGCTCGGTGTGTGTCGGGGGTTGCAGGTGCTCAACGTCGCGCTCGGGGGAACCCTCGTCGCCGATCTGCCCGCCGGACCGGTCCGCCACCTGTCGGAGGAGTGCGCGCCCACCGACGGGACCGTCGACCACCTCGTGTCGTTCGAGCCAGGGTCGATCGCGGCCGGACTTTTCGATGGCGACGTGGTGACCAACTCCTGGCACCACCAAGCCGTCGACCGCTGCGGGGTGGGCGTGGTCGTCACCGGCCGAACCATGGACGGCGTCGTCGAGGCGATCGAGGTACCCGGCCTGCCCGTCCTGGGCGTCCAGTGGCACCCGGAGTGGATGAAGAGCCTCGACCCGTCATTGACGTGGGTCGTCCGCGAGGCGGCCCTGGTGCTCGAGCAGAGGAGTGACTCATGGCCACCGACGTGACCCACCAGCCCGCCGTCGCTGCCCAAAGGATGGGGGACCAGCCCACCGTACCGACCCTGACCGGGCTCCTCGCCGATCGCGCGCAGGACGCCAGCGACCGGGAGTTCCTCCGTTTCGAGGAGTGGTCCTGGACCTTCGCCGAGGTCGACGCCTGGACCTCCCGTTTGGCCCACCGGATGATCGCCGTCGACGCCATCCGTCCCGGCGATCGGGTCGCTGTGATGCTTCCGAACGTCGTGCACTGGCCGGTCGTGTGGCTGGCAGCGCTCAAGGCGGGCGCTGTCGTCGTGCCGGTCAACTGTTCCTACCAACGCCGAGACCTGGCCTTCGTCCTGCGCGACTCCGGCGCCCGGGTCGTCTTCACTGACAGCGACCGGGCTGGCCTGGTCGCCGACGTGCTTGCGAGCGAGCAGGATCTCTCCGGGGTGTGCGTCATCGACGTCGCCGACGACGGTTCGGAGTCCTTCCCCGCAGTGGCACCTGAGGTCTCGATCGACGCCACGACCCTGGCCAACCTGCAGTACACCTCCGGTACCACCGGCTTCCCCAAAGCCTGCGTGCTCTCCCACGACTACTGGGTCCGGCTCGGTTGGATCTGCGCCGCAGCGACCGGCTTGGGCGGCCACGACGTGCTGCTGACGGCACAGCCCTTCTCCTACATGGACCCCCAATGGAACACCGCGCTCTCCCTGACCGTCGGAGCACCCCTGGTGGTGCTGCCGCGGTTCTCGGCGTCGACCTTCATGGCCGACGTGCGACGTCACCGCGCCACCTTCTTCTACGTACTCGGTTCCATGCCGACCCTGCTGTTCAAGCAACCGCCAGCTCCCGGCGACCGCGACAACGACCTGCGGATGGTGCTCTGCTCGGGCATCCCGGCTGCCCTGCACGCCGCGCTGGAGGAGCGGTGGGGCGCCCCGTGGCGCGAGATCTACGGGATGACCGAGACGGGCGTCGACCTCCTCAGCCCGTTCGACGACACCGCCGCCGTGGGCAGCGGAAGCCTCGGCCGCCCGGTGCCGACCAAGCAGGTCCGCATCGTCGATCCCGCCGACCCCACTGCCGAGGTCGCCGACGGTGAGCCAGGCGAGCTGGTCACGTCGGGGTCGCCGATGATGGGCGGCTACTGGAACGGCCCCCACGCCACCACCGACGTGCTGCGCCACGGCTGGCTGCACACCGGCGACCTGGCGGTCCGCCGCCCCGATGGTGCGGTCCAGCTCGTGGGTCGGATCAAGGACATGGTCCGGCGCGGCGGCGAGAACGTCGCGTGCGCCGAGGTCGAGGCCGCCCTCGAGCGTGACGAGCGCATCGTCGCGGCTGCCGTCGTCGCCGTACCGGACGAGGTGCTCGGCGAGGAGGTCAAGGCGTTCCTCCAGCTCAGGGAGGGCATCGCAGCGGACCGCGCCGCTGCCGAGCGGGTGATCGAGGCAGTGGCCGGACAGCTGGCTCGGTTCAAGGTGCCGCGGTACATCGAGTTCGTCGCCGACTTCCCGCGTACCCCCTCCGAGCGGGTCTCGAAGGCCGCCCTCACGACCCGGGCCGCCGACCAGCCCGGCATCACCCACGACGTCGCCCGACCGAGGAGCTGACCATGACCATCCCGTCCGTCACTGAAGAGCCGATCACCCTCGACACCGTCCGCGACGTCGCCGTGATCACCCTCGACCGACCCGAGAAGCTCAACGCCCTCACGGTCGCCATGCGGCTGCGGCTCGCGGCCCTGGTGCGCGACCTCGGCACGGGCGACACCGTCCGCGGCATCGTCCTCACCGGCCGCGGACGCGCCTTCTCCGCCGGCGAGGACCTGCAGCAGCCACTGACCACCGCCGAGGAGGTCGACCTGGCGTTCGAGAGCTTCCACGACGTCACCCGCGCGATCCTCGAGACCCGGGTCCCGGTGCTCGCCGCCGTCAACGGCCTGGCCGTCGGCGGAGCCTCCGAGATCACGCTGTGCTGCGACGCGCGGATCGGCACGCCCGCGACGTCCTACTACCAACCGGAGAACGCGCGCGGGCTGACCATCTCGAACGCGACCAGCCTGCTGCTGCGACGGCTGGTCGGCAACCATGCCATGCGGATGGTGCTCGCCTCGCCGCAGGTCCCCGCCGGCGAGGCACTACGCATCGGCCTGCTCGACGAGGTCGTCGACGCCGACACCCTCATCGACCGCGCCGTCGAGACCGTCCACACCTGGACTCCGGACGGCGGCACCACGGCACTACACCTCGCGCTGCTGCGTCCCCTGCTGGCGGACGTGGAGGCGGCCTTCACACGCGAGGACGTCGCCGCCCGCGAGGCGTGGAAGAGCGGACGGCTCACCGCCGGAGTCGCCGACTTCTGGAACACCAAGGAGACCTCCGCATGATCACCACCCGAGCCGCCGTCCTCAACGAGATCGGCGCACCACTGGAACTGACCGACATCCGGGTCGACGACCCCGAGCCGCACGAGGTGCGGGTCGCGGTGACGCACGTGGGCCTGTGCCACAGCGACCTCCACTACATGACCGGCACCGTGCCGACCGACCTCCCGGTCGTCGTCGGGCACGAAGTCGCCGGTGTGGTCGAGTGCGTCGGCTCGGGCGTCACCTCGCTGAACCCGGGCGACCGGGTCACGGGTGCGCTGACGCCGTCCTGCGGCCGGTGCGTCAACTGCGAGGCCGGACGCTCGACCCAGTGCACCCGGCTGGACGAGGTGCGTGTGCGGCAGCGCCCCGCGTTCGAGACGATGGATGGTCGCCCCATCGAGCGACTCGCCGCCATCGGCGCGTTCTCCCAGCACATTCTGCTGCGGGAGAACGCGCTCGTGCGGCTGCCCGACGACGTACCGCTCCATGTCGGCTGCCTGCTGTCGTGCTGCATCGTCACCGGCGTGGGCGCGGTCTTCCGCGGTGCGCAGGTGCGTCCCGGCAGCACGGTCGCAGTGATCGGCTGCGGCGGCGTCGGGTCCGCGATCATCCAGGGCGCCCGGCTGGCCGGCGCCTCCGCCGTCGTCGCGATCGACCTCGACGACGACCGGCTCAAGGCCGCCCGCGGGTACGGCGCCACGCACGCCATCAACGGCGGCGACGCCGACCCGGTGGCACAGCTGCACCACGAGCTCGGCGACGGCGTCGACTACGCCTTCGAGGCCGTCGGCTCCGCCCGCACCGCCGAGACCGCGCTGGCCCTGCTCCGCCCGACCGGAACCGCATGCCTGGTCGGCATCGCGCCCATGGGCACCGAGCTGAAGGTCCCCGCGCTGGACTTCTTCTTCCAGGAGAAGCGACTCATCGGCTCCTACATGGGCTCGGGGCAGGCACGCGAGGACATCGCGCAGTTCGCCCGTCTCTACCAGCAGGGGCGGCTGCTCCTCGACGAGATGGTGACCCGCGTCGTCCCGTTCGCCGAGATCAACCACGGCTTCGAGCTGATGTCGTCCGGCGACGTGACACGCGTCGTCGTCGACCTCCGGACCTGACAGGAGACCCACCATGAACGTGACCACCATTCCCCAGCCCGCCAACTACATCGCCGACGAGTGGACCCAGGGCACGACGGGGGAGGCCTGGAACCTCGACCCCAACACACGCGAGCCTGTCCACCGGCTCGTCACCACCTCCCCCGACGACGTCGATCGCGCGCTGCGTCACGCCAAGCAGTCCTACGACCCCCGCCCCTGGGATGAGGAGGCCCGACACGAGCGGGCGGCGATCCTCGACCGCGTCGCCGACCTCGTCGAGACCCGGATCGAGGACATCGCACGCACCGACGCGCTGACGAGCGGTACGCCGATCAGGTTCACCCGGCTGGTGGCGGAGTTCTTGCCCCACCGGGTCCGGGCCACGGCGGCCGACCTGCGCGCGATCCCACGCGTGAGCGCGCTCGAGGCAGGCGGGCGCGACGTGCGCCTCCACAAGGTGCCGTGGGGTCCCGCCGCGATCCTGACCCCGTGGAACGGCCCCAGCTTCATCCCGGCCGCGAAGGTCGTGAGCGCGATCGCGGCCGGCTGCCCGGTGATCCTCAAGCCCTCCGAGCACGCGCCGGGCAGTGCCCAGGTCGTCGTCGAGTGCTTCGTCGAGGCCGGGCTGCCCTCCGGTGCCCTCCAGCTGGTGCGCGGTGCCGGCGACGTCGGGGCGCAGCTGACCACCGATCCGCGGATCAAGGTCGTCTCCTTCACCGGTGGCCCCGGCGCCGGTCGCGCCATCGCCCGCGCCGCGGTCGAGGACTTCAAGGTGCTGCAGCTCGAGCTGGGCGGAAACAACCCGGTCGTCGTCCTCGACGACGCGGACGTGGACGTCACTGCCGACGGCATCCTCGAAGGGATGACCAAGCTCAACGGGCAGTGGTGCGAGGGACCGGGCAAGGTGCTCGCCCCGTCGGCGCTCGTCAGGCCCCTGGTCGAAGCGCTGACCGAGCGGATCTCCAAGCTCGTCGTGGGCCACTCGCTCGACGAGGACAGCGAGGTCGGCCCGATCTCCAACGCGCCCCACTTCCAGACGCTGCAGTCGCGGATCGAGGCACTGCGCGCCCTGGGAGCGGAGATCCACGAGCCGGCGAGGCTCCCCGACATCGGCGGGTACTTCCTCTCACCGACCGTCGCCGTCGGCGCCGATCCCGCGCGGGCCACAGCCGAGCTGTTCGGGCCCGTGGTCTCGCTGCACGCCGTGGACTCCGCAGAGGAGGCGCTCCGGATCGCGAACGCGAACCCGTCGGGCCTGGACGCCTACGTGTTCGGCACCGACACCGAACGGGCCATCGATGTCGGCGCCCGCATCGTCGCCGGCGAGGTGCGCGTCAACGGCGCCAAGGTCGCCGACCTCGGCGACGAGTCGGCCCAGAGCTTCTGGGGACCCTCGGGCATCGGTGGCCACGGCCCGGCAGAGTCCGTCCGTGTCTTCTGCGGTGACCGGGTGGTCGGGGTCGACTCGCCCGACCTGCCGCTCTGAGTCTCATGGCCAGACTCAGGCTCGAGCGGTGCGACGGCGGCGGGCCGGGGTCTTCGTTGCGTCGGCCTCGAGCCGTGCTGACAGCCAGCTGTCCAGGACTGACACGGTGATGTCCATCTGGGCCTTGGCGGCGTCCCGGTCGCCGTAGGTGAGGAAGTTGATGGCGAAGCCGTCGGAGAGCGCACCGATCACGTAGGGCAGCTCCTCGACGATCTCGGTGGGGACGTCCTCCTCCGTGGCGACCCGACGCAGCACGTGAAGACCGACCTCCATCGCCCGGTCGTAGACAGCGATCCCACGGTCACCGTGCTGACGTCGTGCCCAGCTGATCAACTCGATCGTGGTCGCACCGAACGTCGGGGAGTCGTAGTAGCACTCCATGACCCCACGCAGGATCGCCCGGGCTGTCTCGCGAACGGTCGAGTGCGGGTCACTCTGCTCGATGACCTCCTGGAACCTGCTCGCGACGAACTCGAAGACGTCGGCGAACAGATCCTCCTTCGAGTCGTAGCAGTAGTGCAGCATCGCCACGTTCGCCTTGGCCTGCTCGGCGATCCGGCGCGTGGTGGCGCCGTCGATCCCGTGGGTGGCGATCACCTCGACGGCCGCATCGATGAACTCGCGACGTCGCTGCGCAACGGGGACTCGTGCCATCTGGGACTCCGGTTCCTGGACGACCCACCTGAGTTGGCCGTTTGTCTAAGTCACGGGGCAGCGTAGCAGCGGGCCGAACATGGATGCTCGATGAGATGTTGGTCAAACAACTTGGTCAAACATCTTGATCGTATGACCAACTTAGGTTTACGGTATGAGCCGAATCACAGAGACCGCCCGAATCGGAGACCACTCATGACCCAGACCCACCAGGCCGCCGGCGGCGGCGTCCGTACGTCGGCAGGACGCGCGCCGGGCAAGGGGACGCTGATCGGGATCGGCTCCCTGCTGGTCGTGTTGACGAACGCGGTGATCTTCATCCTTCCGCCGCTGTTGCCCGTCATCCAGGCGCAGTACGGCCTGGCTACGGTCGCGGAGACGACCTGGCTCTACACCGTCCTCACCCTGGGCGGCGGTGCGGGCTTCATCCTCCTGCCGCGCCTGGCCGACCTGTTCGGCGACCGCAACGCGAACGTCGCGGCTGCCAGCTTCCTGACCGTCGGCGCACTCGTGCCTGCAATCGGCGACTCCTACCAGACGCTCCTGGTCGGTTGCGCGCTCATGGGGTTCGGTGGGGCCGCCCAGGTTCTCCCACTCGGATTCCTCCGTCGCGGCCTCGGTGAGGGCGGCATCACCGTCGCGGTCGCGGTCCTGGTCATCGGCACGGGCGTTGGCATCGTCGCCGGCATGATCGGCGGGGGACTGATCGTGCAGAGCCTGTCGTTGCAGAGCTTCTTCGTGATCCTCACCGCCATCGGGGCGGTGACCACGGTTGCGTCGTACCTGCTGATCCCGCACGCGCCACCCGTCGTCCGGACCGGGCGGATCGGGGTGGTCGGCACCGTCTGGATGATCGGGTGGGTGGCGGCGATCCTGCTGACGCTGACCCAAGGTCTGGTGTGGGGCAACGCCGCGCTGGTCCCTCTGGTTCTAGGCGTGGTGGGCGGCATCGCCTGGTTCCGGGTCGAGCGACGGTCCTCGACGGCCGTCTTCGACGTCGCGCTGATGAAGGCACCGCTGGTCACGGCATCGTGCATCTGCATCGCCATGTTCGCTGCGGTGAACGCGGCCTTCCTGCTGCTCGTCAGCACCTACGCCCAGATCATTCCCGAGGCGCTTCGACCCGGTGACTCCTACGGTCTCGGCTTCAGCGCCCTCGAGACCGGTTGGCTGATGCTTCCCTTCGCACTCACGTTCGTCCTCGGCGGAGCCATCGTCGACCGACCGGTCAACAACGGCCACGTCGTTCCGGTCTTCGTGAGCGGGGCGGTGATCAGCGCCGCCGGGCTGACGTGGCTCGCTCTCGCGCACGACCGGCCCTGGCACTACCTCGTCGGCGCCGCGATCATCGGCCTCGGCTGCAGTATCGGATACGCGGCCGGGTTCACCCTCGTGCAGCTGGCCGTGCCTGAGGAGAAGGCTGGCATGGCCACTGGAGTGGCCGGCACCTTCCTGGCGGTCGGCTTCGCCTTCGGCACCGCCCTGGTCAGCGCTGACCTCAGCGCAGCTCTCGTGCCGGTGCCCGGCACGACGCTCGAGGTCGCGGCGCGAAGCCTCTACGGCGTCGGCTACTGGCTGTCGGCCGCCTTCGCCGGTGTCGTCGTCGTGACCGTCCTGGTCTCGACCACCCGGACACGTCGTCGCACCCACCGCATCCCTGCGTGACCGGACCTCGGCCGCGCCGACGAAACCAAAGGAACTGACATGAGAGAAGACATCTACGGCCTGACCTTCGTGGTGGCCGACCTGGTGATGATCGCGTGCGGGTACTGGGCAGGCTGGCGCTTCATCAAGCGCTACGGCAACTATCTGCTCGGCATCGAGTGCCTGATCGTGGCAACCTCCGGCTGCAACTTCCTCATCTGGGCCCTGCGCTTCGCGGAGGATCCCGACGGAGGTGAAGCGAGCTCGCAGTACGCCTTCGCCTTCTTCCTCGACGCGTTCTCCCGGTCCATCGGGATCACGCTGCTGCTGGTGGTCGGCCTGATGGCCGTGACCCACCGATACAAGGCGAGCCTGGCAGTCGAGGCCGGCATCTTCGCCTTGGCGATCGGCTGCGGTCTCTTCCTCGCCCAGCCGAAGTACCGAGCCCACGTGGACGACAACGGGGAGTTCCTCCTGCACCCGGGGCCGGCCACCTTCTACCTGGTGGTCAACCTGCTGACGCTGGCATTCATCTGCTACTTCGTGAAGCGCCTCTGGGCCGCCGGTGCCACGCGTGTCGCCGTCGCGACGCTCGCGGTCAGCCTCGGGGCGACCGCCATCGCGCTCACCTACGACTTCTTCCCGCTTCCCGACTCGATCGACCCACTCGAGGACCGCGCTCTCTTCTACACGTTCGCCCTGACCGTGTGGGGCCTGCAGATGCTCACGTACCTCTTCGGCTACCGCGCCCTGCACGAGCACAACGCCGCCGCGGGCGCGGGCAAGGCAGCGCCCTCCCCGACGGTGGTCAGGGCATGAAGACCGACAACGTCGACTACAGCACCTTCAGCGGGTGGGTCGAGAAGCCCACCGACATCCGGCCGGCTCTCGATGGCGACATCACCTGCCGCGTCGCCGTCGTCGGCGGCGGCATCGGCGGCATGTCAACCGCTCTCCGCCTGGCCCAGCGCGGCCAGGACGTCGTACTGCTCGAGGCCGAGTTCTGCGGCTACGGCGCGAGCTCTCGGAACGCGGGACAACTGGCCGGCGCACCCGGTGGCGACCTCCAGCTCCTCAACCTGCTCTCGCGCAAGAAGATGCCGGGCATGATGCGGCTCGCCGAGCACGCCGCCCACCACGTCGAGGACTTCATCGCCAAGCACGACATCGCCTGCGAGTACGAAGCCACCGGCAATGCATTCGCCGCCGTCTCCCGCGGACAGATGGGCCGCGTGAAGCGGGTCGCGAAGATCGTGACCCGCGCCGGCGGCAAGGTCGAGGTGGGCACTGCCGCGGAACTCGGCATCCCCCACGGCTTCGTCGGCGGGATGCGGGAAGTCGTCGGAGGGCGAATGAACCCCGGGCAGTTCAGCCTCGGAATGCGAGAGGTGCTGCTCGCCTCTGCGGCACGAGTCTTCGAGGGAACCAAGGTCGCCGACGTCCGGCGTGATCACGGCCAGGTCGTCATCACGACCTCACGCGGCCGGGTCAGAGCGGACCACGTCGTGTTGGCCACCAACGCCTTCTCCGGCGAGTGGGACATCACCCCGAAGCATCTGTCGGTGCCGATCTACGTGATCGAGGTGGAGACCGAACCGATCGACCCCGAGCGCATCGCCGCCCTCGGTTGGACCAGCGGCATGGGGCTGGTCACCCAACACGCGATCATGGAGAACTACCGCCTCACGCCGCGCAACACCATCATCTTCGGTGTCCGCCGCCTCGAACGCGGCACGAGCTACCCCCTGGTCGAGAAGACTCCCGACCCCGAGCTCGTCAACGAACTGGCGGACGCGTTCGCCGTGCGCTTCCCCTCGCTCGCCGACGTGAAGGTGGAACGAGCCTGGGGCGGATGGATCGCGATCACGTCATCCTGGCTCCCGGTGGCTGGCCAACTCAGAGACAACGTGCACTACTCCATCGCGTGCAACGGTCATGGGCTGGCGCAGGCTCCCTACGTCGGCACGCTCATCGCTGACGCCATCGTGGACGGAGAGCTGCATGAAGATCTGGCAACCATCTGGCAGTCGTCGCCCAAGTTCCCGCGGCCATTCATGATGGGCCGTGTCGGGCTCCGCCTGATCTGGGCCTACGACCGAATGTGCGACGTCTTCAACGGCAGCCGCCGCCGTGGTCTCCGCAGCACCTCGTCCGGCGCCACGGTGCCATGAGCGAGCGCACCTCGGAGATCACCCAAGGAGATATCGGACCCTGGCTCGATCCAGTGCGCGCCTCCTGGGGCGATGCCGGGTGTTCGGGCGGCACGAGAGGGCGTTCGGCGAGCGGCGGATGTACGCAAGGTCGCCCACCGACCTGGCCGCAGCTCAGCTGACGATGCGTTTCGACGCAGCGGCTTCCCGGGCAGTCGAACGCGACGGCAGTTGGGGCGAGTTTGGGGCGAGCAACATGTCCTGAACTGTCCGAATCTGCACCGATATGCCTCGCTTCTGAGCGTGAAAGTCCTCGATCAGGGGCGGAACCGGATCCCTACGGATCAGAAGGTTTGGGGTTCGAATCCCTACAGGCGCGCAGATCACCGAGCCGGACCCCGCGGGTCCGGCTCGGTGCCTTTCAGGGCGGCCGGGTTCACGCAGCAGTTCACGCCATGCGCTGCCAGGCGACGAGCGCCTGCGCCATGCCATCGCCCCTGATGCGCGCACGTGCCTCGAGGTACGTGGCCACGAAACGCTCGCTCGAGGCGAGGTCGCCGAAGTGTCGCTCGAGGCGGAGGAAGTCGAGCGGGTCGTCGGAGCGCGCCGCGGTCATGACTGCGACGCGGTCGGCATCGACGACATCGATGGGGAGGCCCTGCTCATCGACACCTTCGGCGTACCGCGCCCACGTGGCGACGACGAAGGCTGAGCGGCGGATCTCACGACCCGCGGCGGCATTGGCCCGGATGACGGGAACCAGCCAGGTCGGGATGCGGTTGGAGGTGTCGGCGCACAGGCGGGCGATCGTGTCCGCGACGGCGGGGTTGGCGAAGCGCTCCAGAAGGACCGCCTGGTAGTTCTCGAGGTCGATGCCCGGGACGGGCGGCAGGCTACATGCGCCCTCCTCGCGCATGTAGTCGCGGACGAACCCGGCGAGGACCGGGTCGGTCGCGGCCTCGTGAACGAGGCGGTGGCCGAGCAGGTGGCCCGCGTAGGCGAGTGCCTGGTGGCTCGCATTGAGCAGCCGCAGCTTCATCAGCTCGTAGGGCTCGACGTCGTCGACCAGCTGGGCGCCGACGGCCTCGAGGTCCGGGCGCCCGTGTGG